>Ga0164305_10000243_pt1 | contig 19268 bp, 13 predicted proteins | sample Whisoiple_237_MG_FD_110215 | JGI IMG/M metagenome (GOLD analysis project Ga0164305, IMG submission 110215) | Soil microbial communities amended with pyrogenic organic matter from upstate New York, USA - Whitman soil sample_237_MG | ecosystem: Environmental > Terrestrial > Soil > Agricultural...
TATTTAAAACCCAAGCTTAGGAGCGAACATCGAGAGGCAATAGATCGGGCTAAAAATAATTCTGACTTGCCACCTATTACACCTTCAGCGTGACAGCAGCTTACGCCTTGAGAATTCAACACAGCAGACTCCAATTGCAAGCATTCGATCGCCTCTGGGGAAATTATCTGCGTTTATCCGTGTTTATCTGCCTAACATCTGCGGTTGACTATCAATCAAAGATTCATGCAATAAATCTAGTATCCACAAATCCGCTGACTAAGGACTAATTGCCACTTCAATGCGGCGGTTGCGCTGCCGATTAGTATCCGAACTATTGTCTACCGAAGGGCGACTTTCCCCATAGCCGATCGCCACCCAATGATACTTCTGACCGAGTACGCCCGACAAATACTGCACCACCGCCTGAGCCCGCGCAAACGACACATTGCGATTATCCGCCGCTTCCCCCACGTCGTCAGTGTGGCCCGCAACCCGCACAGTTGCCCCCTGGTGATTCCCCAACTCCGCCACCAAATTGTCCAAAATCGCATTAGTTCCAGCGCGCAAAGAAATGCTGCCAGTATCAAACAAAACATCGCTGGGCAGAGTCACCATCAGCCCATCCCCCCCAAACACCGGATTGTTGGTATTCTGTGGCGCAGGATTCACAGTTTCAGGGTTCAGATTCGGGCTGCCCGCCACCTCCGGTAAAGCAGGGGCAAGACTTGCCGCCGTCTCCGGCCCCGCCAATTCCCGCGACATCAACTGCAACCGCTTTTCCAAAGTTTCCGTCGGGCGGCTGGTGCCCAACTGACTCTCCAAAGCAGCAGTGCGCCCGATCAGCGCGTTGAGCTCGCCCTGCAACTGTCTCAAATCCGACTGCAATTTCTCTCTCTGGGCAAGACTGACTTTTGACTGGGGAGTCGGTGTAGCGGTTGGTGGCGGGAGCGCCGGAATTTGCGTTGCTGGGGCGCGTTTCGGGCTGGAGGTCAAATTTTGAGTTCCACGCAGCAATCTCTCTGCCAGCGGCATTTCCGTCGCGCCTGACGGATGAATTTGAGCGATCGCCATCCCCAAAACCCAGGCAAAACCGCTGCCCACCCCCAGCAGCAGCAGTCGAAAAATCAGCGACAGTACAAGCAAACCTTTTCCCCGCGACTTGGAGACGCGAGTCGGGGGGATTGAAGGTTTTTGGTTAAAAGATGGCGTCATGTTTCCTCCCTCTCGGTGTACATAGCAGATTAATTTCGATACTATCTTACCTATCCGATTGGAGATTTGAGATTTGAGATGTGTCCTCCAATCTAAAATCTCAAAAATAAACCCGGTTTCTATAAATCTGGGGTTTGGTGGCGAAGCATCTAGGCAGAAACCCGGTTTCTAGTCCGTTGCGTGCCAGCCTGAATCTGTTGGATAATTCAGTAAAATTTTTGGAAAAAAAACCGATGACTGACCCTTTAAATAGCCCTTATCCCGTTCCTTGGGAATGGATTAGTGCCACTCATGCTAAAGTGATCTCCACTGCCGGCACAGGCCTCCGCTATTATCGCAGTCCATCCCTAGTATCAACTAACGGCCAATACGCAGCTTACAGTCGAATTGAGTTGCAAGTGCAGCCGGAATTCTCCCGGTGTCGGGTTAGCAGTGTCATGTTTGTGGAAAATCTCAAAACCGGGGAACTGCAAACAGTGGCGGCTGCTTCGCCATTGGCCGAAAGTGGGATGTATGCTAGCGATGATACAGATATGTCCGGGACGATCGCCATTTTAGTGCCTGTTTCTTGGAATCAAGACGGTTCCCGCATTCTCGCCCGCGAATTTGAAGCACTTTTCAACTCTTCCGATATGTCCGACTACGGTGTCATTTGGGACAAAAATGATAACTACACTTATACCGTTGCTCCCGCTCGCAGTCTTTACACTCATGCTGTATTGTTGGGTTGGAGTCAAGTTTGTCCCGGACAAGTTCTGTTCCGCGCAGGCAATTTGGGCGATCGATCTTGGCCTCTTTGTGCAGTTGATATGACAGGGCAAACGGTAGCAGTCACCGAGGACAAACCCCTAGTTTTCGGCAGTCAAGCCAGCACAGACTGGATCGAACCTAAAACTCGTTTTTAGATATTATGGCGGCATTTTCTTCGATCGGGCCAACATTTTTTTTAGTGTCAGGTCAGTCTTTCAACCAATTCATTTTGACCCTGGGGCTGATTGTTTTAGCTGTTGTTTTTGGTTTAACAGCTTTTATTTTTATTCGCATTTTTCTTAATTGGTTGCAGGCGAAATTGGAGGGGAGCCGCCATTTATTTAGCCGCTCGTTACCCAGAAGAACTGGCAATTCAACCGTTAATATTTCCGAACCTGAAAAGGTTTTTTTAGAACCCCTATTTGTAGAAAGTGAAGGCAATTTAGCTGCTGCTATTTTTGGAGGAGGAAGCGATATCTCAGCAGCGTTTGAGCCGGAGATAATCTGCGAAAATTCACCAGCAGTTGCCTATCTATACAAGCCGATCGCCCTTTGGCACGGGCGCTTAATTTTGCCCTCAAATGAACAGCGCCAGCCCTACGGGACAGTTTTTTTTGAAGTAATCAATGCCCCTAAAAAATATCAAAATTTCATTGGCAAAACAGCATTTTTGAAATGGAACACAAATCGCGAAGTACAGTTTTTTGTCCACGCAGTTAGTCAAGATATAAACTTCACACAAGAAACTAAAAAAAGTCAAAAATCTGGCAATATCCATCCAGATAGATTGAACGGCTGGCGAAATGTCGGCCCTTTAGAAACTCTAGCAGGCACCAGACTCGAAGACAGCGTGACTGTGATGCTACGCAGGCCAGTGATTGCGATTCATTATAGCAGCAGCGATCGCCATGAACTCACCATCGATCGCGAACCAGTACAAATTATCGGACGTTTATGCGCCTTAGTCTCAATTTTACAGCGAAAAGAACCCGACAGCGACAAATTTATTGTCCGGCATTTCAACAAAACATCTCAACAATTTGATGGCGCCGCCGAAATCATTCGGATTCCGCAAGTACAGCCAGACAAAAATGGCGTAGCGAGGTCTACCAATCACCTGATCGAACAATCGCCATTAAATCCAGACGGCTGGTACATTTACGGCGAAAAAGACGAAGAAAATATGTTTGTAGTGCAGGCAATCGAACCCCGCAAAATTGCTCAATTAATCCCAGATGAAACACATTTCGGTCTCGAAAAATCTCTCGCTTATTTAAACAGCAAAAATTGGGAAAATACACCAGCCCAAAAAGGGCAAGCAAAAAGAGTATTGTTAACTCCAAATGATGCTACAGAAAACGCTTCAATCTCTCCTTGGCAAGAAGGAGATATCGGCATAGTTATTCACAGTTTCGGCGGTATCGGCGGTAAAAAAGGCGAACGGTCACCGCTGGGAATTGTCACCGGACATTTTGCTTTCGGAGTAGCAAAAGTAGTGCGCGATCGCTTTACCGGCGAAATGCGTTTTGACATAGAATACAAACAAGTTTACGCCCACAATCCCGACGGAATTGTTGCCGGTTCCAGCAAATGGCAAAGCTACATGGGAGACTTGCAGCGCGGCTGGTTGGGCGATCGCCCGGTTTGCGATATCATCTGTAAATTAGACTGCGTGTGTTGCGACTACGATTTTGACGGCATCACCTTGTCGCCTTTAACCGAATTAAACCAGCAACTAGATATCATGATGGCCCGCTACCGCAGCGGAGACGGCACCGGCGCAAGTTTAGTTACGCCAGCAACTTCTTGCGTCCAAGATTCAAGTCAGGCAATTTACGCGACAATTAAAAAAATCACTTCCGAAATAGAGTCAAATCCTCAGATTCAAGACTGGTTGAAAACACATCCCACCGACGCACAAACCCAACGATTTAATCAGCTAGTAGCATTAGGAGAAAGTTTAGAAACAGTATTAATGCCCCTCGGCATTGTCCGTCCAGATTGGCGGAAAAATCCGAGATTGGCGGGGATTGATTCGGAACTGAAAAAAACCTTTTTTGCGGGTATATTGAACCTAATAAAAGCTGCTATTAGTTACCGAACAATGCTGCCCAGGCGCACCCAAGATGAAATCGCCCAAATTTTCTTAAAACAGGGAGCTTTTTTGTGGATAATTCGCACAAATCAAGTCGGAGGATTTGACCCCGACATTGAGCCGATCGCACCAACAGGCCTTTGAATCAGCAATCGGTTTGTAGATGATTCGGATCTTGAAATCGCTACTAGAAAAACCAAGTCTGCCTCCGCAGACTAAGAGATTGAGGGGGTATTAAAGCCGGATTTGGTATCAGTCAACAGTCAACAGTTAACAGTCAACAGTCAACAGTTAACCGTTAACAGTCAACAGTCAACCATTACCAAGGAGTGACTTGAACTTTGCCGTCTGGTGCCAAAACTACGCGGAAATCAGCCAGCGGTTCCGCAGGTGGCCTGGTGCCAACAGGTTTGTAAAGCAAGTCCGACAACGGCGTTTCCGATCGAGCAACTGCTGCCGAATTCTCGGACTTGTAACCGACAATCGCCCCGTCTTGGGCCACACTTACCCGATAAACCAACTCCGAATCAACCGGAGGCTGATTCTTCACAACTCCGTCAAGTTGCTGGGAAAGTTTGCCCCTCAACAGCTCAATTTCCCCTGCATCCGTAATTGGCACGGGTGCTGCTTCAGGGCTTGCCAAACCTTCAGCAACAGGACTGGGCGTGCTTTCCGGCGAAGTGCTCGACTGCGGTGCGGCGCTAGGTGAAGCGTCCGGCTGCGGCGCGGGGATCGGAGTCGGCGAACTCGATTCAGCCTTCGGAGTTTGAGTCCCAGGCAGCAAACCGTTAGCAGGAGGCGTGGGATTGGGATTAGGCGAACCCGATCCGCCGGGATTCGCCGTCCCCTGATTCTGGCCCGCTGGATTGGGCTGGGGAACCGGATCTCTCTGGCGCTGGACTTCCGGCACCGGCACCAAGAAAAACGCCATCGCAGCCAAAGCCAAACTCGACACCCCGACGACTGCAGGCAAACTCCGCTTCGCCAAAGGTTCGGCCGACTTGACGTAACGCTTGGAAATTGGGGTTAATTGCAGCGACAATTCCGGCAGCGTCTGCGTGTCGGCAAAAAACTGATCGATCGCCTCTACCAAGTCAAATAGCTGTACTGTCGTCAAATCTACTTTTGCCGACAGTTCTGTTTTTTGATCGATTTGGGTTGGGCTGCCTGTGGAGGGGGGTAGAACGGTTAACCGATGCAAATTCCCGTCAATTCTGTGCAACTGTACCATACCCAAATTCGGGCCGTAGCGATCGGGATAATGCACTCCGCTCATAAATTCTTGAGCGTAGCTGCTGACGGCCCTCACCAAGCTTTCAAAAAACTCCCGTCCCCCCGTCAGGGGCTCGCCGAGACCTGTAACATAGCATTCAGCGCTCATTAGTATAGAAAGCACCGGCCGTATATCTAACTGGCTGGCTGCCGATCCATCGCTCAACCCTTCTAGAACTAGGGTGCAATTTGGCAGACTGTACTGACGCCTAATAGTCATTTTTTATTCAACTTCTCCATCAAACAGGCTAACCCAGAAGCGCTGCATTCCGGCTGTGCCTGTACAAAATAGCAGTTTGCTCAACAAGTTCAAAGCTAGTTCGTTGAGCTTGTCGTCGGAATCGTAAGCTGCAACAAGCGATCGCTTGGGGTTCATGCGCGATCGAAAGTGAGCTCGAAAGCGTTCTAAATACTCGGCCAGCGGCAGGTTCTGGTTGAGGGGGATATTTCTCGATCGCAACTGCTGCGAGTCTAGCAGCAACTGTCGAATTGTCGCGGTTAACTTGCGCGCCATATTGCAGGCGATCGCCACCAGCGCTTTTGCCTCCACAACGGTAAGGGAGCGGCGCTGGGTATAGCGTCTCAGCGGGTTAGTATTACGCATCAGCCAAAGGGCAACCCGATTTTTGATAATTGATTCCAATTCCAGGTCCTTTGACACTGCAAGCATTTCTTCAGCACCTCCGAGATACAAGGCTTCGATCGCCAGCAACATCAAGTCAATTTGCAATCTGGCTCGGCGGGGACATCCCCCATCGGAGGGCGACAAGTCTGGCAAACTGTCTAAAATTAACGGGTTTGACTGGGTAAGCGAAGTTTCTGACGGCATTAATATCACGGCAACATCCATTCCAAACAAACTATACGGGCACGGGGGGTCTTGAGCAAGACAAATTCTCAACCAAGAACTTCTCTGGGATACTTTATTTCGATCGTTGACTTTTATGTATATATATTCAATCTAGCAGCAACCGACCGTCACAGGCGAGCTCCGGCGGCGGAAGTTCGATCGCCCACTCCCCCACCCCCGCCACCGCTTTGTGATTCCTTGCTTCATGAGGGGAGAAGGGGAGAGTCAATCGATTTTAGATTTTAGATTTGAGATTTTAGATTAAAGAATTGAAGCATTGACCCCACGGATAAATTCGGGGGCTCCTTTATCGGATACAGGTTTTTTATTTCTGAACGAATGAATCCGGGGGCTTGTATCCTGGATGCTTTCGATGGAAAGCGACAAAGAATTACCCATTTCCCGTCTCTTATTCTCTATTGGGCTCAATCAATGTTGCTGCTTCTGGGGTTGCACCGCCGCTTCTCTTTCAGCCGTAAAATCAGTAGCCGCCGCCTTATCAGTTAGACTAATTTTTCCCTTGAGGCTTTCTTGCTCCACAATTCCGCGCATTTTAACAGAACTGTTTTGACCGGTTGCTGTGGAGTCGCTGCAACCAGCTAAATTAGGAACCGCACCCGACAAGTTCAATCCTTGAGTTTCCCACTTACCAAATAGAGAAGGTTTCTCCTCGGCTGTTTTTTCCCTGCCCTCCCTGCTGCCCGATCGCAAATTACCGCTCAAATAAACACCCGATTGCTCGATTGTCAATACCAAAACATCAGATTTCAGACATTCGGGCAAACTTTTAGGCTCGAAGCGATAATGTCCCGCAATTGCCGGAGGTGCCTTTAAATTTGTTTCACCGTAAGCAGTTACTATTTTAAAAAGTACCGCAACAAAGGCGATAGAAACACCATAGAATGTTAACATTTTGACGTTAAACTGAGGCATAATCTTGGTCATTGGTAATTGGGCATTGGGCATTGGGCATTGGGTATGGGGCATTTGATATTGGGTAATAGGTATGTGGTAGCAACTCACAAATAACCCATAACCAATAACTAATAGCAACTGCCAACAGTCAACCGTCAACAGTCAACCGACTAACTTTGAGGAAGTACCGAAGCCAAGTGCGATCGCACTTTCACGTAACACCGTGCAATCAGCAGCGAAGAATGACACTGCACAGCCAATTCATCAGTATACTGTCCCAAAGTTTGGCGCTCAATTCCCCACTCCCGACTCGTACCCGCAATAGTCAAATCAGCATTAGCAGAAGCCGCTACTACTGCTTGAATTGGTTCAGCAGCCTCCACAATCGGAGTTTCTATGCGCGATCGTACCTCAACTGGTAACTGATCCATCACTCGCTGAAACTCGTAACTCAGCTCGTTTCCAGCTTCCCCGTCACCTGCCACCCGCAGCACCGTCAAACGGCGTTCCTCGCTATTAACTAACAATCTCAGCGCCAATTCTAACCCCAAATCATCGTGAATGTTTGCCGCGTAAGGTACTAACAAGTTATTCAACCTTTCCCGACCTCTGTCAACAAAAATTGCTACATCCACCTTGGCGTTGCTGAGAATTTGACCGACACGTCCTCCCAAACGGTTGCTGCTAAAAGTAGGCCTGTGCCATCCTACTAAAATTAAATCCGCGCGATCGATTTGTGCAATTTGGGCCGTTTCCCGGGCTACATCATTAGTAACCCGAATGATGGGATGTACGAATTTTCGCGCCTCAGACAGTTCCAAACTATCAATCAATTCTGATAATTTCGAGCGGCGTTCTTGAATAATGCGATCGGCTTCCGCAGGCGTACTTTCAAAGGCATAGTCATCATTTAATTCTATCAAACTCAGAGGATGAACCGCCGCAGACTGTAAATCGTCACCACCCATACCAGCAGCCGGCTGCGCCAGCGCTACCGCTAGTTGCAGTAAACCTTTCTGTGTGCTGGGATTGGCAACAGGTACTAAAATTCGATAAGTTGGCAATTTATTAGCATTTTCTTCGCTGTTTTCACCCATTTGTGAATATTCTAATTCTGAATCTTCAGAGTTAATTTCTGAAATATCTAACCTAATTAACCGTTTTGGATAAGTCCACTCTAACAGTGGCGAAGTCATAAAAGTTGTCACTAAAGCCATGATGACTAACATCGTAAATAGCAGCGGCGAAATTACCCCCAAGGAAAGACCGATATTCAGCACAATTAGTTCAGTCAAACCGCGAGTATTCATCAGCCATCCCAGGGCTGAAGCTGCGCGGTTGCCGATGCCACAGACTCTAGCTGCAACGTAAGTGCCGACGTATTTGCCGACAATTGCCACTCCCAAAACTGCGGCGCACAGCAGCCACAATTCCGGACTGTTGAGCAAGCCAATTTGAGTCCGCAAGCCGCTATAAGCAAAAAATATTGGTAGCAGAAATATTAGTACAAAGTCTTCGGTTTTTTCTGCTAATTCTCTGGTTAATCCCGCATTTTTAGGCATAGCAGCACCCAGCAAAAATGCACCGAAGATTAAATGAATGCCGATCAATTCAGTAATTAATGCCGAAGCTACAACTCCCATGTAAATTCCCGACAGCACTAACTGTGTTAATCGGCCGGTGCGGTTGTAGTGCTTAGAAAGTCGCTGCAAAAACCATCGGACTACAGTCAGCATGAAACCGATGTAAATTAAAGATGCAATAATTGTCGGTAAAGCGCCTAGCATTGAGTTAGTTCTAGTAACTGCGATCGCTACTGCTAACAAGCACCAAGCTGTCACATCGTCAACGGCCGCGCAAGTCAAGGCCAGCGTCCCCAATTTTGTATTCTGCAAGTTGTGTTCTGTAATAATTCTTGCTAGCACCGGAAAAGCAGTAATTGACATCGCAGCGCCCAAAAACAGGGCAAATGCTGTAAACGAAACGCTATTATTTGAAACAATGGGATACAGCAGCAGTGCTAGCAAGCTTCCCAGGGAAAACGGCACTAAAATGCTGACGTGGGAAGTTAAAATCGCGATATCTAAATTGCTTTTTAGGTATTTCGGATTCAGTTCCAAACCAACCAAAAACATGAAAAATATCAGCCCCACCTCAGACAACACGTTGAGGAAGGGAACGGCTTCTGCTGGAAAAAGTGCTGTTGCTAAATCTGGTGCAACTAAGCCCAACAGAGAAGGCCCGAGCATAATTCCTGCTACAATTTCTCCAATGACTTGAGGTTGTTTGATAGATCGAAATCCTAAACCGACAAGTCTCGAAAGTGCGATGACAATTAGAACTTCAAGCAGGACGAGAATGGGGATGGGCATGGCGTTTTTAGCTTTGGGATTTTTGCGGATCGAGAGGACACGGCAGTAAAGCCGACAGAATTGCCGATCGAAAAAAATGGATACCAGCTCGATCGAAGGTAGAAGGCACAAGAGGCGCACCAACAACGCCATTCTCTCACAAGCGAACAAAGGCTTTGGCAACCTCCTACCTGGATTTTTCGTTTTTTACAAGCGCTTGCAAGTAACTTTAACCGCAGCCTGCGTACCCCGCACCCAACCCGCGGACTAAATCTCACCTCCGGTTGTCAAGCCAACCCTACGGATATCAGATTGTCAGAAAAAGTAGCGCGCGCTGTGATAAACTAGAAAAGTTGTTTAAATTCGCACATCCGGGTTTTCGGGTGTTTCTAGGGCGCAAACCTTCAGAAATACGACCGGGTGGAGGATTAACCCGAATCAGGAGTTAAAAATACAATGCCAGTAGTCAGTTTGGCTCAAATGTTAGAGTCAGGGGTTCACTTCGGACACCAAACCCGTCGGTGGAACCCGAAAATGTCTCCATACATTTTTACAGAGCGCAACGGGGTTCACATCATCGACCTCGTGCAAACCGCTCAGCTTATGGAAGACGCCTACGAGTACATGAGAGTTGCCTCAGAAAAAGGCAAAAAGTTTTTGTTCGTGGGTACGAAGCGCCAAGCTGCAGGGATTGTAGCCCAAGAAGCTCAACGCTGCGGTGCTTATTACGTCAACCAGCGCTGGCTGGGGGGAATGCTCACCAACTGGACGACGATTAAGTCCCGCGTGGAGCGCCTCAAGGATTTGGAGCGCCGCGAGGAAATCGGCGCCCTCGATTTGCTCCCGAAAAAAGAAGCTTCTGTGCTGCGCCGAGAAATGGCAAAACTCCAGAAATATCTGGGCGGGATTAAATCTATGCGGAAGATTCCCGACGGAGTGGTGCTCGTAGACCAACGCCGCGAGTATAATGCGGTGTTGGAATGCCAAAAGTTGGGAATTCCGATCGTCTCTCTGTTGGACACCAACTGCGACCCGGATTTGGTTGACATTGCGATTCCGGCAAATGACGATGCTATTCGATCGATCAAGCTGATTGTCGGCAAGTTGGCTGATGCCATCTACGAAGGTCGTCACGGTCAGCAGGGCGGCGACTCTGATGAAGACTACGACTACGAGGGTGGTTACGAAGGCGCGGAATATGATGTCGAAATCGAAGAATTGGATGACCCCGATTATGTAGATCCCGACGACGCTGCTGAGGCCGAGGGCGAAGAAACCGAGAGCTAGTATTGCCCTCGGAATCTAGCACCAGGAAATTAAAAATTAAAAATTGAAAATTAAAAATAATTATTATTTTTAGTTGGATATTTTTAATTTTTAATTGTACATACCACGAGTCTAAGTCATTAGTAGAGTTCTGGCAAAAGCATTCATTGTGTCAGCGCCAGAATGAATTCTAGCGCTACAGGTACAAAGTCGGTACTAATATCGACTGATATTTCTTTACTCTGGTCTAATCATTAACATTAAAATTAGTGACTGATGACTGATGACTGATGACTGATGACTGATGACTAATAACTAATTTTGATTGGGAACTTAAAGAAGATGGCGGACATATCTGCAAAACTTGTTAAAGAACTGCGCGACAAAACCGGCGCGGGCATGATGGACTGCAAAAAAGCCCTAGCTGCAAACGAAGGCAATATCGAAACATCCATTGAGTGGCTGCGGAAAAAAGGTCTAGCCGGGGCTGACAAAAAAGCAGGACGAGTTGCCTCAGAAGGGCTTGTAGGCAGCTACATCCACACCGGCGGCCGCGTCGGCGTGCTGGTGGAAGTTAACTGCGAAACCGATTTTGTGGCACGTCGCGAAGAATTCCAAACTTTGGTGCGGAATATTGCGATGCAAATTGCAGCTTGCCCCAATGTGGAATACGTGAAAGTAGAAGATATCCCCGCCGAAATTGTCGCAAGAGAAAAGGCAATTGAAATGGAGAAGGACGACTTGGGCAACAAGCCAGACAACATCAAAGAAAAGATTGTTCAAGGCCGCATTGACAAGCGCCTGAAAGAGTTATCTTTGATGGATCAGCCTTTTATTAGAGATCAGAATATCTCGGTAGAAGAGTTGGTGAAACAAACGATCGCCCAAATTGGAGAAAATGTCCAAGTGCGGCGCTTCGTGCGTTTTGTCTTGGGCGAAGGCATTGAAAAGGTAGAAGCTAACTTTGCCGATGAAGTGGCAGCCCAAATGGGTGTTCAATAATCCCAAATTAAGATTTAGAATTAAAAATTAAAAATGTGAAAAATTGATTTTTTGCATTTTTAATTTTTAATTTTTACAGGACTTATCGACAGGCTATATTTGTAAGGCGGGCGCTGCAAACCTTACTACTACAGACAGCGTAAAAATTGAAAAACTGCGTAAGTCCTAAGCTGTTGTGCATTTAAATTTTTTGTTGAGGGCGGGAGCTCCTGCCCAACCCCTACTCCCCACAAAAGTGAAAATTTATTTGATATCATGTCCGATCGAGTGACGGCGATTACAAGGGCGGGTTTTTGAGATTGTCAATTATTGGCAGATATTTTTCGTGATGGGAGCCCCTACCGTATTAGGGGTAATCGACCGGACATAATATGACCATGCAATTTAAATGTCGATTAGCTTATTTTAATTTTATACGAGAGATATGGTGCGACCAAGAGAGCGAATAGAGCAAGATTTGGCAGGACTCGAAGAGGCTTTAGCAGCCTTGAATTTGGAGTTTCGCAGTACCTACGAAGGTTATTTAACTGCGTTGGGACAAGCGGTGCGGCAGCAGTTAATTTTGGCTTGCTATCACCTTTGCACTCAAGCAGTACCGGAGTCGTTTCTCAAGTTGTCCTTCGAGGGGCGGCAAAAAATGCAGCAGTCTGTAAAGGCTTTGGCTGCAGAGTCGGAGGAAAAATTGCGATCTCTGGTGACTGAATCACAAGCAGAGGAAGAAATAGAGGAAGAGGAAGAGGAAGAAGAAGACGAAGACGACTTCGATGAAGAGGAAGAGCAAGAAGAGGAAGACGAAGCAGACGACAAGGAAGAAGACGAAAAGGAAAAACACCAAGTTTCGGCTATTAACTATCTATTTTCATTGGCAAATTATCAATTGCCAAGTACCAATTCCCCGGAAAGTTTGGCGCGCTGGCAAAATAGTATTGAACAGTCGATCGCCAATATACTCAAGCTGCTTTCTCGCGACACCAACCGCTTGCTGAAACAGTCGGGAATCTTGCCGAGTCAATTGCCAGAACCGGTTCTAGAAGCTGCTTCTGGTGCTGAATCCTCCGGCGAGAGTGTTGCCGGGCCGCCTAACTTATTAAACTTAATCATTGAAACCGATGTCTCACCAGCATCGCGAAAATTGGCGGAAACCTTGGGTAGTAGGGCGCTGCACATTACAGCGATTAAACTGCGGCTGTCGGAAATAGAGTTTGCCGATGCGGGAACCTCGGCTTGGCGCCAGCAAATTCGCAACCTCTCTCTAAAGTTGAACTCGCTGGGCCGCGATTACCAGAAAAAGCAGCGGGAACTCGCTGTGGTGGAGGCTGAGTCGGCTTGGCGAGCGAGTTGGTTTGAAGATTAGTCAGTTGTTAGTTGACAGTTGACAGTTGTCAGTTGACAGTTGACAGTTGACAGTTGACAGTTGACAGTTGACAGTTGTCCGTTGTCAGTTGACAGTTGTCAGTTGTCAGTAGGTAATTGTCGGGAATTCTTGAGCTATGATTAATAACTAATGACTAATGACTAATGACTAATGACTCATGACTAATGACTAATGACTCATGACTGATGACTAATTACTAATGACTGATGACTAATAATCAACCAGAATGGCAGCGATTGCAAAAAGCTCTTTCAGTAGAAGCAGATCGCGGATTTAACGACATCCAAGGCAGTCAATACCGCTTCAGCGAGTTTCTGGGCCTGAGTTTGAGACAGTTGGCCGGTGTTGTGGCAGGTTCTTCGTGCGATCGCGCCCGAGCTATACAACTAGCTGCTGAATTTGACATCTACCCTCAGAAAGATCTCGAACAGCGCCAACATTCGATCGCCATTACGGTCAGTTTTCTGAGGCAAATGGAGCAAGTTTGGGAACAAGAAACTCGCCACCAGCAAGAACTTGCACGACAAGTCAGACCCGCAAACGCTAACGCTTCTGAACCAACCGCCCCAGCACTTTCCGTTCCCCGAACAGCACCCCTGAGTACAGCACCCCCACCACCAAGCCTGACTCTCGACCAACAGTTAACCCGCGTCACCGGCATCGGCCCCGCCAACGGCAACCGCTTGGCAAAACTGGGTTTATACACTGTATATGACTTGCTTTATTACTATCCCCGCAACCACATCGACTATGCAAAGCAAGTACAAATTCGCGAGCTAGTAGCCGGGGAAACTGTCACTTTAATCGCTGAAGTAAAGCGGTGCAATTGCTTTTCTAGTCCGAAGAATAAGAAGTTAACCATATTAGAAGTAATTTTAAAAGACCGCACCGGAGAAATAAAAATTAGTCGTTTTTTTGCAGGCCCTCGCTACAGCAATCGCGGTTGGCAAGAATTCAAAAAGCGCGAGTATTGTACTGGTGCGGTGCTGGCAGCTTCCGGGTTGGTGAAGCAGGGTAAATATGGAATTACTTTAGAAAATCCTGAGTTAGAAGTATTAGACGACTCCGGCGGTGCGATCGAATCAATGAAAGTCGGCCGCCTGATACCAGTTTATCCGCTGACGGAAGGGGTGGATGCCGGTTCGGTGAGGCGATCGATTTTGGCGGCAATGCCGGCGGCGAAAATGTTGCCAGAATCGCTGCCGGAGGATTTGCGCGAGCGTTACGGTTTAATGGGTTTAGCCGATGCCGTGACTAATATTCACTTTCCCCTCGATCGAGATTGTTTGGCCGCCGCCCGCCGCCGCTTAGTTTTTGACGAATTTTTCTACCTGCAATTAGGACTTTTAAAGCGCCGCCAAACCCAAAGAAAAGCTCAAGCTAGTGCAGTAATCATTCCTAGTGGCAAATTGATCGAACATTTTTATGAAATCTTGCCCTTTGCCTTGACTAATGCTCAGGAAAGAGTAATTAATGACATCCTCAATGATTTAGCTTCGTCGCAACCGATGAATAGATTAGTGCAAGGCGATGTCGGCGCTGGCAAAACCGTAGTAGCAGTCGTGGCAATGCTAGCAGCAATTCAATCCGGCTATCAAGCAGCTTTAATGGCGCCGACAGAAGTTTTAGCAGAACAGCATTACCGCAAATTGGTAGGTTGGTTTAACTTGATGCACTTGTCTGTTGAACTGTTAACTGGTTCTACAAAAGTAGCAAAGCGCCGAGAAATTCACAACCAGTTAGAAACCGGAGAATTGCCCGTTTTAGTGGGAACTCACGCGCTGATTCAAGATACGGTGAATTTCCATAAATTGGGTTTGGCGGTAATTGACGAACAGCACAGATTCGGCGTGCAGCAGCGCGCTAAATTGCAGCAAAAAGGCGAAGCTCCCCACGTTTTGACGATGACGGCAACTCCCATTCCCCGGACGCTGGCGCTGACGCTGCACGGGGATTTAGATGTGAGTCAAATTGATGAACTTCCCCCCGGCAGGCAGGCGATTCAAACCACTGTACTCTCTGCCAAAGAACGCATCCAAGCTTACGATTTGATTCGGCGAGAAGTGGCGAGCGGGCGTCAAGTTTATGTGGTGCTGCCGCTGGTGGAGGAGTCGGAAAAGTTGGACGTGCGATCGGCAATTGAGGAACAAGAGAAACTGCAAAAAAGCGTATTTCCTGAGTTTAAGGTGGGTTTGCTCCACGGCAGGATGAGCAGTGCTGACAAAGATGAGGCAATTAGTAAGTTTCGAGACAAAGAAACTGATATTTTAGTATCTACTACTGTCGTAGAAGTGGGAGTAGACGTGCCGAATGCCACGGTAATGCTGATTGAAAATTCTGAGCGTTTTGGACTGTCGCAACTACACCAGTTGCGGGGTCGAGTCGGTCGGGGCAGCAACCGTTCTTATTGTTTGTTAATGCCCGGTTCCAAAACGGCGGAAGCTATGCAGAGAATGAAGGTTTTAGAACAATCTCAAGATGGTTTTTTTATTGCAGAAATGGACATGAGATTGCGCGGGCCTGGTCAGGTTTTGGGAACTCGGCAGTCGGGTTTGCCGGATTTTGCTTTGGCGAGTTTGGTGGAGGATCAGGAGGTTTTGGAGTTGGCGAGGGCGGCGGCTCAAATGGTAATTGAGAATGATGAAAGTTTGCATCAGTGGCCGGTGGTGCGGGATGAATTGGAGCGGAGATATCAGCGGATGATGAGTGGGTCGATTTTGACTTAGATAGTTTTGGACGCAGCAACGGGGTTTTTAATAATATTTTGTAGTGGCAGGTTAAGCGAAGATATATCAAAGCCGGCAGTTTATTGCTGCACTCACGCGCCCTCCTCGCCCTAGGGCGGTTGATTTGGACCTACTTATTTAATGTCAGTAATTTCAGAAACCGGTTTTCTTCCCACAAACTCGCCTAAAATCCTAGGTTTTTTGTCAGGAAACCCGGTTTATACTTTTTTGCTGAGACTGCTGCAAAATATCAGGTTGATCGAAACGTCAAAAACACGAATTTGTTGGAAACGAGTGCCTCAACCCAAACTACTTTAGGAGAGGATTTTGGCCTTAATTTACGCTATTTTTATGAGGAGCCAGGCTTGGGGTACTTATTCCACCAAGAATCCTTCGCAGGAATGACGAAGAAGTGTCAAAATTAAGATAGTTCTGCCAGAAACAGGGGAAAGGAAATCTAGCCTGTACTGGCGCCTAAGGCAACATTGATTCCTCGCTGGTTACGCTTGCAGGTGGTCGCCGACGGTTCGTCGCATTTAATCTCAACACTAATTATGAAAGATCTCACTCGTTATCGAAATATCGGCATTTTCGCCCACGTAGATGCTGGCAAGACCACCACAACAGAAAGAATCCTGAAACTGACAGGTAAAATCCACAAAATTGGTGAAGTTCACGAAGGCGCGGCGACGACTGACTTCATGGAACAGGAGCAAGAGCGCGGGATTACGATTCAATCCGCTGCTACCACCTGCTTCTGGAACGATCATCAGCTCAACATCATCGATACTCCCGGACACGTCGATTTTACGATCGAAGTTTACCGTTCTTTGAAGGTTCTCGATGGTGGCATCGGTGTGTTCTGCGGTTCGGGTGGAGTTGAACCGCAATCTGAAACCAACTGGCGCTACGCTAACGATTCCAAAGTGGCTCGCGTTATCTACATCAACAAGCTCGATCGCACGGGTGCAGATTTTTACCGCGTTGTCAAGCAAGTCGATCAAATCCTCGGAGCTAAACCGCTGGTGATGGTATTGCCGATCGGCATAGAAGAAAAGTTTTGCGGCGTAGTCGATTTGCTGACCCGCAAAGCCTGGATCTGGGATGACTCCGGCGATCCGATGAACTATACAATTAAAGATGTCCCTGCCGATATGGTCGATGATGTCGAAACTTGGCGCGAAAAGTTGATCGAACTGGCCGTCGAGCAAGACGACACTGTGATGGAACAGTATCTCGAAGGCAACGAGCCGAGCCTCGACGACCTCAAGCGCTGCATTCGCAAAGGTACTCGCGATCGGGCATTTTTCCCCACATACTGCGGCTCATCGTTTAAAAACAAAGGCGTGCAGTTGGTTCTCGATGCCGTAGTTGACTACCTGCCTAACCCGATGGAAGTCACACCGCAGCCAGAAGTCGATCTCGATGGGAATGAAACCGGCGAGTTTGCCGTTGTCGATCCCAACAGACCATTGCGGGCACTGGCGTTTAAAATCATGGACGATCGCTACGGTGCTTTAACCTTCACGCGCCTGTACTCCGGTAAGTTGTCCAAGGGCGACACCGTACTCAACACCGCCACAGGCAAAACCGAGCGCATCAGCCGTTTGGTGGAAATGCACGCCAACTCTCGCGAAGAAATTGAATCGGCCCAAGCCGGGGACATTGTGGCGATCGTCGGCATGAAAAACGTCCGCACCGGACACACCATCTGCGACCCCAAAAATCCCGCCACCCTAGAGCCGATGGTATTCCCCGATCCCGTTATTTCGATTTCGGTCAAACCGAAACAAAAAGGCGGCGAAGAAAAAATGGGAGCAGCCCTCACCAAGATGGTGCAAGAAGACCCCTCTTTCCACATGGTGACGGATCAAGAAAGCGGCGAAACGATTCTCAAGGGGATGGGCGAGTTACACCTCGACATCAAAGTAGACATTCTCAAGCGCACCCACGGCATCGAAGTAGAAGTCGGCGAACCACAGGTAGCCTACCGCGAGTCGATTACCAAGCGCCTCGAAGACGAATACACCCACAAAAAGCAATCAGGTGGTTCCGGTCAATTTGCGAAAATTGGCTATGTGATCGAGCCTGGTGAGCCTGGAAGCGGCTTCCAGTTTGAGTCCAAAGTGACTGGTGGTAGCGTGCCGAGAGAATATTGGCCAGCGGTCGAAAAAGGCTTTGAAAGCTGCATCGACAAAGGCGTCTTGGCCGGATTCCCTTGCTTGGACTTGAAATTCACCCTACTAGACGGCGGTTTCCACCCCGTTGACTCGTCAGCAATGGCCTTTGAAATTGCTGCCAAAGCGGCCTATCGGCAGTCTCTCCCTAAAGCGGCGCCTCAGTTGCTCGAACCGATTATGAATGTCGATGTATTCACTCCAGATGATTACATGGGCGACGTGATCGGCGACCTCAACCGCCGCCGGGGCATGATGAAATCTCAGGAGACAAGCCAGACAGGAGCACGGATCAAGGCAGATGTACCGTTGAGCGAAATGTTTGGTTACATTAGCGATTTGCGTACTATGACCTCTGGGCGCGGACAGTTCTCAATGTCCTTCTCGCACTATGCTCCTTGTCCGAATAACATCGCTGAAGAAGTGATTAAGGCGGCAAAAGAGCGTCAAGCTGCGAAGTAGTGCATTTGACTCCCGGTAGGTGCTATCTGGAGTCAAACAGAAAAATTAGATCCCCGCTTTTTGAAGAAATCGGGGATCTAATTTTTGTAAACTATCGGTTAGAATAAGTCAACAAAACATATTAGATAGTAGAATCACGAGCCGACTTTAACAACATCTTGATTTCTTCAAGACTTAATGGTGGTGAACTACGATGAATCATAGCGTGACAATTTGGGCAAACAGGACGCAAATCTTTTATAGGATCAATTTCATACTATTCTGCAATTTCTGAAAGGGGTCTTAGATGATGAACATGAATGAAACCTTTTCCCAGTTGCCCAAAAGCTCTGCCAAAATCGCAATCACAAATAGAGCAACTTGAACCGTAATAATCAATACATTTTTGCCGAGCTTTAGGCTCTCGTTCATAGGCATTGACTGAAACTTGCCGTACTGCCCCCTCACGAAATGTTTGTACTGAATCTACTTCATCAGGAAAGAATCTAGTAGTAGTTACAGATTCCTGAACCTGAAGCGGATTTTGCCAATCCCACAAACATTTTAGGTAGTCCTCAAAACGATCTTCCTCACCAATAAACACATTTGTTGCAGCACGAAAGATAGCAAAGAGTTCGACAAAGTTATCAATCAATGGCTGAGCTGCATCTAGGTCTTTAATAGGAAGAACTAGGGATGGACTCCGAATAAAGGTAGTTTTCCAATCTCGTTCCTGGGGGGGTGACAAAGAGGTCTACGATATAGACTGTATAAGGGTTGCTGCCCGCATACCTTGTTGATAAAAGCGCCGTTTATTTGGAGTTAACTTCATTAACTGTTCTACCTCGTCAGAA
>Ga0164305_10000244_pt1 | contig 19267 bp, 13 predicted proteins | sample Whisoiple_237_MG_FD_110215 | JGI IMG/M metagenome (GOLD analysis project Ga0164305, IMG submission 110215) | Soil microbial communities amended with pyrogenic organic matter from upstate New York, USA - Whitman soil sample_237_MG | ecosystem: Environmental > Terrestrial > Soil > Agricultural...
CAGCGACGAGCCGTTCTACGGCGTGAAGCTGGACGGCTACATCACGTCAGACCACCGTCTGGAGTTCACCTACTTCGACACCTCGCGGACCCGTACCCGCGACACCTACGGCTATAACACGACGACCGGCGCCATCGGCACGACCGTCCTCAGCAGCCAGACGCTGTACCAGGGCGGCCCGAGCTACGTCGCCCGTTATACCGGCTCGTTCACCGACTGGCTGACGGTTTCGGCGGCCTACGGCGAGACCGAAACGGACCAGGCGGCCATCGGCAACCTGTTCAATGAATCGCAGATCATCGACGCCCGTCCGGGCCAGGGTAACGCCTTCCGCAGCCGCCAGACGGTCTCCGCGACGACGACGCCCTTCCTGGCCGAACGCAAGTTCTACCGGGCCGACGTGGACATGTACCTGAACTTCTACGGCGACCACCACATCCGGATGGGCTTCGACCACGAAGACACGCTTCTGACCGAAACCTCGGTCCGGAACGGTCCTCTGGCTCCGGGCGCCGGCTTCAACGGCACCTACCGTCAGGCTACGGCCGCCAACGCCGCGGGCCTCGGCCTCGTCGCCGGCCAGCAGTACATGGAACAGCGTCACTTCATCTCGGGCGGCGGTTTCGAAGGCGCCAACGAGGCGCTCTACATCCAGGATTCGTGGGATGTGACGGATCGCCTGAACGTTCAGATGGGCCTCCGCAACGACACGTTCGAAGTGTCGAACCCGGTCGGCGACACCTTCATCAACTTCGATGGTGAACTCGCCGCCCGTCTGGGCTTCGCCTATGACCCGATCGGCGACGCCCGTTCGAAGATCTATGGTTCGTACGGCCGCTACTACCTGCCGGTCGCCTCGAACACGGCCTTCCGCGCCGCGGCTCCGGCCATCGACTTCAGCGAGTTCTACCGTCCGGCTGGCGGCGCCACCACCTTCGGCACCTTCGATCCCGTTACGGGTCTGCCGACTGCAGGCCTCGGCCCGCAACTGGTGGGCGGTTCCAGCTTCGTGCCTTGCCCGACCGGCGCCGGTGCGACCCAGCCGGGCGCCAACGCCTGCGTGGTTCGTAACAACGGCACCGCGCCGGATCCGCTCGGCGTCAGCGCCACCAACCTGCAGTCGACCTTCGAGGACGAGTTCATCGTCGGTTATCAGACCCGTCTGAACGACTCCTGGACCGTCGGCGTCAACGCCGTCTACCGCAACCTCGGCCGGGCCGCTGAAGACGCGCTGCTCGACCAGGGCATCCGGGCTTACTGCACCGCCAACGGCATCGCCGGTTGCGATGCCGCCTTCCCGGCCGGCAGCTACTACCTGATCGTGAACCCGGGTATGGACGTAGAGGCTTCGGTCATCCTGCCGAACAGCCCGAACCGTCAGATCATCACCCTGCGCAAGGAAGACCTCGGTCTTCCGAAGGTTCGCCGTGAATACGCTGCGGTCGAGTTCACCTTCGAGCGCGCCTTCGACGGCGTGTGGGCCCTGCAAGGCTCGTACACCATCTCCAAGTCGGACGGTAACTACGAGGGCGGCGTGAAGTCGGACATCGGCCAGACCGACGCCGGCATCACCCAGGACTTCGACTTCCTGTCGTTCATCCCGGGCTCCTACGGCCTGCTGCCGAACCACCACGCCCACCAGTTCAAGGCGTTCGGTTCCTGGCAGGTCACCGACGACTTCATGATCGGCGGCAACCTGTCGGTGATTTCGCCCCGCCACTACGGCTGCGTTGGTTTCGCCCCGGCGGACTACGCCAACGGCGACGGCGACAACGCCAACCAGAGCTACGGCGCTGCGGCCCGGTTCTGCCCGACGCCGTTCAGCAACACGGGCGCTCCGACCGTTGTGGATCGTGGCTCGGTCTTCGAAAGTGACTGGACGACGCGCTTCGACATGTCGTTCCGCTACAGCCTCGACGACCTGGTCCCGGGCAATCTGGTTCTGCGTGCAGACGTCTTCAACGTCTTCAATCTGCAGTCCGCGATCGAAATGAACGAGTTCGGCCAGGACGACTCGGGCAACATCGACCCGAACTACATGGCTCCGAACACCTATCAGGCGGGACGTTCGGTCCGCCTCGGCTTCGACTGGGCCTTCTAAGGGCTCAAAGGAACCAAACCTGAAGGGGGCGGCGGATCTTCGGATCCGCCGCCCTTTTTCTTGTCCGAAGGGACGCCGCAGAAAAACCATTTGCGCTGTTCAAGCGTTGCAAGCCGACACTTTCACCCACTGTTCCAGGCGTCCCATGCTGATCACCCTCGTTTCCGCCCTGATGCTCTCCACCCAGACGCCTGCGCCGGCGCAAGCCCAGGACGGCGTCGTCTCGACCGCCCCCGGCGTGGAAGCGGCGGAAACCGAGCGCTTCCGCGAGGCTGTGGCCTACGCCAACCCCATGCCCCGCGGCGCGCCCGAGGGCGACTATCCGCTGGTCGCCTGGTGCGAGGCATTGGTGAACGGCCATGTCGCCCTGGGCGAGACCCTGACCAATCACGATCCGCTGGACATGGACATCATCCGTCTCGGCAAGCTGGAGGCCGCCGACTTCCGTGCGGCCCTGAACGCCGCCGAGCCCCGCCAGACCGCCGCCGCCCGCGCCGCAGCCCAGGCCGCCGCCGCCGAGGCCACGGCCAAGTGGACGCCCCTGGCCGGTCAGGAGGAGGCTGTGCGCAGCCAGGCCTTCGGCCTGTTCTTCGGCCTGCCGGGCCGCTGCGAACACGCCGCCCGCCGCATCCGCGCCGGCATCACCACGCCGCCGGCGACGCCGCATGACGTCGGTCTGGAGTAGGGCTGCGACCCGACTGAGTCTCCCTGAAGCCCGCCTCGCGCCTCGCGACAGGGCGGCTGAAAAAGCGATTGCACCAAAGTAAACAGTCAGGCTTCCGGCGACGTTATGGCGGAAAGTGGCGCAAGTATTGGAGAAATCCAACTGATTGCATCTGTGCAATTGATTTCAACGTGATGGGCCTGTCACAGAACTGACTCCGCGTTTTCATGCGACGATGTTCTTGGTCGACATGAGACTTTGACTCCGTTCCTTTGGCGTAGGGCGTGCGACTCCGCACGACATTTGCGATTGCTGGGCTGTGCTCCGGCGTTCGTCCTTTGCTGGAGGTCAGTTTTGAAGAAGTATTCCATCCGTGAGCGCCTGATGGCGTCCACTGTCGCAGGCAGCGCGGCGCTGCTGGCGGTGATGGCGGTCCCGACCGTCGCCCTGCTGGCCCCGACGTCCGCCATGGCCCAGTCTCAAACGGGCAGCCTGCGCATCGCCGTCACCGGCGACGACAACCAGCCCCTGGCCGGCGCGACGGTGACCGTCAGTTCGCCGGACAGCCTTGTGTCGCGTAGCGGCCAGACCGACGCGGAAGGCCGTGTGCGCCTTGGCGGTCTGGACCCGGCGACGAACTATACCGTCGTGGTGACGGCTCCCGGCTACACCGAATACAGCGCCAGCAATGTCGCCGTGGTCAGCGGCAAGGATCTGAGTGTTGGCTACGTCCTGATCAGCGGAGCGCGTCCGTCGGACGCCACGGACCTCGGCGACGTCGTCGTCACCGGCCGCTCCCTTGCCGCCGTGGACGTCACGTCGGCGACCGTCGGTACCACCCTGACCCTGGACACCGTCGAATCGCTCCCGACCGGCCGTAGCTATCAGAGCTATCTGCAGCTGGTCCCCGGCGTGAAGCCGTCCTCGACCGGTAACCCGTCGTCTCGTTCAGGCGTCAACTATGCCGACGTCGGGGGCGCTACGGGCCAGTCGACCGACAACGTGTACTACCTGGACGGCGTAGACGTCACCGACCCGCATGCGGGCACGTTCGGCGCCAACTTCAACTCCGAAATCATACAGGAACAATCCGTCATCGTCGGCGGCGTGCCAGCCGAATATGCCGGCGGTTCTGGGCTGATCTCGCGTGTCATCACCAAGTCGGGCTCGAACGACTGGCATGGCTCGGTCAACTACTACTTCCAGAATGACGGTCTCGTGGCTGAGGATGAGCACAATAGCTCGGGCGGTTTCTCGACATATGACAGCGCCTTTACGTTCGGCGGGCCGATCATTCAGGATCGGGTCTGGTTCTACTCGTCCTATCAGAAGCGCTCGCGTGAGGATGAAGTGTTGGACGGCACCTCCGGTGCTACGTTGCGCAACGTGACCAACGAAAGTGATTTTGCCTTCGGCAAAGTCACCTGGCAGGTTACCGACAACGATCGTCTTTCGCTCACTTACTTCTCCGATCCTACCGAGATCAGCGGCTCTTCGATCTCGACGACCCCGAACAATCGGGACCGGGCGCGGATTCAGGGTGGGGATAACTTCAAGGCCGAATTTTCGCACACGTGGGGCGACCTGTTGCTCAACGCTTACTGGTTCCGCCACGAAGGCGAGTTGACGGACGTCTCGGCGGATCAGACCATCAAGGATGATGTCGCCTTCCTTCCGGCTGCGAACGCCACGATCGCACAGCGCGCCCTCGGCGGATTCGGCCTCGATATCGAGCGGCACCGGGACCGTGAGGAGTTCGGCCTGAGCGCCGAATACTATCTCGATACCGACTTCGGAAGTCACTCCTTCAAGGCTGGTTATTCGAACAGCGAGAACGTGTACGAGGAAGACAGCACCGTTCCTGGCGGCGCAACATACAAGTCCCTGGCGCCGGCTTACGCAGGCACTACCCTCGGACAGTTCAACAACGCAGCCGCCAACTGGACCCAACGGGCGTTCGTTGCCGAGGACATCAATCGCATTCGGACTGCCTTGGGCAAACCGGCCTATGCGGCGCAGCGTGCTCAGGTTGACACGGACCACGATGGCACGATCTCGACTGCCGAGATCAACGCCATCACGTTCACCAGCACCGCCGGCGGCCCCTATGGCAACGTCAACGCCTATCGGTCAGTGCGCACGGTAGTGAACCCCTACGCGGTCACCAGCGAGGGCCAGTCGGTCTACATCCAGGACACCTGGACGCTTGACCAACTGACCGTCAATGCAGGTCTTCGGGCCGAAAAGTGGGAACATTTCGCGTCCGACGGATCCAAGACTGCATCGTTCGACTGGGCCATCGCGCCACGTCTGAGCGTTGTATACGACCTAGTCGGCGATGGCCGGAGCAAGGTGTTCGGGTTCATGGGGCGCTACTACGACCCCATCCGCAACAATATGTCCGACTTCGCCGGTGGCCTGACCGGCCCGGTTGATGAAGAGCAGATCAACATCAATGGCCAGTGGGTGACCTACCGCACCCGCGGCGGCGCCACTACGCCGGACGCACTGTTCGCACCGAGCACCAAGACCCCGTACACTGACGAGTATATGCTGGGTTATTCGACCACCTTCGGTTCGAGCATCGGCTTCTCGGCCTCGATCACGCACCGCGCGACCAGAGACCTTCTCGAAGACTTCGATCTGAGCGTCTACTCGGACCCGAACGCGACCGGTCCGGACGTCGCAGGACCCAACTCTCTGTTCTATCTGCCGTATTCGTACTTCGGCTATACGTCGAAGCCGAACTCGAACTACGTGCTCGGCACCCTGCCGGGCGGTGAGCGGAACTACACCGGGCTCGAACTGACCCTGACCAAGTTCAAGACGGACAACTGGTTCGGTCAGATGTCGTATACGTACAACCAGGCCGAGGGTAACACCAACTCGGACTCGAACGCCGACTACCAGGGCGACGTGATCTGGCTCGATCCGCGCGCGCCCAACGTCTACGGCAAGCAGGCGGGTAACATTCCGCATCAGTTCAAGGCGTACGGCTCGTACGACTTTGACTTCGGCCTGCAGGTGAGCGGCGTGTTCAACTGGAACAGCGGTTTCCTCTACACGCCCGCTGCCTTGGTCGACTCCCGCTACTTCGCACCGCAAGTAAGCACAGCTTACGAATACGGTGGTGCGACTGCCTTCTGGCTCCAGCCGGGCTTTGTCGCGGGTATGCAGACCCCCTCGTACTACACCTTCGACATGCGCTTTAAATACGTGTTGGATATGCCGATCGGAGAAACCGAGTTCTTCCTCGACATCTTTAACGTTCTGAACAAGCAGTCTCCGACTGACGTTCAGAAGCTGATCGCGGGTGACGGAACCTACGGCTTCAATGAGCCCAGCGACTGGGTCGAGCCGCGCCGCGCCTATCTGGGCGTACGCTACTCCTTCTAGTTCGAAGGTTCTCGTTCAGAGTAAGGAACGCCGGCGCGAAAGCGCCGGCGTTTTTCTTTTGGTGAGAATGCCGTGACTGCGGTTGCCCCGGCGCTCCGGATTCGCTCAGGCCGCGTTGTTCCGCTCAATCGCACCCGGATCGTAGTTCAGGATCGGGCTCAGCCACCGTTCCGCCGTCGCCAGGTCCCAGCCCTTGCGGCGGGCGTAGTCCTCGACCTGGTCCGGATCGATCTTGCCGACGCCGAAATAGTGGCTGCCGGGGTGGCCGAAATACAGGCCCGAGACCGAGGCCGGCGGCGTCATCGCATAGCTTTCCGTCAGCGCCATGCCGGCGTTGGCGCCCGCGTCCAGCAGCCTGAACAGGGTCGCCTTCTCGGTGTGGTCCGGCTGGGCCGGATAGCCCGGGGCGGGTCGGATGCCCTGATACTGTTCGGCGATCAGCTCGTCGGTCGTCGTCGCCTCGTCGGGGGCATAGCCCCATAGCTCGGTCCGCACCTTCTTGTGCAGGGCCTCGGCGAAGGCCTCGGCCAGGCGGTCGGCCAGCGCCGTCACCAGAATGGACGAATAGTCGTCGCCCGCGTCCTTGAACCGCTTGGCGATCTCCAGCTCGCCGTGACCGGCGGTGACCGCGAAGGCGCCGATGTAGTCCTGGCCCTCTTCGGCGATGAAGTCCGACATGGCCAGGTTGGGCTTGCCGTTCGACTTCCTGATCTGCTGGCGCAGGGTGTGGAAGCGGGCGATCTCCTCGACCCGGCCCTCGTCGGCGAAGACGGTGATGTCGTCGCCCACGGCCCGCGCCGGCCAGAAGCCGACCACGCCGCGCGCGGTGAACCATTTTTCGTCGATGATCCGCTGAAGCATGGCCTTGGCGTCCTTGAACAGGTCGCGCGCGGCCTCGCCGACGATCTCGTCTTCAAGGATCATCGGATACCGGCCGATCAGCTCCCAGCTGGCGAAGAATGGCGTCCAGTCGATGTGGTCGGCCAGATCGGCCAGATCCCAGCTGTCGAAGGCCCGCACGCCGATGAAGGACGGCGCGCCCGGCATCCGGTTGGTCGGATCGGGCCGGAAGCGGTTCTCCCGCGCCTGAACCAGCGTGGCCCGCGCCTTGACCTCCTGACCGCGCGCATACTGTTCGCGGATGCGGACGTATTCGTCCCGCGTGGCGGCCTCGTTTTTCGCCCGCTCGGTCTTCGACAGCAGGCCGGCGACCACGCCGACGGCGCGGCTGGCGTCTATGACATAGGTGGTCGAGCCGGCGCGATAGCCGGGCTCGATCTTGACCGCCGTATGGGTCCGGCTGGTCGTCGCCCCGCCGATCAGCAGGGGGATGTCGAAGCCGCGCCGCTCCATTTCGCGCGCCACGAACACCATCTCGTCCAGCGAGGGGGTGATCAGGCCCGACAGGCCGACGATGTCGACCTTGTGCTCGACCGCGGCGTCCAGGATCCGGTCGGCCGGGACCATGACGCCCAGGTCGATGACCTCGTAGTTGTTACACTGCAGCACGACGCCGACGATGTTCTTGCCGATGTCGTGGACGTCGCCCTTGACCGTGGCCATCAGGATGCGGCCCGCCTGCTCGCGCGGCTTGCCGGCCTTTTCGGCCTCCATGAAGGGCTCCAGCCAGGCCACCGCCTGTTTCATCACGCGGGCCGACTTGACCACCTGCGGCAGGAACATCTTGCCCGAGCCGAACAGGTCGCCGACCACGTTCATCCCGTCCATCAGCGGGCCTTCGATGACGTGCAGCGGGCGCTCGACCGAAAGCCGCGCCTCCTCGGTGTCGGCGTCGATGTATTCGGTGATGCCGTTGACCAGGGCGTGTTCGATCCGCTTGCCGACGGGGGCGTCGCGCCATTTCAGGTCGACGACCCGGGCCACCCCCTTGTCGCCCTTGTAGTTGGGGGCGATGTCGACGAGGCGTTCGGTGTTGGAGACATTGGTCCGCTGTTTGCGGTTCAGGATCACGTCCTCGACCGCCTCGCGCAGCGTCGGGTCGATGTCGTCATAGACGGGCAGGTCGCCGGCGTTGACGATGCCCATATCCATCCCCGCCTGAATGGCGTGGTACAGGAAGACGCTGTGGATCGCCCGGCGCACCGGCTCGTTGCCGCGGAAGCTGAACGAGACGTTCGACACGCCGCCCGATACGCGGGCGTAGGGCAGGGTAGCCTTGATGACCCTGGTCGCCTCGATGAAGTCGACGGCGTAGTTGTCATGCTCCTCGATCCCCGTCGCCACGGCGAAGATGTTCGGGTCGAAGATGATGTCCTCGGGCGGGAAGCCGACCTCGTCCACCAGGATGCGGTAGGCGCGGCTGCAGATCTCGATCTTGCGCGCTGCGGTGTCGGCCTGGCCGATCTCGTCGAACGCCATGACCACCACGGCGGCCCCGTAGCGCAGGCACTTGACCGCCTGTTCGCGGAACTCGGCCTCGCCCGCCTTCATCGAGATGGAGTTCACGATCGGCTTGCCCTGGACGCATTTCAGGCCGGCCTCGATGACCTCCCATTTGGAGCTGTCGATCATCACCGGCACGCGGGCGATGTCGGGCTCGGCCGCGATCAGGTTCAGGAAGGTGATCATGGCCTGCTTCGAATCCAGCAGGCCCTCGTCCATGTTGATGTCGATCACCGAGGCGCCCGCCTCGACCTGCTGGCGCGCGACCGACAGGGCGGCGGAATAGTCGCCGTCGATGATCAGCTTCTTGAATTTGGCCGAGCCGGTGACGTTGGTCCGTTCGCCGACGTTGATGAAGGTGGGACGCACTACGCTACCAGTTCAAAGGGTTCGAGGCCGGACAGGCGCATGGCCACGGGACGCTCAGGGATTTCGCGCGGCGGCAGTTTCGACACCGCCTCCGCCGTGTGCCGGATGTGGTCCGGCGTCGTGCCGCAACAGCCGCCGACGATGTTGACCAGACCCGAGGCCGCCCATTCCTCGATGAAGTGGGCGGTCTGGTGCGGTTCCTCGTCGTACTGGCCCATGGCGTTGGGCAGGCCGGCGTTGGGATAGGCGGCGACCAGGGTGTCGGCGACGCGGCTCAGCTCGGCGATGAACGGCCGCATCAGATCGGCGCCGAGGGCGCAGTTGAAGCCTACGGCGAACGGCTTGGCGTGGCGCACGCTATTCCAGAAGGCCTCGGCCGTCTGGCCCGAAAGGGTCCGGCCCGAACGGTCCGTGATGGTGCCCGAAATCCAGATCGGCAGGGCCTCCAAGCCCTCGTCCTCGAGATCCTTGATCGCCTTGATCGCCGCCTTGCAGTTCAGCGTGTCGGTGATGGTTTCGATCAGATAGAGGTCGACCCCGCCCTCATTGAGGGCCCGCACCTGCTGTTTGTAGGCCTCATAGACCTGATCGAAGGTCACCAGCCGCGCGCCGGGGTCGTTCACGTCCGACGACATCGACAGCATCTTGTTCAGCGGCCCGATCGAACCGGCGGCGAAGCGCGGCTTGTGCGGCTCCTTTGCCGTCCAGCGGTCGGCGGCGGCGCGCGCCAGTTTCGCGCCTTCCAGATTGATGTCCCAGACCGCGTCGGCCTCGAGCTTGTAGTCGTCCTGGGCGATGACCGTGGCCGAGAAGGTGTTGGTCTCGGAAATGTCCGCGCCGGCGGCGAAATACTGGTCGTGCAGGCCCGCGATGACATCCGGGCGGGTGATGCACAGGATGTCGTTGTTGCCCTTCATCTGGCCGTTGTGGCCGGCGAAGCGGTCGCCGCGGAAATCCTCTTCCGACAGTTCGCTGCGCTGGATCATCACGCCCCATGCGCCGTCGAGGACGAGGATCCGCTCCTTCGCGGCCTTGTGCAGGGCGGCGATGCGTTCGCGGCGGGGCAGGGGGGTACTCATACTGTAGCGGCTTTCGTCTCACGCACGCCAAGGACCCGGCAGATCGCATAGACCAGGTCGGCGCGGTTCAGTGTGTAGAAATGGAAGTCGGCGAAGCCTTCCTCCTGCAGCCGGGCGCAGGTCTCGGCGGCGACCGAGGCGGCAATCAGCTTGCGGGTCTCGGGGGCGGCGTCATCTCTGTCGAAATGCGCGGCCAGCCAGTCGGGCACGGCCGCGCCGCACGCCGCCGACATCCGCTTCAGGCCGTTGAAATTGGTCACCGGCATGATCCCCGGCGACATCGGAATGGTGATCCCCGCCGCCCGCACCCGGTCACGGAAGCGCAGGAAGGCGTCGATGTCGAAGAAAAACTGGCTGATCGCACGCGTCGCTCCAGCGTCCACCTTGGCCTTCAGAACGTCGATGTCATGGTCGGTCGACGGGCTTTCCGGATGGCCTTCAGGATAGCATCCAACGATCACGTCGAAGCCGCCTTTGGCCGTGATGGCGGCGGTCAGTTCGGTGGCGTTGGCGTAACCGTCTGTACGCGGAACATAGACTCCGCCGATGCCGTTTCCGCCCGGGGGATCGCCGCGCAGGGCCACGATGTGGCGCACGCCGGCGTCGCGATAGCCCTCGATCACCGCGTCCACATCCTCGCGGCTGGCCTCGACGCAGGTCAGGTGAGCGGCGGGGGTGAGAGAGGTCTCGGCCAGAATGCGTTCGACCGTCCTGTGCGTACGCTCACGCGTCGAACCGCCGGCGCCGTAGGTCACCGAGACGAACTCCGGCTCCAGCGGGGCCAGACGGGTGACCGCCTTCCATAGATTGGCCTCGGCCTCGTCGGACTTCGGCGGGAAGAATTCGAACGAGACTCGGGGACGCGACTGGTCCTGTCCGGCGCGTGCGACGGGCCCCAGCGGCGACAGCAACAGGGCTCGGGCCTCGGCCAGACTGCGGGGGGCGATGCTCATGCTACCTGGGCCTTGGCTGCAGCTGGACGCTCTGCGGTCCAGATCGAGACGGTCAGGCCGTCGGTGTCGGGGGGAAGGGCGATGGGGGCGCCGGGCTTGAGGCCGGCGCCGGACAGCCAGCGTCGCATCTCGGCGTCGGAGAAGCCCAGGCGGCGGTGCTGATGCTCCTCGCGTAGATGCTCCAGCTGGTGCGGGGCGAAATCGACGATCAGCAGACGGCCGCCTGGCATCACCAGCCGCGCCGCTTCGGCCACGGCTGCTGCGGGATCAGCGAGGTAGTGCAAAACCTGATGCACCAGGACCAGATCGGCGCTGTGTGCGGGCAGACGGGTGGCGAAGATGTCGCCGTGGCGCAGCTCGACCTTCTCCAGCCCGGCCTTGGTCACATTGGCGCGGGCGATGTTGAGCATGTTCTGGCTGAGATCCAGCCCGACAGACATCTTCGCCGTCTTGCCCAGCAGGGTCAGCATCCGGCCGGAGCCGGTGCCCAGATCGACGACCCTTTCGAAGGGACCGTGGCCGGCGGCCTTCTTGATGGCGGCCTCGACGGCGGTCTCGCTGACATAGAGCGAGCGGATGCGGTCCCACTGGGGCGCGACGCGTTCGAAATAGGCGCTGGCGGCGGCCCCGCGGTCGCGACGCACGTCCTCCAGCCTGCGGTCGTCCGGCTCGTGAGCGGCGTCCTCAAGCAGATCCAGCACGGTGTCCACCAGCCGGCGCGCCACCGGATCGGAGGACAGGCGATAGAAGACGCGCGCGCCGTCCGGGAACCGCTCGATCAGACGGGCGTCGGCCATCAGCTTCAGGTGCCGGGAAACCCGCGGCTGGCTCTGCTCCAGAATCCGGGAGAGCTCCATCACCGAAAGCTCCTCGCCGGCCAGCAGGGAGAGCACCCGAAGACGGGTAGGCTCCCCCGCAGCGCGCAGGGCTTCGATCGCTTGGTCAGCAGTCAACGACATTTGTTTATATAAAGATATCCTTATATGATTTGGCAAGTGAATTCAGGCGTGCGACACGGCTCTGAAATGGCGTACAGTCCCGTGTCCCAGTGGAACCGGGCAGGAGATACGCCATGATCCGCACCGCCTTCGCCTCATCCGTCGCGCTTTTGGTTCTCGCCGCGGCTGGCGCCGCAACGGCCCAGACCCCGCCTCCCGGCATGGGTGGTCAGGGGGGCGGCCAAGGAGGCGGCATGGGCGGCCCCACGACCCTGGAAGCCATGCAGGCGCGTCAGGACCAGATGTTCACCCGTCTGGACGCCAACGCCGACGGCGTGATCACCGGCGGCGAGCTCGCGCCCCTGACCCAGCCGCCGATGAGCCAGATGGGCGGACCGCGCATCCGGTCGATGATCACCCGCGCCGACGCCGACCATAACGCCCGTATCAGCCGCGAGGAGATGAGCGCCGCCGCCGCCGCCCTGTTCGCCAGTCTGGATGTCGATCGCGACGGTCTGGTCACCCCGGCCGAGCGCGCCGCCATGATGCCGGCGCCGCCCGCGCCCGCCCGCGTCTCGATCCCCTCGACCGCGCCGGATACCGGCGGCATGCCCGCCGGCATGGATCCCCCGAACGGCGGCTAGTCCGGCGTCGGCGTCTTCAGCGGTTCGCCGGCGAAGGCGGCCGTCAGGTTCTGCATCAGCAGCATCAGCATGCCCTGCACCGCCTCGATCGTGGCCCCGCCGGTGTGCGGGGTCAGGACGGTGTTCGGCACGTCGGCCCATCGCCTGACGTCCGTCGGCTCGTCCTCGAACACGTCCAGCGCCGCCTGACCCAGCCGGCCGTCCTTCAGCGCCGCGATAAGAGCGTCCTCGTCGACCAATTGGCCCCGCGCCACATTCACCAGCAGCCCCTGCGGCCCCAAGGCCTCGATCACCTCGCGCGAGATCAGGCCGATGTTGCTGTCGTCGGCCTTGCAGGCCACCACCAGAATGTCGCTGTCCTTCGCCAGCTCCAGCACGGACGCGGCGCGAGGCCAGGCGGCCTCCTTCTCGCGCGGCCCCCACCATTTGACGGTCATGCGCAGCGCCTCGGCTCGCCGCGCCACGGCCTCGCCGATGCCGCCCAGACCGACGATCCCGACCTTCTGCCCGTGCAGGGAGGGCGTGATCATCTTCGAATCCGGCGTCCATTCCCCGGCGCGAAGGCAGCGGTCCCCGGCCGCGATCTGGCGTCGCGCGGCGAGGATCAGGCCGATGGCGTGGTCGGCCACGTCCTCATGGTTCACCCCGGGCGCATGGGTGACCGGCAGGCCACGGGCCTTGCACCATTCCGTGTCGATACGGTCGTAGCCCGAGGTGAAACAGGCGATCAGTTGCAGCTTCGGCAGCTGTTCGATCAGCGCCTTGTCCAGCGGGAACTCGCCGGCCACGACGAGGGCGCGGATATCTGCCTGCGCCTCCAGCGGCGGCCCCTCCCAGAACCGGTAGACGGTCCACTGACTCTCGAGAAAGGCCGTCAGCGGCGCCAGATGCCGCTGCATGATCAGAAGGGCGGGGCGGTCGGTCATGCGCCGACACTAGTCCACTCGCGCCCAATGAAAAACGGCCTCCGGATCGCTCCGGAGGCCGTTTCGGGTCTAGCGCCCGAACTTCTGGAACTTGATCCGGTGCGGGATCAGGCTTTCGACGCCGAGGCGACGCTTCTTGTCTTCCTCATAGGCCTCGAAGTTTCCTTCGAACCATTCCACGTGGCTGTCGCCCTCGAAGGCGAGGATGTGGGTGGCCAGACGGTCGAGGAACCAGCGGTCGTGGGAGATGACCACGGCGCAGCCGGCGAAGCCTTCCAGCGCCTCCTCAAGGTTCTGCAGCGTCTCGATGTCCAGATCGTTGGTCGGTTCATCGAGCAGCAGCAGGTTGCCGCCCGTGGCCAGGGTCTTGGCCAGGTGGACGCGGTTGCGCTCACCGCCCGACAGCTGGCCGACCTTCTTCTGCTGGTCGCCGCCCTTGAAGTTGAAGCTGCCGACATAGGCGCGGGTGTTGATCTCGCGCTTGCCGACCATCATCACGTCGGTGCCGCCCGAGATGGCCTGCCAGATGGTTTCTTCCGGCTTCAGGTCGTCGCGGCTCTGGTCGACATAGGCCAGTTTGACGGTCTCGCCGACGCGGATGGTGCCGGCGTCGGGCTGTTCCTGGCCGGTGATCAGGCGGAACAGGGTCGACTTGCCGGCGCCGTTCGGCCCGATGACGCCGACGATGCCGTTGGGCGGCAGTTTGAAGGTCAGGTCCTTGAACAGCAGCTTGTCGCCATAGGCCTTCTCGAGACCCTCGGCCTCCAGCACGACATTGCCGAGGCGCGGGCCGGGCGGGATCTGGATGACGGCGTGGGTCTGGGCGCCGCGCATGCTCTCCTGCTCGTCCACCATCCGCTCATAGGCGGCCAGACGGGCCTTGGACTTGGCCTGACGGGCCTTGGCGCCCGAACGGACCCATTCCAGCTCGCGGGTGAGGGCGCGCTGGCGGGCTTCGGATTCCGACTGCTCCTGCACCACGCGCTTGGTCTTGGCTTCCAGCCACGAGGAGTAGTTGCCCTCGTGCGGATGGCCCTTGCCGCGGTCCAGCTCCAGCGTCCACTTGGTGACGAGGTCGAGGAAGTAGCGGTCGTGGGTCACCAGGATGACGCAGCCCGGGAAGTTCTCGAGGTGGTGCTGCAGCCAGGCCACCGACTCGGCGTCCAGGTGGTTGGTCGGTTCATCGAGCAGCAGCATGTCCGGCTTGCTCAGCAGCAGCCGGGCCAGCGCCACGCGGCGCTTCTCACCACCCGAGAGGTTGGTGGTCGCCCAGTCGTCGGGCGGGCAGCGCAGGGCGTCCATGGCCATTTCGATGCGGCTGTCGATGTCCCAGACGTCGCCGGCGTCGATCTTTTCCTGCAGGGCCGTCATCTCGGCCATCAGCTCGTCGGTGTATTCCTCGGCCATTTCCATGGCGATGGCGTTGAAGCGGGAAACCCACTGCTTCTCCTCGCACCAGGCCTCGACGTTCTCGCGGACGTTCAGGCTGTCGTCGAGCTGCGGCTCCTGCTCCAGATAGCCGCGCTTGATCCCCTCGGCGGCCTTGGCCTCGCCGTTGAACTCGTTGTCCAGCCCGGCCATGATTTTCAGCAGGGTCGACTTGCCCGAGCCGTTGACGCCGACGACGCCGATCTTGGCGTCGTTGTAGAAGCTCAGCCAGATGTTCTCGAAGATCTTCTTGCCGCCGGGAAAGGTCTTGGTGAGACCCTGCATCTGGAAAATATATTGCTGCGCCATGAGGTGCGGTGCGCCCTGTCGTTCGGGGTGTAGGGGAGGTTGGCGCGGGATGTAGCGACCCGCGCGCCGGGTGGCAAACGACTAGCGGCCGGGCAGGGCGGTTTGAAGGCGCGTCAGGGCAGCGCCGCGCAGGCCGGAAGCGTGGCCAGCCACGCCTTGGCGGCCTCGATCTGGGCGTCCGCCGGATCGGTCGGATCGCCGGGGCCGAATTCAACCAGCTCGTCCGGAGACAGCCCGGCCGGATACTGAACGCCGTTCCTGTCGGCCATCACGCCCACTGTAACAACCAGCTCGACGCCGTCGGAGAGGCGATAGTTGTTGTTCGACGTCGACGCGCCCCACGACGGTTTCCCAAAAAGGCGGGACGACTCGCGACCTCTGAAGGCCAGCGCGAACCCCTCACCGGAACTGGCGGTCGAGTCGTCGAGCAGGACAGCCACGGGCGCTTGGGCCAGGGCAGGCATCGATCGCCACGTTGAGGCGCGCATGAGGACGTTGCCCTGACCGTCGCCCGGCTGGACGACGACGGCCGCGCCCTCGCGTAATTCGGCATAGGCGGGCTCGAGCTCGCCCTTCGCATTCGCCTGGCCGCCATAGAGCTTGTCGCCCAACAAAGCACTCGCGCCGGTCAGCATGGGCCAGATGTTGCCACCGGTGTTTCCGCGAACGTCTAGGATGTAGCCGCAGGTCCGGGGTGCGACGTCGGCGGTCGCCATGAAGAGATGGGCGGCATAATCCTGTGCGCGTTGTCCTACGCCGAAGACCTTCGGCACCGCGATCCACTGCACATCGCGGCCGGAAGGCAGGGCGTATGTGAGATGCTCGACCATTTCCCGGCTCCGGAATGTCGAAGTCCGCGGCGTGCGCGGCGGCTTCGGGAATGGAGTCGAGCCGTGGCGCGCCTGATAGGCCTCGACATTGGCGTCGGAGGTCTGGACGAAGCTGTGGCCGTCCCCCAGCGCCATCAGAAGCCGGTGGTAGATCGGCAGCATGTCCACCGTGTCCGCCGCAGTCGCGGCCATCGTCAACAGTTCGGCCTCCAGAACGGGCCAGTCGACCTCGCCCGACTTCATCGCGACAGATCGTACGCGCGCAACGGCTTCGTTGACGCGCGCTTCCGCATCGAAGGCCTGCGGGGAGGGCTCCTGTGCGGGAGGCTGCTGGGCGGTGAGGGCGAGGGCGAAGGCGAAAGTCGCAAACATGCTGCTGTCTCCAAGTCTGATCCAGCTCCACGCTAGCGTTCAGTGCTTCGCTCGCTGCACTGAGGCGACCAGATTTCGACAATGGCGGCCTAGGCGTAGTTGAAGCTCACCGAAATCCGCTCCGCCTTCGCCGCGTTGGGCGGCACCTCGTGGCGCAGCCAGCTTTCCCACATCAGCACCGTGCCCGCCTGCGGGGCCAGATAGACGAACGGCTTCTCGGCGTCAGGCGCGTCAGCGTGGACCCCCGGGCGGGCCATCATCATCGGCAGGCGCGGGTCTTCCAGCTTCAACGCGGAGGCGCCGTCGGGGACCTCGACATAGACGGTGCCGCTCAGGAAGGCGTGCGGATGGATATGGCCGCTGTGCCCGCCGCCCGGCTTGAGAATATTGACCCACAGACTGTCCAGCCGCGGCTTGCGCGCCAGATCGAAATTCAGCGCCTTCGCATACAGCAGGGCGTGCCGGTCCAGATGGCGCTTCAGCTCCGCGAACTCGGGCGTCCGGTGCGGCAGGTCGGCCAGCGAGCCGTAGGATGTGTAGCCGCGATAGCCGTGCTCGCGGCACCACGCCCGCCCGGCCTGATCCTCGGCGGCCAGCATGCGGCAGGCGTCGGCCAGACCGGCGTTGAAAGCGGCGAATCCGGGACCCGAAGCCAGCGAGGCTTCATAGACCTGGGTGACGAAGAGGGGGCGCAGGGACATGCGCGCCTTCTACCGCGCCCGGGCCGCGTCGTCGCGCACGATGATCCCGTCCTTCATCACCAGCCGCACGGCGCGCACCGCCGCGATGGAGGCGGTCGGGTCGCCCTCGACCGCGACCAGATCGGCCAGCAGCCCGGGTCGCACCGCGCCGATCCGCTCGCCCTGACCGAAGATGCGGGCGTTGCCGGAGGTCGCGGCGATCAGCACCTCGGGCGCGGTCATGCCGTTCTCGACCATCAGCTCCATCTCGCGGGCGTTGGTCCCGTGGGCGAAGACCCCGACGTCCCCGCCCATGCAGATGTCGACGCCCGCCGCCCGCGCCGCGGCGAAGGCCCGGCGTTTGGTCAGCACAGCCTCCGGCGCGGGCTCCTGTCCGTTCCAGCCTCGATACCGGCTGATGGCGTCGGTCGCCGCCAGTGTCGGGCACAGGGCCACGCGCCGGTCATGCATCAGGCGGAACGCTTCGGGCGTGCCGGCGTCGCCGTGCTCGATGGTGTCGACCCCGGCCAGGATCGAGCGCCGCATGCCCTCGGCCGTGCCCGCATGCACCGCGACCGGACGACCGGCGGCGTGGGCGGCCTCGACCGCCTCGGTCAGCTCCGCCTGCGAGAAGGTCGGCCGGCTCGGCTCGCCGGGCCCCCAGCGATAGTCGGCGTATAGCTTGATCACATCGGCCCCCGCGCCGATCTGGCTGCGCACCACCCGGATCAGGTCCCCGCCGTCCGCCTGTTCGGCCCCCAGCGGAACCTCCACACCCGGCTCGAACCCCCGCGGGCCGTAGGCGCCGGTGGCCACTATCGCCCGCGTCGAGGTGAGGATGCGCGGGCCGGGCACGATCCCCTGATCGATCGCCTGCTTCAGACCCACGTCAGCGTAGCCCGCCCCCTCAGTGCCCAGATCGCGCACCGTGGTGAAGCCCGCCATCAGCGTGGCCCGCGCCGCCACGGTGGCCCGGGCGGTGCGCAGGGCCAGCGGCTCGTGCAGCACCTGATCGTCCCAGCTGGTCTCGTTGTAAGGGTGCAGGAACAGGTGCGAATGCCCCTCGATCATGCCGGGCATCAACGTCATCCCGGGCAGGTCGATCACCCGGGCGCCTGCGGGAACCGCCAGATCAGGCCCCGCCGCCTCGATGGTCCGGCCCCGCACCAGCACGGACCAGCCCTCATGCGGCCGGGCGTCCACGCCGTCGAACAACCGCGCCGGCCGCAGCAGCACGGCGTCCTGGCTCCACGCCGGGGTCGCGAGGCAGAGCGCCACAAGAAGGAATATCGTCCGCATCGCCGCCACCCCGTTTTCCTTGCGGCACTGAAGCGCGGGCAGCGGAGCCCGGCAAGCCCCGCCCTCAGTCGGCCAGCGCCGCCTCGCCCCGCAGGATCGCCTCGGCCTCAGCCGTATGCTTGGCCCCCGACCGGTCGTGAAGCACCAGCGGCGGCAGCAGCCGCAACGGGGCTTTGCCGGTCTTGATGGCGCTGACGAGCACCCGTTTCGCCGGTTCGTCCGCATACGGATGAATCCCGCGCACCGCGAATGACCCCGCCTTCTCCCCCAGCAGGGCCAGCAGATCCGCCAGCCGGTCGGCCCGGTGAATGACCGTGATCCGCCCGCCCTCGCGCACCCCCTTCAGCAGAAAGCTGGTCCACGCCTTCAGCCCGTCGTCCGCCATCCACGCCCCGCGCTTGCCGGGGGAGGGCGCCCGCAGCGCGCCCGGGTCGTCGAAGAACGGCGGATTGCTGACGACCTGGTCGAACGGCTCCAGCCCCATCGCCCGGAACCCCGCCGCCACATCGCCCTCGGCGATCGTCGCCTTCGCGCCATTCAGCGCCGCATTCTCCCGCGCCAGCGCCGCCATGGCCGGATCGCGCTCCAGCCCCGTCAGGACCGCGTCGGGGCGCCGCGCGGCGATCTGCATCAGCACCGCTCCCGCGCCGCACCCGGCCTCCAGCACCCGCTGCCCCGGCCCGGCGTCCACGGCCGCCGCCAGCAGGGCCGCATCCATGCCCGCGCGATAGCCCTTCGCCGGTTGGCGCAGCCGGACGCGGCCGCCCAGGAGGGCGTTCTCGACGATTTCTACAGCGTCAGATTGAGATGGTGCGGCGGTCACGCGGCTTGACCCTTCATGGCCCGATCACCATTGTGCGCCGCATCGCCGCCCCG
>Ga0164305_10000245_pt1 | contig 19198 bp, 19 predicted proteins | sample Whisoiple_237_MG_FD_110215 | JGI IMG/M metagenome (GOLD analysis project Ga0164305, IMG submission 110215) | Soil microbial communities amended with pyrogenic organic matter from upstate New York, USA - Whitman soil sample_237_MG | ecosystem: Environmental > Terrestrial > Soil > Agricultural...
CTGGCCCAGGAACCCGCGCTCGCATCGAACGGCTCCGCTAGGCCGTTGCGTTGTGTGATCGCTCGCCGAGGCCACTCACGTCTCGTGTCTTGCTCCACTTGGGGAACTTTCCGATGAAGCGCTCTAACGGTTTCGGCCTTTTCGCAATCATCGCAGCCATTGTTGCCTATGCGGCGTCGTTGGGCTTTTTCTCCTCTTAGGGCCCTAGGGAGGCCGTGCTCGCAGCTGGCGAAATGCTGAAAGAGACGGAGCGAGATTTCAAGACGTGTTCGGGATCGCCAAGCGAGTGCGCAGCGATATGGCAGCGGGAGGACATCATTGTAAGCGCAGCAGTAACGACGGCTACACAGGTAGCGCGCCATTAAAACCGGTTCGCGGATCATCGACTGCTCCATCATGCTCTTTTCGGATGGCCCTGGCTCATGCTGACGCTCGTTTGCTCACCTTCGGCCCCACTTCATTCCTACCTTCGCCATTTTTGCTTGATCCCCTGCAAAGCTCAGTTAAAACGGTAGGGGTGCGCGTAAATGTCGGAAGCCAGTGCGCGTTGGTACGCGCGGGTCGAGAAGGCCATCCAGGAGCTTCACAGGGTTTTGCAAGAGCAGCAGCGGCGGGCGGCGGCCGCGCAGGCGATCTTACGCATGCAGTCGCAGACGGATGCGCAGAAACGATAATCGGCGCTTTTCGGCGCGATTTTTTTCAGCGGCGAGTGCCCGCCAGCTTCACTGGCGGGCGTTGTCGTTCAGGCCGCTATTGTTTGTCGCTATCTTCGAACTTGAATGAGATTTTCAGTTTGACCCGGTAGAGCTCTAATTTCCCATCCTTGATCTGGATGTCTTGTTCGACGACTTCCGCAACGCGCAAGTCACGCAGCGTCTGGGCAGCGCGTTCGACCGCCGATTTGCCGGCTTTGTCCCACGATTCCGTGCTCGTTCCGATGATCTCGATGACCTTATACAGGCTTTCTGCCATGAGCGTCCTCCCAACTGGCACAGCCGAGCTCACGCGCTCTGCTGCGGCGGCGGGCGCATCATTTCACCAATCACGACGCGCTACAACGCAGCAGCGATTCCGCGCGTGTTCAATAGCCTCGGGGATATTCGATGAGGATCGGGGGCCCAGCGCTATCCCGCGGTTAAAGTCGTGCTGGACACATTGAGCAGCGACGAGATCGCTGTGATGATCTGCGCCGGCGCAAACGGCTTTTGCACGAGTATACTCTTCGGCACGCCTTGCGAGGGCCAATCCTCGGCGGAAAAGCCGGTGATATAGACGACCGGCAGATCCTGGTTCACCTCGCGGGCATGGCGCGCGACATCCCAACCGCTGACATTGCCGCCGAGCTTCACATCGGCAACGAGCCCACCCACTTCGCCGGCATTTTCATCGAAGGTCGAGGTTGCCTTCTCGCCGCTTTGGACGAGCAGAACGCGAAAGCCCGCGTCTTCAAGTGCCCGCTTCACCTCGCCGCCGGCAACGGCATCGTCTTCCACGACCAGAATGAGGACCGCGCTGCCCTGCATGCCGCCCACCTTCGTTGGCCGGCGCCGAAGCGCCGGGTCCAGCTGCCGCGATCTCTCGGAAGTCGTGGACCCCGACCTGGTCTGGGTAAGAAAGCCGATTAAACCTGAAAGGTCGAGGCCACGACGCTTCTAGTAACCTTGGGGCGCGGCGAGAGTTCCCGCAAGTGAGCAGGGAGGGCAAGGCGCCGGCGTGCGACTAGCGGAACGCCGAGAGCCCGGATGAGACCGTGCTGTGGAACGCGCCCACGAAAAGCTGGCCGAAGGGCGATAGCGCCGATTTCGCTCGGGACGCCAGACTCGGCTCCGATTGTTCCGCCGGCGCAGGCGCCTCGCGTTCGGCCAGGGCCACCGAGGTCGCCGGGTCAGACCGCTCGACGCTTGTCACGTTCGGGGAAACCTCTGAGACGGGTAGGGGATTCTTTTCGGTCGCGGGCGGGTTCGGCTGCTTCGTTGCGTGCCTGACCAGCTCGACATTCTCCGCCTTCGGCACGCAGACGCCCTTGCTGACGCGCAGAATCTCACCGCGCGGGCACTTCGTCGCCGCCTCGCCGACGGAGATCTGCGGAAGCGCGCCGAGCACCAGGAAAATCAATAGCTTGGCGGACGAGCCGGCCGCATGGGGAGACCGCATTCTTGTTCTTCCTTGTTCCCCCGCCACGTCGGAATCAGTGGCCGGCTTTCGTGGCGTTAGCGAGGCGCAGCTGCGGCATAAGCCGTGCCGGGGGAAAATCAGGCGTGGCCGACCGGCACGTTCCAGATTTCTGCGGCGTATTCGCCGATGGTGCGATCGGAGGAAAACCACGCCATGCGCGCGGTGTTGAGCAGGCTCGAGCGCCACCACGCGCGCCGGTCGCGCCAGCGCGCGTCGACTTCCCGCTGCGTCTCCCAATAGGAGTCGAAATCGGCGGCGACCATGAACGGGTCGGGACCGAGCACGACATCGACCAGAGGTCTGAACCGCTGGGGCTCATCCGGGCAAAACATGCCGGAGGCGAGCGCTTCCAGGACGCGCGCGAGCAGCGGCGATTCCGCCGCCGCTTGCCGCCCAGTGAAATGCGCTCGACGCCGCGCCGCGACCTCATCGGTGGTCATGCCGAAGATGAAAATGTTGGCGCGATCGACGTTCTCGCCGATCTCGATATTGGCGCCGTCGAGCGTGCCGATCGTCAAGGCGCCATTCAGCGCAAGCTTCATGTTGCCGGTGCCGGAGGCTTCGAGCCCGGCGGTCGAAATCTGCTCGGAGAGGTCGGCCGCCGGAATGATGATCTCGGCGCGGCTGACGTTGTAATTCGGCAGGAAAACGACTTTCAGCTTGTCGGCGACGCGCGGATCGGAATTGATCAGCCGCGCCACGTCGCTGGCCAGCTTGATGATCAGCTTGGCCCGCGCATATCCCGCCGCCGCCTTGCCTGACAAAATCTTGACGCGGGGCGTCCAGTCCTTTCCCGGTTCGTCCACGATGCTGAGATAAAGAGCGATCGTCTCCAGGATGTTGAGGAGCTGGCGCTTGTATTCGTGAATTCGCTTGATGTGCACGTCGAACAGGGAATCCGGGTCGAGCATCACGCCGGCCTGATCGAGTGCGACACGGGCGAGCCGCTCCTTGTTGCTGCGGCGCGCGGCGGCAAGTTTCTCCAGTAAGGACGCGTCCTCGGCAAAATGCTCGAGCCCGCTCAAATGCTTGGGATCGTCGAGGAGAGCCGGGCCGAGCGCCTCGACAAGCAGCCCGGTCAGAAGCGGATTGGCGCCGTAAAGCCAGCGCCGGAAGGTGATGCCGTTGGTCTTATTGAGGATACGGTCGGGATAAGCCAGCGCCAGATCGCGGAAAACGGTCTGGCGCATGAGCTCCGTATGCAGGGCCGAGACGCCGTTGACGTGGCTCGAGCCGACAAAGGCGAGATAGCCCATGCGGACGCGCCGGTCGCCATGCTCCTCGATGAGCGAAATGGCAGCGACTCGCTGCGGGTCGTCGCCGACCGGCTTTGGCACCGTGTTGAGGTGGAAGAAGTTGATGAGGAAGATAATTTGCATGTGCCGCGGCAACAGCCTGTTCATCAGCGCGAGAGACCAAGTCTCCAGCGCTTCCGGCAGCAGCGTGTGGTTCGTGTAATTCAGCGTGCGCCTTGTAATGTCCCAAGCCTCATGCCAGCCGAATTCATGCATGTCGAAGAGGAGCCGCATGAGTTCGGCAACCGCCATTGCGGGGTGCGTGTCGTTGAGCTGCAGGCAGGCGTGTTCCGGCAGCGACGATAAATCGCCGTGCAGTGAAATATGACGGCGAATAATGTCTTGTAGCGAGGCCGAGACAAAGAAAAACTCCTGCCGGAGCCGCAGCTCTTGGCCGGCGGGCGTTTCGTCGCTCGGGTAAAGCACGCGCGAAATCGCTTCGGCATGATCGCGCTCGGCGAAAGCGCCGATGTGATCGCCGCGATTGAAGCGCTCTAGATGGATCGGATTGCGCGAGCGCGCCGACCATAGCCGCAAGGTATTGGCGTGGCGACCACGCCAGCCGATCACCGGCGTGTCGTAAGCGACTGCCTGCAGCGTGTCGGCCGGATGCCATATGCCGCGCGCGATATCGCCGTCTCGACCGATATATTCGACAAAGCCGCCGAAACTGACGCGATATGAAACCTCCGGCCGTTCGAATTCCCAGGGATTGCCGAAGGACAACCAGTCTTCCGGCACTTCGTGTTGCCATCCATCGATCATCACTTGCCTGAACAGCCCGAAATCGTAACGGATTCCGTAGCCGTAAGCAGGAATCTTCAACGAGGCCATGCTATCCATGAAGCAGGCGGCAAGCCGGCCAAGGCCGCCGTTGCCGAGTGCAGCATCGGGTTCTTCAATCACTATCTCGTCGAAATCGATACCGAGCTCCGCCAGCGCGTGGCGCGCGGTGTCAAGGGCGTGGAGATTCCGCAAACCATCGGCCAGCAACCTTCCGAGCAAGAATTCCAGAGAAAGATAATAGACCCGCTTATGTCCCTTCAGATTAGTCAGCCGCGTCGCATCCATCCAGTGATCGACGATACGATCACGCGTCGCAAGCGCGGTCGCCATAAACCAGTCGCGCGGCCGTGCGGTAGTGAGATCCTTGCCGACCGAATATAGGAGCTTTGCGACGATCGCGTCGCGCAGTTCCGCAACCTCGGGATCGAGCACATGCTCAGTTCCAGTTTTGCGGCTCAGTTCCAGAGCTCTATGGGCTTCAGCCACGCTCCCTCCAGGCTGGTACCGCTAACGCGCAGCGACATCTTGCGGCGTGCAAAACGCCCAAAACAAGGCTGTGCCGGTAAGGGCACGCAGGGGCACGAGACTCGACCCGGGCAAACGTATTTCTGGAGTCGCACTCAAGGCAATAATTGTCCAGCCGAGCGCCGCGAGTCGGAACAGAAGAATTATATGCTGAAGCCGCTCGCCGGCGCGCTCGGAAGTCACGCCGCAGAGCACCATCGCAATAATGGTGAAGATCGGAGAGATCGCACTAACAACTTCAGGGCAGAGGAAAGGGTACTCCCGCCCAGCATTGGCTCCACGATATTGCGCTGCATCATTGTTCCCGAACCGCCCCTCACCTCAGCCGGCGGACCATACTATCGCATATTCCTCTGTCAAAGAGGGGACTTAGCGCATTTTGACTCAGCGAATACCAGCGCGCATGAAGCTTTGCACGAACTGACGTTGGAAAATCAAAAATGCAATGAGGAGCGGTGCCGATGTCATCAGTGTCGCGGCGCAGATGATAGCCCAGTCGACGCCCTGATCGCCCGAAGAGAACACTTGCAGGCCGACGGTAACCGGCCGTGATTCCACCGAGTTCGTCACGATCAGCGGCCATAAGAAATTGTTCCAGTGATAGCTGACCGAAACGAGCCCATATGCGACGTAAACGGGCTTCGCCAAAGGCATGTAGACCTTCAAAAGAACCTGCATATCATTGGCCCCTTCGAGCCGCGCCGCGTCGTCGAGCTCTGTCGGCACGGTCTTGAAGGTCTGGCGCAGAAGAAAAATGCCGAAGGCGGATGCGACATAGGGCAGCGCGATCGCTGGAATAGAGTCGAGGATGCCGAGCGTGCTCATCATGCGGTAATTTTCAACGATCAGCACGTCGGGCATGATCATGAGCTGCAGAAGCACGAGTGCAAAGGCAACACCTTTGCCGAAAAATTCGTGCCGCGCGAAGGCATAAGCCGCCAGCGTGCAGAGAATGACCTGGGCGCCGAAGATTAGGGTAACCAGCATGACGCTGTTTAGAAAATAGCGTGCGAAGGGCGCCGCGAGCCAGGCGCGGCGGAAATTATCGAGCGTCAGCGGCGCGCCGATCTCGAAGCGCGTCGAGAATTCCGCCGAATGAAACGCCGTCCACATCGCATAGAGGAGCGGCAATATCCAGAAGATTGCGAGCAGCCACGAGGCGGCGCTCTCCGCGACGAGGCCGCCGCCTTTCGGCGCGTAAGGAGAACGGGAGGCGAGTCCGGTCATCGATAATGCACGCGGCGGTCGAGCCAGCCGTACTGGACGAGCGAGACGGCGGCGAGCAGCGCCAGCAGAATCATCGTCAGCGCCGCTGCATACCCCGTGTCCCAGAAGCTGAAGCCGACCTGATAAACGTAATATAGAAGCAGCATGGTGGAATTGTCGGGCCCGCCGCGCGTCATCACGATGATATGGTCGACGGTGCGAAACGCATTGATGATGGCGTTGATTAGCACAAAGAGCGTTGTCGGCATGAGCAGCGGGAATTGTACGCGCCAAAAGAACTGCCAGCGCGAGGCGCCCTCTAGCGCCGCGGCTTCGCCGAGCGACGGCGAAATCTGCTGCAAAGCGGCGAGATAGAAGATCATGAAGAAACCGGCCTCTTTCCAGATCGCGACAATGGTGACCGCCGCGAGCGCCGACGACGAGGAGCCGAGCCAATTATGCGGTGGCCCGCCGAACAGCGAGACGACCTGCTCCAGGAGCCCGTATTGCGGCGTGTAGAAGAACAGCCAGATATTGGCGACCGCAATCATCGGCAGCACGGTTGGCGTGAAATAGGCCATGCGCGCCAGCGCGCGACCGGGAATGCGGTCATTGACCCATACTGCCATCAAAAGGGCGATCCCGGTTGCGAGGGGAATGCTGACGAGCGCATACCAGGCATTGTTTGTCAGGGCCTGCCAGAACACCGGATCGTCTGCCAGCTGGCGATATTGATCCAAGCCGATGAAATGTGCCGGACGGCGCGGCCGCGCCGTCGAGTAAAAACTTTCGATGAGCGTCTTTGCCGCCGGCCAGTAAGTGAACAGTGTCAAGAAGCAGATGGCCGGCAGCAGACGCAGCCAGCCGTTGATCTGCCGGGCGAAGCGTCTCACGGCGGGGCGGCTCAGCGGTATGGCTTCAGAATTCGCTCCGCCTCGGTCTGCGCGTCCTTGAGCGCACGATCCGCCGGCTTGCCGCCGGTCAGCGTCGCCTGGATCGCGTCGTTCAGCGCCTTAGTAACGCGCTGGTTCTCATGCGTCGACAATTCGGCGGTCGCGTATTTTAGCTGGTCGCGCGCAACGGCGGCCGGCCGGAATTTGTCGACATAGACCTTCATTGCCGGCGTGTCGTATGCGTCCGGCCGCACCGCGACGTAACCGGTATCGATGCTCCATTGCGCCGCGCGCTCCGGGCTGGTCATCCACTGGATGAAGCGCAAGGCAGCGGTCTGTTGCTCGGCCGGCGCTTTCTTGGAAATATAAAAATTGCCGCCGCCCGTTGGGCTTCCCGGTTGCTTATGCGCCGGCAGCATGGCGACGCCGAAGGGGAATTTCGCATTGTTGCGGACATTGGTGAGATTGCCCGTCGTCGTCCACATCATTGCGCATTTGCGCTCGAAGAAATCTTTCGGTGTCGTCCCCCATTCGACGATGCCCGGCGGATGGCATTTGTACTTCTGCGAGAGGTCGGCCCAATATTGCAGCGCCTCGATCGATTCCGGCTTGTCAAAGAACGTGTGCGTGCCGGCCTCATCCATCAGCTTCGTGCCGGCTTCTGTCGCGAGCGCCTGAAACAGCCAATAGGGAAAGCCGCTCGCAGGAATCTGCGTGCCCCATTGCGTTGCATTGCCCGAGGAATCGCGCTTCGTCAGCTTTTGCGCGAAGGCGACATGCTCGTCCCAATTCGCCGGGCCTCTTTCGGGATCGAGTCCCGCCTCGCGGAACGCATCTTTGTTCCAGTAGAGCACGATGGTCGAGCGCTGGAACGGCACGCCCCAGGTCTCGCCGCCGGTTCGGCTATTCTCCATGAAGGCCGGGAAGAAACTTTTAAGCCACGCCCGATCCTGCTCGGTCTTTAGAAAGCCGTCGATCGGAACGATCGCATCGTCGTCGATCAGCGAGAACATATCGGTCGAGAGCAGAACGGAAGTCGTCGGCGGCGTGCCGCTCTTATGGGCCGTCAGCATTTTGACGATCGTTTCCTGATATGTGCCGGCATAGATCGGTCGCACTTTCACATCGGGGTTAACCTTCTCGAAATCGGCGGCATAGCCGTCGACGGTTTTGGTGATCGGCCCGCCGACCGCGACGGGATAGTAGAACGTGATCTCGGTTGATTCTGCGGCGCGCGTGGGCACGCTCGCGAGCGCGGTGCCGGTGAGCGCAGTTGCACCCGTCAGAAAATCGCGTCGATCCATTCCGTCCTCCCCTCGCGGTCCGAGCCGCATTACGGTTTGCTCAGTCTATACGATGCCCTGTTGACACGTCGAACCAGTGCGCTGCTTCCGCTTCCCAGGTCAGATGCACCCTATCACCGGCGCGGCAGGGCGGTCGGCCATTAAGCCGTGCTAGGACGGACGCTCCCGCGATCGTCGCCTCAATCAGCGTTTCGGCGCCGAGATATTCGACTGATTCGACTTCCGCAGGCACGCCGCTCTCGGCGAGGCGGATGTTTTCGGGGCGCACACCCAGCAGCAGGTCTTTCGGGTTACGCCCATTCGACACGGCATGAGCGCCGGGCGCGGTGACCGCTTCTGGCGCGAGCACGTTCATTGGCGGTGTGCCGACAAATCGCGCCGCAAACACGCTCGCCGGCCGCTCGTAAATCTCGGTGGGCTTCGCCGCCTGCTCAATGCGCCCCGCATTCATCAGGATAATCTGATCGGCCATGGTCATCGCTTCGACCTGATCGTGCGTGACATAGATCACCGTCATGCCGAGCCGTTGCTGCAGCGCGCGCAATTCGCGGCGCATCTCGGCACGCAATTGCGCGTCAAGATTCGACAAAGGTTCGTCCATGAGACAGACCGGCGTCTCGGCAATAATCGCACGGGCCAGCGCGACACGTTGCTGCTGGCCACCGGACAATTGCGCCGGCTTGCGCTCGAGCAGCGGCGTCAGCCCGAGAAGCTCCGCCGTCTTTGCTAGGCGGGCGTTGCGCGCCGCCCGCGGCACCCGCCGGATTTTCAATCCGAACAGGATATTTTCGCGTACGCTCAGATGCGGAAACAAGGCGTAAGATTGGAACACCATGGCAACGCCGCGCTTGGCGGCGGGCCAGGACGTCACCTCTTCGCCGGCGATTTCGATTTTCCCGGCGCTTGCCTCGTCAAGCCCGGCGATGATGCGCAGTGTCGTCGATTTTCCACAGCCGGATGGGCCGAGCAGCGCCGCAAACGACCCAGCTTCAACGCTGAAGCTTATGTTATGCAGGATGTGCGTATCCCCCCACGTCTTGCTCAGGCCGCTGACGCTGACAGCTTTCAAGACGGTTCTCTTAGGCACAGGGGCGGATTCGCAAGCGCCCCATTGAGCTCTGCCATGAGCCGAACGCGCTGCCAAGTCCAAGGTCGATTCGCGCAACCTTCTCGATTGGCATTCGTTTATTCGGCGCAACAAAAGGGAGAGACGGAATGCGGAAAATAAAAGTGGTGGTTGCGGCATTCGCGACCGCATTAAGCTTGGCGCCTGCCTTCGCGCAGGACACGATCAATAAGGGAAATCCCTCGATGGTCCCGAACCGCGGCGCTGGCGCCTGGGGTGCGGGCTCCCCGGGCGAAGGTCCGCGGGAAAACATGGGTACGGTTGACGGAACTGCGGGGCGCTCGGCCGCGCCCGGAACTGGAACAATGCTGCCGCAGCCGCCGAACGCAGTGAACCGCTGATCTGTACAGGTTTAGAGAAAAGGCGCGGGAGAGCGTCTCCCGCGCCTTTTTGCGTGCATTCGGTCGGAGCGCTTGCCAAGTCGGCAACGCTTGCCGGCCCGCGTCGGGACCGCTAACGTCGCACTAGCCACGGGGTGCTGCCTTTCAGGGAGGGCGGCTGAGATCACACCCGTCGAACCTGATCTGGGTAATGCCGACGCAGGGAAGGCTCGCGGACAAACCTCCCGCCCGTCTTCCGAACGCCGGTTAAGGAGGAATGCAGTCCATGAACATGCACGCCAAGCGGCCGCTGCTTCCCGAAAGCGTGACGACGGGTCCGCTGACCGGCTCGCGCAAGATTTACGTCGAGCCGCGGGAAGGCGTGCGCGTGCCATTCCGTGAGATTGCGCTCGATCCCTCCGCCAACGAGGCGCCGGTGCGCGTCTACGATGCGTCAGGGCCTTATACGGAGGAATTCTTCGCGCCCGATCTCGGCGCCGGCTTGCAGTCGGCGCGGCCCTGGCTTGCAAGTCGCGAAGGACTGGAGACTTACGCCGGCCGCGACATTCGTCCCGAAGACAATGGCGGCGCCTCCGGCGAGCACCTCGTGCCGCCGTGCCCGGCCTCGCGCGCGCCGCTGCGTGGCAAGCCCAGGCGACCGGTCACGCAGTATGAATTCGCTCGCGCCGGCATCATCACGGAAGAGATGATTTACGTGGCGCATCGCGAGAATCTCGGCCGCGAGCGTGCGGTCGAAGGCGCCGAGGCGCGCTTGGCCGATGGCGAAAGCTTCGGCGCTTCCGTGCCGGCCTTCGTCACGCCGGAATTCGTGCGCGACGAGATCGCCCGCGGGCGCGCGATCATTCCGTCGAACATCAACCATCCCGAACTCGAGCCGATGATCATCGGCCGTAATTTTCTCGTGAAGGTCAACGCCAATATCGGCAATTCCGCCGTCACATCTTCGGTCGCCGAAGAAGTCGAGAAAATGGTGTGGGCGATCCGCTGGGGCGCCGATACGGTTATGGATCTCTCGACCGGCCGCAACATTCACAACATCCGCGACTGGATCATCCGCAACGCGCCGGTGCCGATCGGTACGGTGCCGATCTACCAGGCGCTGGAAAAGGTCGGCGGTGATCCGATCAAGCTGACCTGGGACGTTTTCAAAGACACACTGATCGAGCAGGCCGAGCAGGGTGTCGATTATTTCACCATCCATGCCGGCGTGCGTCTCGCTTATGTGCCGCTCACCGCCAACCGTGTGACTGGAATCGTGTCGCGTGGCGGCTCGATCATGGCACGCTGGTGCCTCGCGCATCATCGCGAGAGTTTCCTGTACGAGCGCTTCGACGAGATTTGCGACATCATGCGCGCCTACGACGTGTCGTTCTCATTGGGCGACGGTCTGCGCCCGGGCTCGATCGCCGACGCCAACGACCGCGCCCAATTCGCCGAACTCGAGACGCTCGGCGAACTGACGAAGATCGCCTGGGACAAGGGCTGCCAGGTGATGATCGAGGGCCCCGGCCACGTGCCGATGCACAAGATCAAGATCAACATGGAGAAGCAGCTCGAAGAATGCGGCGAGGCGCCGTTCTATACGCTTGGGCCGCTGACGACCGACATTGCGCCCGGCTACGATCACATCACGTCCGGCATCGGCGCGGCGATGATCGGCTGGTTCGGCTGCGCTATGCTCTGCTATGTCACGCCGAAAGAGCATCTGGGCCTGCCCGACCGCGACGACGTGAAGACCGGCGTCATCACCTATCGCATCGCCGCGCATGCCGGCGATCTCGCCAAGGGCCATCCCGCCGCGCAACTTCGCGACGACGCGCTGTCGCGCGCACGTTTCGATTTCCGCTGGGAGGATCAGTTCAATCTCGGGCTCGATCCCGACACGGCGCGGCTCTATCATGACGAGACCCTGCCGAAAGACGCGCACAAGGTCGCGCATTTCTGTTCGATGTGCGGACCAAAATTCTGCTCGATGAAAATCACGCAGGATTTGCGCGCCGAAGTGCAGGCGATGAGTGAGGAGCAGCGCGCAGCACTGCAGGGGATGGCGCAGAAGAGCGCGGAGTTCCTGGAGAAGGGCGGGAAGCTTTATGTGGAGGCGGCGAAATAAGAGGAAGTTTTCGCTTCCGTCATGGCCGGGCTTGGCCTGGTTATCCACGTGACGGCGTACGATTAATCGTCCGATCGCGCGGCACGCCCGTAAATCCTGTCCAGGACGCACGAAACGGTGACAAAATTCGCTGCCGCAGGGTCGAACCCCGCGCCGCTTTCCAGTCGCTTCGCCCAATCGACCGCGGCGCGGCCACCCCATGCATCGGGCGGAGTCACCAGTCTCTCGCGCGCCGTGCCGCGATAGCGCTCGGCGACGAAATCGTAGAACGAGCCCTCGACATTGTTGAGTGCGGCGCCGCCATTCGTGCCGTAGAACGCCGCGAAAATAATCGCATCGCGGCCGGCCTGCAGCCGCCACGAGCAAGCAAGCTGCACCGCCGTGCCGGAACCTAATCGCAGGGTCGCAATCGCGTAATCCTCGACGCGATCGGGCGCGTTCCCGAGTAATTCGCCGCCCTCGAAAAGTTTGCTCGTCACGCTCACAACGTCAGGAAAATCCAGCACCCAAAGAGCGAGGTCGACGAGATGGACGCCCAAATCCATCACGCAGCCGCCGCCCGATTGCGTGGGATCGTAGAACCAGCCCTTGTCCGGCCCATAGGCGTTATGGAAGACGAGATCGATTGCGAACACGTGTCCGAGCTCGCCGGCGCGCACGATATCGGCGATGCGCTGCATGCCTTGCGTATAGCGATAAGAAAAATCGACGCCGATCAGCCTGTCAGCCGCCCGCGCTGCATCGATGACGGTTTGCGCTTCAGTCGCATTGCGTCCAAGCGGCTTTTGACAGAACACCGCCACACCGTGCGATAGCGCGCGGATCGACTGATCCGCGTGCATCGCGCTTGGCGTGGCGATGACGACGCCGTCGACATCTGCCTCAAGAATAGCGTCGAGGCCCTCAACAATGTTTGCGCTTGGCGCAAGCTTTTGCGCTTGCGCCGCCATGTCCCGCGACGGATCGGCTATTGCGACGACATCTGCATCGTCGGCGTCAACGATCGCCTGCATGCGGTTGCGGCCGATCCAGCCGACGCCAAGGAATCCGAGCCGCGGTCGCTTCACGGAATGACCGAAGCTTTCAAGAAGTCACCCCGCCTGTCACGCGTCGCGTCCAGCGCTTTGTCGAGTTCTTCAAGCGGAAAGCGATGCGTATAAAGCGGGCTTGGATCGAGCCGTCCCGACGCGACCGCGTCGATCGCCTCGCGAATCCCTTGCACATAAACCTTCGGATCGCGCTCATGCGCGTTGATGACGTCAAGCCCGCGCCAGTTCCACAGCCACATGTTCACCTGCCGCGGCCCATCCTGATGGTAGCCAGCTATGATCAGCCGGCCGCGCTCGCGCGTGAGCTCGCCGGCGAGATCGAGCGGCCATTGTTTGCCGACGGCTTCGATGACGTGATCGCAAAACACGCCGCCGGTTAGTTCCTTCACTTGGCCGATGATCGCGTTGTGATCGTCCATCGCGATCGCCTCCGCCGCGCCCATGTTGCGCGCCACTTGCAGCGAAAACGGCCGGCGCGAAACCGCGATCACGCGCGCGCCGGCACTGCTTGCGAGCCGCGTCAGGATGGCGCCGAGAAAGCCGATGCCGACAATCGCGACGGTCTGCCCCTCCGCGATTTCGCTGCGACGGAAAATATTCATCGCACAGCCAAGCGGCTCGCCAGGGAAGGGCTGGCCGGCAAGCGATTCCGGGAGGCGCACGACCGCGTCTGCGTCGGCGAGGTCGTATTCGGCGTAAGATTTGTACGACAAAGCGGCAACGCGGTCGCCGATCGCCAGCCCTGCCACGCCGTCGCCCAGCGCATCGACAACACCCCAACCCTCGTGCCCGAGCGCCCCGGGTTCAGTCGGGAACTGCATCCACTCCGGTCCCGCCCAGGGCGTGAGGTTGGAGGCGCAGACGCCACAGCCTTCGAGGCAGACGCGTACCTGCCCCAGCCCCGGTTCCGGCCGCGGCACCTCTTCGATGCTGATCCGGCCAGGCCCGGTCAGAACTGCGGCGCGCATCGAGTCACTTGCCATCGCCCGGTGTTATAGCGCGGCTCCGGTGGCTATAACGGGGCGGATGACCGCACCCGCGCTTCGCGCCGCGAATCTCTTGCCGGAAACGCTTGCCGATCGCCTCATTTCTGGCGACCGCGCAGCGCTTGCGCGGGCGATCACGCTGATCGAAAGCCGCAAGCCCGCGCATCAGGAGATGGCGCGGGCGCTCATGCAGGCGGTGCTGCCGCGGACCGGTAAGGCTACCCGCGTCGGCATTACCGGCGTGCCGGGCGTCGGCAAGTCGACGCTGATCGACACGCTCGGCACAAACCTCACGGGCCAGGGCCACCGCATCGCGGTGCTGGCGATCGACCCGTCATCGACGCGCACCGGCGGCTCGATCCTCGGCGACAAGATGCGCATGGCCCGGCTTGCGAACGATCGCAACGCGTTCATCCGTCCCTCGCCCGCCGCGGGCATGCTCGGCGGTGTCGCGACGCGCACGCGCGAAACGATGCTGCTGTGCGAGGCCGCAGGGTTCGATGTGATCCTCGTCGAGACGGTGGGCATCGGCCAGTCGGAGAGCGCTGTCGCGGACATGACCGACTTTTTCCTTGTGATGATGCTGCCCGGCGCCGGCGACGAATTGCAAGGCATCAAGAAAGGCGTGCTCGAACTCGCCGACATGATCGCCATCAACAAGGCCGAGGGCGAGGGCCGCGGCCGCGCCGAAGCCGCCAAGGCGGAATATCTGGCCGCGCTGCATATCCTGCAGCCAACCTCGCTGACATGGTCGCCCCCGGTCGTGCTCGTCTCCGGCCTTGCCAATGAGGGGCTCGAGGCGATGTGGGCGCAGGTGATCGAGCATCGCCGGCGCATGCAGGCGAGCGGCGAGTTCGATGCAAAGCGTTGCGCGCAGCAAGTGAAATGGATGTGGACGATGCTGGAAGAGCGCCTGCACGTGAGGTTGCGCTCGGATACTGGCCTCAGGCGCCACGTCGTGGCGCTCGAGGCACGCGTCGCAAAGGGCGAACTCGCGCCCACGCTTGCGGTCGAGGACATCGCGCGCATGCTCGGAGTCTGAGTTGAGCGAGGTCACCATCCTCGTCACCGGCTTTTCGGCTTTCCCCGGCGCGCCGGTCAATCCGAGCGCGACGATCGTGATGCGGTTGCTCAGCCGACATGCGCGGCGCTTTCGACTGCATGGGATCGCGCTGCAAACGGCGGTATTGCCGGTCGTTTACGATGAGGTCACGCGCAAGGTCCAAGACCTGGTCGCGCACACGCAACCCGATGCAATCGTGCACCTCGGCTTGGCGTCGCGGCGCAAACAGGTGAGCGTCGAGATGCGCGCGGTGAATCGCATCACCACGCTGCACCCCGACGCGGCGAAGCGCCGTGCCGCCGCGCGTGCCGTTCGTGCCGGGGGACTGCCGGCTCTGCGCTCGCCGCTTGCCAGCCCATCGCTGGTCGCTCTGGTGCGCCGTACCGGCGTGCCGGCGCAGCTGTCGATCGACGCCGGCGATTACGTCTGCAACCAGACGCTCTACGCCAGCCTCGCCAGCGGCGTCGCACCGGCCATCTTTATTCATGTGCCGCGGCTCACGGGCGTGCGGCACGAGCCGGACGACGACGATGATGCGGCCGCGCCGATCACGTTGCCTGCGCTGACGCGCGCGGTCGAAGCGGCACTCGTCGCGATCGCCGCGCATGTGCGGCGGATGCGGCGAAGCACTCACGGCGCCTCGTAGATAATCCGATACAGCGCGCCGGCATCGTCATCTGAGACAACCAGCGAACCGTCCGGCATTTCGGCGACATCGACGGGCCGTCCGAGATAGCCGCCATTCGGGATGTTCCACCCCTCCGCGAACGGCTCGCTTTTATCCCCTGACCCATCCGGCTTCAGCGTCGAAAACATGACGCGTGCGCCGACCGGCACGCTGCGGTTCCACGACCCATGCTGGGCGGAAAAAATTCCGCCGCGATATTTTTCCGGAAACATGCTGCCGCGATAAAAACTCATGCCGAGATCGGCGGCATGTGCGACCTCTTCGATTTCCGGAAACACCACGCTTTCCGGCGGTTTCTCATTGGCGAATTCGCGCGTGCGCGTGTGGCCGCCGCCATACCAGGGAAAGCCGAAGTTAAAGCCAGCACGCGGCGCGCGGTTGATCTCGCCCGGCGGAATATCGTCGCCCATCATATCCACCTGATTGTCGGTGAACCACAGAACGTTGTCTCTGGGATTGAAATCCATGCCGACGGAATTGCGAATGCCGGTCGCGAAAACCTCGCGGCCGCTGCCGTCGAGATTCATCCGTACGATGCCGCCGATACCGAGCTTCTGGTAAAGAGCGACCTTGTTCCTGGGCGTCACGTTATAGGGTTGGCCGAGCGACACGTAGAGCTTGCCGTCCGGCCCGACACGGCAGACGCGCGCCGAATGGCCGCGGCTTTGTTCCGAGCGCGGAATGAGTTCGCCTTGCGGCACGACGATCTCGGCCTGCAGCGATTTGCTTGCGGCATCCTGCTCCGCCTCGGGGAAGCGCAGGATGCGGTTCTGCTCGGCGACGAACAGGCTGCCGTCGGGCGCGAAACACGGCCCGTTCGGCATGACAAAGCTGATGGAAGGCGCAAAGGTTTCGACCCTTGCCGCGCGGTTCTCGCCGGCCGTGACGGCGTAAATCTTCGTGCCGGTCGTGCCGACGAAAATCACCTTGCCTTGCGGCCGGACCGCAATATGCCGCGCATTACGCACCAGTGCGTAGAGAGAAATCACAAATCCCGGCGGCAATTTGATACGCTGGAGCACCTTCTCGATCTGCTGCGCGTTATAGCCGCTCTGCGGAACCGCCTGCGGTGCGGTATTGTTGGCGGGCAGGCTCGCGGCGTACGCGGGAGTGGCGAACGCGAACGCCAGAGAGAGTAAGGCAGGACGAGAGAACATGCGGCTTTCCAAAAGCAAGATGGCTGCGCCAATATATGTGGCGCGAGCAGCAAAGGACGAGCCCGCGCCATGGCGTGCGCGATAAGCTGGCGCGTATGAAAATCGCCACCTTCAACATCAACAACATCAACAAGCGCCTGCCGAACCTCCTCGCCTGGCTGAAACAGTCGGCGCCGGACGTCGCTTGCCTGCAGGAGCTGAAGGCCGAGGATCGCGCCTTTCCCGAGGCCGAAATCCGCGCCGCGGGTTATGGCGCGGTCCGGCGGGGGCAGAAAAGCTGGAATGGTGTCGCCATTCTCGCGAAAGGCACCGATCCCGTCGTTACGCGAACCGAATTGCCCGGCGACGCGGGCGACACGCAAAGCCGTTACATCGAGGCGGCGGTGCGCGGTATCCTCGTTACCTCAATTTATCTGCCGAACGGCAATCCGCAGCCCGGGCCGAAATTCCTGTACAAGCTCGCCTGGTTCGAGCGGCTGATCGCGCACGCCGCGGAATTGCAAGAGAGCGGCGTGCCGGTCGTACTCGCGGGGGATTACAATATCGTGCCGACGCCGCGCGACATTTATCCGAGCAAATCGTGGTCGAAGAACGCGCTTGTGCAGCCCGAGCCCCGCGCGGCCTATGCACGGCTTCTCGATCAGGGGTGGACCGATGCGTTGCGCACGCTGCATCCGAACGAGCCGATGTACACGTTCTGGGATTATAAGTTCGGACGTTGGCAGCGCGATTCGGGCTTGCGCATCGATCATCTGTTGCTGAGCAAATCTCTGGCGCCGCGCCTTGCCGATGCAGGTGTCGACAGGCATGTTCGCGGCGAGGAGAATGCCAGCGATCACGCGCCGGCGTGGATCGTGTTGAAATGACGCGAAGTCGTTGAATAATCGCGCCTTGCACCTAGCTAAGGCCGAGCTCAATCAGGGGAGATCATGGATTCAGGCATAGGCATGCTGGCGCTGCAGGTCTTGCAGATCGTCTGGATCGACCTTCTCCTCTCGGGCGACAATGCGGTGGTGATCGCGATGGCCTGCCGCTCGCTGCCGGAAGAGCAGCGGCGCTGGGGCATCATTTTGGGCGCCGGCGCTGCGGTGCTGTTGCGCATCGTGTTTGCCGCGGTGATCGTGCAGCTGCTTGCGCTGCCTTACGTGCACATTATTGGCGGCGTGCTGCTCTTGTGGATCGCCGTGCAGCTCGCGCTCGATGAGCACGCCAAGCACAAAGTCAAGAGCCGCACGACATTGCTGGGCGCCGTCGCGACGATCGTCATTGCCGACGGTGTCATGTCGCTCGACAACGTTGTCGCGATCGCAGGCGCGTCGCGCGGGTCGCTGGAACTGATGATCTTCGGCTTGCTCTTGTCCGTGCCGCTGATCGTCTTCGGCTCGACCTTTCTCCTAAAGCTGCTCGACCGATTTCCGATTATTGCGTGGGGTGGCGCGGCGTTGCTCGGGTGGATCGCCGGCGAGATGATTGCCGCCGAGCCGTTTATCGATCGCTGGCTTGATGAGGGCGCGCTCGCCCATTGGTTTGCAAAGGTGCCGATCTATCCCGAGTTTTTCGTCGAGATCGCCGGAATTATCGTGACCGTTGCAGCTGCCGGCATGCTCAAGCGCTGGCGAAATGCGGACGAGGCGGCCGAGAATTAATTGCGCGCCGCTTCGATGCGCGCAAACGGTTGCGCGTTTTCGAAAGCCCGCGCCGCGGCGAGCACGCGGGCATCTTCATGCGACGGACCGACGATCTGCAAGCCGATCGGCAGACTATCGCGCGTAAAGCCGCAGGGTACGCTCGCCGCCGGCTGCTGCGTGATGTTGAAGGGATAAGTGAACGGCGACCAGTCGATCCAATGATTCATCTCGCTTCCGGGCGGCACGTCATGTCCGGCGGCAATTGCCGGCAGCGGCATTTGCGGTGTGAGCAAGAGATCGTAGTCCTCGTGAAAGCGCGCCATCGCGAGCGCGACATCGGCGCGCTCGGCGGACGCGGCGATATAGCGGCCGGTCGGGACCTTGGCGCCCATTTCCGCGTCGCGGAGAAAGCCGCAATCGCATTGCATGCGTTGATCTGCGGGGATGCCGTTTCTGATGAAAGTAGCGACCGCCTTCCACAATGTATCGATGATCGCCCGGCAATCCGGCAGTTTCGGATCGGCCACTTCAACATTTGCGCCTAATTCGACGAACGTCTGCGCCGCTTTCTCGCAGGCCGAGGCGATGTCTGGATGGACATGCACGTCGAGCCCGAGCTTGGGCGAATAGGCGATGCGCATTCCCGCGACGCCTCGGGCGAGGCCAATTGTATAATCCGGGCAGGGCGTGTTCCACGCCATGAAATCGCGTGCGTCCGGCTTGCCGATGATCGACAGCATCAACGCCGCGTCCTCGACGCTTCGCGCGATCGGCCCGATGTGCGCGAGTGCGCTGAACGGCGAAGCGGAATAGGCCGGCACGCGGCCGAAAGCCGGCTTTATACCGAAGACGCCGCAAAACGCCGA
>Ga0164305_10000246_pt1 | contig 19119 bp, 14 predicted proteins | sample Whisoiple_237_MG_FD_110215 | JGI IMG/M metagenome (GOLD analysis project Ga0164305, IMG submission 110215) | Soil microbial communities amended with pyrogenic organic matter from upstate New York, USA - Whitman soil sample_237_MG | ecosystem: Environmental > Terrestrial > Soil > Agricultural...
AAACGCATATGCTCACTGGCATGCTCGATCAGATGCGCGGCGGCGCTGAAGCTGCCACGCAGCGCATTGTGTCGAACATGCCGATGCGACGTTTCGCGCGGCCGGAAGAAATCGTGCAGGCGATGCTATGGATTTGCAGCCGTGAAAATTCATTCATGACCGGCCACGCTCTAGTTCTCGACGGAGGCTTGAGCGCTGTGTAACGCGGAACCGCACGATCAAAGCGGCGTTCTCCCGCGGCCTCAACCCCATAGGGAGAACGAAAGTGGACGAACAACACGTCAAAGGCGCTGCCGACAAGGTCAAAGGCGCAGTCAAGGATGCGGTCGGAGGCGCGACCGGTGATTCGAAGCTGCAGGGCGAAGGCAAGCTCGACAAAGCGAAGGGCAATGCCCGCAGCGCCGTCGGCGACGTCAAGGACGCGGTCCGCGACGCCACCCGCAAGTAATCGTTGCTGACAGCTGATTTTCACACCCGCCGGTACTCCCGGCGGGTGTTTTCGTTGCCGCGGGGGCCTCATCTCTGCCACGCTCGCGTGTTGCATTGCGGTCGCTCGGCCTCGGGGCCGCGACTCCTGAGGCCGGTGCACTTGCGCACCCGCCTTGCCGCTCACATCTGACCTCCTCCCATGAAGCGCGCCTTTCTCTTTGTCTTTGTGCTCCTCCTCTTCGTGGGTTTGGCCGGTGGGCTCGGCTATTTTCAGTATTTTGTGAAGCCGGATATGATCCGCGGCTTCATCTCCCAGGCGCCGCAGCCGACGAACAGCGTTGCTGCCGCCCGCGCCGAGACCGCCAATTGGACGCCCCTTCTGCCGGCGATCGGTACGTTCCGTGCCGTACAGGGCGTCGAAGTCGCGCCGCAAGTCGGCGGCGTCGTCCGGGACATCAGGTTCGAATCGTCCCAGGACGTGACCAAGGGCATGCCCCTTGTTCAGATCGATGATTCGACCGAACAGGCCGACCTCAAGTCGAACGAAGCGGCGCTCAGAAACGCGGAAATCTCGTTGCAGCGCCAGCGCCAGCTGATTACCGGCGGCAACACGCCGCAAGCCAATCTCGATACCGCCTGGGCGGCCCGCGAACAGGCCGCTGCAGCGGCGGAGCGCACCCGTGCCATCATCGCGCAGAAGGCGGTCGTGGCGCCCTTCACGGGGCGGCTGGGCATCCGCCGCATCGATGTCGGCCAATACGTGTCGCCAGGCACGATGCTTGTCACATTGCAGCAGCTCGACCCGATCTATGTCGACTTCTCGCTGCCCGAGCAGAATTTGGCCGATCTGAAGCCCGGCCAAACCGTCGAGACCACCGTCGATGCTTATTCCGGCACGACGTTCAAGGGCACGATCAAATTCGTCGACGCGCGAGTCGCCGCCGATACCCGCAACGTGTTGGTGCGGGGCGAGCTCGCCAACCCGCAGAAGAAACTCCTGCCCGGCATGTTCGCCAATGTGAACGTACTTGCCGGCGCGGCCAAAGAGGTCGTGACGCTGCCCCGCACGAGCATCAGCTATTCGCTTTATGGCGACAGCGTTTATGTGCTGACGCCGGCACCGCAGAAAGCCGGCGAAGCGCAGGCCGCCGCCTCTGATCAGCTTTACACAATCGAGCGGCGGTTTGTCCGGCCCGGCGACGTGCGCGAGGACAAGGTCGCCATTCTTGAAGGCGTCAAACCCGGCGAGCTCATCGTCAGCGAAGGTCAGATCAAGCTGCAACCGAACGCGCGCGTTCGCGTGGATCCGAACGCCGGTTTAAAGCCGCAAAACCCGCGCCCGCGCGAATAGGCTCGAAGCTTAATGCGCTCCTTTACCGACATTTTCGTGCGGCGGCCGGTGTTGGCGAGCGTCGTCAGTCTGCTAATCCTGCTCGGCGGCTTGCAGGCGTTCTACAAGCTGCAGATTCGACAATTCCCGGAATTATCGTCGACCACCATCACCATCACCACCATTTATCCCGGCGCCAATGCCGACCTGATCAAGGGCTTCATCACGACGCCGCTCGAACAGGCGGTGGCGAGCACCGAGGGCATCGACACGCTAGTGTCGACGTCGCAGCAGAACCAGTCGGTCATCACCCTCAACCTCCTCCTCAACGCCAACCCAGACCGCGCCGTCGCCGACGTCCTCTCCAAGATCAATCAGGTCAAAAGCGTGCTGCCGCGCGAGGCGCAGGACCCGATGGTCGTCAAGCAGACCGGCCAAGGCTACGCGCTTCTCTACATGTCCTTCAATTCGAAGGTGCTGACCGCCTCGCAGATTACCGATTACCTGACTCGCGTCGTCCAGCCCCGCCTGCAGACGATCGACGGCGTCGCCAACGCGCAAATCCTCGGCGGCCAGACCTTCGCGATGCGCATCTGGCTCGACCCGAGCCGTATGGCGGCGCGCGGCATCACGCCCCTCGACGTGCGCGCCGCACTGGCAGCGAATAACTTCATCTCCGCCGCCGGCCAGATCAAAGGCGACTGGGTGCAGACCAGCATCAACGCGCAGACGTCGCTCGAAAGCGCCAAGGCCTTCTCGCAGCTCGTCATCTCGACGCGTGGCGATACGCTGACCCGCATCGGCGACATCGCCACTGTCGATCTCGGGCCGGAGAGCGTTGATTCCTCGTCCGTGTTCGACGGACTGAAAGCGGTGTTCATCGGCGTCTATCAGACGCGGACCGCCAATCCGCTCTCCGTCATCGATAACGTCCGTAAGGCGTTTCCCGACATCAAGGCGCAGCTGCCGGTCGGCATCGATGCGGCGATTGCCTATGACGCGACCGAATTCATCCGCGCCTCGATCTCGGAAGTGGCGAAGACGCTCGGCGAAGCGGCGATCATCGTCATTGTCGTGATTTTCCTGTTCCTCGGCAGCTTCCGCTCGACGTTGATCCCGCTCGTCACCATTCCGCTGTCGCTGATCGGCGTCATGATCATGCTGCTCATGATGGGCTACTCCATCAACCTGCTCACCCTGCTGGCGTTGGTTCTGGCCATCGGCTTGGTGGTCGACGACGCCATCGTCGTGGTGGAGAACATCTACCGCCACATCGAGGACGGCGCGACGCCCTTCGCCGCCGCGCTGCAGGGGGCACGCGAGATCGCCGGCCCCGTCGTCGCAATGACGATCACGCTTGCCGCCGTCTACGCGCCGATCGGCTTCGTCAGCGGCCTCACCGGCGCGCTGTTCCGCGAATTCGCTTTCACGCTCGCCGGCTCGGTCATCGTGTCGGGAATCATCGCGCTGACGCTGTCGCCGATGATGTGTTCGAAGCTCCTGAAGCCGCCGGCAAGTGCCGGACGCGGTTTCGTCGGCTTTCTCGACCGCATGTTCGACCGCTTGCGCCGGCGTTACGAGCGCCGGCTGCATCGCACGTTGAATTTCCGCGCGATGACCGTGCTAGTCCTCGCCGGCGTGCTGGCGCTCACCGCGATCATGTACATGACGACGCCGCGCGAGCTCGCGCCCGAGGAAGATCAGGGCGTCCTGTTCACGATGGTGAAGACGCCGCAATACGGCAATCTCAACTATGTCGAGCAGGCGACGGACAAGCTCTATGAGCAGACGAAGCAGCTCGCCGAGACGAGCCATCTCTTCGTCATCAACGGCTATCCCGGAATTCACCAAGCCTTCGCCGGCGTGCTGTTAAAACCGTGGGATCAGCGCGCGCGCAATCAGAAAGCGGTGATGCAGGATTTGTCGCCGAAGCTCGCCGAAATCACCGGCGGCGCGGTGTTCGCGTTCTCGCCGCCGGCGCTCCCCGGCAATACCGGCGGGCCACCGATGCAATTCGTCATCCGCACGACCGGCGATTACCAGACGCTCGCCGACGTCGTCGACAAGATGCAAAAGGAGGCGCAGAAGAGCGGCCTGTTCATTTTCACCGACGTCGACTTGAAGTTCGACACGCCGCAGATCGAATTCAAGGTCGATGCGGCGAAGGCGAACCGCCTCGGCATCAACATGGCGGATATCGGCGGCTCGCTCGCGACGCTGCTCGGCGGCAATTACGTCAACCGCTTCAACCTGTATGGCCGCTCGTATGAGGTGATCCCGCAAGTGCCGCGCGACTTCCGTCTCACGGCGGATTGGCTGACGCAATATCGCGTGCGCACGTCGAGCGGCGAGCTCGTGCCGCTGTCGACAGTAGCGACGATCTCGAAGACGACGCAGCCGAACGCGCTCACCAACTTCCAGCAGCTGAGTTCGGCGACGCTGCAGGGCGTGCCGTTTCCCGGCCACACGCTCGGCGAGGCGCTCGACTTCTTGAAGGACAAGGCGAAGGAGATTTTCCCCGCGGGTTACACCTACGACTTCCAGGGCGAGAGCCGCCAGCTCGTCCAGGAAGGTAATACGCTGACGATCACCTTCATTTTCTCGCTGATCCTGATCTTTCTTGTGCTTGCGGCGCAGTTCGAGAGCTTCCGTGATCCCTTCGTCATCCTGATCGCGCTGCCGACGGCGATGTTCGGCGCGCTCTTGCCGTTGAATCTGCTCGGCGTCATGGGACTTGCGAGCATCAACATTTATACGCAGATCGGCCTCGTCACGCTGATCGGGCTCATCTCCAAGCACGGCATCCTGATGACCGAGTTTGCCAACCGCATGCAGGAAGAAGAGGGCATGTCCCGGCGCGACGCGATCGAGCACGCCGCCGGCGTGCGGCTCAGGCCGATCCTGATGACGACGGCGGCGATGGTCGTCGGCATGGTGCCGCTCGTCATCGCCGAAGGCGCCGGCGCCAAGAGCCGCGCCGCCATCGGCATCGTGATCGCCTTCGGCATGTTCATCGGCACGATGTTCACGCTGTTCGTCACGCCGGCGATCTATACGTTCGTGGCGCGCGACCATCGCGCAGGACGCGAGCAGGAAGAAGAGGCCGTTATTCCGGCGAGGCTGCCGGCGGCGCACGCCGCGGAATAGAATAACAGTCTCGCATGATTGGCAATCCGATAGATCGGCGCCGCACGTTCGCGATCATCTCGCACCCGGACGCCGGCAAGACGACGCTCACCGAGAAGCTGCTCTTGTTCGGCGGCGCGATCCAGCTTGCCGGCGAGGTGCGCGCCAAGGCCAATCGCCGCCAGACACGCTCCGATTGGATGAATATCGAGCGCCAGCGCGGCATCTCGGTCGTCACCTCAGTGATGACGTTCGAGTACGGCGACCACGTCTACAATCTCCTGGACACGCCGGGCCATGAGGACTTTTCCGAGGACACGTATCGAACGCTGACGGCGGTCGATTCCGCCGTGATGGTGATCGATGCCGCGCGCGGCATCGAGGCCCGGACGCGCAAGCTTTTCGAGGTCTGCCGCTTACGCGACATCCCGATCATCACCTTCGTCAACAAGATGGATCGCGAATCGCGCGATCCCTTCGACCTTCTGGACGAGATCGAGAAGACGCTGGCGCTCGACACGACCGCCTTGACCTGGCCGATCGGCCGCGGCCGCGATTTCGCCGGCACGTACGATCTCCGGCGCAACACTTTGCGGCGGCTGGATGCCGATGCAAGCGAGATCGCAGTGTCGGGACCGCGCGATGCGCACATCGCTGCTTTATCGAGCGAGCGCGTGGCGGAGGAAGCCGCGGGCGAGATCGAGCTCGCGCGCGAGGCGATGAAGCCGTTCGATCTGGCCGCATTCCGCGAGGGTCACCTGACGCCGGTTCTGTTCGGCAGCGCCCTCAAGAACTTTGGCGTGCGCGATCTGATCGGCGCGCTCGCCGAATTTGCGCCAAGCCCGCGCGGGTTGGAGGCGGCGTCGCGCCATGTCGATCCGCACGAGCCGCAGATGACCGGCTTCGTATTCAAGATCCAAGCGAACATGGATCCGAATCACCGCGACCGCATCGCTTTCCTGCGCGTCTCATCGGGCAAACTGCAAAGAGGGATGAAGGCGAAGCTCGTGCGCACCGGCAAGCCGATCGCGCTCAACGCGCCGCAATTCTTCTTCGCGCAGGAGCGCAGCGTCGCCGACGAGGCCTATGCCGGCGATGTCGTCGGCATTCCCAATCACGGCACGCTGCGCATCGGCGATACGCTGACCGAAGGCGAGAATATCGTGTTTCGCGGCGTGCCGAGTTTCGCCCCGGAAATTTTACGGCGCGTAAAGCTCGGCGACGCGATGAAGGCGAAGAAGCTGCGCGAAGCCCTGCAGCAGATGGCGGAAGAAGGCGTCGTGCAGCTGTTCCTGCCGAGCGACGGATCGGGCGCGATTGTCGGCGTCGTCGGCGCGCTGCAACTCGATGTTTTGGCCGAGCGGCTGAAGGTCGAGTACGGGCTGCCGGTGTCGTTCGAGCCGAGCCGGTTTGAAGTGTGCCGCTGGATCGAGGCGGATGATTCAGGCGAGCTGGAAAAATTTCAGCGCGCCTATCCCTCGTCGATCGCGGTCGATCTCGACGGCGCGCCGGTGTTCATGGCGCAATCGGCGTTCAACCTGCGCTACGAGCAGGAGCGCTGGCCGGCGATCACGTTCAACGAGATCAAGGATTATCAGGTGGCGGGGTGATGCCGCGCGAAAACCCTCTCCCCTCGTGGGAGAGGGTGTCGCGACGCAGTCGCGACGGGTGAGGGGGCACTCATTTGCATACCCCGCATCCGTCATTGCTTCGCAATGACACCTTCCCCCGCAATGGGAGAAGGGGCGCGCTCTGCCACGATCTTCGCAAAATCCGCGACCTCGTGCACGGCGCGGCGGAGTTCGTTCAGCAGCCGTAATCTGTTCACGCGCAGCTGCGGATCGTCGGCGTTCACCGTCACCTTGTCGAAGAACGCATCGACCGGTGCACGCAAGGTCGACAGCGCGCGCATCGCGGCTTCGAAATCCTCGCGGGCGATTGCAGCCGTTGCATCCTTCGTCGCGCGGCGCAGCGCGGCAGCGAGCGCGCGCTCTTCGTCCTGCTTTAAGAGCGCCGCATCGTGGGCCGCGTCGAATGCGCCGGCGCCGTCCTTCTTTTCCTCGATGCGCAGGATGTTGGCGGCGCGGCGATAGCCGGCGAGCAGGTTCTTGCCGTCGTCGGTGTCGAGGAATTTGCCCAGCGCGTCGACGCGGCGCACGATCATGAGAAGATCGTCCTGGCCCGGCAGTGCAAAGACAGCGTCGATGAGATCGTGGCGCGCGCCCTTATCGCGCAGATACACTTTCAGGCGATCGGCGAAGAAAGCGAGCAGGTCTGATTCCACTGCGTCATGCCCGCCCTTGTGCCGGGCATCCGCGTCTCGCTTTTCGTGGATGGCCGGGCCAAGTCCGGCCATGACGCGCGATAGCCGCACCTTCAGCCCATTCTCCAGCACAATGCGGATCACACCCAGCGCCGCTCTCCGCAGCGCGTAGGGGTCCTTCGATCCCGTCGGCTTCTCGTCGATCGCCCAAAAACCGACGACCGTGTCGATCTTGTCGGCGAGCGTCACCGCGATGCTGACGGGATCGCTCGGCACACGATCTGACGGCCCTTGCGGCTTATAATGCTCCTCGATCGCCGCGGCGACGGAAAAATCTTCGCCCTGATGCGCGGCGTAATAGCGGCCCATCAAGCCCTGCAGCTCGGGAAATTCGCCGACCATTTCGGAGACGAGATCGGTCTTGGCGAGGCGCGCCGCACGCGCCGCCTTCTCCGGATCGGCGTCTACCATGGGTGCGAGCTCGCGCGCCAATGCTTCGATGCGTTTGACGCGCTCGCCCTGCGTGCCGAGCTTCTCGTGAAACACGATCTTATCAAGCTTCGGCAGGCGGTCTTCGAGCTTGATTTTTAAATCGCTCTCCCAAAAGAATTTTGCATCGGACAGGCGTGCGCGGACGACGCGCGCATTGCCGGCGGCAATCGCCGCGCCACCGTCGCTCGCCTCGATGTTGGAGACGAGGATGAATTTGTTGGCGAGTGCGCCGCCCTCGCGCCGTAACACGAAGCATTTCTGGTTGGCGCGGATCGTCGCGCGGATCACTTCCGGCGGTATTTCCAGAAACGCCGCGTCGAACTCGCCGATCAGCACGACCGGCCATTCGACGAGCCCGGCGACCTCGTCGATGAGCGCCTCGTCCTCGACGAGTTCCAGCCCCTGCGCGAAAGCAAGGTCGCGCGCATCGTGCAGGATGATGTTTTTCCGCCGCTCGGCATCGAGCACGACCTTAGCGCGCTCGAGCGCCGGGACGTAATCGTCGAAGCGCCTGACCTTGAAGGCGCCGGGCGCGAGAAAGCGATGCCCGCGCGTGAGATTGCCGGCGGCGATACCGTCGATGTCGAACGCGACAATATCCGGCTCTTCCGTTTCCGGCCCGAATGTCGCGACGATCGAATGCAAGGGCCGCACCCAGCGCAACGAATCCGCGCGAACGGATTCGCGGCCCCAGCGCATCGATTTCGGCCAGGGAAAGCCGCGAATGGTGGCCGGCAGAATCTCGGCGAGCACGTCCAAGGTCGCGCGCCCCGGCCGCTCGATCACGGCGGTATAAAACTCGCCCTTCTTGGCATCTTTGACGATCGTCGCCTGGTCGACCGACGCGAGCCCCGCGCTCTTCAGAAAACCCTGGACCGCCGCCTCGGGCGCGCCGACGCGCGGGCCCTTTTTTTCTTCGCGCGTATCGGGCTGGCGCACGGGAATGCCGGCGACATGCAGCGCCAGGCGTCGGGGCGTGGCGAAAGCCGCCGCGCCCTCGTAATGGAGCCCGCGCTCGACCAGCGCGTCGATGACGAGACGCTGCAAATCCGCGGCGGCGCGCGCCTGCATGCGCGCCGGGATTTCCTCGGAGAACAGTTCGAGCAGGAGGTCGGGCATCGCGCGGGTTGGTAGAGCATTTTGCTAGGCAGGCAAATTGTCGGGCTTGCGCTGGCCCGCAACCCGCCGCGTTGGCGGACATTGCCAGAGCGCCAAATTGGGTGCATCCGGCACAGGCGGGCGGCGGGCCAGGGAGTACAACGTGAGCGAGACCGACACGACAGACCGGCGCATTCCGCCGTCCTTCGCCGAATTCCCGAAGCCGACCGCAGCCGCCCCGCCGCCGGCGTCGCGCGAGCCGCAGCCCGGGGCTGGCGCACGCATGGCAAGCGTCTTCGCCGCCGACCGCGTCGGGGCGCACGACGCGCTCTCGCCGACACTGGCGCGGCTCGCCGAACTCGCGCTGCATCGCGCCGCCGAGACGCCGATCTCGATCGGCCTCATCGGCGGCGCCGGCGCCGGCAAAAGCTCGGCGCTTGCCGCGCTCACCCGCCGCATTCAGGCGCTCGCCAAAGCCGCCGCGGCCGGCGGCCCCTATGTCTCGCGGGCGATCGTCCTGCAGGTCAGCGGCCACGAGCTCGACGACGAGCCGGAGGCGGTGCTCGCCGCGCGCCTGCATCAGGCGCTGGAGCACCACGATGCGAACTTCGCTCGGGAAAGCGCCGCGGATGCAGTGCATTCGACCAGCGATCCGCGCGCCCTGGCGCATGCCGCCAACGAGCGCCTCGACGAGGCGCGCCGGCGGGTCGATACCGAGCGCCAGGCGCTGGAAGATATTTCCTCGCGCCGCGCCCGGCTCATCGACACGATGCTCTATGAGACCGCCGGCTCGCAGGTCGATGCTTACGCGCGCTCGCGCCGCAGCGGCATCGAATCGGCGCTGCGGACTTTCGGCATCGCCGGCAACGATCCAATCCGCTCCTACAAGGATGAGGTCAACCAGCTGGCGCAAAGCCGCGGCGGCGCCTCGCGCGCCGGCTTCGCGCTGCGCGCGCTCTGGGCCTATCGCGGCCAAATTCGCTGGCTCGTTCTGGCGGTGATCTTCCTCTTGATCGCCTGGGGCTGCGGCTATCTCGAACGCGATCACGCCTGGTGGCTCGAGTCGATCCGCGGCAGCGGCGAGACCGCGCGCCCGCTGGCTGACTGGCTGCAGACGCATCTCAACTGGCTCGCGACGTTGCGCTCGGCGGCGATTGTCATTGCCGTGCTCTGCGTGCTTGCCAATCTGTGGCGCGCGTTTCGTTTCGTGCAGCCGGTCTTCCGCGGCGCGACGCTTTTGCATCGCGACGTCGCGGAACGCGGACAGGACCTCGATTCGCGCCTCTCGCACCAGACGCGCCGTGTCGACAATCTCGCCCGCGATGTTGATGCGCTCGCCGCACGCGCCGCGGAAGCCGAGAAGCGGGCCGGTCCGATCGAAGGTGCGGCGGCGATTGAATTGCCGCCCTTCCATGCAAGCGCATCCGACCGCATCCGCACCGAAGCGGCGCGCGCGTTCTTTGCCTCGATATCGGATCGGCTTGCCGCGACGGAGGGCAGCGGTCCGCAGCGCATTGTCGTCGCGATCGACGGAATCGAGAACGTGGCGAGCTCCGCCATCGACACGCTCGCGGCACTGCTCGGGCGGCCGGGCTTCGTCGCCATCGTCACCACCGATCCGGCGCGGATCGGAACGGAGCGCCTGGCGCGCGTGATCCAGGTACCGTTCACGCTGCCCCCGACGGATCACACGCGTCTGGTCGATCGCTTGCTTGGGCGCGCCCCGCCTGCTGCCAGAGCCGCCGAGCCGCTCGATGCGCGCCAATCCTCGCTCGATACGCCCGTTTCCGATGGCGAGGCTGAGCTGCTTGCGGCACTTGCGCCGCTCGCAGGCCCGGCTCCGCGCGGGGTCAAGCGCTTCGTCAATCTCTATCGCCTGGCGCGGCTCGATGCGCCGGACGATCTTGCGCCGCTCGCGTTCACGCTCGCACTCGATGCCGGTGGCGCGGCGGACGAAATCGCAGCGGTCGAGGGCTCGCTCGCCGGAACCGACGAGCGTGCACCCTTCATCTTGCAGCAGAGCGCGGGCACGCGGCTCGCCGCCGCGCTTGCCGCGGCGGAACAGGCGGAAGGCAAGAAGCTGACGCTCGGAAGCATGCGGCGTGCGCGCGCCATCGCGCGCACGTGGTCCTTTGGACCGAGCGAGGACGATGCCTTCTGACGCTATTTACTGCAGCAGGCGGTAATCGATGAAGTTCACGCGATCGCCGGGCTGCACCTTTGTGATGTCTTCCGGAAGCTCGACGAGTCCATCCGTCGCGGTCAGCGAGGTGAGCACGCCGGCACCATCGACGGGATATTTGCGCGCGAGCGTTCCTGCCGAGGAGTTCTGCACCAGCGACACGCGAACATATTCGCGCCGGCCTTTTTTCTTGCGGTAATCGAAATCGGCGGTGACCGCGAGCGCATGCGCCGGCTCGAGCGTCTCGCCTGACAAAGCCGCAAGCAGCGGCCGCACGACGTAAGCAAAGGTCACGAACACGGCGACAGGATTGCCGGGAAGGCCGACGAGCGGCGTGCCTTTCACGACACCCATCGCGACCGGCCGGCCGGGCTTGATCGCCAGCCGCCAAAAGGCGAGTGAGCCGGCATCATTCATCGCGCCGCGCACGTGATCCTCCTCGCCGGTCGACACGCCGCCGGAGGTGACGATCGCATCGTGATCGCGTGCTGCATCGATCAGCGCTGCGCTGACCTCGCCGCGTTTGTCGCGCAAAATACCGAGATCGGTGACATCGCAATTGAGCCGGCGCAGGAGGATCTGCAACGCGAAGCGGTTTGAATCGTAAAGGCCGGCCGGAGGCAGGGCCTCGCCCGGCGAAACGATCTCGTCTCCGGTCGAGAACACCGCGATTTTGAGTTTTCGCCGCACCAGCAGCCGATTGACGCCGAGGGCGGCGGCGAGCGCAATTTCGCGTGGGCCGAGGCGCCTTCCCGCCGCGAGCGCCGTCTGCCCACGGGAAATATCCTCGCCGCGCGGGCGGCGATTGGCGCCTTGGTTTAAGCCGGCGGGCAGTGCGACGCGGCCCTCCTCAAGCTCGCGGCAATCCTCCTGCATGAAGACAGTGTCGAAATTTTCCGGCATCGGCGCGCCGGTAAAAATACGCACCGCGCTGTCGGCCGCAGCGGCGGCGCTCGCCTGGCCGGCAGCGATGCGGCCGGCGACCGGCATGATCGTTTCGCCGGATTGTTTTAGCGATGCGAACCGCACGGCGTAACCATCGACGGCGGAATTATCGAAATTCGGGAGATCGATTGGCGCGATCAACGATGTGGCGAGTACGCGGCCGTCCGCTTCGATCAGCGGCACGCTTTCCATTTCGGCAACGGCTTTGACGCGCTCCGCCATCGCGCGGCGCGCCTCCTCGACCGGCATCAGCTCAGAGCCGAAAGCGAAGGCGTCGTCGCTGAGCTGGGCCAAGGGCGGGGCCTTACCGAGTCGCGTTTTGCAAGCGCCGCAAAGTGTCCTGGAGCGGTACGGCGCTTTGCATGACGAGATCGCAAACAGCTTCAATATCGTCGATGGAAGCAAACGGCAGCATTTCGGCCACATCCCCGGATGCGGAAGCCGATGCGGGCTCCAGGATCGAATGCGTTTGCTCAGCATCCCGGATCGCGCTCGCGGCCAGGTTTAAGCAGGCCGCGAACACTTGCCTGTGCTGCGCGTCCGGGAACGGCGGCGGCGTATCGCTCACAATTGCAACGATGTTGCGATCCTCGGGAAACAGGAACGGTTTTCCCGTCTCGGCGCGATGCACCTCGATCTTGGCATGCGCCTCGCGCTTGAAACCTTCGACGATGACGAGATCGACGCCGCTCAGGCGCGGCAGCAGATCGGCGAGGCGCGGCTCATCTTCATCACGCAATTCGTGCATCAGCGCCCAGCGGTTCTGCGACGCGACCAGCACTTCGTGGGCGCCGGCTTGCCGATGCAGATACGAATCCTTGCCCGGCTTGTCGATGTCGAGCGAATGATGCGCGTGTTTCAATGTGGACACCGAAAGCCCGCGCGCTATCAGAGCGGGGATAAGTTTGACAATGAGCGTCGTCTTGCCCGAACCGCTCCAACCGGCAAAACCGATGATGCGCATCAATGCGCCTGCGATGCGGGCGTAAAGCCCATCTCTTTGAGTGCGTTTTGCACGTCCGCGCTCTTGCACGCCTCGAGGAAGGCAACGACGGCCGGCCGCTCCCGCCGCGCCTTCGGAATGATGAAGTCGAAATGTTCTTGCGCGAGCGGAACGAATCCGAGGCCGTAGCCATCGGCTACGGAGGAGATCGCCACACCCCAATCGGCGCGCCCCTGCGCGACCGCGGCAGCGACGGCATTGTGCGAGCGCGGCTGATTCCAATAGCCCGGCGATTCCACGCCTTTGAGCAATTGGTCGACAAGCATACGCGTGCCGGAGCCCTGGTTGCGATTGACCATGTGGCAGTCTTGATCGGTAAGCGCGGCAGCGATCGCATCATCGACGCTCTGCCCCTCAAAACGTGCATCGCCCTTCCTGAAGATGATGCCCTGCATGCGCCGCCAGCCTTCGACGAGCGTCAGGCTGTCGTCGAGAAATGGCGCGTTATACGTGCCGCTCTTTGCGTCGAAGAGATGCGAGGGCGCGATGTCGCATTCGCCGCGCCGCGCCGCATGCAATCCGCCGAGCGAGCCGATCGCGACGATACGCGCGCGAATGCCTTGTTCCGAGAGCAGGCTCAGCACCGGCTCGAGCCCGGTGCAATGGCTGCCCATGATCGTGAGATCGGGCGGCCGCACGTCGCGCGACAGCAAGGTCACGGGAACGCGCGCGCCTTCCGGCAGCCGATCGGCGAGAGCTTCGATCGTGAGGAAACCGTCGGCTTGCGCGAAGCTCGTGACCGCACCCGAGCCTTTGCCGAGCGGGAAGGCTTTGAGCCCGGTCTCATCTTCGCTTAGCGCCACCATCGCGAATTCGGTGCGGCCGAAATCGGAAGGGATCGCGACGGCAGTCTGCGCTTCCACGATCGACTCATCGCGCGCCGGAAGGCCGCTCATGCGCCGCAGCACCGGCACGATAAAATCGTGGAAGGTGAACATCGCCGAAGTCGGAAATCCCGGCAGCACGACAATTGCCTTACCGTCGACAACCGCAAGACAGAGCGGCTTGCCAGGTTTCAGCGCGACGCCATGCGCAACAATGCCGGGCTTGCCGAGCTTTCCGACAATGTCGGCGGTGAGGTCGCCGGCGCCTTTCGATGTGCCGCCGGATAAAACGACCATGTCGCATTCGGCAAGCGCTTTGCGCAGCGTGCCTTCGATCGCCTCGGCATTGTCGCTGACAATGCCGTACAAAACCGGCTCGCCGCCATTCTCCGCAATGCTCGCGGCGACGATCGGCCCGTTGGAATCGTAGATCGCCGCGGACTTCAGCTTGTTGCTCGGCGCGATCAGCTCATCGCCGGTCGAGAACACCCCCACACGCGTTTTGCCAAACACCGCCACGCGATCGATGCCGCACGCCGCAAGCATGGCGATCTCGCGCGAGCCGATCTGCGTGCCTTTGCGCAGCACGACCTCGCCGAGCGCGATGTCGCTGCCGGCAAACGAGATGTTCTGCGCCGGGCCGACGGGGCGGCGCACGAGCAGGCGCTCGTCTTCGATCTCGGTCTGCTCAATCATCACGACGGCGTCGGCGCCGCGCGGAATCGGGCCGCCGGTTGCAATCGGCGTCGCCGTGCCGGCGCTGACAGTCAGGCGCGGCTCTGTCCCGCAGGCGATCGTCTCATCGTTGAGAGCGAGCGAGACCGGCGAATTGTCGGAGGCACGAGCGACATCGCCCGCGCGCAACGCAAAACCATCGACATTCGAGCGGTCGAAGGGCGGCACGTCGACCGGCGCGGCGATGTGATCGCCGACCACACGGCCGAGCGCCTGCGCCAGCGCGACGTGCTCGATCCCCAGTGGCTTCGGATCGAGCGCTTGGCGGAAGCGCGCCATTGCTTCTTCGCGCGACAGGACCCGCAGGAATTGCGCCTGTTCCCGCGACGCATCGCGGGCCGGCCGCATCTTGTTCATTCAAAATCCTCGGTCACCGAAACTCGGCCTCGATCGTCTCGCCTGATGCAAATCCCTCGCTCTCGGCCGGAATTGCAAGCCACGCCTCCGCCGCCGCAAGTGCAGTCCAGGAAATATCCCCGACCGCAAGCGGTTTCCACTTATTCTCTTGCCGGCGGACAAGCGCGAGATCGACCATCCCCGGTGCCGACGCGATCTTGCGGGCGAGCGGTAAGGCGGCAGAGGCGCGGCAGCCGGTGTATCCGGTGAGCCGGTCGAGCCCGGGACGGGCCAGCAGGAGCCAGGCCGCCAGCGTCTCTTCAAGACGGCCGGGGAGCAGCACCACAGGGAGGGCCCTGTCCGGACCGGCAAATCCGCAGGCCATCGCGGCGCCCGGCGCGACGGCAAGATCGCGCGCCACGTCCTGGCCGGATTCCGCCAAACCGCGCAACGCGGTTCGATAAGCAGCCCCGCTCCATCCCGCTACCAAGACGAGATCCGCGCTCGCCGCCGAGTGCAGCGCGCCGGCAAGGCGCGCCTCCGGCACATAAGCGATGCTGACGTCGCCGCTAGCGTCCGCGACCAAGTCCATCACCAGCGCGCCGGCGGCACACGAGCCCTGCGGCGCGAGAATGATCACCGCCGGCAGGCGAACGGGCACCTCCTTGATCCCGGCGGCACGCAACACCGCGATCTGCGCCGGCTCGAGGCGCGTCCCCGCTGCGGCGATGACGCGGCCCTTGGCGAGATCGCCGCCGGCGTGACGCACGTGCCGCCCGGGGGCGACCGCGCTGATGATCTCGGCGGCGTTTGCGATTACGCGCACGTCCTCCGCGTCGGCGATGGCGTCGGTGCCCGCTGGCAAAACGTCGCCGGGTTCGACTAACGCGAGGGGCAGCGCCAGCGGTGTGGGCAAGTAGGATGAGGCCCCGACGCTCGCGCGCGAGGCGATGGCATAACCGCGCTGCAGCGCCAGCGTGCTCGCTGGAATGTCGATCGGCGCGGCAACATCCTCGGCGAGGACGAGGCCTCCGGCTTTCGCGCTCGCCATGCCCGCACTGGCGACCGGCGCAATCTTCGATAAGAAGGCGGTGCGGGCCTCAACAAGCGGAACAAGCCGCACGATCCAACTCCGGCCTCTGGTTCGGCGCCGGCACAAGAGACCATAATGAGCGACGATTCCACCCCGGCGGTCCGGCTGGATTTACGCGGCCTCAAATGCCCGCTGCCGGCGCTGCGGACGCGCAAGGCGCTGAAACAGGCCGCGCCGGGTCAGCTTTTCCTGGTCGAGTGCACCGATCCGTTGTCGACCATCGACATCCCGAACCTGCTGAGGGAGACCGGCGACGAGCTCGAGGCGCAGGAGAGCGCCGAGGGGCTGCATGTGTTCCACATCCGGCGGCGGAATTGATGGTGGCAGCTGGCCCGAGCGTCGCGTTTGCCATGATGAGAAATCTCGGGAACCAAGCGTAGCTGTAGCGGTTGTTTACGAAAGAAGGCCAGAGTGTGGCTTTCGGCCCGGCCGGCCCGGTCGAGCTCCCGCCGCAAGGAACCCATCATGCGCCGTATTGTCTCGCTTACCCTTGCCGCCGCTGCGAGCGCGGCCGCTCTGCTCACCATCGCCGGGACCGCCGACGCCCAGGATCGCTATCGCCGCGGCTACATCATCACCGGCGAGAGGCCGCTGACCGTCACGCGCCGCAGCTGGCTCGACCCAGGCACCGTCGTGCAACCCATGTACGAGCACCGCTACATCGCCCAGCAGGTCTACTTCAACAACATGCCGTTCGAGGCGACGCACGGCAAGTTCCTGTTCAATCGCTATACCGGCCCCTGATCGCCCTTCGGCCGAGCAGTCTATCCCTTGCGCCGCCGTCCTCCGGGAACGGCGGCGCAATCATTTCGGCCGCGCTCTTGCCGCCGCGTCATTGTCTCGCCATGAGAAGGCGGCTTGCCTTACCCGCCCAACCGAGATTCGATGCGCCGCTACGCCTTTCCGATGCTGGTTCTTGTCGCGACGGCGCTGCCGAGCGCGGCGCACGCCGATTTCCGGCTCTGCAACAACACCAATGCCCGCGTCAGCGTGTCCCTCGCCTATACCGACGGTCAGCGCTGGGTCAGCGAGGGCTGGTGGAATCTGAAACCCAGCGCCTGCGAGACGTTGCTGCGCGGACCATTGGCGGCAGAGTATTATTACGTCTACGCCATGGATGAGCGCGGCGGCGAATGGAAAGGCAAAGCCTTCATGTGCACGCGCGACCGCGAATTTCACATTGATGGCCGCGAGGATTGTTTCGTGCGCGGCTTCGATCGCACCGGCTTCTTCGAGATCGACACCGGCAAGGACGCCAAGAACTGGACGGTGCAGTTGACGGATACGGGTCAGGCCCGAAATCCGTAACCTCGCCACCCCCGGGGAGCTCACGCATGAGACGGCTGCGCCGCTGCAAAATCGTCGCGACCCTCGGACCTGCCTGCGTCAATCAGCAGACGATGGTCGATCTTTATCGTGCCGGCGCCGATCTCTTCCGCATCAACATGAGTCATTGCGATCATGCTACGATGCGCGAGCGCGTGCAGATGATCCGGGCCGTCGAGAAGGAAGTCGGACGCCCGATCGGCATTCTGCTCGATCTGCAGGGACCGAAGCTCAGGGTGGGCGAATTCGCCGAGGGCGCCGTCTATCTCACCAAAGGCGCGGAGTTTACGCTCGATCTCGATCCTGCACCGGGAAATGCGGAGCGGGTGCGCCTGCCGCATCCGGAGATTTTGAGCGCGCTGCATCCCGGCAATACCGTGCTCGTGGACGACGGCAAAGTGCGTCTGCACGTCATCGAGGCCTCGCGCGAAAAGGCGAGGGCCATCGTCGACGTGCCGGGCAACATCTCCAATCGCAAGGGCGTGAGTCTTCCCGATACCGAGATTCCAGTCTCCTCGATGACGGAGAAGGACCGCGCCGATCTCGATGCCGGCCTGAACGAAGGCGTCGACTGGGTCGCGGTATCTTTCGTGCAGCGGCCCGACGATATCGCCGAAGTGAAAAAATTCGCGCGCGGCCGCGCGCTGGTTATGGCCAAGATCGAGAAACCACAGGCGATCAATCGGCTCGACGAGATTATGGAAATCTCGGACTCGCTGATGGTCGCGCGCGGTGATCTCGGCGTTGAAATGCCGCTCGAGAAAGTACCGGGACTGCAGAAGCGCATGACCCGCATGGGACGTCGTTTCGGCAAGCCGGTCGTCGTCGCGACGCAGATGCTCGAATCGATGATCTCGTCGCCGGTACCGACGCGCGCCGAAGTCTCCGACATTGCGACGGCGGTATTCGAAGGCGCCGACGCCGTCATGCTGTCGGCGGAAAGCGCGTCCGGCCAGTTTCCGGTCGAGGCGGTCGCAACGATGAACCGTATCGCCGAGGAGGTGGAAAAAGATTCAGTCTATCGCGCCGTCATCGAAGCGCAGCGCGGCGCGGCGCCCGATCCGACCGGCGCCGACGCAATCGCGATGGCGGCACGCGACGTCGCCGAGACGCTGGAATTAAAAGCGGTCTGCGCCTGGACATTTTCCGGTTCGACCGCGTTTCGTCTCGCGCGCGAGCGGCCGGAGCCGCCAGTCCTTGCGCTCACGCCAAACCGCGCAACGGCGCGGCGCCTGTCGCTCGTCTGGGGCGTGCACGCCGTCGTCACCCGCGATGCGCACGATATCGACGATATGGCGAAACGCGCTTGCAAGTTCTCCAATCGCGAGGGCTTTTCTCAGGAAGGCGACCGCGTGATCATTGTTGCCGGCGTGCCGTTCGGTACGCCTGGCGCGACCAACATGGTGCGCATCGCTTTTGCTGCGGCGGAGCGTTGACTCGGTCATTGCGAGGAGGCGAAGCCGACGAAGCAATCCACGAGGCAGTGTAAAGATGGATTGCTTGCCCCGGACTTGATCCGGGTTCGCTCGTAATGACCTGCGTTTACGGCTGGCCCGTGCCACCCGCCGATCCGTAAACCTGGCCCGTCGCAAAGCTCGCATCTGCCGCGGCGAGCTGCACATAGATCGAGGCAAGTTCGGCCGGCTGTCCGGGACGGCCGAGCGAGGTCATGCCGCCGAATTTTTCGAGCTTCTCCTGGGTCGCGCCGCCGCTCACCTGTAATGGCGTCCAGATCGGCCCGGGCGCGACCGCATTGACGCGAATGCCCTTGGGCGCAAGCTGCTTCGCCAGCGACTTCACATAATTCATTGTCGCCGCTTTGGTCTGCGCGTAGTCATACAATTCCGGCGACGGATCGTAGGCCTGCTCCGACGCGGTGCCGATGATGACGGAACCCGGCTGCAGATGCGGCAGCGCCGCCTTGATGATCCAGAACG
>Ga0164305_10000247_pt1 | contig 19113 bp, 17 predicted proteins | sample Whisoiple_237_MG_FD_110215 | JGI IMG/M metagenome (GOLD analysis project Ga0164305, IMG submission 110215) | Soil microbial communities amended with pyrogenic organic matter from upstate New York, USA - Whitman soil sample_237_MG | ecosystem: Environmental > Terrestrial > Soil > Agricultural...
TATGTTGATGCGTGCCGTAATCCATGTGTTTGGCTCATCGACAACAAGATCGTAAGCTATTGTAGTCTCGTAATAGCCCTTCGACTCGTAGAATCGCCGCAACTTTTCGAGATCGTTTTCGAAAGTAATCGGATCGAACGGCGGTCGATCTTCCCAAACGCGATACCAGGCGCGCGCTTTCGTGCTCATCGCCTCACTGAGCTCGTCGGCTGAGAATGCCTGATTCCCAAAGAACTCAATCCCCTGAACTTTCCATTCCCGCGTCGTGTCGAGGGCATCGATCAAGACCGCGGAGGCGCGCTCGGGAAAAAGCATTAAACCTATCAGTACAGCGATGACGGTTTGGCTAAGCAGCCTCACTACACCTTCTTAACACCTCGATAGAAACGCCGGAAGTTGCTGTTGCCAAATTTGTTCATGTGCTGGATCCATGCATCTCGGCAACACCCAATCGGCTACGGGAACGGTGGAACGTGAGAGCAATAAAGGTTAAGTTGAATTTAGACTAAGTTGCGTCGAACAACTCATAGGTAGACGCGATGGGATCAAAGTGGCTTGGACTTTGACGATCGGCATTCTCCTCTGGGTCGCGAGCGCCCTCTTTGCCGTGCCGCTACAGGCAGCGGCGATCAGTGGAACCTACATCACCACGGCTGATGTGTCGTTGCGGTCAGGCCCAGGAGCGAGCTACCCGGTTCTCACAACTTTGCCGAAAGGAATTAAAATCAAGGTTGTCGGTCGAGAAGGTTACTGGCTCAAAGTGGAGTCAAAGCATGGTGATGCGCCCGGCTATATCGATGAGCAGTTCGCCGCCCCCGGAGGTAGCACGGAAACCAGCACCACGAAGCCACCGCAGCTTACAGGCGCTTACCGCACCCTGGTGGACGTGGACCTTCGACAGGGACCTGGGGCGAGCTACCCGGTCGTCGCGCGACTCTCTTCCGGCATCAAAGTGAACGTCGTTCGGGCCGAAGGCGATTGGCTGCGTGTCGAATCCAAGCACGGCGGCAAACCGGGCTATCTCGAGAGAAGATTCGTCGAACGTTGGACGGAAAATTAGTGCGCTTCAGATCGTTCGTCGGAAAGGTAAGGAGCGCGAAGAAAACCTTTGAACCGAGTTCTGGTTAGTTCCCTTGTCCCAACTCCTCCGATCGGCGCGTCGCTTTCACCACCGCGTCCATAATAGTGCCGCGAAAACCGTTTTGTTCCATGACATAGAGGCCGGCAATCGTCGTGCCGCCCGGTGAGGTCACTTCGTCTTTTAACTCAGCCAGATGCTTTTTGCCCTCGAGCGCCATGCGCGCGGCGCCATAAACCGTTTGCAGTGCCAGTTTCACCGCCACTTCGCGCGACAAACCGACTTGAACGCCGCCGTCCGCCAAAGCTTCCATAAACAGAAATGCATATGCGGGTCCGCTACCACTGAGACCGGTGACCGCGTCCAAATATTTTTCCTCGACGGGCATGCCGATTCCGAAGCTGTTGAGAATCGCGCCGACTCTTTCCATGTCCTTTTCCGTCGCATGCGCTCCGGCGGCATATCCTGCCGCGCCGGCGCCAACCACGCAGCAAATATTGGGCATGACACGCACAACCCGCGCGCCCGGCTCAAGGTGCGTCTCGATCCGTCGCAACGGCACTCCCGCGGCCACCGATACCAAAAGCTTCGTCTTGCCCAGTCGTTTCGCAATCTCGCGCACCACCGGATCGACAATCTGCGGTTTGACCGCGAGGATCACGATGTCGGCGAAATGGCACAGCTCGGTATTGTCCGGCGTCGCTTTGATTCCGAGATCCTGCACAATCGAGTCACGGAGAGCATCGCTTACGTCGCTGGCCATGACCTTTTCTTTGCTCGCCAACCCGGCTCGAATAATGCCGCGAGCTATCGCCGCCCCGATTTTTCCCGCTCCAATCACGCCGATTTTATCAGTCGACACAGAAACCTCCTACGCCGGTTATCACTCGCGTGCCAGCATAATTCCTCATGACCGGAAGTTCAAAGTCGTTTTGGTGCGTTAACTAAAAAGCCTCCGGTGTCGGCCGGAGGCTTTCCTACGGAGTGAAAGTTCGCTCAATATCTCTTGCCGAGATCCTGAAGCGCTTTCAACGCATCGGCATCATCCGGAGAAAGCGAGAGGATCTCGCGATATTTTTGCTCGGCATCTCCAATTCGACCGAGCTGGGCGTAGGCTTGACCTAAAGAAAAGCGTAGATCATTTCGCCTGCGGCGCATGCGCAACGCCTCGGCATATTCGGCGGCCGCCTTCTCCCATACGCCGAGCTTATAGTAGACCGCGCCCAATTCAGTATGAATGGTCGCCGACTCCTCGCCCTTCGACTTGGATTTTTCCAACAGCCCGCGCGCTTGTTGCAGCAGTTTCTTCGTCTGCGCTTCGTCGCTGACCTGTTGAGCCTTGGCCGCCGTTAAACGGCCCCAGGCGAGCAGAACGGCCGGGTGATCGGCTTGTAAATCGCGCGCCTGGACGAACCATTTCTCGGCCTCGGGCAAATCGCCTGAATGCAGCGCAATGTTTCCTAAACCGAGATACGGCAAGACCTCCTTGCTTCCCATCTCGATGACCTTTCGGTAAACAAGCTGGGCTTCCGGCAAGTAGAATTCGTCGCTCATGGCGAGAACATCCGGAATGTATTCAACGCCGCTTTGCAGCGCAGCGAGCGCTTCTTTCGATCCTTCCACGCTCTTATCCTGTTCGAGAAAAATTCTCATCTTTAAAAGGTGAAACTTCGGATTCTTCGGATCGAGCCGGATCGCTTCATCGATTTCCTTCGTCGCACGTCCGCGCGCCAAGCTCCCAAGATAGGACTGGGCCATATAGTAGTGGTGCATCGCTGCCGGCACAGCCAACGGCTTTCCCTTGAGCCATGGCGGCTCGTCCACTAAATAGGGCGTCATCAGCTTGCGGTTCAACTCGGTGGTCGCCCGGCGCAGGTTTTTGGGCGCGGAGAATTCGAGCTGAGCGCCGTCATCGGTATTGATCGAAGCCCCTTTCGAAAAGGCCAAAAACCCATCCCGGTTCATGCGGTAGAAGCCTTGCACCGCGTACACGTCCGAAAGCCCGAGGTATTCGAGATCCGATTGCAGCACCTTGTTGTTGTCGTAAATCTTTTTCACCGCCGGATAATCGAAAACCTGCTCTTTCTTGCTGCCGACCAAAAGAAAATCGCTTTCCTTCATCCCCCAAAGCGAAACATACGGAAACGCCTCCACAAAAGTGCGAAACACCATGCGGAAATCATCCGGCGACATGGAATAATTGTGAAACCACTGGGCGAAGATGCCGTCGTCTTTGATCTTCGATTTCACGATCTGGTAAAACTCACGGGTATATAAATTGGCGATACCGGCGATCCACGGATTGGACGGTTCCGCGGTGATCACATCGTATTGCTCCGGGGTCGCCAGGATATAGTTCCTGCCGTCGGTTGGGATCACGTGCACTCTCGGGTCCTCCAGAACGCCCGAGTGTCGTGAGTTTCGGGCGCTCCGCGACAAGCGATCAATCGCTCCTCGGTAGTCGAGGTCCTCCGAGCGTTTCATGAGCTCGGCGCGCGCCGCTGCGGTCATGACGCCCTCATAATAGAGCCGTTTTTCTTTGACATCGTACCAAATCCGGTTCTGCGCACTGTCGTTGGCGGCATTGTAAACGTATTCATGCCGGGCAGCAGGACTGGACGGAAAAGACACCCCGGCGGGAAGTTTGTCCAGCAGCACGGAAGCACGATCGAAAAATTTGCTGGCCTGGATCATCGCCGGCTCGATCTCGATGATCTCGATGCGCTTGAGGGATTGGAAGGTTGCCAGCGCCTTGGCCGACATGCCGCTGCCAAGACCTATGGTCAGCGCGCGCTCGGCTTTCGGGTGCAGCAGCATGGCGATATAACTCGTCATCAACTGGCTCAGCGCGTCGCCATAAGAGCCATCGATTTTGCCGTTGGATTTGAAATAGACGTAGTCGCTTCCCGGAATGCTGTGCACGCTGACGGTGGTCGTGAGCCCCTCGCGATAATACAGCACGTCATCGCGTCTCATTTCTTCCAGGCGCAAAGAGTCGGTAGGTAACGGTTCGTACCGGTCGGCATAGATCGTGACACCGCTGGTAAGAATGTGCGGATCCCAACGGTGCACCTTGAAAGGCACGATCACGGCCAAGAGCAGCACCGCCGCTCCTAGGCTGAACCGCGGGATCAGCGCGAGCTTCAGATCGCTGATGACAAGCCATGCGCCGATCACAAGGTTCATGACCACGGCAAAGATAATCGTATTTTGCACGCCGAGATTGGGAATCAAGATGAAGCCGCCGGCGAAGGCGCCGAGCACGGCTCCCAGGGTATTCGCCGCGTAGGAGCTGCCGACGCCACTGCCGACGCGATAAAGGCTTTGCGTGAAGAGCCGCGCAACCAGAGGGAAAGTCATCCCCAAGAGAATCGTCGGCACGAACATGACCAGAGCGGACAAGAAAATTTGCAAATAGAGAAACACCGTAAAGGTATCGCCGAAGCCGTGCAACAATCGGACAAAGATCAACGGCAATCGTTCGAACAAAGGAATCGTCGCGAGCGCCGACAATCCGACCCAGAGTTCGATCAAGCCGAAGGTGCTCAGTCGCGCTTCCCGTCCGCCAAGCATTCGGGCATAGATGAAACCACCCAGCGCCAAACCGATCAGGAAAGTTACGAGCATCGTGGAGAAGGAATAGATCGAACTCCCGATGACCAGCGTGAGGGAGCGCGTCCAGGCATTTTCATAAACCAAAGAAGCGAAGCCCGAGAGCGCAAACGAACCGAGCACGACCCAGGCGAGCGCGGAACTACGCTGTTCCTCGTCGCGCGCCGCGGGCTCTTCCGCCGGCGTTTCGACCAGAGCCTCGACCGGCGCTTTGTCCCGGAACCGATCGACGATCAAAATCACCGCGGCGATCAGCATGTTCACGCCGGCCGCCACATACACGGTCTCGCGCATTCCCAAATTGGGAATCAGAAAAAAACCGCCCGCGGCGCAACCGATCACTGCGCCCAGGGTATTGGTCGCATAGAGGTCGCCGACACGCCGGCCGAATTGCGCGAAGCTCCGAACGAAAAACCGGCTCAGCACCGGCAGGGTTGCGCCCATCAGCAAAGTCGGAAACACCAAAAGCACAAACGATAGAAAGAACAGCACAAGATTGAATAGGAACGGGAGGCTCTCGTTCAAACCGAAAATCGGCCCATAGATTTTTTGCGCGAGTTTGAAAATCCAGGGCACCAAAAAACCGTAGACTCCGACGCCGGCTTCGAGAACGCCATAAAGCAAGAAATCGTTTTTGCCGCGATCGGCTATTTTCCCGAAAAGATAACTGCCGATCGCGAGCCCCGCCATAAAGGCCGACAAAACCGTCGCGATCGCATACGTGGTGTTGCCGAAAATCTGCGTCAGCATGCGCGTCCATACCACCTGGTAAATCAAACCCGCGGCGCCGGAAAAGAAAAAGCAGAACAATCCAACCAGCAGCAGCCAGTCTTGGTTGGAGCGCTGAACGCTATCGCGCATAGATTCTCCCGATTCCTCGAAAAAACAATTCAAAGAGTGATAGCAAGCCGCTAATAAACTGTAAAGAGTAGATGCCGCAACGGTAGTCGGCTGTGTCGGTTCGTCCGACTGTTCGTTGACTTTGCTGGGATTGTCGTATAAGCGTAGCTTCGTCTTGGCGTCCAGAATCTGACAATTCTCCCCTGTATCGTTGATCGAACAAAATTGAAGTGACGATGGGCCGATCGTAAAATTTTTCGTATCGACGAAGCGGCGCAGCTACGACGCGATCGAAGAGATTCGGAGGAAACAATGGCAAACGCAAAACGAGACGGTGCAGCCCCGGAAGAAGTGAAAGATCTGCGGGGTGCCATCGAATGGATGAAAAAAGAGGGTGATATCATCATCACCGACAAGGAAGTCGATCCCGATCTCGAGATCACCGGGATTCAGAAACAACTCGATGGCGGGTGTCCGATCCTGTTTAACAATATTAAAGGCAAGCCGCACCATCGCTGCATTACCAACCTGTTCGGTGACATGAACGTCATCAACAAAATGTTCGGCTGGAAAGATCATGCGGATCGAACCAGAAAATTAGCCTATGCCGTCACGCACCCGATCCCGCCGGTGGTTGTCGATCATAAGGACGCTCCCGTGCAGGAAGAAGTGTACGAGAAACCCGCAGAGGCCAATGATTACGTCGTGCCGATCCGCCACACCAACGTCGAGCCCGAGTTGACCGTCGGTTCTGGCAATCGGCTGATCTCCGGAGAATACTTCAACGGCGGCACGGACCTCGGTTACAACCGCATGAACTTTCGTTGGGGCAACGTCGGCACATTCCAGATCTCGCCCGGCTCCCACATGTGGCAGGTGGTGAGCAAATATTACAAGGACAACAAGATGGTTCCGATCACGATGAACTTCGGCCTGCCGCCTGCCGGCTCACTGCTAGCAGGTGCCGGGTTCGATTATGTAATTCTGCCCCAGGGCTGTGATGAAGTCGGCATCGCTGGCGCCGTACAAGGTGCGCCGATGCGCTTGGTGAAAGCGCGCACCATCGATGCATATGCTTTGGCCGATGCCGAAGTCGTCCTCGAGGGCTACGTCAATCCACGCGACCGCCGCTTTGAAACCGCGGAATCAGAAAAGGCCGGCGTGCAAGGGCGTTTTCATTTTCATCCGGAATGGGCCGGCTATATGGGCAAAGCTTATAAAGCGCCGACCTTTCATGTGACTGCCGTCACGACTCGTAAACGTGAAGGCAAACCGATCATCTTCCCCCTCGGTGTGCACACCCTCGACGATCACAACATCGATACCACCGTGCGCGAAGCGGCGATGTTCGAGCTTTGCGAAAGAATGCAGCCGGGTATCATCATGGACGTGAACATTCCTTACTGCATGACCGATTGGGGCGGAGCGATCATTCAGGTCAAAAAGCGTAACCGCATCGAAGAGGGATGGCAGCGCAATTTCATGGCTGCGATTCTCGCCACCTCACAGGGTTCCCGTGTGGTCATCGCGGTGAGCGAAGACGCCGATCCCTACGACATGGACGATATCATTTGGAACCTGACCACTCGCGTCAATCCTAAAACTGACATTATCAATCCGCTTCCCGGCGGCCGCGGCCAGACATTCATGCCGGCCGAACGCATGACCGCGGGCGAGCGCGAATGGACCGCCTCCAACACCATGTTCGAAGGCGGTATGGGCATCGATGCCACCGTGCCATTCGGCTACGAGAGCGATTTTATGCGGCCCGTTTATCCGGTCGACAGAGTCGATCTAAAAAAATGGTTCAGTGATAAAGATATTCAGAATGCGAAAAGCCGGATGCAAGGCTGGGTGCACTCGCTCGCTCGCACCGGTCGATAAATTCCCCAGCAATTTTTTTTCAACCAAGGGCAAGGTCAAATCCTTGCCCTTTTTTTTGTCTAACCTCCCAATTTTTTCTTTTTTTATTTTTTCCAAAGAAGCTCGCCAGCAAAATACTCCCGGACAGGGCAATCTTTGTCCAATGCAGGCAGAAGACCGAATTCCGCGGACAAACGAAAAATTTTTCGCGCAAAAATTTGTTGACACTCGGGCGGCCATCTGTTACCTAGGCAGGAACTCTCACGCCTGATTCGCTCCATTCTGCTTTTTTTGAGATCAGCTTTACGAGAGGTAGAGTATGGAGAAACGTCGTAAAAAAACGCTCGCTCGTACTTTAGTCTGTGCCACGTCCTGCACCAAGCTCCTAACCGTCGTGGCACTATTTGTGCCATCTTTCCTGAGTTTTCAAATTTTCTCTCGGCACTCGGAGAGCGTTGCTCCTGCGTCGAGGACAACCGTTATGGAACCCGCGCCGAAGCCGCGTTCGCGCGATCTTGTCAGAATTTATTCGATCGTTAAGGCGCATCGGGCGGAGATACGCGACGGCGAGGCCTGGCAAATTGCCGAGACGATTCTCGAGGAAAGCTCGAAACGCAAGCTCGACGCGTTCTTGATCTCGGCGGTGATTCAGGTGGAAAGCGGTTTCCAACATACCGCGGTTTCACCAAGTGGCGCGCGCGGGCTCATGCAGATTATGCCGGAGACCGGCCGCGCCCTCACTCGTGCGCTTCGGCACGAGATGGGTGTGCGCCCCGCCGCTTTCAAGCCGGAATGGCTGGATAACCCGTTTGTGAATATACGTCTCGGCGTTTATTACCTGCACGATTTGAAAAAACAGTTTCGCGATTTGAATCTGGCCCTCACCGCCTATAACTTCGGTCCGGCCGAGATCCAAAATCGCCTGGAGAACAATCTCGAGCTTTCGTCTGAATATGCCGGAAGCGTTCTTCAGACCTACCGAAATCTCAAATCGAAACAGCCCTCGTTCTAATTCTCGCGCTACGTCGATCAACCCTCCGGCCGCGGATCATTCAAGATCAAACCAAGATCCCCAGTGGTTTAGCAATCACTGCAGGAATCGTGCTAAAAAATCTTATGAATGCTCTAACGACAAGGGCTGATATGCAAGTCACCGAAGCAACCTGGACAGAGATCTCCCGCCATGCACAGGATGCCTTCCCTGACGAGTGTTGTGGGGTGATTGTTTCCGACGGCCGCTCCGATCATGCGCACCGGTTGAAGAACATGCAGAATACGCTGCATGCTTTGGATCCACAAACTTATCCCCGTACCGCCGAAATTGCTTATGCGATGGATCCCCTCGAGCTCGAAGCAGTGATTCAGGAGGCTCAGTCCATGGGACAGAAGCTCAAAGCGTTTTATCATTCGCATCCCAATCACGACGCCTATTTTTCTGCCGAGGATAAAGCCTTCGCCTGTCCGTTCGGCGAGCCGACCTATCCGGACACGGCGCAGATCGTTATTTCGATTTACAATCGCGCGGTGAGAATCATTCGCGCCTTCGCATGGTCTCCCGAAGAAAGCGACTTCGTCGAAGTTCCCATCGATCGGCTCTAGTACATGTCCGCACCGCGTCACAGTTTCATCGATGCGCAAGGGTTGCAGATTCACTGTCTCGAATGGGGCCACTTCGACGGCGAGCCCTTAATCCTGGTGCACGGTTATCTGGACCTTGCGGACAGTTGGAGAGCGTTCGTTGCGGCATTGGAAACCGGACAACCAAACCTCCGGGTGATTGCTCCTGACTGCCGCGGTCACGGCGACAGCGGCTGGATCGGCGCCGGCGGCTATTATCATTTTCCCGACTATGTTTTCGATCTCGATTGCGTCGTTCGAGCGCACAGTCTCGACAGCTTTACGCTCATTGGCCATTCCATGGGCGGGACCATCTCACTTCTCTATGCGGGCACATTTCCCGAGCGCGTAAGAAAGCTGGTGTTGATTGAAGGCATCGGACCGGTCGGCATGACTTTTTCCGATGCTCCCCTGAAAATGGAAAAATGGATTACCGAGCTGCATGAGCGCGGTCGCCGACATTTTCGCGAGTACACGAGCCTGGCGGCGGGGGCCAGCCAGCTCCGCCAGACTAACCCGCGGCTGAGCGAGAACACGGCTCTGGAGATCGCTCGCGCCGCAATGAAACAGAACGATCGAGGCAAATGGATCTGGAAATTCGATCCGCTCCATCGCACCACGGCGCCGCAACCTTTCTATACGGCTCAGGCTCTCGAATTCCTGCGGCGCCTCCAATGTCCAGTGCTTCTGATCGATGGTGAGCAAAGCCGTCAGACGCGCCGTTCGGACAAGCAAGAGCGCTACGAGGCGATTGCAAATCACCAGCGCGTCACGATCAACGGCGCCGGACATATGGTGCATCAAGACAACCCTGATCAGCTTGCGGATGTCGTCAGAGATTTTATCTCTCGTTAATTCGGATCAGTCCAAGCTCTCGAGCCGCGAAGGAAGTTAACGCATCATCGAGAGCTTGACTCTTGAAGGGGATTTCAGGAATTATGGGGCGTGCTGATTGAGATTGGCAATCAGTTGTGCAACCCTAAACGAAAGTACGATTTTGATTCAAGGAATGTCTTGTGAGCAAGAGCCGTTTGTCACGAAAGCATCGGACGCGATTTGAAAACGGCAATCGCGAATCCGCACCGAACGGTCAAGCGCAGCGTGCCTGCGAGGGCCAGACCGATCGGCCGAACGTGGCATTGACTTTAAAGCACTTCCATCGGAGCGAGAATTCCCTCACATCCGCCGAAGGCAAGCGGCTATACTTGAAAGTCGGCGACGAGGTCAATCACTTACGTTATGAGGAATGGGGTATGGGTGTCGTCATGGAAGTGATGACATCCTCGATTCCCGGCGGCACTTGCCTTGCCCGGGTGCGCTTTCAAGATGGGCAACTGCGTTGCTTCAATAACGACCTCGACAACGAGACATGCTGCTATTACTTCGGGTTGCGTCGCTATTGGAATCCGACCCACGGAGTGGATGCGATTCGGACGAGATTTTTTCTGCGAGGTTAGCTCATGCTGAAACCAATGAAACTGCTGGCTGCTACAGTGATCGTATCCGCGCTCTGTCTCTCAGTACCCGAAGCAAATGCAGAGGATGCCATTGAGACCGCAGGCGTCGCCGTCGGTATTACTCTCGGAAATATTCTTTTTTTACCCATAAAGGCCATTGAGGTCACCGTGGGCGCCGTGAGCGGAGCGTTTTCCTATGTTGTTACCGGCAATGCCGATCTGACAAAACAAATTTGGCGCGATACTAGCGAAGGCCCCTATGTAATCACTCCCGAGCTTGCTCGCACTTCCGTCGGGCGACGTCCAGAGCTGCTCGAATCAAATAAAAACGGCATGCAACCCTAAGAGTCGCATGCCGTCGTAATCAGCCCCGTCTGCGGATCTAGCGCAAATTTCCCTTGAAGAAGCTCGTCGTTCGCGCCCAGGCGTCCTTGGCGGCGTCGGGGTTGTATCGATCTGCATTCGTGTTGTTGTTGAATGCGTGCTTGGCGCCAGGATAAACTTTGCAATCAAATTTCTTGCCGGCCTTTTCCATCGCTGCCTTCAGTGGCTCGACACCGGGCATAATGTTAGGGTCATCCGCCGCGTAGTTTCCCATGATCGGGCAAGGTATGTTGCTCACCGAATCGAGCGGGTCGGGATTTCGCCCGTAATAAACCACTGCGGCATTCAGATCCTTACATTTGGTCGCAAAATTTAGCGACTGGCCGCCGCCCCAGCAATAGCCCACCACGCCCAACTTTCCGTTGACGTAATTTTGCTTTTTCATGTAAGCCACGGCGGACGCCAAATCCTCGGCTACCATGCTCCCGTTCACCTTCTGAATTTCTTTGGTGGCTTCGTCGCTGCCATTCCATTTGTCGCTCCCACCGATCCGGCTCATGCAATCCACCGCGATCGCCGCGAAGCCGTCTTTCGCGAACCGGCGCGCCACATCCTTGATATGACCGACCAATCCCCGGTTTTCGTGAATCACGATCACAGTGCCGAGATTGCTGCCATTCTTTGGCCGGGAGACGTACGCGTTAACGTTTCCGGCTTGGCCGGGGAATGACACCATTTCCGATGCCAGGCTGGCATCATTCGGATCGACGATATTATCTATAGTTTGAGCCATCGATAAAAACCTCCTTCAGCAAGTTTTCTTGTCAATTTCGTCCCAGCTATAACGAAAAACAATTTTCAAATCTAGACCTACTGGACGAAAATCGGCGGCTATTCGGAAAACAAAAACTACTGCGGCGCCCGAGGGCGCCGCAGTACAAACGCTAAGTGTCTGCCTACCTGATCGGGAGCTAGGCGGAAGTGGAACTCGAAGCAGTGGAAGAAGATTTTTCGCTGCTAGACGATGAAGTCTCGCTTTTTTTACTTTCGGCTTTGGATTCTTTGGCTTCCTTCTTTCCCTCCGGCTTAGCATCCGAGGCCTTCGCGTCGGATTTGGCCTCGCCGTTCTGACCCTTACGGGCGTAATCGGTGACGTACCACCCCGTGCCCTTCAGTTGAAACGAAGTGTTCGAAATAAGCTTTTTGACCTTTCCCTTGCAGGTGGGGCATTTTGCCAACGGTTTGTCGGTAATCCTCTGCGTCGCCTCGAAGGTGCCGCATTTTTGGCATTGATATTCGTAGATAGGCATGAACCAAACATCCTCAGTTCCAGTTTATAATCTCAAGACTTAACCACTGTCCGGCAGCTTGTCAATCACACGTAACCGCTCCATCTCAAGCCGTCGCGTTGCGATCCGAGCCATCCTCTTTGATATGCGGCCCGCCAAACCCCTCCGAACGGTTGCCGAACAGCACCAGCGGCTCTGTGCCAGTATTGGTAATTTGATAATAATCTTTGGCCTCTAGGAAAAGCACCTCATTTTTCCGGATCGGCCGCTCCTCGCCTTTCAAGCCCTTGACCACCCCGCTCCCGGACAAAACTAAAAAGGTCTCGGGGTTGCTATGGTAGTGCATGTCGGTACCGTCGCCGGGAACGAAGTAAAGCATCCATGAGCGGAAATTGCCGGTGCCAAACAGACGGATATTACGCTTCTTCGTCGTGATCATCTCATCGAGGTCTTTTACATCCATCGTTTCCTCCTCAAATAGATTGATTCGATTGTATCGCGACTCTTTTATGTTCGGCAAGGCTCGCGCACCGAGCTTGACAGCACTCTTGCCCTGCAATAGGGGTGACGGTGTTTGTCGCACTAATGCGTGTTCGAGGAGGCCGTCTGATGTTGAAATTAATCGAGTCGCAAGCCGCGGAGCTCGTCGCCGAACTGGCGCAGAAATGTGATCGGCGCTGGCAGGAGACCGTGGATCAGACACGCTTCATGAACGAGTTGCGCACTGGCAAGCTCAAGAAACAAACCATCCAACTCTTCTACAAAAACTGGGGCTCCTTCGTGCCGGTCATCAACTCGGTTTACACTTCGGCATTTTATCGCCACCTTTGGTTTTTCGTGAAGAACGTCGATTTGATGGAAGTCTATACGCAGAAAGTCCTCGACGAGTTCGGTCATCCCTCACCGCCAGGTCATATTCAGATTCTCATGAGCACAGGAAAGGCGCTCGGCCTCAGCAAAGAAGAAGTCTTGCTTTCACCGATGCTGCCGGAGTGCCGCGCGCTACCGGATTTTCACCGTACACTGATCAACGACGGCCAGATCCAGGAGTATTGGTTCTCGGTGCTGTGGGAACGGCCGTTCGGCAATTCCTGCCTCGATTTTTTCAAAGCCTTGACCATGCACTACGGTCTCACGACCGCGGAAGCGAGTTACTTTTCCAAGCACCACGAAGCGGACACTATGGATCATCTCGATCGCAAATCACACGGCGCCGTGACGCAGACGGTCCTGATCCGGTTGTTGCAGGAGGGAATCAATGAACGTCCGGGCTATTCGGCGGAATATTGTGCCGTCACGCCCGCCGATTTGAATGCACTCTTCATGAACGCCTGCTATGAAGCCACACATTAACGTAACCGCAATATTAACTTTCAGATTCGTACTGAATTTGAGATGTGACATTTGCGATTTGAAAATTTCGCGCGAGGCGAGGACCCCGTGTCTCTGGAAGAGCTCAACCGTAAACTCAAAGCGCAGAACCTGATCGGTTACTGGACCATTCCCAACACCAGCACGGGGGATCGCGAGCCCGAGGCGAGCTACCGTCCCTTTCTTTGGAAGTGGAACGAGATCCGCGCCGCTCTCGACGATGCGGCGCGATTCATTCGCCCCGAAGAAGCCTTCCGGCGCTTCATCGGCTTTCAACATCCTGAGTTGACGCTTGGCACGGGGCACACGCTGCTCCTCGGCGCTCAAATGGTTCGGTCCGGTGAATTCGCCCCCGCGCACCGCCACACGATGGGAGCGATTCGTTTTGTGGTCGAAGGGCATGGGGCAGCAACCGTCGTGGAAGGCGAGCCCCTACCGATGGAGCCGGGTGACTTGATCACGACACCGAGCTGGACGTGGCACGATCACAAAAATACCGGCGACACGCCGATCATTTGGCTCGATGGCACCGATGGACCGATGCTGCACTATTTTCAAGCCGGGTTTGCCAACCCGTTCCACGAACCTCAGCAGGCCGCCACCAAAGCTTTGGGCTGGGGTCGCCAACTTTACGGAACCTTGCGCCCTCAGTCTGGCTCCGCACCCATATCGAATCTTTACCGACCGCCCTATCGATATTCCTGGGAGGAGACCGAGAAAACACTCGCTTCGATGATCGAAGCACCGGGCGATCCGTACGACGGAATTTTGTTGCGCTATTCGGATCCGGTCGGCGGCGGATCGACCTTGCCGACGATTAACTGCGAAATCCAGATGTTCCGGCCAGGCGAACGATGCCATTCGCACCGCCACACCTATAGCGTCGTCTATCACGTGTTTCGCGGCAGCGGCACGACCTCGATCGGCGATCGGAAATTTGCATGGGAACAAGGCGACTCATTTGTCGTGCCGCTCTGGCATTGGCACGCCCATGAAAATACATCCAAAGAGCCGGCGATTTTATTTTCGATCAATGACCGGCCGGCAATTGAAGCGCTCGGGTTTTTTCGCGAAGAGAAGCGGGAATAGGATTATGCAATCCCCGGGACTGCCGTCTCTGCCGTTCCTCAAACTTAGGCTAAAGCTATAGAGCCAGACGAATTTATGGCGTTTGCCGATCTAAGAGCCTTCATTGACGGTGCGGCGCGCATCGGCGAGGTGAAAGTCATCGAAGGCGCCGACTGGAATCTTGAAATCGGCTGCTTGACTGAGCTGATGGCCGAACAGGAAGGCCCGCTCCTACTCTTCGATAACATTTTCGGCTATCCAAAAGGGTTTCGCATCGTCACCAACGCGATCGCCACGGCGCGCCGATTCGCGCTCGCGCTCGGTCTCCCCACAGAGCTCTCGAAGCTGGAAATTCTCAAAACCTGGCGCAGCAAGACGCGCGATTTAAAACCATTCGTTCCGGTTGAAGTTTCGTCGGGGCCGATTACGGAGAACGTTCTCCAAGGCGACCGTGTCGATTTAAATATTTTCCCTACGCCAAAATGGCACGAGCACGATGGCGGCCGTTACATTGGCACGGGTGACATGGTCGTCATCAAAGACCCCGAGAGTCAATGGCTCAATGTTGGCACTTATCGATCATGCGTTGTCGGCAAAGATCGTCTGACCCTGTGGATCATCGAGCAGAAACACGGCAAGCAAATCGCGCGCAAGTATTGGCAAGCCGGCCGCGCTTGTCCGGTAGCGGTTGTGCTCGGCTGCGAGCCCGCCACCTGGATGGCGGCGCCGTCGGCAGCGAAAGCGGGGTTCAGCGAAGACGAATATGCCGGCGCGTTGCGCGGCGCGCGGCTCGAAGTCATCCGCGCGCCGTATACCGGGCTGCCGGTACCCGCGACTTCTGAAATCGTCATCGAAGGCGAGATGCCGCCGCCCGAGGAAGAATCACATCCGGAGGGGCCGTTCGGCGAATGGCCGGGATACTACACCCACAGCGGCGATGAATGCGTTATTCGGGTCAGGCGCATTCTTCATCGCGACAATCCCATTTTGCTCGGCAACCCGCCGCTTTTGCCGATCACCGAGCGCTACGGTATTCCGCTTTATGCAGCGCGCATCTGGGATCATTTAGAGCAGTCGGGGATCTCTGACGTGCAGGGGGTCTGGTGCCACTGCCACACTTTGATGGTGGTGATCTCCTTGAAACAGCGTCACGTCGGGCAGGCGCTGCAGGCGCTCACCGCGGTTGCCGGCATGCAGACCGGCGCCAGCATGTATCGGTATTACATCGCGGTTGACGATGACATCGATCCGGTGGATTTGAAGCAAGTCATCTGGGCAATGTGCACGCGTGTCGATCCCGCGGAGTCGGTACAAATCATAAAATCCTGGACCTCCGATCTCGATCCGCGGCTGCCGCCGGAGAAGCGCGAAAAAGGCGATTTCACTATGAGCCGGATGCTCATCGACGCTTGCAAACCGTTTCCGTGGCGCGACCAATTCGCCTTGGCAAATAAGTTCAGCAGCGACAAGCGCGAGCAGATCTGGGAGAAGTGGGCGCCCAAGCTGCAGCTGAAATGACTAGTGGTTGACGCTGGCCGCAACATCAACTACAGCATGACTTGGTACCGAGAATGGAAAGTCATCTTCACCACGAAATGTTCAGAAACCCACGGTCGCCTACGAAAAAAGAGAGAGCGATTTCCTCCACATGTGCTCCGATCGTCATTCCCGCGGCAGGCGGGAATCCAGGTTTGGTCAGCGCCGAATTAGCCTGGATACCTTTCGCGGGTATGACGGAAGAGCTGATGGAGCGACGTAATCTGCGGCGCTTCTTCACGCGACGCGAAGAGACACTGTGGGCGGCCTAATTCGCCTTGAACTTCTTTTTAATAGGAGGAACACAACATGGACAAAGTCAATTTTCCCTATCGTTCGGACAGTCACCTACCTTTCTTGCATGTAGTTCATGACTCCGGCTCGTGGGAAAAACACGGCCTCGATGTGAATTACGACTATGAAATTACTTCCGAAGACTCACACAAGAATGTCGCCAATGGTACGGTCGAGTTCGTCGGCGGCAATCATTTATCACCTTACATTCGACGGCCGGTTGGCGATAAATGGGTTTATCTCGGACAAACCGTGAGCCTGCTCAATCATCGCCTGATCGTGCGCGCCGACTCGGGCATCAACAAAGTTTCGGACCTCAAAGGCAAGAAGGTGGCGACCAAGGGCAAACATCCAGGGTTGAACACTTGGTTATTCATCAAACAAGCCGGTCTTCTCAACGAATGCCAGGTCGAAAAAGCCAAGGGCAGCAAATTTCATTGGGAAGCGGTGCGCGACGGCGAAGCCGATGCAGCCTTCGTCACTCCGCCGGCGGATATTTTATCCAGACGTGCCGGCCTAAAAGTCATTGACGTCCCGTTTCTACCCATGGTGTGGTTCACCACGGTTTCCAGCGGATTGCCCTTCGTCGAGAAGCATCCCGACATCGTCGATCGAATGCTCCGTGGCATGTGCGAAGGGATCGCCTACTTCAAGACCCACCGCGCCGAGTCGATCAAAATCATCAAAGAAAAATACAAAGCGGAAGGCGATCTCGACGATGAAACGGCGACGCATCTCTACGAAGATCTGCAGATGATCCTGCAAGCGAAACCCTACGCGACGATTCCCGCCATCGCCAATGTCTACGAGATCTCCATCGAGCAGGATCGGGCGGCGGAAAAAACCGATCCCATGGCGCTCTGGGATTTTCATTATCTGAGACGGATCGACGACAGCGGCTTTATCGATAACCTCTATCGAACCTAACGGTTAACGAGTTGAACCTAAGGGCGACCGGCCGGTCGCCCTTACAGGGTCATCCCCGCAGACGCTAATGCACCCGATCATCCCCAAGCTCGGCGTCAAAATGAGCCCCACCGACGCGAAAGCTTATATCGATCAGCTCAATGCGAAGGTCGTCCAGCGTTGGCAAGAGCGCGTGACCCGCGGCCCGTTCATGAGTAAATTTCTCGAAGGCACATTGGCGAGATCAGCGATCAAACTGTTCTTCAAAAACTGGGGGAATTTCACCGTCGAGATCAATACTCTGGTCTCGGTGTCGTATCATAAGCATATCGGCTTCTTTAAACGGCATCCCGATCTGATGGGCCCGCTCGGAACTAAAATCGCCGACGAGTTTATTCATCCGAAGCCTCCGGGCCACGTGCTGGTGATGCTCGAAACGGCTGAGGCCTTAGGCTTGACCAATGACCAAATCCTGCGCGAGCCGATGCTCCCCGAATGCCGTGCGATCCTCGATTTCAAGCGCCAGCTCATGTGGGAAGGAACTGTGGCAGAATGGTGGTTCTCAATGTTGACCGAAGAACCGATCGGTCATTGGGCCCGCATGTGGTTCAAAACTCTGACGGAAAAATATGGCTTCACCAGACAACAGGCCATTTATTTTTCCACGCATGAGGAAGCTGATTTGGAAGAGCACGCGGATGGCGTTATGGGACACGGCACTTTTAACAAGCTCGTGATGCAGCGCATTCTCGAGGACGGCTATGCCGATTGTCGTGAAGGCTACAACCTGGAATACTGCGCGCTTGCCGCGGTCGACCTTTACGGCGTCATGCATCGGGCCGCAGCCGAATTGGCCGAATAACAAATTGAGCTGACAACTTTATGATTGCGTCCAATCACGACCTTCATGCCTGGTTGAGTGAAATCGAAAAAATCGGTCAACTGCGCAGGGTTCAAGGCATCCCTTGGGACAAAGACATGGGCGGCTTGCTCGAGATGATTCTCGAACGAAATAAACATGCGCCGGCTCTATTGTTCGAGAACATTCCCGATGCGCGCCAGGACACCAGCGTGCTCTGCAGTCAGATCGACGGCATCGACCGACTGGCGCTGGCGATGGGCACCGACCCTAAACTCAGCATTACCGAATTCATCCAGGCTTGGCGGCAAAAGATCAGAAACTTTCAGCCGGTGGATCCCGTATACGTCAAAGACGCGCCGATCTTTGAGAATTGCATTGAAAAAAACATCGATCTCGAAAGTTTTCCGGTCCCGCGCTGGCATGAGCTCGACGGCGGCCGCTACATCGGCACCGATGATCTGGTGATTACACAGGATCCGGAAGAAGGCTGGATCAACGCCGGAACTTACCGTGTGATGCTCCAGGGAAAGGACGCCGTCGCGCTCTACATTTCACCCGGCAAGCACGGCGGCTTACATCGAAAAAAATACTTCGATATGGGAAAGGCTTGCCCGGTCGTGATGTCGTTCGGCCATCATCCATTGCTGTTCATTGCCGGCTGCACAGATGTGCCGGTCAAGATGAGCGAATTTGCTTACGCGGGCGGAGTTCTGAACGAGCCCATTCAACTCGTGCGCGGGCCGCACACGGGATTGCCGATTCCAGCCTTTTCGGAAATAGCCATCGAAGGAGAGCTGCTTCCCGGCGACAATCTACCCGAAGGTCCGTTCGGCGAATGGCCGGGTTACTATGCGAGCGATACTCGCCCCGAGCCGGTGGTCCGCATCAAAGCGCTCTACCATCGAAATAATCCGATTCTCTGCGGCGAGCCGCCGCTGCGGCCTTCGGCCAATCAGGGCTTTCACCGATCGATCCAACGCTCAGCATTGATTTGGA
>Ga0164305_10000249_pt1 | contig 19085 bp, 18 predicted proteins | sample Whisoiple_237_MG_FD_110215 | JGI IMG/M metagenome (GOLD analysis project Ga0164305, IMG submission 110215) | Soil microbial communities amended with pyrogenic organic matter from upstate New York, USA - Whitman soil sample_237_MG | ecosystem: Environmental > Terrestrial > Soil > Agricultural...
ATACTATCTAACATTTACAGATCTTCTCCTGACCATTCAAGATTATTTATTGCCGAGCATTTAGTTCCTGGTGACGATACACCACATTTTTCAAAACTCTTCGATATTCATATGATGTGTGCAGCATCTGGAAGAGAAAGAACTGTTGATGAATATTCCAGTTTGCTAGAACAATCAGGTTGGAAGTACATTCAAACCCTGCGTCCCCATCAGAAATCTGGACTAATAGAAGTAATTGAAAGTAGTAAATCATAAATCATAATTGCTACCGTAAGTGTTCACAAGAATTTAAAGACAATACCAAAGTCAAGAATAAGTTGCAAATAATAAGAGTCAAAGCGGGAAATGGATTCTACGGCAAACCACCCATTCATACACATGTAGACTATTAGATATAATAAATTTGAATACTGATTAATTAAAAGATAATTATGACTACATCATCAATTAACAAGAGGATGATTTTAGATTTAGAATATACAGGGATTTTAAAGTATAAAATGGACTATCGTGGCTGAGAATCTGGTGTTACTAAATACACCAAAGACAGAACTAACTTCTTAAATATTCAGGTATCACTATATTGTTTGATCGTATATATACGGTGACACTAATAGGTAGTTTAACATTGCAAATCTCTTCAGTTTTGATTAAAACGCACGACTATGCATGAGGTTTGTAAGCAATAATATTTAATCTAACGAAATCTAAGAACCAGGGCTTATTCAATTTACTACTACTATCTTTTTCAACTTCCTCTAAAAACAATTCTAAAAACATGTCCTTTAATTTATCGATGTCATGACTATCTTTATATGACGATATGTGGTCTAGGTAAGATTTCATTACTACTGTTTTTACAAATTTAGAATAGATCCGCCGGTTTGGAAGAGTTACACAGTCATCACTATAGTATACTGCTGTGTTTACATAGCCTATTCGTTGAAGCAATTCATTAGTATACTCGGCCTTGGCAAAATGCCATGGTTGCTTCCAGTGTGTAAAGTATTCTTTGAATTGATCTAAATGTGTAATCCGTTCTAACATGGTAATGATTTGCTGTAGATTACCGTATCCGCCACATTGGATTAATATCTGGCCACTATTACCAGTATTATCATTGCTATTACTGCTGACACTTATGTCTTTAATATCATTGCTATTCATTGGTTTTAGCATTTCCCAAAATTTTTGAAATGCTTTTCTGTGATCCTGTACCCAGTGAAGAGCAGAATTAGAAAAAACGACATCCATCTTTTTGGTAAGCATGACGTCTGTAAAATTTGACTGTATTATTTTGACATTACCAAAGGATTTAAGATTGTTTTTTGCTTGTTTTATCATATTAGTGTCAATATCGACAGCGTATACCTTTCCTCTTGGAACTTGTTTGGTTAATTGTTTTGTGAGTAAGCCTGTTCCACAGCCCGCATCCATAACAATTTCATTTCCACGCCATTGTCGCCATTTAATCACCTGTTGACCCCACCTGTACTGAATTAAACGTGAAACTTGATCATAAGTACATGCATCCCAAGAGCTTTTATTTCTATATTTCAATAGTTGGATACCCATTGTCGCTTCCACTTTATTATTAATAACCTAATAGCAAATTTTCTATTAAAAGACATGGATATTATGGGCAGGGCATTGTGTTATTATGTCAGAGGCTTTGAGGGTTGATTCTACCGTAGCAGCAACTGCTCAAAAGAGTACATCTGCAAACAGTTGAGGTAGAGGTACTTCAAATATTCTATTCTATATTTTTCTGATCAAGTCACCTACGAATAGATAATTTACAGTAAACTCTGAAAGATATTCTCTGTCCATTCAAAAATTTTTTGATTCTACGACAATTACATCTTTTATCCAATCTCCAACTTCGTTCATCGTAATTAGTTTATTTAGATATTCTTGCCAAGAAATTTGTCCATATGCATATACCCATGTCTTATATTTTTGTTTTAAATTTAAGAATGCATCATGATGATAAGTACAGTATTTCGAATCCACATAACTTTTCCGTACACACGCAATGCATTTTCTTATTCGTGATGTCAATATACTGTTCAATGATCCCAGTGTTAATCATTTTATTTATACGTTAGTTCAGATTGTATATACTAGTGATCCGAAATCTCTGAGTATTAAAATAATTATAATCGTGGCGTAAATAGTGATTATTATTTTAATATGTCTCGATGAATTATAAGACCAATTATTAATAATCTATTTTCCCTTTAGTCGCAATCAAAAACTAACCCCAATGATGGTATATTGTATATATTTATTATTTTGTCCCTCCTGATAGATCTTTGCAAGCTTATTGTGAAATTCTTCCTATGCTCCTGTTTGTTGAAACATTGCATCCATTGTTTTTCCATTTTTTAAATAAGAGCATCAGCTGCCTTATCGGTTGCTGGAGTGAGTCTTGATTTCATTTCCTTTTCTAATTTTTCCGCAATCAATTCGATATTAACCTTAATAAATGTCGTTTGCCACTTCATCTCCTATCTTGCTCTCTGTCATTCTGCTTTTCATTCTTCCTTCTGTGTTTACACATATTGAGCATGTGCTGCCTGATGCGTGACATGGACGAGGACGCTCTATCTTCTGTTCATATTGACTGTAACTCACCTATTACCACTAGATTAAGGTGGGTAACTATTTAAGTCGGCAACCCAATCTAGTTATTAGGTGTAGATCCGTAAGTTGATGGAAGATAAAGAAATTGCCTCTATACAAAAGAATATGACTAACTGTCCGATTAATAATACCTTCAAAATAATCGGCAAGAAATTTACAATATTAATATTACGCAATATGATTTACCTGAACCAGAAAAGGTTCAATCAACTTCTTGATTCGATTGAAGAAATTAATGCGAAGACGCTGTCTGCAAGACTTAAGGAAATGCAAAAAGATGGATTGATAGAACGAAAGATATATCATGGAATCCCGGTAAAAGTGGAATACCATATTACTGAAAAGGGACGGGCATTAATACCACTACTCTATCAGATGGCCAGATTTTCAATTCAATATTGTCCTAAAGATGTGTTCAAAGATAAGAAACCTAGGGGGATTGAAGAGATATTTGGATATCAAACCATATAATGATTCAATGAGGACACTAAATATTATCCTACAATGCAGTTGTACAAGTCGCGTGCAAACATCTGTGAATATTATAATATCGATCTCGTTTCTAGTAATGCCATTACATTTTGCTAGTAATGTAGTCTAGTTTTAGTGATAAGAAACAAAATTAATAACATGAAGGACAGATGCAGTAATAGAACGGTTTTCTGCAATCCATATGTCCGCAGTCATACACTACTCCACATCTTGTACATTGATGATAACAATGTTGCTGGCGTACGTTTGTCACATAAAAACGCGCTGTAGTCAATTTGATAGTATGACCGTTGACGTTATTTTAAGTAGAGATTTATTCTGCAATGTTAAATAATTTAGTGTAGATTGTTCAATGTCCGTAATAATGGCTTTCAAGCATGTAATCAACTATATTGATGTCGTTATGATCTTTATTAGACTCACTGCTGATGTGGTGACTAAAAGCATTTATCGGTAAGACTGATATTAATTTTGTTTCCTTTATGATTTTAAGTATATAAAGAGCAGTTAATAATAAAGACATTAAGTAACTAAGTTATATCATAGGTAATCGATAGATAATATAGTCTATGCCTAACTGTCTTATAATTACATACCGAAAATAGCAAGCAAAAAGGCCTTGACAACTTCTGCTATGCTGGGAGATGGAATTTTTATTATCAGCCATACTAGTAGCTTCACCATTAACATTCAGTGTAATTTAATTTTTTCAAACAAAGGAAAAGAAAGAATTAGGAGTAGATGGACCAGTTATTTGTATACAAACGTACTGTTCTGAAGTAATGCCTGTACCGTAGGATCAACTCTCATAGATTCAGCCACAGTAAAGCAATGGGTTGACATGAACTGCTGTGCTCCTCCAAGTCTATTTTCCCATTTGGGTAACATACTATTTACACAATTTTCGTTGACTACATCAATATATTTAGAGAAAATCAGCCAAGGATTATCGAAACGTCCTACTTGGCTCGTAATCTTGCTGAGCAGGACTCCCTGGTTCGCTTAGCGGCTGCCTTCCAAATCAGAAACAAATTCCTTCTGTACTATTACATCATTTTCGTGTCCCAAGTCTAATTAGATGGCCACCAACAAGTGTGTCAAAGTCATAGTTGTTCAGCGCTATATCATGAGCTTTGATAAATCCTGCAGTATCTTTAGCTATTGCCAAATATGGAATTGGAACCCATCTTGGAAATATGATATCTGCTAGCATGAGCACATTTTGATTTGGAGCATGAATATATTTCCAGGTAGATGGTTAACTTCATAGTCTAGCTTTAGAGTTTGATTTCCAATTTGTAGTCTATAGTTTTTGGTAAAAGTAACGGTAGGAATTGGTGCCATCCTAGACGCATTTTTGGCTACTCCTAATATTGGCTCGTCTAGGTAAAGTAGCTGATGATCATAAAGTAATGCACGTGCAAGAGCTAGACGACGCTTCATGCCGCCGGAGAAGGTACTAACTCGACTATCCTTACGTTCATATAGCTGCACTAGATTTAGCATCTCAATAATGCACTTGTCACTATGTGGGCCTTGTATGCCATAAAGATCGGCATGGACTGACATGTTTATCCAAGCAAAGTTCCTCATAGAAGCTGTCTCCCGGGGCACAGATCTAAGAGCTGCGTGTACTGAACGAGTATCTTTCATAATATCATAGCAAAGTACTAAGATCTGTCCACCGGTAGGTTTCGATAGACCGCTGATAATATTAATTGTGGTAGTCTTTCCAGATCCACTCGGACCAAGTAAACCAAAAATCTCACCAAATTTCAGAGTGAGAGGTCATTTATTGCTGTGAAATTTCCAAAACGTTTTGTGTACAACATTTTGGGAATATCCGTGTTCGTCTCTTTTCTGTGTATATTATGTGTTCTCCATATTGGTACATGTTGGTATCAATCGTAGATTATCCTAGGTGCAGACAATCTCTCTTGTTAGAAGATGATTGTTTTCACAATTGTATCACTTATTAGCTATAACCATGAATAATGCAATTATATTTATGATTTGGTCACCGGTTATCATTACTGATAAATTCAATTGAACGACTACTATGACCGTAATACTGATTAAATTTTATTAAAATTACAACGACGATCCACAATCAAAAAGTCCTAAAGACCGAAAAATACTGTATTCTAATCGCAGGTTCAACCATAATATCTTTAACTTTATGGAAATAGAGGATAGTGATTTGTCTGTGCTGATGACATATTGACAATAATTGCAATACTGAAATGCTAATTAAATATAGAAAAATTAAGTACGGCTGAAGGAATTGTACTTTAATCCTATAGTTCAATTGTAATAATTTACTTTATTGTTCTTGTTCCTTTTCTCTTATCATGTATACTTGGTTCGTCTTTATTTGATATCGGGGTAGCAGGATGACTAACTTTTCGAGTAGGTTTTGGCTGTTCATCTAATTCTAGTTTTTTAGCTGAGTCGGTACTAAGATTCGTCTCTTCTATTTCTTTTTTATGGCTCATATAATATAATTATGTCACCAAGTTCTAAATATGTTTCAGTGATAAAATAATGCTAGATAAGAACTCGAAATTAATTATTGATATAATCGTGCATGACCTGATTACATCATCATCATTACCTTCTACCTGCCAATATATTCAAGTGTTATAGTTATGACGATGATGATCCGAGTTCTTCACTTCTTTTGCTTTTTCTTCCTCTTCTATGAGTGTTTTGAGCATTGTTACATCGCGTTTAAAGAATATATCTAAAATCCAATCTGCCAATACTCTTATTTTCTTTTGAAATGTTGGAAGATGTACCAAATAATAACCGCGCCATATCAACCAAGCTAGAATGCCCTGTACTTCTATGCCTAATAAATTACCTATGCCAGTTCGCTTTCCTATGCTAGCCATCATTCCTTTTGTCTTGTAATCAAATGTTTTTCTATCTCCTAACCTTCCTTCTATTGAAGCTATAATATTATTTGCTACTACTGCTCCTTCCCTTATCGCATGTTGTGCTGTTGGTGGATAAGGATCTCCACTATTAGGATCTATTATGTGAGCACAATCGCCAAGAGCATATACTTCTTTATAATTGGACAACTCCAAATATTTGTCTACAATTATTCTGCCGCTTTTATGATCATGTTCGCAGGAAATGCCGGTAAGTAAAGAAGAAGGTGCTACACCACCCGACCAGATTATTGTCTTTGTTGGCATTATTGTGCCATCTTTTAGGCTAACAGTATTTGGAGTAGCTCCTATTACGCGTTGATTGAGAATTATTTCAATTCCGCTTTTATGTAACCTTTCTAATGCAAATTCTGCTAACTCCTTACTCATTTCAGGTAAGAGTCTATCATCTGAATGAACTATTATTACTCTAATATTGTTGCTCTCTATATTATGATAATACTCTTTTACAGAATCTCTAATAAAGTCATTTATTTCTCCTGCAGTTTCCACTCCTGCAAAGCCTCCCCCTGCTATAACAAAGGTCAATATTTTTTTTTGAAGCTCAGCTAATGTCTTGGCATTATCTATATAACCGTAAGTGTTGTCAACGTCAGCAGTTGGTAATGCCGACAATAATAATTGATCAGCCTGTTCAAGTAAATATATTATATGATTTCGTAAATTTATAGCGTCGTTTATAGTCTTTATTGTAAATGCATTTTGTTGAATATCTGACATTCCAAAAAATTTTGTCTCGCTTCCAAGTGCTATAACAAGATAGTCATAGTACAGATGTGATTGGGTTTTTGATTCCAAAAAATTAGTTGCTGTTGTTGACAAATTGATACTACTACCACCTATAATCTCAGCAAGAGCTGATACGGATGAAGTGGAAGATCTAATTGAAACCTTTTTCTTTTCCAAGTCGATATTTTTTACAGTAGCGCAATAGAAGCGTGATCTATTGCAAAATTCTCTAATTGGTGTTACAATATGTCTTGTTTCTATCATACCAGATGCTATTTCGTGGAGCATTGGCGTAAAAAGGAGATAGTTATCTTTGCTCACCATTGCAATATCTACGCTTACATCGGTTTGAAAATGGGTTTGGAGCTTTTTTAATACAGTTACTCCTCCAAATCCGCCCCCCAAAATAACGATTCTTTTTCTATTTGTTGTCTGATGTTTATCATAATCATCAGTGTGAACAAACAACAAATGGGTTTGGAGAATATCAATTCTTGAAAATGATATATCACAGCTAGGACATCTGTATCTAGCACCAAACTTTATTGATAAAAAAGAAGCAGACAAACCTAACGTGATTCCAAATAAAAGATTGATAAATATCGAATAAAGAATAGAAAATACTTGAAAATTCGAGAATATTATGCTATTATTATTGTTGCTATTACTGCTATTGTTATTATTAATATTATTATTGCTATTATTATGAACCAATATATGTCTAAATTCTAAATTTAAAACAAAGTGTTGTACAGGAATGGAAAAGACTAGATAAACAAGTATACCTACAAATAGGCCATATTTCAAACTATTCGATGGCTTACTTATATTCAAAATGTTAGTTTTGTATAGAAATATACCTGATATTATCCCAATTGAGATTCCTACTACTATATGAATAGTCATTCCTGCAATAATAGCAGATGATATAGGTGAATGAACTCCAACAATGTGTCCAAATACTATCCAAGTAAGGTCATATGCATGGGATCTTCCTGTAGAAAAGAAGGTCAAAGGAATTGCCATAACCATGGCTCCTATTATACCCCCAGCAATAATGAAGAATACTTCCATATTGAATGAAAAATCCACTCTAGCTTCGTGGGTTTACTTTATTGATCATCTTAATGCGGGTGCTTCTAACATGCATTCTAAAAGATATAAGAATTGGTTAAAAGTTGATTTTTTCAATTCGATGTATTATATCTAAATCCATCTTTGTACTTGCTTCTATTAGGAACGTCAGTACAGTAATAACAATGCTTCAAATCATGGAATTCTCACTAGGTTATGTTCTTATCTTTGTTCAAGCATTGCGTAATCATATACATCTTTGGTACCATTACAAACAATATATTTGCTAGGGCGCTGTAAATACCTACTTTACCTCTATTCTGTGGATCTTACGTTCTTTATATAGACCTGGTAATCTAACCGATTAGAAAAGAAAAAGTAAATTCATAACTATTCGTACTGATTGAGCCTCTACAATTCCATTCTGATTATCTTAGCTGTTCTTTATCAACTATTTTAATACTTCTTTCCTTAGCTAATATTACTGCAGTTATTGCTATATAAGCCACTTGTGCTAGTTCACATATCATATCTATTGCATCAACATCTCCACCTCTTCCATTAACAGGATTACCAGGAAATCTGGTTATAACATATAATACTATGAAAGCTATATTTCCTGCAATTCCTATGTAGTACCATCTTCTTCCCCATCTCTTTATCATAGGCAATATCCAAAATATCTGTGCAATTCCGGAACCTAGAAAGAATACTGCTACTGGTAGGTTCCCAAGCATTCTTGGATGTGAAAGTGGCATATACAGATGTACTATTCCGGCTATTGCAGTAGCAACTGCAGCAGCAATGAATAAGTATTGATAATTACGAAAGGTGGATCGTTGTTGTTGCTTAGTGTTATTATTTTTTGACATTTTTTATCTATCCTTCATCTATTGTCATCATAGTATTTAGTTATCTCACAATCTGTGCTGCGTAATATTGACATAAATCTGTAGAGTTGTACGCAACGCTAGCTGTGGGTGTAATCTGGCCAGAATAACAACAGAACATTAAGTTTAAGATTTAGCCGCTCATGATAGTAAATAAAAAGATTAATGATATGTATATATTTAATGCAATAATTAATGTTATATTAACAATATACTTACTAATCTTGTATTTGGTAGCCACAAAGACAAAAGTTATATCCATAGATCACTTTGGATAGCAAATTGAAAATGATGAATATAGGCCACTCTATTCTCATTCATTGAACAAGCATCAAGGGAGAGTACCTACGATAGAAGGGATTCATAATCTGCTAGAATACTGTAATAGTAGAATGAGTCCGTATTACTACAACTACTATAAGATATGTCGAGTCTCAGAAGGGAACCGTATACAATTAAAGAAATAGCAACTATATATGTTAATCCAAAAGTCATTAAACAAATATAGGAAGTCACCCATGTCAAATAATGCTATTATTAATATGATTAATGACTAATCGCAAGAAAAAGTTGGGATTGTTGGACCTCACTTTACTAAACACAATCACATGATATCTTTTTCAACGCGTTTCTTATATCTTGCAAAAGACTGTCACGATTATCTTGTTTTTGTGTATGCAAATAGATTAGCGTAGGATGTTCAAAGAACTGGTGATTATGAATAGCAGTTACAGTCCAATGGTGGTCCTCCAAATATTGATTTACTTTATTTACTTCTGATTGAAGTAATGTAAATTCTGCTAGCTCAAATACATTTTTGCCTGATGATGCGGATGCTGGTTGGTATGGAAATTCCATTGGTACCTGGTCATTAATCTTTTTACCGTTCAGAGTCAGTGTAGGTGAATCCCTAGATAGCTCTATTCCACACACATTACCAGTTTGGCTTGCATCGGCTTTACTGCTTATCTTATCCGCACCATTTTTGCATTCTTGCGAGGTCGAGGCAGCAAGCGCCATGTTAGAGCCAGTAGTGAGTGCAGATCCTACAGCGAGTGAGGTCAATATTATTGCTGTTGTCAACAAGCTTGTAACTAACAATCTTTTCAATTTAGTAATGTGTATTATGTTACTTATGTACTACAACACTAGTCAAATGTAGTATCATTATTTGTAGATGACTGATTGATATTATTCACTAACGTATTGCATTCCATATTACAAGGTCGTTTTGCAACGACAGAACAATATAGGCTTAGCTTAACAATGTTAACTCTAGAAGATGAGAGCTTGTTTCTTATTGAACTAATTTAGTAACAGTAGTTATCCTACTCAGCCTAAATAGCTGGGTAATAACCCAGTGCAATTCGGGCGCGTCTTTTCAATAGCTACGCTATCAACATTGGCACGCCTTTCCATTGCATACCGTATCAAATATTCTATCTATTGTTACGGTATTAAGTAAGTTAATTATTTAATAGGCTTTATTACTGCCTAAACCGTACATTCCCATTAGCTACTTGATCATATGCATACTAATTTCTTCTAATGGAAATATTTCAGTCATTACTCTTACTTTACCTTTTGCAACGTAGTCTAATGCCTCATAGAGGTTTTCTCTATCATTTTGTGTAGAACCTATGATGCAGGCACGTTTGAATAAGATCTCTGGAGAAATTGTAAAAGGCTCTGTTGAGACTCCCATTAAAAAAACGTCCATCCATCTGGTCTAAGACCTTTAATTGAGTCTGCAGTTGCCTTGTAAGAATTACTTGTAGCACATCTACTCCACTACTACTACCGCCGCCCAGACTGTCATGCTGTCCTTCTTTTAATAATCCTTCTCCATTTGCAACAACACTATCAGCTCTGAGTTTGTACGCTAATTCTTCCTTATCTTTTGAGTATGTGACAGCAATTGTTTCAAAACCAGCAGCTTTAGAGTATTGAATTCCAAGATGGCCTAGCGCTCCTATACCAACGACCGCTACACGTTCATGTGGCCTGGGATCAGCAAATCTCAATCCACTATACACAGTATAGCCCGCACAGAATATTGGTGCAGCTTGTTCATATGTCAATCCTTTTGGTAGTAATTGAGTAGCGTCAGCATAAGCAACCATATATTCAGCATGACTTCCTGCAGTGCTAATGCCAGTTGCTATCTGGTTTGGACAGAATGATAATTTGCCACGCTGACACCATTCACATCTGCCGCATGCTCATTGTAGCCAAGGAACTCCTACTCTATCGCCAACTTATCGTGTAGTTACACCTTCGCCCAAAGCAACAATTCTCCAGCAGGCTCATGGCCTATGGTATATGGAAACTTTACTCCTAGCCTACCTCTAGTAATATGAACATCGGTGTAGCATATACCACTAGCATGAATTTTTATAAGTACTTGATTGGTGCCAGCCTGTGGAGTAGGAACTTCTTTAACTTCCCACTTTGCATCTACTGATGGGATAACAGAAGATAACATTATTTGTCCCTCATTATAATTACTTTGTTTTTGGTTCCATTAATAGGTTCCATTAATATCTTGTATTTTAAGCTAATAATGTTGTTTCGTTATTAGCTCAATTAATAGCTGAAACTAAAACTGTTCAAGTAGGTGGGGCCTATATTGTTAACATGAATATCAAAATTCTAAATACTGTCACAATAATTTGTCTTTGATTTAGCAAAATAAATTATTATGATGGATATTGTTTCATGATAGTCACAAATTCAATCATTCGCAGCTCTAACCTAGAAATAATATCCTTTTTCAGAAATGAGTGACCTGTGTGAGCTCTAGTTACCTGTTGTAAGTACACATCTAAACCCATCCTTACCACACATCATTAACCCATAGGCTTCAGCAGCACGTTCTAGAGGAAAGATTTCATTGACCTGACACCAGAGAGAACACTAAATAATATGTATCTTGTGAATCAATTGAAGTACTAGCCGGCAAACCTAACAATGACCGACGTCATTGGATTTACAAGTGGAGGCACTTTTGGCTCATTAGATGCTCCGATTATGACAATCTTTCCATTAACTGCAAGACCTTCAAGGATTTTGCTCATTGCTTTTTCACTTGGTACTGTTGCAAGTATGACTTTGGCACATCCAAATTTGTTAAATTGTTCGAGAGCATCTATTTTCCTTGTCAAGAGATATGCCTGTTACAATAACAATAGCAATCATAATAATGATTATTGTTTTCAGATGAAATGGAATATGCAATCTGGAGTTGTCCCTTATTCTTCAGAAAGTCTATTCATTGGCTTGTAGTAAAACAACAGTAATAATTTGGACTGATAACACGCAGAGAATAAGTTTATGAGTAGAAATCTTATGTCAGAGCCTGGGTAATGGGTGTTACCTAAAGTTATAATCTCTTGCTCAATGTTCAATTGCATTTATAGAATATTATCTAATAAAAGTTCTAACATTGTGACAGTAACAATGTGAGTTATATATTTAATTTAATTAAGATGTATAATTCCTCTCTATTTACTGAATGAAATATTTCATTCTTAGTCTGGTTATCATTCCTTGATCATTAATAGGTACAAATAAAATAGTGATATTCTATTCTCTAGGTTATTGGTATTAATCTTACCTAAAATTACCAAGTTATTGGCAGTAAAATGAAAATCAGATGATACACGAAGGAAAAAAGAAGATTCAGAATAATTTCTTGGTAGAAGACAATCCATTGTGCATAGGAAACCCTAGTCCAGCAAAGATATTTGGTACTCGGAAAGTAGTCCAGTTGACTGGCGATTTTGATCGTGAGTTAGGCCAAAAGACAATAAACCAGACTGGACGACGATTCGGAATATATGGAACAGATTTAGGTGTATCCTTTTTACATGAGGGTAAGCTTTATTTTTTATTTGGTGATACAAATAGAAATCCCACCTATTCTGGCCTTCCTATACAGGCTATGCCGGGAGAGGATTATAATGAGGAGATTACCGATTATGATAGTGTGGCCTATACGACTAGTGATCGAGCGTATAATGGAATTAATTTGATTTTCAATTCGGACTATCCACATCTAGAGGGCGTCGCCCAGATGACTGGAGAACATCCAATAGAAGGTTTTAGTAAAGGAGGCTATATGTACGTGTACTTTACTACTGATTTGTATCCCGATGAAAAGGTACCAACCCGTACTGTACTTGCCAGATCTAAGGATGGTGGTATTCATTTTGGTAAGCCAATTTATACTCTATCAACTGATAAGTTTATTCATGTCTCCGCTCAAATTGTAGATAATAATAATATTTACGGGATTCCAGATACTAAAGGCGAAGGATTACTAATATGGGGTACTAGCAAACATCGTAAAAGCGATATTTACTTAGCATACATACCCTTGGACCAAATTACTAACCGATCTAGGTTACAATTCTTCATGGGTCTTGCTACGGAGTCTTCTGAACCGATGTGGGGACCAGATGAATCTATGGCCAAGCCTTTATTTTCAGCTCAATGCATGGGAGAAATATCTGTTAGATGGAATCAATACCTTGAAAGATGGATCATGCTTTATAACTGTGAGCTTTGTAATACGAGTGGAATACTTTTTCGTTTAGCCAATAGACCATGGGGTCCTTGGTCTCCTCCAAAGATAATGTTTGATCCTGTTGATGCATATGGAAAATATATTCACCAGCCAGGATCTGATAATCTATATGATTATGGTCGCAATCGTCCTAAAGATCGTGGCGATGAATATGGTCCTTATCAAATATCTCCTTTTTCCACTGGTATTAAGGGACGCTATACAAAAATTTACTTTACTATGTCTACTTGGAATCCATATCAAGTAGTGCAGATGTCGAGTATTATTACTAGCGATGAAGAAGAAAGAAATCATAGGCCTTACGCTAATGATGTAAATGATAGAAATGACAGAAAATATGCACATATCTCTGTTTTGTTGGCACATCTAGCAAAAATATACATTTTAAGTTTCGAAAATTCTATACAAGATAGTATCTATATTGCCGATCATGTCGAGTGGGCACAATATCATTCTTCTGCTGAATTACGTAACGAAATTAAGAATAAATGCTTGAGAATAATAACTAACCTTGGATTTGATGAGGATAAATCTGAAGCATATGCTATAATAGTTATGGGCATTTCCAGTTTAGCGTATGATTATAACAGTTTTAAAAATATTTCGAAAGGTCATATACACAAAAGGTGGGCGTTAAATGCTATACAGAGCGGCCACAGTGCGTGGCTTATTTCTGAGATAAAACAAAAGATAGACAACAGTTGCTTTCTTCCAAGCAATGACTATTTATGTTATGCTTATGACTGCCATGATTCAAATGAATTCAAATATGCACGTATAGGTCTTCTTGTATCTTTTCTTGCAGCTAATGTTAGCACGAAATTGGACTTAAAAAGAGAACAATTAGTAAATTGTAACTCATTTGTGACATGGGCAAGATTTAGATCGGTAAAAGAAATTCGTGAAGATCTGTTGAATATGGTAACACAAATAATAAAATTTCCTTCTACAACCTCTAAAGCGAATGCATACACAGAAATCATTCACGTAATTCAAAATCTCGCTAATACTACACATAGCATAGAAGATTCGAATTATTATGAGTGGGCTTTTTCGAAGATAAACGAGAATAACGAGGAGAGTATAATCATGGATATATCAAAATTAATTAATGATGATCACTTTCTTTCTCCAATTGCTTACACGTACCCAGAATAGGATTTTTTGAATAACTGATACTTTACTAACTAAGGCAGTTTGATCTTGTTGTATATTTTTTGATGACGACGGTTTTAGTTAGAACTATTATATTTCTAATCCATTATTTAGAAATCAAATGTTATGAGGTTTTAATTATAAATCCATAAGGGCTAATGAATTAATGCTATTAACATGGATCGCTACTAATATTATTTGTCAGGATAGAAGCTTTGATTATCTGCCATACTGCAACAAATAATAAAGATAACATTCAGAGCTAAATAAAGGATCTAGAAAATGGACATCAAACGAAGCGGTTCACAACCTTCCACTAGAGGGTCGACTGAGTATTTCACTGGCTCAGTGCGCATTGACCCCCTGTTTCAGGCAAACCATCCAGGGCGGGCTGTCGGTGCCAGTGTCACATTTGAGCCTGGATCCCGTACAGCATGGCACACCCATCCGCTAGGCCAGGTCCTAATCGTGACGGCTGGTCTTGGTCTAGTACAGCGCTGGGATGGCCCAATCGAGGAAATTCGTTCGGGCGACATGGTTTATATCCCGCTTGGTGAAAAACATTGGCATGGTGCCGCGGCGACCATGGCCATGACACATATCGCCATTCAGGAACAGCTAGACGGTAAGACTGTCGACTGGATGGAAAAGGTCAGCGACGAACAGTATCAAGGGTCGTCAAGATAACAAGGGATATGGCTAGGAGGCCTCTTCCACATTCATTCGGTAATATGAAAGAATGAAGGATGAATTCCTATATGATATAGTGATATTAGACGCGATTGTGCTAGAAGCTTTTGTTGCTGCAATTACTTGCAAAAAATACCTTGTCCGTAAATAACATAAGGAGCATAGATCACTATGCAAGATCAAAAGTCAAACTCTCCACGGGCAACAACAACTACTACTAAGGCTGGTTCTTCATCACAACTATCAGTAGTATTAGCTCTCATTACTTAGCGCAGTTCGTGGTAGTAGTAGATTTCACGATCGTGCAGGTCACGTTGCCATCAATTGGAAGAGAATTTGGTGTATCTATTAATGTACTACAATGGATAGTTACTGCCTATGGCTTGACTTTGGCCGGCTTTCTTATGCTTAGTGGTCGTGTGGGAGACCTATACGGTCACAAGAAGTTATTTATCACAGGACTTATGCTGTTTTCTCTTGCATCGTTGACAGGAGGTCTTGCTCCTTCCGAGATTGTCTTGATCCTTGCAAGAGTGGTTCAAGGACTGGGCGCTGCGATGGCTTCTGCGACAGGACTATCAATTCTAGTCGCAGCCTTTGCTGAAGGCAAAGAAAGAAATCGCGCTCTTAGTGTTTTTTCTGCAGCAACAGGTTCAGGTTTTGCAGCTGGAATGATCCTGGGAGGTGTGATCACAGCAAGCTTGGGATGGAGATGGGTATTTGATATTAATGTGCCAATAGGAGTCGCAGTATCCCTGCTATCATTTAAGTACATTTCAACAACCACCACAAGGCAAACAGGCTCATGAAAAAAGACATCTAGATATTTTCGGGGCAGTTTCAGTAACAGCTGGGCTCATGTTACTTGTTTACTCTTTCAATAGTGCACAGAATATTGGCATCAGATCTCTTGAAACACTTGAGCTTCTTTTATCGTCAATCATAGTCCTAGCCGTCTTTCTTTTGATAGAGTATCGCTCAAAGGCACCTCTAATGCCCCTTGAATTTGTACGAAGTTCAATCTTTGGGGCAAACACAGTGGGCTTGCTTCAGGTAGCGGCGTTTGTAGGAATGATTTATTCTGACGAATTATCTTCAGCAAGTGCGTGACTACTCTGCGTTTTCAGCTGGCCTAGCATTTCTTCCTGTGGGTGCTGTATTTCTAGTCATTTCAGTATTTTTGTCAGCACGATTGGTAAATCGCTTCGGTGTCAAACCAATCATAATTTCGGGAACGGCTTTGCAGATTCATCGATCGATGAACATTAAAAATAATGTCTATTCATTAGAGATGTGATCTTAAGCTACCTAAGATATCCTCTCTCTGTAGAATTAATATTACATTTTATCAAGCTTGAACTGAAATCTAGTTGGCGTAGAAAATGGCGTGTGTCAAGTCAGCTGTGTACCTTATCATGACCTTGACATTCGGAAATACATCTAATAGTTGTAAGACAATGCACTGAGATTCATCTAGGATCAGTTATTGCATGGTGTGGTGATATTGGCCTGCAGACGGCTCAATGTTTGTACATTCGCTCTCGTGCTAACAAATAAAAAAGTGAAGAGTATTTTTTCTATCTGTACTGAGAAATTTTATCTATGAAACATCAAAACTTCCAGCAGCACAGCCCCCCCGACATGCCCAACTACATGATTTCCTATTCCATCATAATCTAGTTCAGCTTCGTGGTTGTGTTGGAGGGAAACTACAAGATCTTATTTCCTGAGAAGCTATGAACAATAAGCATCAATTTAAAATACTATATACATAAGAAAGTAACGCTCCTTTATTCTGTTATCATTTGTTTTAATCCGAAATATTCCAAATGTTCCCTTTGCAGTTTTGACAAACTCAATCACTTCATCATTGTTCATTTCAATTGATTTCTCAAGCTGTTCTCCTTTGATCATATGATAAGCAAGATTGTTTTCTTTTGTATTGGTTAAATCTGTATGTTGTTCTTCTAGAGTTGATAGCAATGGATCTTTGTTACTGTTATTAGTAGCAGCCGGCTGCACATTATTATCATGTGTTCTATCTGTAAAATCAGAAGGATAGGATGTAGGAACCAATTCTTCAACCCTTAAATATATCTTTCTTCGAGAAAAAAATGCACGAACTATCAAATACTTAGCTAATGTCACCAGAAAATCAATAAGCTCGCCGTACAACCCATTTTTCTTATTTTGAAGATCCAAAAGATTTAGGGCATGTGCAACTTTTTTAGGATCGCATTGATGATTGGGTTTAACTTGAATTAGTGACTTCGTATCTCCCTCGAATGACTGGGCCCAATAAGACAAACAGTTATAACAAACATATCCTTGAAATCCACCAATATTTTTATTAGTGCCCCACATATTTCGTGTTGAACTATTACAAGAACTCGATAAGTTAGGGGATGCTGGCGTAATAAAACTGCTAAATGGCCACGTTATACCTCCTTCTCCAATAATTGATGGTTGCCAGAAAGTGGATGGACGTAGTTGTTTTGTGATATTTATTATTTCAAGTGCTTGCCGTATCGTTTCTCGTAGTTCACGGCCTGCATCTCTTTCTTTAAAAGATGAGGATTCCTTCAGTTTCTTAGAACCTTGTTCTGAAATATGACCACAAGATGGACAAGTTTGATGATAATTGTCATTATTATTATCCCCCTGATAATATTGCCAATCATTAGTTGTTGGCATATTTCTACTCGCATTAGAACTACTCAATTGAGTACTATTTGCATATGATCCCAGTGCTGCTGGTTTAGCTTTTCCATTATGCTTTCTCTGAATATGTATCCTCAGATTCCAGTTTGTAGAACAGGTCTCAGTGCAATAAGGACAAAGAATGTATTTTTTCTTTCTAGTCAAACACACTCATTCCTGAAAGCGTCTTCCTTCTCGTTGTCATCATATGCTTTACTGCAGTCACCTCTGCAGAGCCTCTGCAGAGCTATTTTTCCTAAATTACATTCCAAGTATTTCATACGAGTAATTATAAAGTCTCCACATTAATAATGACCAAAAAGTTACAGCACAAAATTCATACCTTATTAATAATGCCTAATACAAAATTTTTAGGAAATTAGACTCACCATAAGATTTTTGAATAGCTACTACTGCCAAGTAGACTCCAGCCTATTCTACCAGATTACCTCGCTCTTTTCGTGTTGTAATTTTCGCTACACGATATTTTTGTGAGTTTAAGATTACTAACTTTTGTCAATTTTGATTAGAGTATTGCTAGCATTATTTTTCAATGAATAAAGTTGGACTACTGAAGAAGTATTTTGCGGTTTAGTGTAGTAGTTAAGATGAGTTATTTGCAATGTTATTTGCAATTCGGATTTCTTTTTGTCCCTCTGGTATTCTTCCCATATTAACAGAAATCACTTCTCGAGTATGTTTGTCAAGAATGCCATTAAACCAAATCTTATCTTCTTTAGTCGCCTTTTCTACTTCCATTAAAAGTATGCTCCGCATCACATCCTTTGATAAAAGCGAAAATTCAAATTGCAAAAGATCGTTATCTTGTGGTGTGCTTTTGTCTTCTCTAGTAATATCTATTAAAGAGGCATCCATTGTGGGCCTATGATCCTCGATGACCCTTCCAGTATTGTCGATTACCATCTGTATATCCTTTGTGTGTGATATTTGTGCTGCAGAAAATGCAGCACATTTCGTCTTCTTTTGGCTTAAACTGCCAGCTTTTTGCTTCTTTGGATCTTTGGCTTCATCAGGCAACGCATGAATTATCGTCCTTCTTGCCCATATACCCGTGCAATCCTTTTGAATTCTCTTTCTTGCATCTTGGACTGACATGTCATGATTTTCATTACGTAACGCGTAATACATCTTTGGGATGTATTC
>Ga0164305_10000250_pt1 | contig 19064 bp, 20 predicted proteins | sample Whisoiple_237_MG_FD_110215 | JGI IMG/M metagenome (GOLD analysis project Ga0164305, IMG submission 110215) | Soil microbial communities amended with pyrogenic organic matter from upstate New York, USA - Whitman soil sample_237_MG | ecosystem: Environmental > Terrestrial > Soil > Agricultural...
AATTCGGATATGTCGCGTCGCCACTTCTTCTTGTCTAAAAAATAGAACTTTCCCCGTGAATAAAGGGTTTCGCGCTCATACCCTAACCCAATACTGCTGGTTTCTATCGAAAATTGCCCTGCCCCAGATAGCAAAGATATTGAGCCATCGGCTGACGTAATGGCTAGTCCACCAGCGCGATCGATATTGATTTTCATGTTCCCTCTGTATAGGTCAGTAAAGCTTCGGATCTCTACGCACCACCGTACCAAAAAAAAGAAACCTCCCCATTGCTGAGCGAGGGAAAGATAGCATAATTGTGGGCGATCGCGAAGTACAAAACAAATGGCTATCCCTGTTGATAAAGACCTCTTACACTGGCTTGACTTGCACCCAATAGGACAACTCCAAGAAAAAGCTGCCTCTTCTGAGGCGACTGAAATCTTGTTATTGGGATCGGCAGGATCTGGAAAGTCACATCTTCTGTTAATCCTTGCCTCCAAAGATCATCGCCAAAGCGTAATCTTTCGCAGAGGATATGCGACGATTGATGGCTCTTTGAGCCGCTATCTCGTACAGTTATTTTTGATGCGTGGCTAGAGGAGAATCCATATTTGTCCGCAGAGAGTCGAGCAATGCTAAGCAGACAATCCTGCTAATTCCTGAAGTCGCTTCCAGCAAGTCGGGTCGCGATCAATAGGCTTAATATCAAATTTCGGAAATAATTCTTCAACTTGTCGCTCTGTCGCTGATTCTGGCACTCGCTCCAGGATTGCCACAACAGTTGCTAGTAAAATTAGCGCAAAACCTTCATTGCTTCCCGCGCAATAGTCAAGATTCACCCAAGCATTCCCTATCTTACCTAGTCGCACCCGTACGCCAAAGAGAACCGGGAAAAAGCCTATTTCCCAAACGTTGTTCTCTGAAACCCAGCGACCCAGAGGAAAGTTTTCGTCAGGTGCAGCTTGACTAAATTTCACGAGAAGTTCTCCAGTTGGAACCGGGAAAAGTTACTACCCAATGATCATAGCCTGATCACTGGGCTTGCTTCAGAGGGTTTATATCCCCAGCGCCTCCCTCGTCGCCTCGCCCACAATGCCATCAGCGACTAAGCCTTTCTTTGCTTGAAACTGCTTGACCGCAACATCAGTGCCAGCGCCAAAAACCTGATCTGCCTTTTCAAGTGTTATACCCGCCGCTCTCAGGGCTAACTGCAAGCGACCAATGTCTTCACCTGACTGTACTGGGCTAGTCAGTCGCATGACGCGGGGGATATCTAGATCGCCAAACCCTTCAGCAGGCGAATTCTGTAAACACTGATTGGTTTTTTCTCCAAAACCACCGTCTACGGCAATCTTGTTGTCGGGGTTGGCAAGGTTCCATAGCTGTTGAAAGGCTTGGACAGCGATCGCTCCGATGGATTCGATCTTACTGCTCACGCAATCAAAATGCATGTCGTCCCAGTCGCCTAACTTCTGCCAAGCATTGCTTTCTAGCGCATTTCGCCAGCCGTGAGAATCCTCAATGTCGATAGCGCTGGCGTTGTTGTGGTTGGATTTTCCAGGAGGGGCAGCAGCCGTGATTCCGCAGGTGCCATTCTCGCAGTGCTTCCGCAGCAGGGCTTGTCCTGCCAGTGTGCGATAGGCAGAATTGATAATCATTCTCTTGCCGCATTGAGCGATCGCTGCCTTTAGGCATTGTTTGGCAGCAGCCTGCATCCAAGGGTGAACAGCTTGCCCTAGGGAAGCGTCTAAGTCATCAATTCGCACCAGTAATCCAGGGCTGATCTTGTTCATCTGTGCGATTAGTTGGTTGTCGAGTCCGCGCACAGAGTAGGTTGAGCAGTCGGAAACGTCTTTTAAGAGGGTCATAGGAGTAGAGGTAAAGAGGGGAGGTATTGATGGGGTTCCCGTCTCCTGTGAGTTTTCCCTTGAGCCTCACAGCTTTAGCTCTAGCCAAGCAGGAAGTCAATCATGATTACGTCCTGGATTAAAATTGATGGATAAAAGACTCCTTCTGGGGATGGGATGCTGGTTTGCTTTTGCGCTTAAGAAGGTGTGACTGTGGTGCTAATTAGGACTGAAAAACAGTGTAAAACTTGCCAGCAAGTTAAACCTATAAACGAGTTTTACACCAAGCAATTAAACTGCAAAGATTGCGTGGCGCATCTTGCCCTCCTCAAAAGAAGGAAAAGCAAGCTAAATCATCCGAATGCTACAAGATATGCGTTTGTGTCCCCCACGGGTGTGGTTCACAGAGGAACAAATCTAACCAAATTTTGCAAGAAGAACAAACTCAACTATGCTTCCATGGTTGTCCTTAAAAGTGGTAGGCAAAAGAATCACAAGGGGTGGACTACCTACAAAGGGCATCACACTGGCTCGGCTAAAGTTCAGCAATTCAATTTCAGCCCCTCCAACAAGTCGACCACCGAGAAGGAAAAGCACAAACTCTTTTATTCATGCATACAACTCGCCAAAGGAATGGTGGGCAACGCTGTTAAAAAATATGACTGTCCATACTTGTTTGACGACATGTTACAAGAGTGCCTTATCGCTTTACTCAGGGCAGAGCAAATATACAAGCCGCAGAAAGAATTCAAGAGTTACGCTAAAGCTTGGATGTCAGGAGCGATCAAGACATTCATGAGTAAATACTACAAAGAGAGAGGATTCCCTCTCGATTCTCTATCGCCTTACCAAGCAGAATGGCTAATTTATCACTGCAATCAAAGGGATGCGGAGTTTGATTCTAGTTGGGGTGAGTTCAACTAAGGGCTGACCTTGTTTTACGAGCGCGATTTTTTGGGTACCCGTCGCGATCATGTGTGTCCATTACCTAGGAGTGGCTGAGGGAACACTAGGGCGCTGTATTCAAAGCTTCCCTATGTCTGACGCTCTTAAGTCTTTCCGCACCCTCACCCGCTTCGGTCTTTTTCGCCAAGTGATCGCTGGCGGGGTAACAACCCTTGTCCCCATTGCCCTATCTACGCCCCCACAAAACATCACCGTTTCCCCTGGCGATTCTATTGAAGAGCCGATGGAACTTGCCTGCGACGGACGCGAAGTAATTGCATTTACTTACACCAAAGGGGCAAAGCCAGAACTAGAAGTCGATTTCGGTATGGCAGTATTAGAGCTAGAGGCGATCGTCCACGGACGTGTTGCCGCTAGTCAATCTAGCGTTGCGTCAATGGTTTTCGCTGAATTCCTCCCTACTTCAACCACTGTGGCGGGTCGCACTACTGGAGAAATTGGCTACTCAGTTATCGCTCAAGTTGGCGCTACCACCAAAGCGCAAGCCTACTATATTGATCCAGACACGAAGTTGGCGAAATCGCTGACTATTGTCGATTACACCGAGACTCCCGATGGAGACGAGATCGCGATTGGCGTAGCGCTGGCTATCAAGGTTTCAACCGCGCTAGTTACCGCAGGCCATCAGATCTATGTTTGGTGTCCCTGCACGTTACCCGCTGCTACCATCCTCACGGCTGAGCCAACGGGACTGTTCAGTGTATTCGCTCAAGGTATTAACTTCGACAACTCCGCTCGTACCTTTGCGGCTCGTAACTGCTCCCGTCTTCCTGGTGGCAACGTAGGGTCAGATCCTAAGCGTCAGTTGAAATTTCGCATCTTGCCTGATGCCGGGGATGGCACAGGACTCGGCTATTCCATCCAAGACACCAAACTCACCCACTCATGCTAACAACGGATTGGCGACTCAATAACGCAGATGGGAGTTGGTTTCGCGTCTATGCGCCCACCTTACTCCCGAACCATAGCAAAATCGCTGCCCACTACCGGGAAATGCGAGGCTTGCTGGGCGATCTTTCCCTGTGGCCTGATTTTCCAGACTACCTGGATCGCCACCTAATGATGATGGATGGGGAATTCTACCCACTGCTGTGCGATTACTACCAAGCGATCGCGCATTTGTTTGAGTCGCCATTTCGACCTGAGCATCTCCACCCCATTAGCAGGTATCGCTTCTTTGTGGCTACCGAGTCGTGCACTCATCCCACGCTCGGACGCATTAATGGGCTTTCAGGGTTAGAGCAACTACTGGGGTTATCCCACCCACCCGCAACGCCTAGTGATAGTGTTTATCTCACTACTGGAGAGGCAGAATGGGATGTAATGGCGCGGCTGCTACTGGTTTTCCCTACTGAGGCGATCCAGTTAGCGCATACTTACCCGCTGTCTGCTCTAGCAAGTATGGCGCGTCATGCCTCCGAATTACGTAATCCAGAGCAGGCACTGGCTGATCTGCAAGCCGAAAAAGACAAAGAACTGTTTGAGCAGCATCAAGCGGTTTTTGCAGAACAAGGACGCGGAATCCCTTTCTAGGAGTTAAGAATGATTACCATTACCCTGCGGGGTCAGCAGTTTACGTCGGATGTGATCACGCGAATTGAATCCCTAGCCCTAATTTCTTTGTTTTACCCTGGCGCGACAGCACAAGAACAGATTGAGACAATGATTGCGTGCATGGATACCACCAACCCGCTGGGCATCGACCTAGAAAATCCCGCAGACAGAAATAGGGCTGTACTCAATCTGTGCTTCCACCTGAAGGCTCACAAAACCAAAGCCCAAACCGCCGACGCGATCTGCTCCATCTTTCCGAGTATCAATCCGGAGTGGGTAAGCTATACAAATGAAGATAATTTCCGCTTCAAGCTTGAACCTGACGAGGTAGTGCATATCATCACTGAAGTCCTTAAGGGGAGTCCAGTGGCAGGCGATCCTATGTCACAGGCAGAAAAGCCTCAAAAAGCATTTATCTCTAAACCTCAACCTAAAAGCCAGAAAGCGGCACTACGATAATATCGCAGGTTTGCAAAAACCAATCACGGGAACCCTAGGGAGCTTATTCCTAGGGTTTTTTCGTGGCTATCAACCCCATCTCTATCGTCGTTCAAGTTGTCGGCAACGCTAGCAGTCAACTACAAGGCCTTACGCAGCAACTCAATCAAGCTCAGCAGGCTGCCAGTCAGTTTACCAGCAAGCAGTCCGAGGGCGTAAAAGGACTTGCGTTCGCCTACGAACTTGTTCGCGCAGAGATTGAGTTGTTTAAGCAGGTGGCGACACGTTCTTACGATCTGCTGATTGGTCAGAACGTAGAACTGCGGGAAGCGATACTAGGGACACAGGCAGCGATCGCTTCCTCTCAAAAAGTTTTTCAGAACGGTATTGAAATTAAAGATCCGGTTGGGGCAATCCAGGCGTTGCAGCAGCCGATTGCCGAACAGATTAAACAGTTAAGAAAAGATGCGCTTGATCTTAACGGTGTTACCAGTAACGATCTGATTCCCATATTTCAGGCGATCGCCACCGGGTCGTCAGCGTTGCGACTCAAGGAGCCGTTGCAAGATGCAGAGAAACTGACCATCTCTCTAACAGCAGCATCTCAGGGCTTAAGAATCCCCTTGCAGCAGGCACAGTCGGAAATTCAGGGCATTGTGCGCGGGGAGATTAACCACTACAACGTTTTGGCTAAGGGGTTGCAGCTAAGTCAGGCGCAGTTTAATCAACTGCAAGCGCAAGGCAAGTTGTATGAATATATTGTCCAGAAAGCGCAGCCGCTACTTGAGGGACAGAAGCTAGGCGCGGAACTCCTGCCTACGGTTACGTCCAACCTACAAGAGATCCTGCAAAATATTACGCAGCCAGCCGGGGAATCTTTTCTTGACCTGATTACTCAGCGACTTAATCAGTTATTTTTATTCCTTAAGGCAAACCAGCCAGCGATTGAGGCGAGTTTCAAGGCTTTATCGGATGGTGTCTTTCACATATTTCAAGCGCTTGACGAAGTAGGGCGGTCTGTGGGCGAAGACCTTGCGCCTATCGTAAAAGACTTTTTTCCGCCCCTGGTGCGACTTCTGCAATTAATGGAGTTGGGCTTCGTTAAACTAATTTCCTTGCTGGGAGCGGCGTTTAAATTTTTCGAGCCAGTCCTGAAGATACAGCTAAAGCTACTATCAACAACACTTGACTGGATCACGAGGCTGCAGGAAGCTCAAGTATTCCTGAATGGGATAGTAAATGGCAGCGTCCGAGATGCCCAGGAGGGGCTTGATGCTTACGTCAGCACCAATGAAACCCTAGCCCAAGAGGCACAGAAAAGCAGTAGTGCCCTCAAGGCGGCAGCAAAGGATCGACAGGAGGCGGAAAAGAGCGGCAAGGAGTTATCCGAAGAAAAGGTCGTTGCCGAGAAAAAGGCTCAAATCGTCGCGCAAGCAACCATCGCTCAACTAAAGAGTCAAGTTGAGGAGATGAAGCGCTACCAGGCTATCACCGAGTCTCAACGCCAAACCAAAGCATCGGAAATCAATAACCTCGAAACCTATATTAGAGCCTTAGAAAAATCTGGTGGTAGTACCAAGCTTGCAGCTAAAGACTTACTGGAGTTGGGTTCTACGTTCAAGCAGCTTGAGGATAAAGCAAACGGCGCGATTAAAACCCTGGAATTGCACCCAGATCTCGCAGGCACAGAAGCCGCCGCGCAATCGCTGGTTGAGATTACCCAGCGCCAATTGGAGTTAGGGCAGATTACTCGCGAAGAGGCGGTATCGCGCTTTGAGAAAGTCGCGCAGATGACAACGATCAATGCCGATATCCAGATCAAGGCACAAAAGGCAATTACCGATGCTCAAAAGACGGAGGGAAGCAATCAAGTTGCAGAGGTCAAGCTACAACAAGAAGAAACCAAGTCCTTGATTGACTCCAATCAACTAGGTGCGATAGATGGGGAAAAGCGACTTACCGCTCTCAAGAAGCATGAGCTGGAGACTCAATTAGAGAACACGCGGGAAGCTCTCCAGCGTGAACAAAAAGAAGGTCGCGGTAGCGGTCAGTATGCTGCCGAACTAACGCGACAAGCTAATTCCATCAACGCGCAGCTTCGCACGAATGAAGCGACCTCTGTTGAGCAGGGGAGAAAAGAGCGCCTCAAGGATATTGAGCGCAGGCAGCAGGAGAATCAATCAGACCTAGATCGCCGCGCTGAGGGAGAGGCGGAATTTAGCCGCCGCAGTATTGAAAACACCCGGTCGCGGATCAATGAAGAGATTCGCCAGTTGCGGGAGAAGCGTGCCAAGTTGCCCAAGGGCGACAAGGATCTAGAGGTATCCGCAGCTAAAGAAAAGCAACTACAAGGGGAGTTAGCTAAAGCGGATGAAGAATACTTACAGGGTCGGGCTAGAGCGAAGTCAACCTTCTTGCAGGGTGAGGTAACTCAATCAGAATCGGAATTCTCCCGTCGCTTAATTACAGAGCGAGAATTTGCAGATAAATCACTAGCCTTAACCAAGAGCCGACTTGATGCAGAGATTGCGGAAATCGAACGCCAGCGATCGCGCTTACCCAAGAGCGACGTTGAGGGGAGAGAGGCTCTCAACACTAAGGAAGCAGAACTCCGCAAGCAGCGCTTTGAGGCAGAGGAGAATTACCAACAAAAACGGGCAGAACTGCAAACTCAATTTATTCAGTCCCAAGCGAGGGAGATTGAGTCTGATTATGCTCAACGTCTAATTACGGAAGAGGACTATAACGAGAAGTCGCTAGAAAACACTCGCGATCGCTTGCGGGTGGAACTTGCAGAAGTCAAGCGTCAGAGGAATTTGTTACCCGCTGGGGATATTGAGCGCAGGGAAGCACTCAACGCCAAGGAAGCGGAGTTACAAAGAGCCAATTTTGAGGCAGAGGAGAAGTTCCAGCAGACTCGCTACCAAGCGCGAGTGCGTCACTTCGACGACCAACAGAAACTACTAGAAGCGTCCCTCTCGGAAGGCGCAATCGCAGAGGCAAGTTACAACCAGCAGTCTCTTGCAGGTACACAACAGAAGCTAAACCTAGAGCTAGAAGAAGTTAACCGTCAGCGAAATCTCATCAAATCCGGTGATATTCAAGCGCTAGAAGACTTAGCAGCCAAGGAGTCTGATATCCGCAAGCGCCAAGTTGAAGCCCTGGAGCAATACAATCAGCGACAAGTAGCAGCGATTGAGCGCTCAGTCAAAAAGGCATCCGATGCGGTAAGGGCAGCAGAAACAGATCGACTGATTAGTTTGCAGCAACTAGAGAATTCTCACTCTGTAACTCGCACCCAGGTCGAGAAGTTACGGGTTGACGAGACAGCTAAGCGGGTCAAGCAGGAACTCGCGATTGAGCAAGACAAGTATCAGCAACTCAGCAGGTTAGCCCCTCTAACCGACCCCATCAAGGAGGAGGCGCGTCAATCGCAGCTACGGGAGTCTAGGCTTCGCACAGCGGATTTAGTTAAGCAGTTAGCAGAAAATGAATTGCGGCAACAAGAAGCGATTACCAAGGTAGCCCAAGAGCAAATCAGCCGCCGCCTGCAAATCGTCAAGAATGCCAGCCAAGTCGAGAACATTGAACTAGAGAAGCAATCCCTACTTCAGGACGCACTCACTCAGTCGATTGACCACCAAAACAAGCTACTGCAAGCCCGTAAGGAGCTAACCGCAGGACTTGCCAGCTACTTCGAGGGAGAGCTAGATGTTCTCGCCAAAACCTCCAACAACGAGCGGGAGAAGAAACAACTCGCTGAAACGACAGCGGCACTGAGGTTAAAGTCGTTGCGTCAGCAGCAGGAAATTGAGCGAGACATCTTAGAACTCAACCTTAAGCAGCAAGAAGCAGCGTTGAAAAAAGAGCAGATCGCAAATCGCATTCAACAGTTGCAGAACCGCTCCGAAATACTGGAAGCACAAGCCAACTATGCCAAATCCTTGGCAGACAGAGGAGCATTGCCAGAAGAAAGGGAAGCGGCAAGACTGGCGATTATCTCCAAGATTGAGCAGGGTGCTAACTTGAGATTTTCTGGGGCGCTCATCGAGCAGCAGTCAGGGTTACAGCGCCAAGTGATTGAGTATCAGCGCTTCAATATGGCGAATCAGCAGCGACTAGCAGCGGATCAAGCACGGCTGGCATTTGCTGAATCCCGCGTTAATTCAAGCGATCGCGCTAAGGATTTACAGGCATTGCGGCGAGAGGTAGAAGGAAATCTGCTCAATAGGCAAAGCACCCCGTTTGCTAAGTTTGGGGTGTTTGACAACAGCTTGCAGCGCTACGGTCGAGTAGCGGAATCAGAAAATTTCTTTGACCCATCAGGTAACCCTATTGCTGGCGCTCCTGTGGTGCGAGAAAACCTACCCTTCCAGCAAGGAGCGAAGTTGCTGCCCACATCGGTCGTTATGCCCGACTATGAAGCGGTCAGACAGCAGTTTGTTAAGCAGCCCTTATCTAACACAGGGGACAATAATGCTGTAGTGCTGGCGATTAAGGGATTAGAGGCGCAGTTCAAGGAAGTGGCAGCGGGTGCTGCAAGTGTCGCCCAAACCAACCAAATTACCAATAACTTTACAGGCGCTGAGGTAAATAGTGGGCAGTTTGCTAAGCAGGTAGAGCAGCAGACGATCAATACTTCTTACAAGGCGTTGCTGTTATTGCAGCAGAAAAAGTAGGAGAAGGTGCGATATTATCGCAGTGCTGCTTAGATCAGAGATTCAGAAGATCTACTCCAACGGGTTCTACTATCTTCAGGGCGGCAACTCCTCCATTTTTTCGCAACGACTCAACAATCTCCTGTCCCATGTACTGGGCGGGGAGGAAATAGAGATCGCCAAGGGCAAATACCAAGTACCGCTCAAACAGCACATCTTGAAACCTGCCAGTGCGAAAGGATTGCAGGGCGAGACTAAGTTCTTCCTTGGTTAAATGTAAGCGAAGTTTTTTGACTACCCTCAACTCCCAGACTTGCTCTCGGCTATAAAGAACGATAGGACGATGATTGTCGCTTCCAAGTTTTTGCGGTTTAACCATGCCGGAAGTATCTAATCGACTTAGTTGCCCAGAGGTTAGCCCCGTGAGGACTAGGACTTGCTGGCGTGGGTAAAGATCCATGGCGAGGTTTTTCACTAGAGAACGATAGAGCAGACATATTGATTGTGTAGCCGGGCGATGCAATTAGCGCCGCCTCTTTTTTTTGTAGCAGGGAATCATAAAACATGACACCCAGTCGCATCCTCATCCAGTGCCCCGCCTCGCTCCAGACTCTGTACAACACACGAGCCTGTGACTTTGAATTGGTCGGCTCCGAGACATACCTTCGGCTGCCCCTACATCGCAGCAACTATACGCCCACAAAGCGCTACTCTGGAGAATCTCCTAGCTATCTTCGCAGCTTTGCTTCCCCTCAAGTAGCACTAAAAGCCTACAAGCAAGAATTTGAGATCAAGATTACAGACGAGCGCAGCCCCTTGTATTACTTGGTGCAAAAGATTGCCCGTAGTGGTTATCCCACACTGCAAACACACGTCCCTGTTACGATCATTGATTACGTGTTGCCAGAGCTAGAAGACGCTGAAGCGGCATTTTTTGCAGGAACTGAGCCGTTCACAGTCCGCGCTGGACTAATTACAGACATTAAGGCTGGAGGCGGGACGGTTAGCGATGGCGCAAAGTCCTGGATTGGCGGCGGATCTAGTTTTAAGTTTGAGGAGTTGGATCTGCGGTACGAATAGGAACTACAGTAAAATCGCAGAAAGACCTGAGGGATTGGCATGGATCGCGAAGCAGCAAAACAGGAGGGACTTAGTGCAAGTTATGCAGGCGAAGCGCTAGATGCCCTCCGCTATGCATTACCCCTGGTAGTGGAACGCCCTCGCGTCTTCCAGAAAATAGGATCTGACGGATGGCCTCCAGCGAGGGCTATCATCAACGATGGGGAGGAGCCGCCCTATGAGGTAGAACTCAGTGAAGACCCTCCGTACAGGTACGTCCGAGTTATACCCCGTACGGTGAATACAGCACTGAACTACCTTGATGCTGGCAATATTGCACCTTCGCCCACAGCAACAGGAGTGGAGCGATCGCCCCTTGGTCCTGCAAACGACCGAATGATCGAGCGAGGAGGATCGCCAAGGGCTATTCCCGTGCATACCCTGTCAGAGCTTCGGTTGGTACTTGATGAAGCAGTGCTTGAAGAGGACTTCCTGCGTCATGCCCCTCAAAGAAGGGAGCGATCGCCTGTAGGTATCGGCAACACGAATTGCGCCTTTAACGCCAACTCATTCCATATTCGCTGCGCTGTTAATCCATCTGGTCCATGCGAGGGGTGTCAGCATTTTGAGGCGAAATAGGTTTAACTAACCTTCTGTAGCCGAATCTCGCCTAACACCTGAGCTAATTTATTTATCGCTACCACCTTACCTGCACGACTAGCATTCGTGGCGGTTGACTTGGGCTTGGACTCCCCCAATAGGTAGCCTAAATTCGATATCGCTTCTTGCAATAGCCGCTCCATGGAGGGCAGGGAAAGATCCAACTCCCTTGCTGCCTGTTTCGCGGTTAATTGAGAAAAATAAACTTTTTCGATGCACTGCCAATGCTTAGTTGGTAGCTGTTTTAGGGCTTTGCGGAGGCGATCGCACTCTGGGGATTCTTCTTCGGGTTCCTCTACTGGAACTTCACAAATTTCTGGTTTTAGGGGTAATACCCAACTGTTAACCGCTTGGGATACCTGTTGCCACTGGGTTGACCCAACCCCTAAAGATGCTGCCACCTCTACTTCTGAGGGTGCTTTTTCTGCGGCTAGACGCTGTTTGCGTTTTACTGATTGATAGCATTCTTGCCACGCACGGGGAACAGAGACGGTGCGACCGCGATCACGTAGATAATGTTGGATTTCGCCGCGAATGAAGGGGATGGCGAAGCTGCTAAATGCATTTCCTTTGGTGGGGTCGAAGCGTTCAATCGCTCGAATTAACCCTAGTGCCCCAATCTGACACAAATCTTCAAATGGCTCTCGACACTGAGTTATAAAGCGATGGGCGACCTGGCGAACCAGTCCATGATTGGCTTCTGCTAGCTTATTGCGAAGCTTTATGTCTTTGTTTTTCGAGTAAGCTAGGAACGTGCTAGAGTCGCGCATCGAAATCTACCCAAAGGGGGATGATTCAATTGTCCCTTATGTTTGCGGGTTTTGCAGAGGGTGGAAATACTGAATTTGCTAGAAGCTATCGCTTGCGAGTACCGGATGTGGGATTCCAGCATTAATAGCTTTGTCTCGCAGTGCGCTCGGCTGCCTCTGCTGCGTCCTAACAATATCTGAACTCTGTAATATCTGCGCTGGATAAAAGATCCAGTCCCTCTCTGATGGGGCGGGGTAGCGAATATCAGCCGTCTCGTAAAAATCCCAAACGCCAGTAGCTCCCTGCCGAAGATCAACAAAGCCATGCTCGATCAGGGGAGAGATAGGGGCGGAACCAACAATATAGTATAAATCCCAGGGGAACAACGTCCCCGATCCTGATCCGGAAGTAAGGGGAACCACTCGATCTCTTACCTCTACTAGCCTTGAGTAGGGAAGGAAGGCTTGAGTCACAATAGAGCCGGGATAGCTTGATCCGGCTGGGATTTCAGGCAAGCCTAGTGTCAATGTCAGCAAAAACCCATTCCCTAGCGAAGCGGATTCTGCCAAAGAAAGAGAAATTATCGGTTCGTAAACCGAATTCGTCGCAGGCCAAAACTGAATTGACTGATATACGGAACTTTGATCTTTTGTAAATTCCCAAAAGATACCTGATTTTGCAAAGCTCAGGTAGGTGCCCTCGGTATCGCCCGGATCGCGCCTAAATTTAAAAGCAAAGGATGTACTGGCTGCGACGGGGGTTAGGTAGGAGAAAAACACTCCCGGTTTTCTTGTTAGTAGGTCAACTGTGTGTGCAAGGGTGTAGGTTTTACCCCTGATGTTGATTGAGAAAAAGAGCGATCGCGGGATTGAGCTAAAAAAGTCAACCAGCATCAACTCCCCAGTATTCCCCCTCCCATAGAGACCATAATCCTGGAGGTTCTCAAAAAAATTGAAGTAGTTCACCTCGTCTCCTACCGGTGAGAGCTTGGCGGGGGTTGATTGTTTTGACGAGAACTCACTACGCCATAGCTTCCCATGAGCGCCCACGGTGTACTGCGTCTCGTAAGAAAAGCCTAGGATTAATAATGTCGACCCAGTGAGGGGCGAGGACTTGCGTAACCTAACTCGATCTTCCACAAGCCTTGAAGTATAGGGACTGAGCGCATACCAATTTCCGTCAGTCGCCTTGGTCACCACGCAATCACCTGGAGGGCAAGCCGCCCAAGCGATCGCGCCCAAGGTATTCTTGCCATTGATCGCCGTAGCCAGCGTCACCGTAATTGTCTGCCCTGGCAGTCCGCCGCGTGTTCGCCCCTTGAGTTGGATTTGTGCCCCTGACATGACCTCCTGATAGAGTTCTGCCAGTTGGTCTAAAGTGTAATCCACGGCAAACCAAGGGATAGGAGGACTAAAACAAGGTAGGCACGCAACCGCCATTTGAGTAGGTAGAAGAAAGCAAAAACACCTGCTTCTTTCTGGAGTTCAGCGACTAAACGATGACAATGGTTCTCCTCATCTTGGGAGATATGGTAGGCGATACAGCTTAGGGGTAATGGGGTGCAATAGTAAAGGCAGCGATAAAACCTCGTGCCCATGCGCTCTCCCGTCGCCATCATCGCTAAAGCATCTGCCCATTCTAGATCTTCCGCCTTCTGTCCGTTGAAAAAAATTTTGGCGACCCAATAACGGCGGCTGATGCCTGCAACGTGATAGTAGACAATCGCCTTGCCGTCAGAGAGGACGCGATAGCCGCCTGACCAAGCAGAATCAACCTTCATCCTCTGCCCAATCGCACCAGCAAGCATCTTGGCGTGGTTCTTCTCCTCAAATGCTTGACGAGAAAGGACGGCAGCTAAGGGTTCATTGCCGGATACTTGGGCACGACACGCCATCTTGTCACAGTAAGCATGAAAACCTAGTTCTAGTTCTGCTAACTTCTGGGCTAAGGCTATAGGGTTGCGGCTTAGGCGTTTGGCGATGAGGTTGATTAGCATGGCTCTGTGGACAACCTGGGATTAAATCGTAGTGAAGAAGCCCCGTTAACCTCTACTCCTTGGCTGTTCGGACTCCAGCCGTTCCGCCCCCACTTCAACCAGCAAAATCTCTCTTTAACGGTTCGCGCCCCAAGTAATGCGTTGTGGTTGCCGTCAGTTTCAAGGCTTTTAGGTAGATCAATTGAGGGAATTCTTAGATGATCTTCTGCATACTGAATGATGTCACGACACCGCATCGGAAACCCTTCGGGCAAGTCCATCATTGTCCCAAATAGCTGACAGAATACAACCCAGTCATAACTGCACCATTCACCCCAGAACTCTATTTTGCCTTCATGTCCAGACGTGAAATTCAGGATGTCATCACGGATTTGACCGCGCGACTTCCAAGCTTTTGACTCTTCCCACTCCCTTGGAGATCCACCGCCAGGCATTATTGGAGGCATAACGTCTCTGCTTGGAAGATTGTTTAATACATTTTCCTTCACCCACTGAGAAGCTTTGCGGGGGTTAAATTCTGTACTAATTGCGTAATATTCCCTGCCTTCGAGTGAAGTAATGCCAATCGAGATTAAGTCAATTGTTTTGCCATCTTCAATGAATTCAGTATCTAGAAAAAAAACTGTATTGCTATTCATAATGGTTTTGTGCTTTTTTGGGTAAACAGTAATAGCTTTAGAAGCTCTTTAACAGAAGGGTTCGTTCGCTCAACGTCAAACAAGTTGCATCGTAGTAATTAGAATTAGCCGCATTTCTCGCAAAAACCGAGAACCAGCGATAGGTACTGTCAATCTCAATCGTGACAATCCCGCCTGCTGATGGCAGCGCCGCGACCCAAACGCGCCCCGTTGTACCGCTAGTCGTTGGCTCTATATTCCATTTGTGAACCTCAATAGCACCTGCGCCGGAGATACCATCAGGTTGAACCTTGATCCGCAGATCACCGTAGCTATCCTCAAATCGCACCACCTTGCCACCGACCGCACAAGTGCCACAACTACCGGAACTACCGCAGATAATCGCGCTAGAAAGCGCGGTATAGGAATGTAACACGTAACGACCAGGACTGGAAGCATCAATGCTATCAGGGCGAAACACGGTGAAATCGTCATCCGCCGCAAAAGAACCAGGGAGATAAACAAACATCCCCAACGCTTGGGATAGATAGACGAGTTGATGCGCTTCGGGGGTTAGGCTTCGTAGGTTTGTGGGACTGGTGACGGTCTTCAACCCGCTACTCGCTACCACCTTTGTATTCTTCTTTGCTTTTGGGAAGCCTTTCAGTCCTCTATTGCTCAAAAGTCTGCTCCCTTGCAAATAACATGGAAGGATTCTGCTTTCTCGGTAGAACAATGAAGGCTCCACCCAGAAGGCAGTTCTAGCGGTTCGGACTCGGCATCTCTGAGGTTAATTGTTCCTGCAAAACTCGCCGCCGTCGCGCTTGGCGTTACCGCGCTCACTGTCAGTTCCGAGTGGAGGGTGTAATTTGTGCCGTTGTACAAAAACAGGCGAATCATGCCTGCTGTTGTGGAGGCGATCGCCTTAATCGTTACCTCCTTAACCAATGAGCCATTAGTGCCAGCAGTGAACAGGCTAACCAGCGTGCCCGTGCCATCCCGATTAGGGTTAGCAACAGAAAGGCTTGCTCTACCCAGTCGAGGTACCGCTGCGTAATTAGGAACAGGAGCCACGTCTAAACCTCCAAATCAAAACAATCCACAATCCATCTACCCGCCGAGTCATCACTTAAATCGTTGGGTTTATACACCCCGTTCCCCGCTTCTTTGGCGAAAGAGGTGGGGTCGAAAGTAGCGGGGCGGCGCAGGCTGATGATAAAGCGCCGATGGTAGGGACTACGATCTGACGGGGTGATCGCTCGCAGGGCAACCGGATCGGCAACAGGTTCACCAGATGGTGCAATAACATAATCTTTGATGCACCCGGCTGATGGTTCATGGGTGATACTGGTGACGGTGTTGGTGAACCCAAAGGCAAAAGCAACTTGGTAATTCCCAGAGGTGAAGTCAGTTGCACCTGACCCCGCGATCGCTGATACAGATCCCGGCGCAAACAAGCCGAAGCTGATATCTGTGGGGGTTGGGAGCGAGGTAATAACGCTCCCAGCCGCCCAATTGGTAATCGTGAACTGCTGACTTGCTCCCGATACAATGCTGTAACCCACGAATGAGCGAATCTGCCCATCCGAGATCCGCTTGACGTACAAAATAACATCAGTTGCGTTGAATTTACCCTTGGTACTTCCGGCGATGCGCGTGTCAGGATAGTCTGCGCGAATAGCAGTGGGATAGCCGCAGGTGACAGTTAGTTGATTCCCCGTGGTGACTGATACAACTGTACTATAATTACTAGGGGCACCCACCCCATCTAGCGTCCCCACCAATGCACGAGTCGCTTCAGTAATTGGCAGAGGTGGTGATGCTTTCTTGACAGCGCCATTGCCATTGATAGAAATAGTTTGGTTGGCGGTATTGGGGCTTAGCCCAGTGACGACCGTAGCTCCCACGCTTAGGAAGCTAAAGGAATCAACAATCCCGCTACCAGAGAGCGCTTGCACACTTAAACCGTTATCGGGTACGATGAGGCGCTTATCTCCTTCTGGGTAAATCAAGTCTCCGGTAATTGCCCCAAATTCGCTGTAATCCCCCGACTGAGCGTAAAGGAAAGGGAAAACCTTTAGTAAAGCCTTGTCAGGTAGCTGATTACCCAAGTCGCTAGGAGTGAAGTTAGGACTAATATCTAGGACGTAAGCCTCTCCCGGTTGCAAGTCATCAGGCAGAATTAAGCTGGTTTTCCGAGCGCGAAAGGGTACCACTTCGTCAATTCCGCTCAGTGGGACGCTATCACCGTCAGTGGTGCGAAGTATCCCTGTTGCAGTGTTGGCATACCCTCGAAACGTTAACTTCAGTAAGCCATTAAATAGTTGTGTTTTAGTCTCTCCATTGAATTCCACAACAACACCAACCCGCTTCCCTTGCGCCTCAGCGCTAGAAAGGTCGTTGTTAATCCAAAATCTTGTTGCCGCTCCCGTACTGCCATCAGCCGCATAAAGAGGCGATCGCACAGCAGATTCATTGATAGAGCGAATGTCCTGAGCGCATCCTCCCGGATCTGTTGTGCTTGTGATAGCTGTACTAAAACTACCAATCCTTAGCCAGCGTCCTACTGTGGCGCTAAGGACAGTGAGATTATCCGCAGGTAAGTTACTCACCTGAGAATATTCATAGACAAAACCTAAGTCATTTACCCCCCGGCACATCCCATTTACGGGGGTAGCGGGTAGCGCCGCAGAGGTCGCAACACTGGCTGACAGGGCAAAATGAGCGTCGCTAGATAAGGTAATCGTTGCGGGTAGCGCGGTTAAATCGCCACCAGGGGTATAGCCATCAAGCTTGGCTATCTGAGTAAAAGTTGAAGCGACATTACTAGTTGACGTGCTGACAACAAACGCGGGCCACCATTCCCCAGTTTCTCGTGCTGTTGCGGGGATGGCGATAGTTAGCTGCTGCCCTGCGTTAATCGTGACAGGACCAGCGATCGCGGACGGGAGATTCAGTCCTGCGGGGTTTTCCCCTTGAATGCAAAAGTATAGGGTGCGACTAGTGGTCGTGGTACCACCAGAGGTGACTGCCAGATTGCTGCTGGAAAAAGGTAGCTGACTGCGACCGTGAGCGAATTGAGAGCGGGTCATGAGGGAAAACTAGGAGACTATTCTAAGTTTCCCCACAAGGCACATGACCCACATCAAAAAAACAGAGAGCGACTTCGTCCAACTCCTGCTACAGAGTTTTGAGGAGAACGAGTACGAAGAGTTGTTCGACCTACTCCCTGACGGCTACCTTACTTTGGTGTTCGTAATCGCCGCTAAGCAGTGCCGCAGGGAAAGCGAAAATAAATACCGTGACTTTGTGGACTATCTACAAAGGTGCTACCGTCGGAGCCGATCCAGTGAAGTCCTAGATGAGGATCTGAGTGAATTCTCAAAGGTGGATAATGAGGATTTGTACTCACTCTTTGACATAGAATCAGTGGAATCACAAAGGAATGCTACTTCAAGGGTTATCCGCTACGCCTGCGATTTAGTAGAGAAGATATTCCATATTAGCTATGTCGAAGAACCAAACGAGTATCTCTTGCTGCAAGTAGAGAATGCTTGCCACACTTTAAACAAGATGCCTGGAACAATTTATTTTTGCGGGATAGCAGTCATTGGCGGAAGACTTAAGCGAGACTCAGGGATGCCAGAGATATACGAGGATTTCCTTGAGTTTGGCAGCGTCGCCTTCCATAGGTCTAAGGAAGAACTGGATTCCGAAATAGATGAGGCGCTGGAAATTGCGGCTGAGAGCGATCGCCAGTATCTAGAGGGGTTGGTCGGGTAAGGACTAGGGACAGATCTAGGTTCCCCTCCGTTTATTAATCAACCTTTTCTGGCTCCCAAAAGCGATCGCCGCCCTCTCCAGTCCCTCGTCCGGAGCAAAGGAGGAAATAAAGTCTCGACGTACCGACTCTTTGTCTCTATTTAAAAAGATGGCAGCAAAATGGATAAATTCTTCGATTTCACTAGGACTCATAAATACCCCGCAAGTTACCCAGTAAAGGATTGAAAGAGTTCGGGTAGGTCTAGCGCACCGCCCCTAGCGAAGCTCTTTTCCAATCAAGCGGGTTGCGACATCACGCCGGGAACTGTAATTTGCTTTTTCCACCAGTTTTTCAGTTGCTTGAATTGCTTCCTTCCTGGAAGATTATCATCGTTAAATAAAAATAGCCCAAAGTACACGGAAAAAACAAGGTTACTTAATTGATCCACTCCCACGGATTCTATCCGTGGGATTCGGGACTCAAACAGGGATTGCGGTCAATGACCGTCTGACACCCCCTAATCCCAAGGTTGAAACCCCAACCTTTTTAATATTGTTACTGGCATTCATGTCTCGGTCATTTTCCGAATGGCAAGATGGACAACGCCAGCGCCGAACAGATAGTTCTAACTCATCCAGAACATGACCGCAGTGAGAACACGTTTTACTGGATGGATACCAAGGGTCAATGTAGACAATCTGCTTCCCTTTTTTCTTGGCTACCCAGTCTAGGATTTTAAGAAAGTCTCCAAGAGCTAAATCTGATATTTTTCTA
>Ga0164305_10000251_pt1 | contig 19039 bp, 20 predicted proteins | sample Whisoiple_237_MG_FD_110215 | JGI IMG/M metagenome (GOLD analysis project Ga0164305, IMG submission 110215) | Soil microbial communities amended with pyrogenic organic matter from upstate New York, USA - Whitman soil sample_237_MG | ecosystem: Environmental > Terrestrial > Soil > Agricultural...
GCCTTCGTGCGAGGCCTTGTGCGCCAGCCAGGGCGCGCCGGCGCAGTCGCCGATGGCGTACAGCCCCTGCACATTGGTCTGGCAGTGGCCGTCGATGGTGATGTGTCCGCGGTCCATGTTGACGCCCAGCGCCTCAAGACCAATCCCGTCCGTGTTGGCGGTGATGCCGACGGCCGAGATGCAGACCTCGGCCTCAAGCGTTTCAGCCTTGCCGCCGGCCTCGATGGCGACCTGCACGCCCTTACCGCCCCTGGACACCTTGGTGACCTTGCAGCCGGTGCGGAACTTCATGCCGCGTTTCTCGAACGACTTCTGGGCGGCCTTGGAGACCTCCTCGTCCTCGACCGGCATGATGCGGTCGACGGCCTCGACCACGGTCACGTCGGCGCCCAGCGCGCGATAGAAACTGCCGAACTCGATGCCGATGGCGCCCGAGCCGATGACGACGATCGAGGCGGGCATCTTCTTCGGGGCCATGGCCTCGCGATAGGCCCAGATACGGTCGCCGTCGGCCTCGAGGCCGATTTGCGGAATGGCCTTGGCGCGGGCGCCGACCGCCAGCATCACGGCCTTGGCCTCGACCGTGCGCGATCCGCCGGCCTTCAGGGCGATGACGACCTTGGGAGCGGCAGCCCCCTTCTCCAGCTTCGCCGAGCCCTCGATGACCTCGATCTTGTTCTTCTTCATCAGATAGCCGACGCCGGAGTTCAGCTGTTTCGCCACGCCGCGCGAACGGGCGATGATGGCGTCGAAGTCGAAGCCGACCTTCTCGGCGGACAGGCCGTAGTCCTTCAGGTGCGACAGGCTCTCGTACTTCTCGCCGGACTTCAGCAGGGCCTTGGTCGGGATGCAGCCCCAGTTCAGGCAGATGCCGCCCAGGTTCTCGCGCTCGACGATGGCGACCTTCTGGCCCAGCTGGCTGGCGCGGATGGCCGCGACATAGCCGCCCGGGCCCGAACCGATGACGATGAGGTCGAATTCAGCAGCCATGTCAGATCAGCTTCTCGATATCGGCCTTGATGGCCTCGGGTTCGACCTGGGGGGCGTAACGCGCGACCACGCGGCCCTCACGGTCGGTCAGGAATTTGGTGAAGTTCCACTTGATGTCGCGGCTGCCGAGGAACCCCTTCTTCTGGCTGGTCAGCCAGTCGAACAGCGGGTGCCGGTTCCGGCCGTTGACCTCGACCTTGTCGAACATCGGAAAGTCGACGCCGTAGGTGGTGGAGCAGAAGCTGGCGATCTCGGCCGCCTTGCCCGGCTCCTGCTCGCCGAACTGGTTGCAGGGGAAACCCAGCACCTCGAACGGCTTGTCGGCGAACTCGCGGTGCAGCGTCTCCAGCCCTGCGTACTGGCCGGTGAAGCCGCATTTGGAAGCGGTGTTGACGATCAGCAGGGCCTGGCCGCGGTACTGATCCAGCGACTGCTCGGCGCCGTCGATGGCCGTGGCGCTGAAATCATAGACCGTGGTCACAACCCGTCTCCGCCTATGCCAGCATCGTCACAGGATCTTCGATCATCGCCTTGAAGGCCTGAAGGAATTTCGCGCCGACAGCGCCGTCGACCACGCGGTGATCGCAGGTCAGGGTGACGGTCATCACCGTGGCCACGGCCAACTGGCCGTTCTTGACCACGGGACGCTGTTCGCCGGCGCCCACGCTCATGATCGCGCCCTGCGGCTCATTGATGATCGAGGCGAAGGACTTGATGCCGAACATGCCGAGGTTGGACACCGAGAAGGTGCCGCCCTGGAATTCCTCGGGCTTCAGCTTGCGGTCGCGGGCGCGCTTGGCGAGATCCTTGGACTCCGTCGCGATCTGCGACAGGGACTTGGTCTCGGCCGCGCGGATGATCGGGGTGATGAGGCCGCCGTCGATCGCCACCGCCATCGCCACATCGGCGTGGTGGTGCATGGCGATGCCCTCGGGCGAATAGCTGGCGTTGGCTTCCGGCACCGCCTTCAGCGCCATGGCCGAGGCCTTGATGACGAAGTCGTTGACCGAGACCTTCACGCCCGACTTCTCGAGCATGGCGTTGACCCTGGCGCGCGACGCCAGCAGGCCGTCGATCTCGCAATCGATGGTCAGCGGGAAATGCGGCACGTCGCGGAAGCTGTCGGTCAGGCGGCGGGCGATGGCCTTGCGCATGCCGTCCAGGGGGATCAGGTCGTAGCTGCCGTCCGGAATGCCCATCTGGGCCAGCGACTGAACCTTGCGGACCTCGCCGGCCGGAGCCGAAGCGGATGCAGCGGCCGGAGCCGCGACCCCGCCCTTGGCGCCCTCGACGTCGCGTTTGACGATGCGGCCGTGCGGGCCGGTGCCCTTGACGGATTTCAGGTCGACGCCGTTCTGGACGGCGATGCGACGCGCCAGCGGCGAGGCGAAGACGCGTTCTCCGTCGGCTTTCACAGGCGCAGGCGCAGCTTTCGGAGCGGCGGCAGGCGCAGAAGCGGTCGCGGCCTTGGGAGCTTCAGCCGGAGCGGCGGCGGCTTTCGGCACGGGAGCGGCCCCGCCGCCCTCGTCCTTCAGGCGGGCGATGGGCGTATTGACCTTCACGCCTTCCGTGCCTTCGGCCACGAGGATGTCCGTGATCTCGCCCTCGTCGACGGCCTCGACCTCCATGGTCGCCTTGTCGGTCTCGATCTCGGCGATGACGTCGCCGGCCTTGACCGTGTCGCCGACCTTGACGTGCCATTTGGCCAGAACGCCCTCTTCCATCGTGGGCGACAGGGCGGGCATCAGGATGTCGGTCATTGCACGCTCCCGGGCTTGGTGTCGGGTTCCGCCACGGTTTCCACGTTGTCGGCCTTCATCACGTCGGAGAAGCCCTGCAGGATCCGGTGGTAGGCCTGACGCTCGTCATGGCCGTGCCGCACCGCATAGCCGTGGGCCATGTGTTTGGCGGCGTAGGCCAGCATATGGCCGAACTGGATGGGGTCCTTGAAGCCCGGCATGATCGACATGACCGGCTCGCCCTTCGACCACCACATACGCAGCAGTTCGATGGCGTCCTTGTCGGCCGCGACGCTTTCGGGCGTCTTCAGCTCGAATTCCGGGTTCTGGCTCATGCCATCACCTGCTTCACGGCGGCGACGATCTTGTCCACGCCCGGCAGCGACAGGGCTTCCAGATTGGCGGCGTAGGGCAGCGGCACGTCTTCCTGGTGGACCCGCACCGGCGGCGCGTCGAGGTAGTCGAAGGCGTGTTCGATCACCCGGGTCACGACCTCGGCGCCGACGCCCATCGGACCCCAGCCTTCCTCGGCCGAGACCAGACGGCTGGTCTTCTTCACGCTCTCGACGATGGTTTCGTGGTCCAGCGGACGCAGGGTCCGAAGGTCGACGACCTCGCAGGAGATTCCCTCCCCGGCCAGCTGTTCAGCGGCCTGAAGTGCGAAGCCGACCATGCGGCTGTGGGCCGTAATGGTCACGTCCGTGCCTTCACGGCGAACCTTGGCCTTGCCGATGGGGACGATCCAGTCGTCGACCTCCGGCACGTCGAACTCCAGCCCGTACATCATCTCATGCTCGAGGAAGACGACGGGGTTGGGATCGCGGATGGCGGCCTTCATCAGTCCCTTGGCGTCGGCCGCATCGTACGGCGCGATCACCTTCAGGCCGGGGATTTGGGCGTACCAGGCCGAATAGTCCTGGCTGTGCTGGGCGCCCACGCGGCTGGCGGCGCCATTGGGACCGCGGAAGACGATGCCGGCGCGGATCTGGCCGCCCGACATATACAGTGTCTTCGCGGCCGAGTTGATGATGTGGTCGATGGCCTGCATGGCGAAGTTGAAGGTCATGAACTCGACGATCGGCTTCAGACCCGCCATGGCGGCCCCGACGCCCAGACCGGCGAAGCCGTGCTCGGTGATCGGGGTGTCGACGACGCGCTTGTCGCCGAACTCCTGCAGCAGTTCCCGGCTGACCTTGTAGGCGCCCTGGTACTGGGCGACTTCCTCGCCGATCAGGAACACCTTGTCGTCACGGCGCATCTCTTCGGCCATGGCGTCGCGCAGGGCGTCGCGAATGGTCGTCTTGACCAGCTTGGCGCCGGCCGGGATTTCCGTGTCGCGCAGCTCGACCTTGGGCGCGGCGGCGACGGGCGCCGGCGCCTTTTCGGGCTCGCCGGAGGCGGCAGTCGCCGAATTCTTCGAAGCCGTATCCGCAGTCGTCGGAGTCGCAGCGGAATTCGTCGTCGAATTCCCTGCTGAATCTTCGCCCGCCAGACGGGCGATCGGCGTGTTGACCTTCACGTTCTCGGAGCCCTCGGCCACGAGAATTTCCAGCACCTCGCCCTCGTCGACGGCCTCGACTTCCATCGTGGCCTTGTCGGTTTCAATCTCGGCGATGACGTCGCCGGCTTTCACCGTGTCGCCCGCCTTGATGTGCCATTTGGTCAGCGTGCCCTCTTCCATCGTGGGCGACAGGGCCGGCATGAGAATGTCGGTCACGGTCAGGCCTCCACGTAGACGTCGGTGTAGAGCTCGGACGGATCCGGCTCCGGGCTTTCCTGGGCGAACTGGACGGCGTCCGCCACGATGGTCTTGATCTCGGCGTCGATGGCCTTGAGGTCGTCCTCGGTGGCGCCGGCCTGATCCAGCAGCATCTTCACATGATCGATCGGGTCGCGGGTCTTCTTGACCTCGTCGACCTCTTCCTTGGCCCGGTATTTGGCCGGATCCGACATGGAGTGACCGCGATAGCGGTAGGTCTTCATCTCGAGGATGAAAGGACCGCCGCCTTCGCGGGCGCGCTTGACGGCGCGGGCCACGGCGTCGCGCACGGCCAGCACGTCCATGCCGTCGACCTGTTCGCCCGGAATGCCGAAGCTGGAGCCGCGCTCGCTGAGTTGGGTCGTGGACGACGAGCGTTCGATGCTCGTGCCCATGGCGTACTGGTTGTTCTCGATGATGTAGATGGCCGGCAGCTTCCACAGCTGGGCCATGTTGAAGCTCTCGTAGACCTGGCCCTGGTTGGCCGCGCCATCGCCGAAATAGATGAAGGCGACCGAGTCATCGCCGCGGTACCGGCCGGCGAAGGCCAGACCTGTGCCCAGCGCGACCTGCGCCCCCACGATCCCGTGGCCGCCGTAGAAGCCCGTCGCCGTGTCGAACATATGCATAGACCCGCCCTTGCCCTTGGACGAGCCGCCGATGCGGCCGGTCAGCTCGGCCATGACCTCTTTCGGGTCCATGCCCGCGCACAGCATGTGGCCGTGGTCGCGGTAGCCGGTGATGATCTTGTCGTGGCCCTGTTTGACGCTCTCCTGAACGCCCACGGCCACGGCTTCCTGGCCGATGTACAGGTGGCAGAAGCCGCCGATCAGCCCCATGCCGTACAGCTGGCCCGCGCGCTCCTCGAACCGACGGATGAGAACCATCTCGCGATAGAAGCGCAGCAGGTCCTCCTTCGAAGCCTTCGGCGTATTGGGCAGTTTGGTCGCCTTGCTGGAATCAGCTTTGGCGGCGGGGGCTTTCGCCATCCGTCATCTCCCGGCTGGGCCCGCCGTTGCAGGCCTCTTGTCGTTACGGAAAGGGGCTTTAGCAGCCTTCGTTCCCGAAACGCAAAGCGCACCGGTGAAGCTGTAACCAAAGTTCACGCGCGCGGAGCGGAAGCCTTGGCGGCGGCGGGCGTCGAGACGCGGATCACATAGTCGCGCGGGTCGCTGAAGCCCAGCACGGCGCGGGCGCGTTCTTCCAGCAGGTCCCGCGACAGGCTGTCGGTGCGCAGGTAGCGGACCCGGACCTCGAGGTCGCGGCGCTGTTCCATGATCCCGGCCAGCTGCGTCTCGCGCCGCACCAGCATGGCGTCGCGCTCGTGTCCGCTCAGCAGGCCGCGCTGCCCCGTCAGGGCCTGAACGCCAAGGTAGACGATCAGCAACAGCAGGATGGCTGACGGGAAATACGGCTTCATACGCTCGGGCACTGGCGGACGCTCCTTCTGAGCGTGGACTCAAGATTGAAGGAGTCTGACCGAAAATGCCTAACGAACCGTAGCTTGGCGGTTAAAACTGCGAACCGGCGCCTAGCGGTTCAGCAGCATGCCGTCGCCGAAATAGGCGCCCTGATCGCCCAGCATCTCCTCGATGCGGAGCAGCTGGTTGTATTTGGCCGTTCGGTCCGATCGGGCCAGCGAGCCGGTCTTGATCTGCCCGCAGTTGGTGGCTACGGCCAGGTCGGCGATGGTCGAGTCCTCGGTCTCGCCTGAGCGATGGCTCATCACGGCGGTGTAGCCGGCGCGGTGGGCCATATCCACAGCATCAAGAGTTTCGGACAAAGTCCCGATCTGGTTGACCTTTACGAGGATCGAGTTAGCCAGACCCTCGCCTATGCCGGCGGCCAGACGGGCCGGGTTGGTGACGAACAGGTCGTCGCCGACGATCTGGCAACGGTCGCCCAGACGCTCGGTCAGCATCCGCCAGCCGTCGAAATCATCCTCGGCGCAACCGTCCTCGATCGAGACGATGGGGAAGCGTTCGCACAGGTCGGCCAGATAGTTGACCATGGCGTCGGCCTCGAACGTCTTGCCCTCGCCGGCCATGACGTATTTGCCGTCCTTGAAGAATTCCGTCGCCGCGACGTCGAGGCCGAGGTGGAAATCCTCGCCCGCCAGATAGCCGGCCGCCTGCCCCGCCTTGGTGATGAAGCTCAGCGCCTCCTCCGCAGAAGCCAGATTGGGGGCGAAGCCGCCCTCGTCGCCGACGTTGGTGTTGTGGCCGGCGTCCTTGAGCTGCTTCTTGAGGGCGTGGAAGATTTCCGAACCCATGCGCAGGGCTTCCGAGAAGCTCTCGGCGCCGGTGGGCAGGATCATGAACTCCTGGATGTCGATCGGATTATCGGCGTGAGCCCCGCCGTTGATGATGTTCATCATCGGCGTCGGCAGGATGCGGGCCGAGACGCCGCCCAGATAGCGGTGCAACGGCAGGCCCGACGAGATCGCGCTGGCCTTGGCGCAGGCGAGCGACACGCCGAGGATGGCGTTGGCGCCCAGCCGGCCCTTGTTCTCGGTGCCGTCCAGCGCGATGAGGGCCTCGTCGATGCGGCGCTGGTCCTCGGCGTCCATGCCGGACAGGGCGTCGAAGATCTCGCCGTTGACCGCATCCACGGCTTTGCCGACGCCTTTGCCGCCCCAGAGGTCCTTGTCGCCGTCGCGCAGCTCGACGGCCTCGTGCGCGCCCGTGGAAGCGCCCGAGGGCACCGCCGCGCGGCCGAAGCTGCCGTCGTCGAGGATCACATCCACCTCGACCGTCGGATTGCCGCGGCTGTCGAGAATCTGGCGGGCGACGATGTCGGCGATGTCGGTCATGGGAGCGCTCTGCTGTCAGGAAGTTCGGCGGGGTTTAGCGCAGGCCCCGCCGAATCGCCAACCTTCAGACCGCAGGGCTCAGGAGCATCCTTCGACCAGCTGGATCGCCGGCCCGCCCACATGGACAATGCCGACCTTGCCCGTGCTCTCGATCTCGTAGCGAACGCCGCGCGCCGCCGCGTCCTGAACATAGGCGTTGGGGGTCGCCGGCCCGCCGGAGGCCCAGACGAAGATGTCCTCGGCGGGGGGCGAGGAATATTTGTGGGGCTGCGACACCGCGCTGGCGCCGTAGGCGGCCTTGATCGCCGCCGCGGTATCGCCAACGCCGAAGCCGCGATCCGTCTTCAGGGTCGAAGGCGACGCGACCGAGATGCGGGTCAGGACGCCGTCCTGGATCATGACCAGCAGGCCTTCCGGCGCACGCTCGGGCCGCCACTGGTCGCATACCTCGGGCTCGGCGCCTCCCACCGACTTCGGATCGCTGTCGGGACCCAGCGCCGCCTCGACCTCGGCCTTGGTCATGCCGATGCGCAGCGGACCCAGCCCTTGGGCGGTCAGGGTGTTGGCGGCGGCCGGGGGCGTTCCCGGATTCACCTGCGGCGGCGCAGGCTCGGGCGCGGCGGGTTCGGCGGGCGGCGCGTTGCAGGCCGCGAGCGACAGCAGGACGGCGGAACCGAGGGCGGTGAAACGGATCATGGGTCGTCTCCAGCTTGGGATGCCGGACAGAACGCACGAAAACGGCGCGCGAGTCATCGCGCGCCGTGAAATCTCTCGTCAGTCCCGAAGGACCGCGCCGTGGAAGACTAGTCTTCCTTGGGCGTCAGAACCTGACGGCCGCGATAGGTGCCGGTCTTCAGGTCGATGTGGTGCGAGCGGCGCAGCTCGCCCGTGTCCTTGTCCTCGGTGTAGGCGTTGACGCCCAGCGAGTCGTGCGAGCGGCGCATGTTGCGACGCGAGGGCGATACTTTGCGCTTCGGAACGGCCATGTCCGTCTCAATCTTCTAAGTCGGCGCTGCAGGAGCGCGAAAACAACAGCGGCGGCCCGAAAGAGCCGCCAGCGAGGGCGGGCTTATGCATGAACCCGCGGGCGATTTCAAGGCATGTCGCAGCGCAGCTCAATCGAGGGCGCGTTCCATGACCCGGAAGTACAGATCGTCCCGCAGCGGCAGGCCGAAGCGCGGGTTTCCATAGGGGAACGGCAGGGTGTCTCCGGTCAGGCGATAACCTAGCCGCTCATACCAGGCGATCAGGGTCTCGCGCTGCGGAAACACGGAGATTCGCACGCGCCGGGCGCCGAAGCGTTGCGCCAGCGCTGCATGGGCGGCCTCAACCAGACGGCGGCCCAGGCCGCCGCCCTGCAAAGTCGGGCTGACCGACAGCATTCCGAAATAGCCGGTCCCCTCGTCCCGGTCGGCGATCAGGACGCAGCCGAGCAGATCATCGCCGCGCCACGCCGACAACAGGGCCTGTTTTGGATCGGCCAGAATATCCGCCAGATCCTCGGGATCCGTGCGCTGGCCGTCCAGCAGATCCGCCTCGGTCGTCCAGCCCGCGCGCGAGGCCTCGCCGCGATAGGCGCTTTCGATCAGGAGGTGCAGGGCGGGAATGTCCGCCGCGACGGCGTCGCGGATCGCGATCTCAGTCATGGAACAGCATTTCGCTGACCGCCTCGCCGATCGCAAGGGAGCTGGTCAGGCCGGGGCTCTCGATGCCGAACAGGGCGACCAGACCGTCGATCCCGTGGTCCTCCCGGCCGCGCAGCTGGAAATCCGGCTGCACCTCGCCCGGCCCGTGCAGCTTGGGCCGGATGCCGGCGTAGTCGGCCGTCAGGGCGTCGTCGGGCAGGCCCGGCCAGAAGCGGCGGATGTAGCGTTCGAACTCACCGACCTTGGCCGGATCGACCGAATAATCCTCGGTCTCCACATAGACGAGGTCGGGGCCGAACACGGCCTGACCGCCCAGATCCTTGCGGTAGTGGGTGCCCAGCGCGCCCGGGATGGGCGGCGGATAGACCAGTCGCTCGAACGGCGCCTTGCCGGTCAGGCGGAAATAGATCCCCTTGCCGAAATGGCCCGCGGGAATGCCGTCGGCGGGATAGCCGGCTATGCGGCCCGCCACATCCTGCGCGCCAAGACCGGGCGCGGTGACCAGCAGGCGCGTGGTCAGGGTCGCCCCGCCCTCCCCGCCCGCCGTGATTGTGAAACCGCCGCCCGCCAGCGGCGCGGCCCGTTCGAACGGCGTGGAGACGACCACCGAGCCGCCGGCGTCCTCGATCTCGCCCTGCAGGGCCAGCATGTAGCCGTGGCTGTCGAAGACGCCGCTCTCGGGCGACAGGATGGCGGCGTGGGCGTTCAGGCCGGGCTCAAGCGCCCGGGCCTGCGCCCCGGTCAGGTGGTCCAGCGCCTCGACCTCATTGGCGACGCCCTGTTCGAAGATGGCCTCGATGCGATCGACCTCGGCTTCCTCGGTGGCCACGACCAGCTTGCCGCATTTGCGGAAGTCGACCTTGTGGCTGTCCAGAAAGGGATACAGGGCGCGCCGGCCCTGAACGCACAGCCGCGCCTTCAGCGATCCCGTCGGATAGTAGAGGCCGCCGTGGATCACCTCGGAATTGCGCGAGGACACGCCCTGACCGATGTGCGGCTCCTTTTCGAGCACCAGCACCGACAGGCCCCGTTTCGCGAGCGCGCGGCCGCAGGCCAGACCGACCGCGCCGGCGCCTACCACCGTCGCGTCGAAGTCGAAGCTCACGCCTTCGGACCGTACAGCCGGGCAGCCCGCGCCTCGAAACAGTGCATCAGCTTGCTGACCGCCCTGTCGAAATTGGCATGCAGAACGCCGTCCAGAATCCGCGACTTGAAAGCGAAGTCGATGAAGAACTCGACCCGCGTCCCCTGGGGATCGGGGAAGAACTCCCAGCGGTTGTTCAGATGTTTGAACGGACCCCGCAGCAGGCCGACCTCGACGACATTGCGGTTCCGGTCATGCCGCACCCAGGTCGAGAACTTTTCCTTGAGAAAGGAGAAGCCGACAGCGGCCTCGGCGTCGAGAACCGTCACGCCCGGCGCCTCTTCGCTCGGGGCCCAGGTCCTCATGGCGGTCACCCAGGGCACGAACTCGGTATAGGCCCGCACGTCGGCGACCATCGCCGCCAGGTTCCCCGGCTTGTAGGGCAGGATTTTGGTGACGCGGTGGACGGCCAAGCGCGGCTCAGCGTCCGGTCTGCGCCAGACGCGCCGCGCGCAACCGGGCGAAGTCGTCGCCGGCGTGGTGCGAGCTGCGGGTCAGGGGCGACGAGGACACCATCAGGAAGCCTTTGGCGCGCGCGATGGCCTCATAGGCCTTGAACTCTTCCGGCGTGACGAACCGTTCAATGGCGGCGTGTTTCCGGGTCGGCTGCAGGTACTGGCCGATGGTGATGAAGTCGACGCCGGCGGACCGCATGTCGTCCATCACCTGCATGACCTCTTCACGCGTCTCGCCAAGGCCGACCATGATGCCGGACTTGGTGAACTGGTTGGGGTCGCGTTCCTTGACCATCTGCAGCAGGCGCAGGCTGTGGAAGTAGCGGGCTCCGGGCCGGATCTTCAAATACAGCCGCGGCACGGTCTCGAGGTTGTGGTTGAACACGTCCGGCGTGGCGTCGATCATCACCTCGGCCGCCCCGTCCTTGCGCAGGAAGTCGGGCGTCAGGATCTCGATCGTGGTGTTCGGGGCCTGCAGCCGGATCTGGCGCACGACCTCGGCGAAATGCGCCGCGCCGCCGTCGGCGACGTCGTCCCGGTCGACCGAGGTGATCACGACGTGGTTCAGGCCCAGCTGGGCCACGGCCAGACCGACCTTGCCAGGTTCCTCCGGGTCAAGCGGCTGGGGCAGGCCCGTCTTGACGTTGCAGAAGGCGCAGGCCCGTGTGCAGGTGTCGCCCATGATCATCAGGGTGGCGTGCTTCTGGCTCCAGCACTCGCCGATGTTCGGGCAGGCCGCCTCTTCGCAGACCGTAACCAGACCCTTGTCCTTCACGATGGCCTTGGTCGCATTGTACTGGCCCGAGCCGGGCGCCTTGACGCGCAGCCAGTCGGGCTTCTTCAGCACGGCGGTTTCCGGGCGGTTCTGTTTTTCCGGGTGACGCAACTCGGCCGGCGTCTTCGTCAGGGTGTCGATCAGCGTGACCAAGGCGTCGCGGGCTCCGGGCTGTGCGAGACTGCTATGTCGTCCTTCCTCGCGGCGAAGGCAAGGCGGGGCCAAAGCTCACGCAAGGTAACGTATCTTTTCAACGAGGCCGCGCCGCCCTAGTTTGCGCGTTCAGCATAACGGGCCGGACCCAACCGGGCCCACGGAGGATGGTTTTGCGCGTACCCCTGGATCCGAAGGCCGGCGAGCAGACCATTTTCGACGCCCTGATCGCGGCCCGCGAGAAGTACGGCGACAAGGAAATCCTTGAGGACCAGGACCGCAAGCCTCTCACCTACACGGGGCTGATCCGCGCCGCCTTCGTGCTGGGCCGCAAGATCGCCGCCATGACCGAGCTGTCCGAGCGGGTCGGCATCCTGTTGCCGTCCAGCATGGGGGTGGTCGTCACCTACTACGGCCTGCACGCCCATGGGCGGGTGCCGGTGATGCTGAATTTCACCTCGGGCGAAGCCAACATCAAGGCGGCCATCAAGGCGGCGGGCGTGAAGAAAATTCTCACCGCCAAACGGTTCGTCACCCAGGCCAAGCTCGACGATCTGGTCGAGGAGCTGGGCACGGTCGCCGAGATCGTCTGGCTGGATGACGTGCGCAAGACGATCGGTCTGCAGGACAAGGTCTACGGTCTGATGGCCGGGCTGATGCCCAAACGCTTCCGCACAAAGACCGAACCATCGTCGCCGGGCGTGGTCCTGTTCACCTCCGGCAGCTTCGGCGCGCCCAAGGGAGTGGTGCTGAGCCAGTGGAATCTGGTCGCCAACTGCCGTCAGGTGGCCCAGCACATCGACCTGCTGCCCGAATGGGTGATGTTCAACCCGCTGCCGACCTTCCACTGCTTCGGCCTGACCGGCGGGGTCCTGCTGCCGATCCTGCACGGGATGAAGGCGTTCCAGTATCCCTCGCCCCTGCACGCCAAACAGATCGTCGAACTGCTGCCCGAGGTGAAGGCTTCGATCCTGTTCGCCACCGACACCTTCCTGAACCAGTACGCCCGGGTCGCGGCGGCCGACGACTTCGCCACCCTGCAATTCGTCGTGGCCGGAGCCGAGCGCGTCCGCGACGAGACACACCACCTGTTCAACACCCGCTTCCATGGCCTGAAACTGCTGGAAGGCTACGGCGCCACCGAAGCGGCTCCGGTCGTCGCGGTGAACCACCCCGACCGCAACCGGCCCGGTACGGTCGGCCAGATGATGCCGGGGCTGGAATGGCGCATCGACCCGGTCGAGGGCATCCACGAAGGCGGCCGCCTGTATCTGCGCGGGCCCAACGTCATGCACGGCTATCTGTCGGCGGACGATCCGCTGTCGATCGACCCCCTGCCCGGCGGGTGGCACGACACGGGCGACATCGTCGATATCGACAAGGACGGCTACGTCTCGATTCTCGGCCGGGTGAAGCGGTTCGCAAAGATCGGCGGCGAGATGGTGTCCCTCACAGCCGTCGAGGGTCTGGCCAGCGCCGTCTGGCCCGACTCCCGCCACGCCGTCGTCTCCATCCCGGACAGCCGCAAGGGCGAGAAGCTGGTGCTGGTCACCGACCGCAAGGACGCCGACGTCGCGCGCCTGGCCGAATGGGCCCGCAGCCACGGCGCCCCCGAACTGGCCGTACCCAAGAAGATCATGCGTGTGGTGGACGTCCCCGTCCTCGGCACCGGCAAGACCGACTACGTCCGCATCCAGCAAATGGCCGAGGTCGACAAGGCGGCCTGACGTCCGTCTTTGATTTGCAGCCGACTCGGTTGCAGACTTCCCGTCTCACCAAGGGAGGGATTCATGTTCAACAGGTTCTCTGCGTATCAGCCACAGCTTCTCAGCGTCCTGCGCATCGTCACGGGCTTGCTGTTCGTCTGTCACGGCACGGCCAAGGTGCTGGGTTTCCCCGCCGTCGAAGGCGTGCCGCCGCCCGGCCTGAGCATCGCAGGACTTTCCGGTCCGCTTGAACTGGTGCTCGGCGCCCTCTTCCTGCTGGGACTGTTCACCCGACCCGTCGCGTTCCTTGCGTCCGGCTTCTGCGCCGTCGGCTACTGGATGATCCACGCGCCCAACGGGCCGTTCCCGATCGCCAACGGCGGCGAGACGATCGCCCTCTACTGCTTCGTCTTCCTCTACTTCGTCGCCGCCGGTCCCGGACCCTGGTCCGTCGACGCTGCGATGAAGCGCGACTAGCCGATCCGCACGCCCGTCATGGAGATCGAACCGCCCTCGATGACGTCGTTGAAGAAGCTGACGTCGTCGCCCGGCCTGCGCTGGGCGGCGACGTAGAGCAGCGGCAGGAAATGTTCGTCGGTCGGCACGCTCATCTGCGCGTCCTCGGCCAAGCCGACCCAGTCGATCAGCGCCGCGTCGTCGCCGCGCACCAGCGCCGCCTTGACCGCCTCATTGAACCCGGAAGCCCAGGGATAGGCGTCACCGCCCGTCCGCTTCCAGGTCCGCAGATTGTGCACAAAGTCGCCCGAGCCGGCGATGACGACGCCCTCGTCGCGCAGCGCAGACAGCTTGCGGGCCAGATCGAAATGTCCTTGCGCATCCAGCCGCCGGTTCAGCGATAGCTGCACCACCGGAACGTCGGCGTCAGGCCAGACATGGGCCAGCACCGACCACGTCCCGTGATCCAGCCCCCACTGCGTCGTCTGGGTCGCTCCGGTCAGTTCCGAAACGCGCGCCGCCAGCGTCGGCGAGCCCGGCGCGGGGTATTGCATGGCGTGAAGTTCATCGGTGAATCCTCCGAAATCATGGATGGTCTCGGGGTTGGACTGCGCCGTCACGCCCAGTCCGTCGGTCTCCCAGTGAGCCGAGATCATGACCACGCCCTTCGGCTTGCCGACCTCCGCCCCGACCTTGCGCCAGACGTCGGCGTAGGGACCGCCAAGGGCGTTCATCGGCGAACCGTGGCCGAAGAAGATTGCGGGTTGGGGCACGAGAACCTCCTTGAAACAGCGGGGCGCTATTTCGTAACAGTATCTGTGCTTGATATGGGATGGGCTGCAGGCGTCGCAAGGGGCCGGCCGATCGGACAGACGCGGTCGTAGAAGGCCTGATCGCCGGGCGTCTTCTGGCCGCGCGAGAGGCGGAACCGGTGCTCGACCACCATGGCCTGCTGTTCAATGTTCAGATCGGCCCAGCCGCAATCCATGCCCACCGGATATTCGTAGGACGACGGGCGGTCTCCGGCCTTCAGCTTGCCGGTCAGCAGGTTCACCCCCTGCTGCGCCTGCCAGACGTGGGTCAGTTCGTGGATGAAGGTCGCCTGCAGTTGCAGACTCGCCTTCGTGAGATCCTCCGGCAGCGCCCGACCCGGCCAGACGATCCAGTCCCGCCCGAACCAGCGTCCGGCGACGAAGGCGCGGTCAAACGGCCGGGGCGACGGCAGAAACCGGATCGAGCCGTATTCAAGGGAGTCGCCGAACGCCTCTTCCGCCAGCGCCCTTTCGGCGGCCGTGAGCATGCGGATCATTGCCCGGCGTAGCCTCCGGTCGGACTGATCCACTCCCAGTGCCAAGGCTCATAGACATAGGGGGTGAAGCCGAAACGACCGGCGTTCTTCACGAGCCAGCGGTAAGTCGGCGTCCGCGTCATGTGCAGCCGGCTGGCCGCCGAGGTGTTGTCGACGCCCAGTCCCGCCAACTGGCCGACGAACAGGTCCACCGCGGTTCCCGTCCGGTGCGGCGAGCAGACGGCCCGCCTCAGCCCGTCGCAATTGCCTGCAGCGGCGCAGCGAGCGGCGTCGGCCTCGGGATCGCGGAAACCCGAGAAGATCTGCAGCAACTCCGGGTCGTTGGCGACCTCGGGCACCTCGGCGCGTGCGGCGGCGACCAGCCGGCGATAGGCGTCCAGCACGTCGCGGCGCAGCAGCCGCGTCAGGCGGTCGGCGTGCTCTTCCGATTCGACCAGATAGCCGAGCTGATACAGCGGCGGCGGCTCCGGGCACGGCTCCTCGCGCACCCGGGCCATGATGAAGGGCCGGCGCTCCTGCCACAGGCCGCGGAAGGTCTGGAAGGTGGCGGCGTCGAACCAGCCGGTTGGCGGCAGGCCGTGGCCGAACTGGAACTCCGCCAGCTTCAGTGCGAACACCGGCGAGTTGGGCGCGCAGTCGGTGCCCAGCTCGTGCTGGATCAGGGGCAGATAGGTCTCCCAGCCGTATTCGACCGGGCCGAAGGGCGTCCATTCCATCCGCTGCCAGGAGATGCTGTTGGCGAAGGCGGGGCCGGCCCATTCGATCGGGTCCGAGTCGCAGACCTCGGCCTGACCGCGCGGCGCTCCGCGCGCCTGCGCCTCGGCCGTCGTCGCCGTGAACAGGCCGGCGGCGGTCAGCAGCAACAGGATCAGACGCGTCAACATGGGGGGATGGTGACCCCGACCGTGTGGTCACGGCAAGGCCATTCGCCTCACGCTCGCGCGACGCCCGCAAAGTCGGCATGGTGAGGCCACGGCCGACTCGGGCCGGATCGCCGGACCCGCGCATGACCGACGCCGTACCGACCACCGCCACTCCCAAACGCAGCAACTGGATCCTCGCCGCCTTCGCGGGCCCCTCCCTGCCCTTCGCGGCGCTGGGGCTGCCGCTGATCGTTCACCTGCCGACCTTCTTCGCGCGCAGCCTCGAGCTGCCCCTGGCGTCGATAACCGCCATCTTCTTCTTCGCCCGCATTCTCGACATCGGCGCCGATCCCTTCATCGGTATGTGGATCGACAAGACCCGCACGCGGATCGGCCGGTTCAAGCCGTGGATCATGGCCGGCGGCCTGATGCTGATGGTCACCACCTGGCTGTGTTTCATGCCGCCGCCCGGCGCCAGCCTGCCCCTGCTGGCGATCTGTCTCGTCGGCATCTACGTCGCCTTCTCGGTCGTGGTGCTGGCCCAGACCTCATGGGCGGCGGTGCTTTCGACCAACTACAACGAGCGCAGCCGCGTCTACGGCTGGTGGCAGTTCGGCAATGTGGTTGGCATCCTGCTGGTCCTGCTGCTGCCCGTCATCGTGGCCGCGCGCGGCGGCACCGAGGCGCAGGGCGTCGCCGCCATGGGCATGTTCATCGTCGTGCTGCTGCCGATCACCATCGCCGTGGCGGTCAAATACGTGCCCGAACCGCGCGTCGTCGGCGAGTGCCACGCGACGATCAGGGACTATTTCGCCTTCTTCAAACTGGCCTCGATCCGCCGGCTGATGATGACCGACCTGCTGTACGGCCTCGCCCCCGGCATCACCGGGGCGCTGGCGCTGTTCTACTTCACCTCGGTGAAGGGGATGGACGGCGGACAGGCCAACATCCTGATCTTCGCCTATTTCGCCGCCGGCCTGATCGGCTCGCCGCTGTGGAGCTGGGCCGCGCTGAGGCTGGGCAAGCACCGCGCGCTGGCGGTGGCCGGTCTGGTCTATGCGGCCGCCTATGTCGGCGTCTGGGCCGCGCCGGTCGGGTCCTTCCCGCTGGCCATCGCCAGCATGCTGCTGGTCGGCCTGCCCTTCCCCGCCGGCCAGATCCTGATCCGCGCCATGATGGCCGACATCGGCGACGAGGAGCGGCTGGAGAGCGGCGAGGATCGCTCCGCCATGCTGTTCGCCCTGATGACCCTGACCAACAAACTGGGCACGGCCCTTTCGACCGTGGTCCTGCTGCCGCTGACCTGGGTCGGCTTCCAGCAGGCCACGGGCGCGACGAATACGCCGCTGGCCCTGAACACCCTCAGCGGCCTGTTCGTCATCCTGCCGATCCTCATGCTGGTCGCCAGTTCGCTGATCATCCGCCGCTTCCCGATCGATCAGGTGCGGCAGCAGGAGGTCCGGGCCGCGCTGGAAGCCCGGGACGCCGAAACCGCCGCCGCAGCGGCCGCCATCGCTCCGGAGCCGGCATGACGCCCATCGACCGCCTGACCGCCATCATGGCGCGGCTGCGAGACCCGGTCGGCGGCTGTCCGTGGGACGTCGAGCAGACCTTCGCCACCATCGCCCCCTATACGCTGGAAGAGGCCTACGAAGTCGCCGACGCCATCGAGCGCGGCGACATGGACGAGCTGCGCAGCGAGCTGGGCGACCTGCTGTTCCAGGTCGTCTTCCACGCCCGCATGGCCGAGGAACAGGGGCTGTTCGCCTTCGACGACGTGGCCAACGCCATCGCCGACAAGCTGGAGCGACGCCACCCGCACGTCTTCGGCGACGAGGCCGCCAAGCCCGACGGCGCCGCCCAGAAGGCGCGCTGGGAGGACATCAAGGCCGCCGAACGCGTCGCCAAGGCCCAGCACGGCGTGCTGGACGACGTTCCGGTCGGCCTGCCCGCCCTCGCCCGCGCCGCCAAACTGACAAAACGCGCCGCCCGCGTCGGCTTCGACTGGCCCTCGACCGACGAGGTCTTCGACAAGCTGGACGAGGAGGTGGCGGAGCTGCGGGTCGAGATCGCCGCGGGGGACCTCGACAAGGCGCGCGACGAGGTTGGGGACCTGCTGTTCGTGGTCGCCAATCTGGCGCGGAAACTGGGGGTCGAGCCGGAGGACGCGCTGCGCGGGGCGAATGCGAAATTCGTGCGGCGGTTCGGGTTTATCGAGGCGGAGCTGGCGAAGGATGGACGGGGTCCGGAGCAGTCTGATCTAGCCGAGATGGACGGGCTGTGGGACGCGGCGAAGGCGGCGGAGCGCAGCGACCGCTAGCGCCCCTCCGTGCCTCAAGGCGCCGTCTGAAACTGCCGCTCAAACCGTCCCAGCGCCGCCGGGTGCAGCCGCACCAGCACATGCGTCCGGCCCTCGTCGTCCGTCTCGCGACCGGTGACCCGCCCGTTCTCGTAGAGCCAGGCCAGCGCCTCGCCCTGTGAGGGGTCCAGAACCAGTTCCGTCTCCGGGTCGTCGTCGATCAGGCCCGCGATGGTCTCGCGCAGGGTTTCGATCCCCTCCCCGGTCCAGGCCGAGACCGCGACGGCCTTGCCCTGGGTCTGAAGACGTTCTGCCTGACCCAGCACGGCGTCGCGAACGTCTTCGGCCAGCAGGTCGGTCTTGTTCCAGACCTCCAGCACGCGGCGCGTCTTGCTCTCGGGCGTCGGGATCTGTTTGAGCACCGCCTCGACGTCCTTCGACTGGGCGTCACTGTCCGGGCTGGCGATGTCGCGGACGTGCAGGATCAGGTCGGCCTCGCCCACCTCTTCCAGCGTGGCGCGGAAGCTTTCGACCAGTTCGTGAGGCAGGTCCGAGATGAAGCCGACGGTGTCGGCCACGATCGCCGGCCGGCCCTGAGGCAGGCGGATGGTGCGCTGGGTGGTGTCGAGCGTCGCGAACAGCAGGTCCTTGGCGAAGACCTCGGAGCCCGTCAGCCGGTTGAACAGCGTCGACTTGCCGGCGTTGGTGTAGCCGACCAGGGCGATGGTCGGGAACGGCACCTTCTGGCGCTGTTTGCGGTGCAGGCCGCGCGTGCGGCGCACCTCATCCAGCTCGACCTTCAGCTTGACGATCCGGTCGGCGATCAGGCGCCGATCCAGTTCGATCTGGGTTTCGCCGGGGCCGCCGGTCGAGCCTGTGCCGCCGCGTTGCCGCTCGAGGTGGGTCCAGGTCCGCACCAGCCTCGACTTCTCA
>Ga0164305_10000252_pt1 | contig 18966 bp, 10 predicted proteins | sample Whisoiple_237_MG_FD_110215 | JGI IMG/M metagenome (GOLD analysis project Ga0164305, IMG submission 110215) | Soil microbial communities amended with pyrogenic organic matter from upstate New York, USA - Whitman soil sample_237_MG | ecosystem: Environmental > Terrestrial > Soil > Agricultural...
ACAAACTTGTCGTCGTCAAAGACGTTCTGTAATTGAGTTTTTTGACCAGGCTATAAAAGCCATGGTTAATTCGGCTGTGCAGACCCCATCTTTAATCCCTCAAGTTGAGACCTGAATCCTTACCCTATATCTATTCTCGACCTCTGCGTGAATCAGCGTCAATCCATTGTCATCGGCGGTTCATACATTCTATTTTTTTCACCGCAGATGAGGGCAGATTAACACAGATTAACGCAGATGAGTTATATCAATCACGGATGGTGCAACCGGAATTAATATTACTCTATTTGATGAAGCAATAGCTCAATTGTCTCCACTAACGTTTCAGGCTCAACAGGCTTGGGAAGATGCCTTTGAAATCCGGCTGCTAGTGCTTGCTGTTGATTTGTCTCGCCTGCATAGGCTGTCAGGGCGATCGCGGGAATCTCTCCTCCCTCCTGTGTGGATAGTTGTCTGACTTGACGAATCAACATATAGCCATCCATTTGTGGCATTCCAATATCAGCAATCAAAACATCTGGCTTAATTTTAGTGAGTTGTTGTAGCGCATCCGTTGCTGAAGATACAGAGATTACGGTCGCTCCCGCTTGCTCCAAAATACATTGAACTAACTGTAAATTGTCTACTTCGTCATCGACGGTCAGGATACATAATCTAGCCAAGGGTGAAGTGTGAGCATTGACTGATAGATTGTCGTTGTGCTCGCTGTTTGCATCATTGCTCCTGGCTAGTAAGGGAAGTGTGACAGTAAATGTTGCTCCCTGTCCTTCTCCAAAACTTTCGGCTTTGACAGTTCCACCATGTAGCTCAACGACGTGACGCACGATCGCTAATCCCAGCCCTAACCCACCAAAGGTTCTCGTAATACTGCTATCGGCTTGTCGAAATGTGTCAAAGACATAGGGAATAAATTCTGGCTTAATCCCTTTTCCTGTATCCCTGACTTGAATTTGAGCAGAGGAATCAATTGTTTTTAGCTCAACTTCAACTCTACCTCCAGTTGGGGTGAACTTAATGGCATTGGTGAGCAAATTCCAGACAACCTGTTGCAATCGGGTAACATCTCCTAACACATCGCCGATATTGGGTTCTAGCTGAGTTTGAATTTGAATGTTTTTCGCTTCGGCGGCTAAACGAACTGTTTCGATCGCAGCTTTAAGAGTTGTTTTCAAATTAATAGGAGTAGAGTTCAAACTCAGCTTGCCTTGCAGAATGCGAGAAATATCCAGCAAGTCCTCAATCAATTGAACTTGCAACTGGGTATTGCGTTCAATCGTTTCGAGAGCTACCGCCGTCTTGCCAGAATCCAGGGTTCCCCTTCGCAGCAGCCGAGTCCAACCCAGAATCGGATTCAACGGAGTTCGCAATTCGTGCGACAAGACAGCTAAGAACTCATCTTTAATTCGGTTAGCAGCTTCTGCTTGTGCCCGTGCTTGCGATTCTGACTCGTAGAGCCGTGCTCGGTCGATCGACTGCGCCGACTGCTGTGCCAGTGCCAAAACGAAAGCGCGATCGCTCTCACAAAGCTGGGGAACAGTCGAAAAACTCAGCGACAGCCCACCCACGGCTTGTCCTTCAATCAACAATGGCACTGAAATCCAGGCTTTTGAACCAACCTTGGCATAAGCTTCAGCTAAATCAGGATAACGGGCAATTCGGTTTTCGATAGTTTCTAGCCAAACAGATTGCCCAGTTCGCACTGCTTCTGCGAGAGGATAGGGTGCATGAATTGAAAAACTGCGCGGAAATTCTCCTACGTGCTCGTACCCGATCGCTTGAATAATCTCCAGTTCGCTTGCCTCCTGGTTTAATACCGCAACCAAACCACAACTTGCTCCCAGTGCGGACATTCCCTGTTCAATAATGACCATAGCTACTTGAGCCGAGGTTAGCGATTCAGACAAAGCGGTCATCACCGCCAGCAGTCGAGCCGTCCGGTTAGCAGCGAGTTCGGCGGCTAATTTCGCTTGTTGTGTTTCATTATAGAGACGAGCATTATCAATGGCGATCGCTGCCCGCTGAGCCAAATCTTCAGCCAAGGGAATGTCTTCCAGGCGATAGCGGCGATCGGATTCAGTAAACACAAAGGTAATGCTACCCAAGACGCGCCCGCGTGCCTGTAGGGGTGCAATGATGCAGGACTTTAACCCAACTCCACGTAAGATTTCCAGGTATTCAGCATTTGACACTGCGGCAACTAACTGTTCATCTGTAATCTCAATCCCAATTTCAACCTGTCCTGTTTGCATGACTTTAGCAATGCCATACCCATCATCGAGATGTCTGGGAAAGCGTTGAGCCAACTCCCAGCCAAACTTCACTTTTTCGGGATCGCAATGAGCAACTGCAACCCGATCGATTCTGCGATCGTCATTCAGCAGATCCACACTACACCAATCTGCAAAATAAGGAACTGCCAGCTTGGCAACGCTTTGGAGAGTTTGTTCATACTCTAGCGAAGAGGAAAGGACAGCACTCACTTGGGCTAAAAATGCTGATTGTTGTTGAGAATTCTCTGCTACAGCACGGGCTGCCTGTTCTTGAACAAGCTGTACTCGTTCGTCTTCGGTTTGCTTGCGTTCAGTAATGTCGCTGAAAGCAGCAATGATATTGATAATTTGTCGCTGTGCGTCAAACAAAGGAGAAGCATTGATCGAGAGAATCCTGCGAGTTCCATCGGCATGGCTAATGGCTTGTTCTATACCATAAACAGGCTCACCTGTTTGCATCACCCGCGCAAACGGCTGTTCATCTTCTGGGAAAGGATGACCCTCCACGGTTGTAATCAACCAGGATAGAGCGTTATAGCCTCGCTCCAGAATGTCGCTGCGAGTCAATCTTAAAATCCTCTCTGCTGCCTTATTTGCGGCAATAATCTGTCCGGTAGAATCTAGAATGGTGATGCCATCAGGTATAGTTTGGAAGATGCTCGATAATTGCGCTTCACCCTCACGCAGAGCAGTTTCTGCCTGCTTGCGTTTTGTAATGTCGTGCATCACGACAACAGCACCCTGTTTTTCGCCGTTGGCTGCAAAAATTGGCTGTCCAGTTGCTAACAGTATTCGTGCAGTTCCCTGCTGCGGAACAATCATCATTTCCACATCGCGAACGTTCTGTCCTTGCAATGCCTGAAACAGCGGAATATGCTCTGTATTCATGGGTGTTTTGCCGTCGGGCAAATACAAGTTATAATACTGGGCCCATTGCTCCGGTGGAACTGGCTGCTGAGGTACTCCATGAAAATCTTTAGCTGCTTGGTTAAATACCGTCAATATGCCCTCGGCATCGCAAGCGACAATGCCAGCTTGAAGGTTGTTTAGGATTGCCTTCAAAAAGTCCTGTTCTTGGTGAAGGGTGGCTTCCACCTGCTGGCACTTTGTGATTTCGGCTTTCAATTGTCGATCGAGTTGAGATGTTTCCGTCGTGTCTTGAAAGTAAATAAGTAAGCCATCTTCACTCTTGATGAGGCGAATTCTCAACCACTTGTTGAGTGAGGGGTAGTGTTCTTCAAACTCGATCGCCGTTGGCGTTGCGATCGCTTGATGACAATACTTATATAGCTCCGAGGTAAGATCGATCGAAAATATAGTCCATATATTTTTGCCTATCAGGCGTTGCCGCTTCCTGTTTAAAAGCTGCTCTGCTTTATGGTTGACATAGGTGCAGTGCCACTCTGAATTAATAGAAATAAAAGCCTCAGCCATGTGTTCGACTATCACCGCAAATCGTCGTGCTTCGAGTGCTTGGCAGTCCGTACATAGCTCTTGAGGAAAATTTACAGTAAGCTCTTCTCGATCGTTCAAGGAGTGTGTACCTTCTACATTCATTGCGGTTAGTCCTGCCTATTTACCTATTATGCCAGTTATTGTTAGGGAATCAAGATATAATTTGCCCAAAACCTCAGTCATTCAGTGTTTAAGCACACGGGCGATCGCCAATCATGGGACAGCACCGCTAAAAATTCGTCTTGAATCCGGTTAGTGGCTTCTGCTTGGAACCGTGCAAGGCGATCCCATTCTCACAGTGGTTCTCTTTCTTGTTCTGCTTGCTTGCGCTTTGTTCGCGGATGGGGATGGTGCCGACGAGAATCGGGCTAGCGTTTCTTTAACACCTAACTCATGCAAACTACGCAACTCCTCAGCAACAGCCTCGACAAAACGTGGCGACTGTACTAAATCTCTGGCCTAGACATATTCTGTCATTCCTAATTGATAACGCCAAATCTACCAGTTTGGTTGTAGAAACAACAAAACCCGCTTTGTCGGCGTCTTGTAGGTATGGACACAGAAATGGTGAATTTTGATACAAAACTTTACATATCTCGATCTAGTAAGACTAACCAGGTAAAATTTTTAACAAAATATGAGTTACTCAAACCAATGAACACAACTAATTTTCTGACACATACAAGCTTGAAGATAGCGAATATTATCTAATAGTTTATTGCCCCATTGCGCCGAAATAGATATCAGTTGTAAAATTAGATAAGCAATTAAGCTAGCATAAAGTTGTATGGTAATACCATTCACACTTTGGCTGATCAATCTCTCAATTTTTAGGTGCATCTTTAAAAATTTCCCGAACAATTATACTCCCCACCTTAAGCAATATACAGCGGTTCTCAAGCGTGGTGAGGTATGCCCAAGGAGGCCAAGGAGGCCACGGAGGCCTAGAGTACCTCAGCTTTCCCTCGAAAGGCTATATATCGCTTTTCTCTGTCACTATTATCTTTAACAATTCTTGCTCTTTACCTTTAAGCTTGGAGCGGCGAGCCCCTCAAGAGAGTCCTGGCAGCTATCTCCCCCGTCTCTCGATACCGACGCAAAAAAAAGTCACGTATAAACGACGATAAACTCACTTTAAATCGTTTTGCTAACTATCTTTGTGTGCGTTCAAAGTTGTGCCACGCACTTAGTATCTTCTGTTGTAAGTCAAGAGAATATGCTGCTATATCTAAATAATCTCCTTTTTTTATATCTTTAAAGTTTACCATCTTTGTAGCGGGTTTGAACTCAAATTACTGTAAGAGCGGGATGATGCGAGATCCCTCATACAACGAGCGATGGCTATGGGAAAGTAGCGATTGCCGGCAGGAGCACGTCCTTACCCTAACTACACATCACCCGCACCGTGCTTTTGGTACGGTTAACACCGCCGATCCTTCCCCCGACGCTTACGCCGTGCAGGGTTCGCTCGGCTGGCTCATCATAGCGTTGACACAGAATTTTCGGTTTCTAGGAATAGTTTGTACGGTTTTCTTCCCTGCCAATTACTGCTGATCCTTTCACGTTCATTATGGCAAATACAACCAAAAGAGTGGGGTTTTCCTGACTGTTCCTCCCAGTTATAAAGCGGCATCATAATAAATGTAAGCAACGAGCTTTAACCCAAACTTTCGTTCTAAAGTCTTACCAATCTTTGAGGTGACAGATTATGTTGATGCGCTATTGGCAACCCTTCACAGAAATTGAAACGCTCCGCCAGCAACTCGATAAAGTTTTTGACCAACGGGCAGCAACGAGAGATAACTCAGAAGCAGCTTGGATGCCAGCTTTGGAATTGGTTGATGCTGGGGACAACTTCGTATTAAAAGCGCAACTGCCTGGAATTGACCCCAAAGACGTTGACGTTCAAGTCACTCGCGAAGCAATTTCTATCTCTGGCGAACGCCGCTACGAAAACACAGACGAAAAATCTGGCTACGTCCGCTCGGAATTCCGCTACGGCAAATTCCACCGGGTGCTTTCCTTGCCGGCACACATTCAAAACGACTCCGTGCAAGCTGAATGCAAACATGGCATTCTAACGCTAACACTGCCCAAAGTGATTGAAGCTCGCAATAAAGTCGTCAAGATTAATTTGGCCGAAATTGCTGGATCTTCAACGAATCCGGCTTTGGAACAGGCTAACCAATAACGATCGCCTGTGCTTAATCGAGTGAGGCAAATTTTCCTTTCATTGAGCCTGATTGGATTTACTTAACAACAACGGAACTGGAAAAGTTGATACCGGGAGCTACCATTGCTCTCGGTATTCTTTATTTGGGAAAGCCGAGCGAAAAACCACCTACAACTGTCCTGAATCCGCAGTGAATTTAGTAATGCTTATAAGGCAGGCTTCCAGTAAATGCAGTCGATGTACACTTCGCGATCAGAATACCCAATCGAGCGTCCCGGCATTGAAATCCCTCAGTCCTCCGTTCCACCCACTTCTGTGGCAAGTAAAAACGCTGGGATGTCTATTGCGATGGTTGAGACTGGAGGCGCTCCCGGTCATGAAAGAGACCGTCACACCTATGAAAAGGCGGGCTTTGAGCTATTCCCAGTCGCCAGATACTTCAAGAAACTCGGTAGTGCAGATGTTAAGTCTCAAAGTTTACTTTGTTCGATAGCTAGTCAATCGCGATCGCCCAATCGAGTCATGTTTGGTTTCACTTTACCCTGATTTACAAGTAAGGACGTGACAAGCTCAACCCAACTTACAGCGGCGAGGGGCGATCGCACTCGTTCCTGCTCTGCGAAAGCTCCGCCTCAAGCAAGCGGTAAAGCTGCATCCGAGCGGTAGATTGCGACATTAGGTTAATGTTAGATAAGACCGATATAGAGGATACGATCAGCAAAAGTGACGAATAACACCCAAGACTTCCAGGATTAACTATCATTCGCGATGGATAACATTCAAGAACCCGGACTTAACCTACTTTCGTTTCTGTTTAATTCCTTAAAACTAGGATGTTGTCCAACAGATCTGATGGATAATCCACCCCCCGGTAAGGGTATTATCCAGCATATCTGCGGTTGAATACACAGTTATATTTTTTTGGCATCAAATGTGCCAACAGCAACAATTGGAGAAAACAGATGTGGGATGAAAGATACAGTGCCAAAGAGTACGTATATGGCACAAACCCGAACGAGTTTTTGGAAGCAAACGTCAGCAGTATTCCAAAAGGTAAAGTTCTGAGCTTGGCCGAAGGAGAAGGGCGGAATGCCGTTTTCCTTGCTAAACAGGGTTACTCTGTAACCGCTGTAGATGCCTCTATAGTTGGTTTGAATAAGGCCAGAAAGTTAGCCGAGGAGAACGGGGTGGTTGTTGAGTTTATTCATGCTAATTTAGCAGATTATGATTTAGGCGAGAATCAATGGGACGGAATTGTATCTATATTTTGTCCGTTGCCCTCTTCAACAAGAAAACAACTTCATAAAAAAGTTGAAGCAGGCTTAAAGCAAAACGGTGTGTTTCTGCTTGAGGCTTATACACCCGATCAGTTGAAGCATGGTACTGGCGGCGGAAATTCAGTAGATTCGATGCAATCTAAAGAATCTTTAAGCCTTGAGTTAGCTGGCTTAAAGTTTAGGCATCTAATTGAGCTTGAGCGTGATATAGTAGAAGGTATTTATCACACTGGCATTGGCGCTGTAGTTCAGGCGATAGCATCAAAAGAAATATAATATTCTGGTGCAGCGGATTGCCTGAAGCGGCTTAGGTGAGATGCTCCAGAGCTCAACAACCGCTGACCAGAACTGTTAGCTATCTTTGCCCAAAGGTGTTGCACTCTCTGTGTACAGCCATTTGATGTTGTCCGATGAAGGCTAATCATTGGAGGTTTTAATTGGAACTTCTTCTAGAGATTGCAGGTACGACTAATGCTTGGAGAGTGAAGTGTGACTGCGAGATTCGCAGTTCGCAATCTAATTGCGCGATCGCATTCTATCCTTCAGCTTGCTCCTGTAGAGAGAGGAAAGTTTTAGAACTGCCTGCTAAAACACGATCGGGTCGTGCGCGAGGTTGAAGCATTTGATTTTTTTCACTTTGCAGATACAAAAGTTAAATGCCGCAGTTCGGCAGAACTTCATAAAATAGCGGATGATTGTGTGTCTTGTGCCTAACCGAGAGCGGTGTAGTATATACTGTCTTATTTCAAGACAAAGCTTCCGAAGATTTGTCTGTGAATTCTGCTAACTTGCTTCTGAGCAATCATCTCCCTCAACCCACACTTTAAAGACTATGAGCAAACAGAAAAACAAACCTTGGGATGAAAAATGGGAAATAGTCAAACCGATTGGTGGCGGCGGACAAGGGGATACTTTTCTTGTCAAACCTAAAGATTCTACGAATTTGTCTCAGACTTTTGTATTAAAAAAACTCAAAAATCACAAGAGTTCGGACAGTTTTTATATGGCCCTACGGCTTAGGCTAGCTTGACTTCGCAGCCCCTGCGGATCGTTAAATCAATCAAGGAGAAAAACTCTGTGGTCAAAGTCATCACGATCAACATACTGTGTGAAAGGGAATCGTGGACGCAGCGACGGGAACTTTTGGTAGAGGGTTTGGCAGCACAACAGGCAGATTTAATCGGTCTGCAAGAGGTTATGCTTCCAGAAGACAACAGCGCTTGGTTGGCACAGCAACTGAATATGCCTTATGTGCAGCTAGTACCCTACAAAGGCTCAGACAATTATGGCGCGGCAATTCTCAGTCGTTATCCATTCATCCAACAAGAAACCCTTGACTTGGGAAGTCAGGAACGGGTAGCACAATACGTGCAGGTTGAAGTGGATGGTCAGCAACTTGTATTTTGTAATGGGCATTATTACTGGTATCCAGGTCCCCATCCCGAACGGGTCAAACAGGTGCAGTTGCTTAAAGACTGGCTGGGTAAATTACCGCCCGCTCTGCCAATCGTAGTTTTAGGGGATTTTAACGGGATGCCGCAGACACCAGCGATCGCACTGATGCGCGAACGATTTACCTCAGCTTACGCCGCATACCACGGTCGCGAGCCAGAGTATACCTGTCCCACCCCCTTAAAAAAACAGCGCAGTTGGCGGTACAAGCTAGTCAAATACATATTCAGCTCGTGGCTTAACCGCACCTTGCGACCTTGGCACGGTACCCTCGACTACATATTTATCAACCAGCACCTGCGCGTACAGGATTGCGAGCTCATTCTGACTTCCCCTGCCCCCAATGACCGCAACCTGTACCCCTCCGACCATTTTGGCATTGCTGCTGAACTTGAAATAGTCAGAGAATTATCTTGAGTAATTGAAACCCACATTTCGCAGGTCTTAAGATTGATTTTGAGAGGCTTGAAATAGACTGGACTCAGCTAAGGTTTTCCGAGAGGCACGGCATCACTAACGAAGTTTCACCAAATGATTTTTTTCCTAAGTTTACAGGATATGCAACAGGAAACGAACTCGTTTTGTTGGCAGAGGAAAAAGGAGAGGAAGTTGAACTATTAAGAACTCCTTTAAACGGCGAGCCTGACTTTACTGCTTTGGGCGAACGTCTCAGGCTTTTCTATCTTGAAGGAGCAAGCAAAATAATCAAAGCTTGAACGACAAAACGCTGCCAGAGCGATCGCTCCAAACAAGAGTGCTGAACTCACGCCTCTGGCAACTCCTGTAAAATCTATTCTACGGTTTCCTTCAACGGAGGCAAATTATTCTGTACGAGCGAGATCCTTCGATTGGTACTCAATCGCCTCCGTTCTCTGCATCCATGCAGTCTACAAAAGCACAACTTATTATGGGCTAGTATCGAGAGGCGTTTTAAGTTTCAGCTTAACATTGGTTCCTTTTTTAAGGACAACTTCACCACCAGGACTAGACAAGACATAAGCCGCTGTTGCTGCACCCCCAGCTACAGCACCATGCTTGAATTTCGCTTTATTGCCCAGGAAATGACCGGCCGCTGCTCCAGCTAAAATAATGCCAGCATTCTGAACAAACTTGCCTTTGGTTTTTGTTTCTACCTGAGTATTCACTAAAGTAACATCAATGGGATACGCTGAGCCATCTGCGAGTTGAATATCATCAAAAACTAGATGCAAACTCGCTTTTTTGCCTTTAGCTGCTTTGACGACATCTTCCAGGTGTCCCTGTATCACGGCATCTTTAAGAGTTTTATTGCCTCCTTTGACTCGCAGAGTAAAACCTTCCTTGTCGCGGTTTTTACCCGTGGACAAATCTTGTTGGAGAATGGTATCAAAACTGGTTCCAGCAGGAACGGCCGCTGGCTGATTTTTAAGCTGGCTGGACGTAGGGCGGCTTTGCTTAGATACAGGATTTGGGCTTTGATTAGTCGGAGCAGAAGTGTTGCCTATCGGCTCGCTTGACTTCTGACAAGCAACTGTGTTAGTGAGTAATACTGCACCCAGTAGTAAGGGCATTAACTTTTTCATCGTTGGTTTCTTCGATTCAATAGGCTATCAGAATCAGATTAAGCTAAAATTAGCCAATGTTAACATATAGAAAAATAAAGCTTCCACTCGGAAGCAGAATACATCCAAAGAACGACTCTCGCTACCAAAACTGTCATAAGTAGGTAGGCGCTGTAAAACGCAATTATGTAAACGATTGTCAAGTATCCACATTCCCTAAGCGTGGGTAAGTCAGCCCTGTTTACATACTGTTACATAGATCGGTTTAATTCCGCCTACCTACTTAACAGTAAATCAGAGAGTCCTGGCAAGCGGATAACGTATTCTGGATGCGGGTAAAACAGCGGTGTCTTGGCGCTCAGCGGCATTCGCGATCGCCACCAACACCCAGATTTTTGGGAAGCTAAACCCAAACCAAAACCCCACAGATCCTCCATGCCCAAACTCCATGAGTGCGTAGGCTCAATCCGGGCCGGATCCATCGCTGTCTCCTCGATCGCCCGCAACCCACACCTCATCTGTGCCGTCCATCCCACAGGCCCTAACACTGATACTTGCATTGACTTTCGAGAAAACCCCGACGCTGAACCCGATGACCTGTGGCAACCCGAAGGGCCAAGCTACTACAACGGCGAACTCATCCTGCAACGCCCGGCAGCGGTGGACACCCCTTGCAGCAGCTAGAACTCTTGGATACCCATCCACTGTTTACCGGTGGGTGTCCCCAATGTGAAATGACTTATCCGCAATATGAAACGCCGCCTGTTCATTGGGATTGTTCGGCTTGCGGATGGATCGATGATTCGGTTTGAGGTGATGGTTCGCAACGATAATTATCAACAACAGGAAAAGACTCGTTCGACACCCCACTTGAAAGTGCAGCCGACTAATCCCCCAACAAACACCCAAAACGCGCATTGAGGCAGCACGGTTAACAATACAATCTTATAAGGGCACAATTGCCAGAAGCGAAACATGAGCCCACTTTTGTTGAGTAAATTACTATGTTACAATCACCTCCAATAATAATTAAGTAAGTTTTTAAACCGGCCTTAACCTCACGCTCAATTCCCTAGCGATCGGTAGAATAATAATGACTATCAACTTAGCTGGCTATCAATTCGTTGAAACCCTCCATAGCGGGATCAGAACTTCAGTCGATCGCGTTCGGAGGATTTCGGACTTTTCCAGCGCGATCGTCAAAACGCTAAAGGCTGAGTATCCCACTCTTTCCGACATCACCCGCTTGCGGCACGAATATCAAATTCTGCACAGCTTGAACGTAGAAGCGATCGTCAAAGCCATTAGTTTAGAAAGCTATAAAAACGGTTTAGCACTGATATTAGAAGATTCAGGCTCCGAGTCTCTCAACGATTGGATGAAGGGTAAAAAGCTCACAATCATTCAAGTTCTTTTTTTGGGTGTTCAGCTTGTCTCTGCATTAGCAGAAATCCACAAGCATAACATTATTCATAAAGATGTAAAACCACAAAATATTATCATCAACCCAGCCACTGAAAAAGTTCAAATTATTGATTTCAGCATCGCTTCGCGCCTGGAGCGAGAAAATTCGACCATCAGCCATCCAGATTTGCTCGAAGGCACACTCGCCTATATGTCGCCAGAACAAACTGGCCGGATGAATCGGTCAATTGACTACCGGACTGATTTTTATTCACTAGGCGTTACCTTCTATGAAATGCTCACAGGAGAGTTGCCCTTTAATTCCACAGACCCGCTGGAATTGGTACACAGCCATATTGCCAAAACTCCCATTCCCCCTCACCAGCTAAATCCTGAAATCCCACCACAAATTTCAGCGATTGCGATGAAGCTATTAGCTAAAAATGCTGAAGACCGCTACCAAAGCACTGAGGGACTAAAATTTGACTTAGAAACTTGCTCGATCGAGCTACAGGCTAGCGGATATATTTCCAACTTTGTTGTTGGAAGTGCGGATAAAGCAGGGCAATTAAATATACCGCAAAAGCTCTACGGTCGCGACAAAGAAATTGAAAAAATTCTAGAAACTTTCGATCGCGTTGCCAGTGGCACCACCGAATTAATGCTGGTTTCGGGTTATTCCGGGATAGGCAAAACAGTTTTGGTCAATGAAGTTCACAAACCCATTGTGCGGCAACGAGGGTATTTTATTGCGGGGAAATTTGACCAGTTCAAGCGCAATATTCCTTATGCTTCCCTGATTCAAGCATTCCAATCCTTAACTCAGCAACTTTTAACCGAAGGCGAAGTAGAAATCCAAACTTGGAAAGAAAAACTGTTATCCGCTTTAGGCGATAACGGACAAGTCATCATTGATGTTATCCCTGAAGTCGAATTAATTATTGGCAAACAGCCACCCGTACCTGAGCTAGGGGCAACTGAAGCTCAAAACCGTTTCAGTCGCGTCTTTAAACAATTCATTGGCGTATTTACGACTATTGACCATCCCTTAGTTATCTTCCTAGATGACTTGCAGTGGGCGGATTCGGCATCGTTGAAATTAATTGAATTGCTAATAACTGATTCTGATAGCAAGTATTTATTACTGATTGGCGCATATCGAGATAACGAAGTTTCTCCAACTCATCCGACGATTCAAACAATTGACAAGATTCGCCAAACTGGTGCGACGGTGAATAATATTGTCCTTCAACCATTACACCTGGTTCATGTCGAAGAATTAATTGCGGATACTTTAAATGAATCGGGCGGTTCGGAAGGCCTGTCTGTAAAGACGCGAAATTTCGCGTCTCTACTTTTTAATAAAACCCAGGGCAATCCTTTCTTCATAAGTCAACTCCTCAAAACTCTCTATCAAGAATCTTTGTTAACTTATGATTTATATTCTGGCGTCTGGCAATGGAATATCGAGCAAATTCAAGCGATCGGCATCACCGATTACAATGTTGTCGAACTGATTGCCAGAAATATTCGCAAACTACATTCAGACACCCAGAAAGTATTAAAACTGGCTGCTTGTATTGGCAACACTTTTAATTTAGAAGTATTGAGCGTTATCAATGAAGAATCCTCCTTAGTTACAGCCGCACAGGTGTGGTCAGCGCTTGAGGCTGGTTTGATTTTACCTTTGAGCAATGAGTACAAAATTCCGCTGGTATTTAATCAAGAAGAATCCGGTGGGTTTACCTTAACTGATGTCAAAGTTGACTACAAGTTTTTACATGACAAAGTGCAGCAAGCTGCCTATTTTTTGATTCCAGATGAAGAGAAGAAAGCAACGCACTTGAGGATTGGTAAATTACTGCTAAGCTCTACAACACCGGAAGAACGAAAAGAAAATATCTTCGCTTTAGTTAACCAACTCAATTACGGTACTGACTTACTAAAAACTGAAACAGAAAAATATGAACTAGCCCAACTCAATCTGAGCGCAGGTCAGAAAGCAAAAGCTTCTACAGCACACGATGCTGCCGTCAAATATTTGCAAGTGGGTTTATCTCTGCTAGCAGTAGATAGTTGGGAAAATCAGTATGAACTGGGATTAAGGCTGCACGAGGAAGCAGCAGAGTCCGCGTATCTGAGTGGTAATTTTGACCAAATGCAGAGATTCGTTGACATCGTACAAAATTACGCTAAAACGCTGCTGGACAAAGTGAAAGTATATGAAGTCCAGATACAAGCTTACATAGGACAGAACAGGCTGCGAGAAACGATTAATACAGCGTTAGAAGTTTTAAAGTTGTTAGGAGTAGAGTTTCCTCAAGATCCAAATCCGTCAGATATTGGGCAGGCACTAGGGGAAACTGCGGCAATTCTGAGTGGAACGCGAATTGAGGATTTAGTTGACCTACCTCAAATGAGCGATCGGTCTAAATTAGCAGCAATGAGACTTATGTCAAGTATTTTTGCTCCGGCATTCGTTGCTGCACCAGCACTGGTGCTGTTGACGGTGTGCAAACAAGTAGATTTATCCATCCAATATGGGAATGCTTTAGTGTCTCCGTTTGCTTATGCAAATTATGGTCTTCTGCTTTGCGGAGTTGTAGGAGATATTGATTTAGGTTATCAGTTCGGTCAGTTGGCTTTAAATCTAGTGTCTAAGTTAAATGCTCAACAAATTAAAGCCAAGACAGTTGGCATCGTAAATATATTTGTCCGACCTTGGAAAGAGCATTTGAGAGAAAACTTAGAAGCTGTCGTGTCAGCTTACTCTAGTGGCATGGAGACAGGAGATTTAGAATGGGCAGCCTATGATTTACTACTATACTGCTATTGCGGTTATTTTAGCGGTAAAGAACTTACTGGACTAGAAAAAGAGATAGCAGCGTACAGAGATGCTATTCAGAAAATTAAGCAAAAAGTAGCACTTAATCATATAGAAATCTATTGGCAGGCTACCTTGAATTTGCTCGGAAAAAGTGAAAATCCCTGCTGTCTACAGGGTGAAGCCTGTGATGAGCGAATCAGGTTGCCATTGCACCAGCAAGCAAACGACAAAACGGCAGTTGCCTATATATATTGGAACAAGTTTTTACTTTGTTATTTGTTTGAAAATTATTCAGAAGCGATTGAAAATATTGCTCTAGCAGAGAAATGTCTGGACGTAGTAGTAGGATTGCCGCTTGTTCCCCTATTCCATTTTTATGATTCTTTAGTACGGTTAGCGGTGTATGTCGCTAGCTCAGAGTCTCAGCAACAGGAAATTCGCGATCGCGTACAAAGTAATCAAGAAAAAATGCAAAAATGGGCGCATCATGCCCCAATGAATCATCTACACAAATTCTATCTAGTAGAAGCAGAACGGCATCGGGTTTTAGGCGAAACAGTAGAAGCGATCGAGATGTACGACAAAGCGATCGCTCTTGCCAAAGAAAACGAGTACATCAACGAAGAAGCACTAGCTCACGAACTCGCTGCTAAATTCTATTTGTCCTGGGGTAAAGAAAAGATTGCACGCACCTACATGACCGATGCTTATTATGCCTATATGCGCTGGGGAGCTTTAGCGAAAGTTAAACATCTAGAAGAAAAATACCCGCAATTAATAGCGCGATCGCCTGCGCTCACCGAAACCCCTTTCAACCCTACAATGACAATTCCTGCTTTGACCCTTACAGGCGGTCAACCAGAGTTGCTAGACTTGGCAACTGTAATGAAAGCATCTATTGCCATTTCTAGCGAAATTGTTCTACCTAACTTGCTCATCAAGTTAATGAAAATTTTGATAGAAAATGCAGGTGCTGAAACAGGAGCGCTTATTTTCTCAAAAGAGGGTCAACTTGTTATAGAAGCGGCGGGGACTAAAGATCGAGTCCGGGTGCTAGAATCTTTACCAGTATCAACTTTTGGGCAAGTGCCTATATCGGTACTTAATTACGTCACCAGAACTCAGAAAGATGTCGTTTTAAATGATGCCAGCAACGAGGAAATCTTTAACGCCGACCCCTACATTACCCAGCACAAACCAAAATCAATTTTGTGTGCGCCTATCCTATATCAAGGTAAGTTAAGTGCCATCCTGTACCTAGAAAACAACGTGATTGCTGGCGCTTTCACGCCGAAGCGGGTAGAAGTGTTGCGGATGCTATCGGGACAAGCTGCGATCGCCTTAGAGAATGCCAACCTCTATCACACTTTAGAAGTCAAAGTAGAAGAGCGAACCGAGGAATTAAAAGCCAAAAATACGCGCCTAGAAGTAGAAATTCAAGAGAGACAGCGAGCCGAGCAAGCGGCCGAAGCCGCAAACCGCGCCAAGAGCCAATTTCTCGCCAACATGAGCCACGAACTTCGCACACCGCTCAACGGCATTTTAGGTTATACCCAAATCCTCAAACGAGACACAGGTTTAACCAGTCAGCAAAATTCTGGTATTAACATCATTCATCAGTGTGGCGAACACCTCCTAACTCTGATCAATGACGTTCTAGACCTCTCCAAAATCGAAGCCGGAAAAATGGAACTCTACCTCACCGAGTTTCACCTGTCAGACTTTCTCCAAGGCATTACTGAAATCTGTCAGATTCGCGCCCAACAGAAGGGAATCTCTTTGATTTACGAACCGTTAATTCCACTTCCCACTTGCGTCCAAGCCGATGAAAAAAGATTGCGGCAAATTCTCATCAACTTACTCGGTAATGCAATAAAATTTACCGCAAAAGGAGGCGTTAGTTTTAAAGTAGATAGACTGGAGACTCAGCAATCTTTGTCGTCACCAATCGCCAATCCCCAATCCCCAACAGCGAAATTTATTTTCCAAGTAGAAGATACAGGCATTGGCATCGGGCCGGACGAACTCTCAAAAATATTTTTGCCCTTCGAGCAAGTCAGCGGTTCAGTTAGCCAGATAGAGGGGACAGGATTAGGGCTGCCAATTAGTCGCCAATTAGTGGAGATGATGGGCGGCGAACTGAAAGTACAAAGCTCTTTAGGTAAAGGCAGTATTTTCTGGTTTGAGTTAGAGTTGCCTATTACCGAAAGCTGGGAAGGGAATCAAAAAGAACCTCCTGAAAAAATTATCAGGAGTTTCTCAGGCAAGCGGCGGAAAATTTTAGTCGTTGACGATCGCTGGCAAAATCGCTCTGTCCTAGTTAATCTTTTAGCTCCCATTGGCTTTGAATTAATGGAGGCAACGGACGGTCAAGACTGCGTGAATAAAGCGCTGTTATTTCAACCGCACTGTATTATAATTGACTTAGTAATGCCAGTGATGGACGGCTTTGAAGCGGTGAGGCGGATCAGAAAAATCCCTGCATTGAAGGATGTAATAGCGATCGCAACTTCTGCTAGCATTTTATCCGGCGATCCCGACAGTATTTTCCAGGCTGGTTGCAACGCTTTTCTCCTCAAACCTATTCGGGCAGAAAAGTTATTAGAATGCTTGGGCAACCATTTAGGTTTAGAATGGATTTATGAGGAGCGAACAACTTTCAGTTCAGAAGGTATCTTCACCGCTCCCCCTTCCCAAATCCAAGACCAACAACTGATTGCTCCCCCTTCAGAAGAGGTGGCAGTCCTGTTCGATTTAGCCATGAAAGGTGAACTTCTCAGTATTGAGAAGCGAGCCAGCAAGCTGAAGGCAATAGATATGCGTTATGCACCTTTTGCCAATCAGTTGCTTGAATTAACCAAAAAGTTTGAAGAAGACAAATTAGTTGAATTTGTTCAACAGTTTAGATGAGGACTAAAAATGACTAGCGAATCTTTAGACAGAGGAACCATTTTAATTGTGGATGATACGCCAACTAATCTGGGTTCAGTATTGGATTTTTTGAGCGCATCGGGCTTCACTGTTTGGGTAGCTCGCAGTGGGTCTAGCGCTCTCAAAAAAGTGCAATATTGCCAGCCGGATTTAATTTTGTTGGATGTTCTGATGCCAGAAATGGACGGATTTAAAACCTGTCAAAATCTCAAAGCAAATGACTTAACTAAAGATATCCCAGTCATTTTTATGACCGCGCTGGACGATACAGAAAGCAAAGTCAAAGGCTTTAATGTGGGTGGAGTTGATTATATCACTAAGCCCCTGCAACAGGAAGAAGTTTTAGCTCGGGCTATCACGCACCTGAATCTGCGAAATCTAACTAAAAAGCTTCAGGCGCAAATTGTCGAGCGCGAGCGAGCGCAAGCCGACCTACAAGTTTTGGCACAACAGCTAGAGACGCGAGTAGAACAGCGCACCGCTGCACTTTCCCAAACGAATGAACGCCTCAAGCAGGAGGCTGCTGAACGCAAGCTTGCAGAAGCAGCTTTGCAAGCTTCGGAAGCGCGAGAGCGGCAAAAAGCCCTACAGCTCGAAAATTCCCTGCACGAACTCAAGCAGGTGCAAAGCCAGCTAATTCAGAGCGAAAAAATGTCCGGGCTAGGCCAACTCGTGGCTGGCGTAGCTCATGAAATCAATAATCCAATTAATTTTATTTATGGAAATCTTTCCTATGCTCTAGAATATTCAAAAACTTTGGTCGCTATCCTTGACCTCTACGAAAAGCACTATCCTAATCCGGCTCCAGATATACAAGCAGAAATCGCCGCAAGCGAGCTAGATTATCTCAAAGACGACTTGCCTAAAATGTTCAAGTCGATGTACTTAGGAGCCGATCGCATCCGCGAAATCGTTTTATCTTTGCGCCTCTTCGCACGGCAAGAAGGATATGAAATGAGATCGGTCAACCTTCACGAAGGGATGGACAGCACGCTGATGATTTTACAGAGCAGGCTAAAATTTAACTCAGACCGCCCCTCGATTGAAGTGGTGCGGGACTATTGTCCAAACCTGCCTGAAGTGGACTGTTATGGGGGAGAAATGAATCAGGTATTTATGAATGTACTTGCAAATGCGATCGATGCTATTGACGAGTGGAACACGCAGAGATCGCTAGAAGAAATTAAAGCGAATCCTAGCGTGATTCGGATTAGCACAGAAGTAACAAGCAACAATTGCGTAGCTGTCCGAATTGTGGACAATGGGCCAGGGATCTCGGAAGAGGTTCGCCGCCACGTATTTAACCCGTTTTTTACGACAAAACCCCCCGGTAAGGGCACAGGGATTGGGTTGTCAATTAGCTGGCAAATTGTAGTGGAAAAACACCGGGGAAGCTTGGGGTGTATTTCTGCACCGGACCGGGGAACAGAGTTTACTATTCAGATTCCGATTCGGCAGGAGTCTCCTGTCTTGTCGCTGTCAGCTTGATGCTCTGCAAAAAAGTTAATGAATCGATCGGGTTGATTTATTAAACTACTCCCCAATCTAGCAAGCTTAACAGAAGTTCTGTGGCCGCTGCTTGTCAAGTTTCCTCACCAATGCTCGTCATCCCAGGAATCGCAAATTCAGGGAGCGA
>Ga0164305_10000254_pt1 | contig 18954 bp, 17 predicted proteins | sample Whisoiple_237_MG_FD_110215 | JGI IMG/M metagenome (GOLD analysis project Ga0164305, IMG submission 110215) | Soil microbial communities amended with pyrogenic organic matter from upstate New York, USA - Whitman soil sample_237_MG | ecosystem: Environmental > Terrestrial > Soil > Agricultural...
GGCACAGAAATTGCTAGAATAGAAGTGCCGGAATGGGTAGCACAAGATACAGCACAGCTAGATTTAGCATTAGGAATGATGCTGGCTCAAGTACACAAAGGCGGCGGGTATCCGGTGACGCTAGCAGAAGCTCACAATCAAGCGGTAGTCACGGGCGGCGATCGAAGTCGCTTTTTCGCTTTGTTAGAGCAGCAAATGATTAAAGCCGGCTTAAAAAATGTCGGAATTTCTTATAAGGAAACACGGAAGCGCGGCAGTATTGCTTAAAGTAATAAGTAGAGTAGTCGTTGACCCAGAAACCTGGTTTTTAGGGAAATACTGCATCCCGGCCTTTAACACAGATAAAAAACCCGGTTGCTTTGGTATTGATACGTAATTTATGCAGAGTTAAAATAGAGTTAAAAATGTTATATGCCAATAGAACTAATTATCTTAATTGCTTCCTTACTTGTATCTTGGCTAGTCTTTAATTGGGCTTTTAAAGTGTTGAAAGCCAGCATCGGGACAGCGATTGCTTTAGCAGCAATTGTGCTGGCGATGCAGTTATTATTTGGCATCGGCCCAAATCAGTTGTTTCAACACATAATTCACTTGCCGGAAACCCTGGGGAAAATGATTTTGGGCAAGTGAATAAAGTTGAGATTTTTAATTTTAGATTTTAGATTTGTTCTCTCATCTAAAATCTAAAACCGCAAATCTGCCAAGTGTAGGAAAAATATTCCCTCTTCCTTCCTTCGACTACACTGTCAACTGCCAACTGCCAACTGCCAACTGTCAACTGTCTAACTTCCCAGCATTTGCAACTTGTACAAACTGGCATACAACCCTTCTAGCTGCAACAACTCTTCGTGGCTGCCCGACTCTACTAACTGCCCGCGTTTGAGCACTAAAATACGATCGACATTTCGGATAGTCGAGAGCCTGTGGGCAATAATTATCGCCGTTCTGTCCGCCATCAAACGCTCTAGAGCTTCTTGAATTAAAGCTTCCGTCCCCACATCCAAACTAGCAGTTGCCTCGTCGAGCACTAAAATACTGGGATTGCGAATGGCGGCGCGAGCAAACGCTAATAATTGCTTTTGTCCCCCCGAAAGATTCGTTCCCCGTTCCCGCAATTGCGTGTCATAACCTTGAGGCAACTGTTCGATTAAACGGGCAACATTTGTCTTTTCTGCTGCTGCTTGAATTTCCTCAATCGAGTAACTTTCCCCCAGGCTGATATTGCTCTTCACGTCACCAGCAAATAGAAAGCCATCTTGGATAATTACGCCTATGTGCCTGCGTAACTCTGCTTGAGGCAAATCCCGAATATCCACATGATTCACCAGAATCCGCCCTCGGCTAGGTTCGTAAAGGCGGCACAGGAGACGGATAATCGAACTTTTGCCCGCACCGGTGGGGCCAACTAATGCTACTTTTTCGCCGGATTTGATGGTGAAATTGAGGTTTTGCAGGACATATTCGTCTTGTTTGTAAGCAAACCACACGTTGTCAAATTGGATTTCTCCCGATTCATAATTCTGCGATTTGGCATTTTCTCCCCCCCTTAGCAAGGTGGGGTTGGCGGGGGGTGATTGGGGATTGTTAGGCAATAAACGATATTCTGAACTTGCTGGATTTTGATGATTATCTGCCAATTCTCGATCGAACGGAGACAAGTTGTAAGCCGTGGCCTCTGGATGTCCAGTTATCAACAACGGTGAATAACCTGCCCTTCTTCCTCCTTCCCTCTTCCCTCTTCCTTCTTCCTTCTTCCCTCTCCCTTCAAACATCCGTGTATCCGTGTCAAAATCCGTGTTGTGCCCTTCCTTCTTCTCGCTAGTTGGATCTTTAATTTCGATCGGTTCGTTGAGAATATCGCTAATCCTTTCTACGGCAGTAAATCCTGCTTGAATTGCAGTGAATTTCTCAGCAAATTGCCGCAGCGGATCGAAGAGACGCTGAGCAAATAAAATGAATGCCGAGAGAGTACCGAAGTTAAGATTACCGGCTAAAACCCTTTGACCGCCCATCCACAAAACCCCTGCGATGGCCACTAAAGCAATCCATTCTAAAGTCGCAGATACGGCTGAGTCATAAAAGATAGTTGTGTCAACGGCTTTAATGTACCGTTTATTGGTGACGCGAAACAATTCTGAGTTGAATCTTTCGCGGCGGAATAGCTGCACTACGCCAATACCAGTCAAGTTTTCTTGCAGTTGTGAGTTAAGGTCTGAAAGTTCTTCTCTTGTAGTGTAATTTGCTATGCGATATTGGTTCTGGAAATAAACTATGACTGCGGTAATTGGTATCATCATCAGCACCAACATTAAAGCTAGTTGCCACTGCATAGTAAACATGAAAATGGCAATTACTAAAATTGAAAATAAATCGCTGACAATGCCGATCGCCCCTGAAGAGAAAACCTCTCCCAAAGCTTCCACATCGCTGGTGAGTCGAGTCATCAATTTACCGACAGGAGTGCGATCGAAAAATCTCACTGCTAGCGATGTGACGTGGGCGAACAAATCATTTCTAATATCTGTAGTAATTATTTGCCCTACTTTGGTGACTAAATAGCCTTGAACTGATTGCAGTGCCAATCTAAGTGTTATAGTTAGCATCAACAAAACTGCCAGCATATTCAATGCAGCAGATAGAGGCAATCCCCGCAAGAATTCGTAGGTAGGTTCCGAGCGAATTACCGAAATTGCCTGTCCGATGAGAATGGGTTGAATTGCTCCTGAGACTGCTAGCGGTACTAATAGTGCGATCGAAATAATCAGCAAGCGTTTGCTGCGGGTTGCGTAAGATGCCAACCTCATGAATAACCGCCAGTCTGTTTCCTGGCCGGATTTGTTTTTGGTGTCTGCTACTGGTGAGGAAAGAGTCATTGATGGCAAAAACTGTACAAAATATCTAGTTAATAATTGTAACAAATAAAATGAATATTTGGCGCTACTATCAGTAACAGGCAAGATGCCTGTTTCACAAAGAGTGTTTTCTTGTAACAGCAGGTTGGGCTGAGGAACGAAACCCCACCAAAATGTTTGTAGGCAGACAAAACAGGTATTATAATCTACTGGTAGAAGTTATATTAATCATGCAAGAGATAGAGACAGCCCGATTGTATTTGAGACAATTTACGCCAGACGACTTAGATGAGCTGTACCGCATCTACAGCGATTCAGAAGTGATGAAGTATTTGAGCGAAGGCGTCCGAAATAGAGAAGAAGCAGCAGCAGATTTATTTCAGATAATCGCAGATTGGGAAAAACACGCTTTCGGTTTGTGGGCTGTTGTCAATAAAGAAAATAACCAATTGATCGGCGACGGGGGGCTTCGCTTCTTAGGCCAAACATCTGAAGTAGAAGTCGGTTACGTGTTAGCAAAAGCGTATTGGGGGAAAGGTTTAGCATCGGAAGTTGCAGCGGCTAGCCTCAAGTACGGATTTGAAGCATTGAAACTAGAAAAAATTGTTGCGGTTGCAGATACCGAAAACAGATCCTCGCGGCGGGTAATGGAAAAAGTGGGGATGACATACCAGCATAACCTCGATGATACCGAGCGAGTATATTATTCAATCTCGCGAAAAATCTACCAGTCAAAAGTAGTTTAGTTGAGTTGACGAAGGAAATTAAACCAAAATGTTTGTAGCAATACTTATCAAAACTGGTATCATAATCTAGTGGTAAAAATTATATTAATCATGCAAGAGATAGAGACAGCCCGATTGTATCTGAGACAATTTACGCCAGACGACTTAGATGAGCTGTACCGCATCTACAGCGATCCGGAAACAATGAAATACCTCACAGGAGTTAGAACTATAGAAGCAACAGAAATCGCCATTCATACCATGCTCAAACGTTGGGAAGAAAACAACTTTGGAATGTGGGCTGTAGTAGATAAAATAGACCGTAAAATGATTGGTCGCTGCGGACTGGGTTTTCTCGACAGAACATCGGAAGTTGAGCTTGGGTATGTACTCAACAAACTTTATTGGAATCAAGGATTGGTAACAGAAGCATCTTTTGCTAGTCTAAACTATGGATTTAAAATATTACAGCTTGATAGAATAGTTGCGATCGCCCGCCCAGAAAATATCGCCTCCCAGCGGGTGATACAGAAAGTTGGCATGAAATATGAAAAAAATGCTCGTTATTACGAAGCTGATGTACTATATTACTCTATTTCGCGAGAAACTGACCAGTCAAAAGTATCTTCGTAGGGTGTGCATTGCACACCTTACTACTTTTAAATTACTCACATTGCAATTTCTCATTATTGCCTGCTGACAACTACGAAGTTCTTTGCAATTGCTTGTTAACTTTTTGAATTTTCTTAGCAAAATACTCTTGTCTGTGTCCCAATTTTTTAGCCACGTCCAACCCTTTTTGATAGGATTCCAAAGCTTTATCGTAAGCCTTCATCTCCTGATAAACTTGACCGAGATTGTCGTAAGCGTTCATCAATCCGTAGAAATTGTAAGCCCGCTCTTCTAACAGCAACTGCATTTGATAAATTCGCAAAGTCGGCTCCCACTGCTTTTGCGCTCGGTAAAGCAATGCTAATTTATCCAAAGCTTCGCTAGCCTGAGCATACTGTTGAATGGGAACTGCTAAATTGTAGGCTTCCTGATAGTATTGAGCTGCTAAATTGATTTGACCTATGGTTTGGTAATCGCTGGCGATCGCAATTTTGAGCGGTGGTATAGCGCTCGGATTTTGCAGGTTGACATACACTGATGCTAGCTTTTCCCTGGCTGCGATCGCCTTTAGGGGTTGTTTCGACTGCTGGTAAACGTAGGCCAACTGTCTCAGAGTCTCTACCTCAGTTGGAGGAGTGACAGGCTGCGGCGGCGCACCGTTTCCCGCAACAACAGCAGAATTTTGCACAGCAGAATTAGCAGCAAATAAAGCGCGGTTTTCCTGAATTAAAGTAGCCAGTTCCTCATACACGGGAGCAGCTTTATCGTAACTCAACCAATTGATGTGAATTAGCCCGATCGCCTTCAAAATCTGACCTTCAGCCAATATATCTTGGTTTTGGCGCGCATTTTCGAGCATTTCTTGGTAAACTTCTACAGTCGGGCCTTTAGCGCGCACCTGCTGAAAAGCCGCAGCGAAGGCGGGGAGCAACTCAGTATTAAGTGGTACTTGGGATTTGACTTGTTTTTGAATTGCTTGCAACCGTTTGGTAATAAGCTGTAGTTCCAGGTTTTTACTGTTACTCCAAGCAACACTTCCCACCCGACTCAAAGCAGCAATTTCCGCCGCCGGGCCCAGATACCTCCGCAGCCGCAATTCTCGGAACCAAATTTCAAAAGCACCAGCCCCATCTCCAGCTTCCAATTTAGCCAATGCTTCTAAGTTTAACTCTTCCAAAGCCGCTGTCAGTTCGTCCCGCTGAGTGCTGCTCAAAGATTCGTTAGCGGGAGCGAGGGGATCGGGTGTGGTAATTTCTAGAGGATTAGGAGAAAATTGATCGAGGCCTGGTGGATTAGTTTGGGCGCTAGCAATAGAACCAGCACACAGCCACAAAAAAAGCAAGCACCCAATTGGCACAGAACTTCTCATTCTCAAAATTTGGTTGCCGCGATTCGGCATCTTTTCTGGAAACATCAAGTTTTGCATATCTACAAAACGGTATAAATTATGTCACAAAGATGGCACAAAAGCAAACTGTTCAACAAGAGCAACAAAATAAATGTCACCGCACTGAGCAATTATTGGGATTTAAAGACCCTGGGCGATCCTCTTCGAGGGCTTCGCCAACGCATTTTACGCTTATTCAATCTAGCCCTAATTCTATTAACTGTTTGCACAGCTTGCGCCCCCCCTCCCGCAGTTGCAAAAGACCGCTCTTTTCCAGAAATGTCCCTCGAATTTTTGGGCGAGTACCAATTGCCAAAAATCAATTTTGAAGGAGTACCAGTCGGCGGTTTGTCAGGAATTACCTACGACCCCAAAGGTATTAGCGAAGTCACTTCCAAAGCTTATCGTTTTTACGCTCTTTCCGACGACCCCAGCGAAAATGGAGAAGCCAGATTTTACAGTCTCCGACTCGACCTCACATCAAACGACCCAGCAAATATTCGCCTGAAAAAAGTTACCGTTGAAGGCGTTACATCCCTCAAAAAAGCAGACGGTGAAACCTTCTCTTGGGGTTCCATCAATCCCGAAGGCATCGCCCTTTCTCCCCGCAATTCAGTATTTGTCGCCAGCGAAGGCGTTACTCATGTGGGCATCCCTCCTTTTCTCGGTGAATTCGACCTCAAAACAGGGCAAATGCGGGGAAATTTGCCGATTCCCAAGCGCTACATTGCCGATGCCAGCGATGAAAAACAGCAGCAAGGAGTCGTTGACAATTTAGGTTTTGAATCTTTAAGTATTGACCCAGAAACCTTTAGTCCGGGCGGTCTCGATCCGTTTCGTTTGTTTGCAGCTACGGAAGCGCCGCTAATGCAAGATTTAGACCCGGAACAGGCAAGCAAACTCCGTTTGTTACATTATATCATTGTAGATAAAACGCCGCAATTAGTCTCGGAAAATCTTTACATTCTCGACCAAGTTCCCATGACTATTTTGAACGGTTTAACAGAATTAGTAACTGTCGGCGGCGGTCAGATGCTGAGTTTAGAACGTTCTTTTGGGCTGTCGGGATACAGCGCTAGGATTTATCAAGTAGCGGTTGGGGCGGCTACAGATACTTCGAGAATCCAGAGTTTTAAAGGGCCAACTGCAATGATAGAACCTGTCAAGAAAAAGTTGCTGCTGGACTTGAGCCAACTCGGAATTCCGCTGTACAATTTAGAGGGAATGACTCTCGGCCCGCAGTTGCCCGATGGCAGCAAAAGTCTAGTTTTGGTCAGTGATGACAATTTTGATGAAGCGCAAAAAACTCAGTTTATTTTGTTGAGTTTAAAAAGCAAAAATTAGGTCAGAAGGGCGGGCTAGAAGCCCACCCCACAAGAAGAAGACTTATTCTTTGTGAAAGAAGCCAGAAAGCCTGTTTAGGAAAACCGTACAATAAAATTCACTCTTTGTGGAACAGGCATCTTGCCTGTTCATAAAATAGTATAAATGAGGTCAAATCAAATTTATCCAACTATAAAATAGCCTAATTATGCTAACTCGTAATACTTTGCACTTACCAGAAATCGAACTTTCTTACCTAGAATGGCAGCCAGAAACAGGCAAAGAAAAAGTTCCGCGTTTGCTGCTGGTGCACGGTTTAGCAGATAGTGCGTGTGTCTGGACTAGCTTGGGCAATTACTTGTCGAAGCGCTATCATATTGTAGCGCCAGATATGCGCGGTCACGGAGAGAGCAGCAAACCGAAAACCGGCTATACTTTTGAAAGTGCGATCGCAGATTTAGAAGCTTTGATGGTACATCTCAACTGGCCTGACGCACATATTTTAGGACATTCTTGGACGGGAAAACTAGCACCGATTTGGGCGAGGCAAAATCCCGATCGCTTTTGCAGTATGATTTTAGTAGACCCCATCTTCATCACCAAACTGCCCGCCGCGCTTAAACTCACCCTGCCAATTGTTTACCGAAAATTAGACTGTCTCAAATGTGTGGGCCCGTTTGCGAGTTTATCCCAAGCAGAAGCAGCAGCAAAACAATCGGGAGAATACGCAGATTGGAGTGAGGTGCAACAAATGCTATTCCAACACCAAATCGAACAAAAATCAGACGGAAGTTGGGGCAGTAAATTTGCGATTGCAGCCAGAAATCAGATATTTGCAGAAGTGATGAAAGTTGCCGGTTTAACTGAAAATATTTATATCCCGACTTTGTTTGTACAGCCGGAAAAAGGCGTAAATCGCATGGCTTGGCAAATGCAGCCATACAAGAGATACTTGAAAAATATTACTGTGGCAAAAGTACCGGGAAATCACTGGTCTTTTTTGACTGAACCGGAAACTTTTAATCAAACTGTGGCAGATTTTTTAGAGGGCACAAGACAGTGAATTTAGAAATTATCGCACATCGGGGATTTTCGGCGATCGCCCCCGAGAATACTTTAGCAGCTTTTGAACTGGCGATCGCCCGCGGGGCTGATTCGATCGAATTTGACATCCAGCTATCCGCCGACAACGTACCAGTGATTTTTCACGACGCCACATTAGATAGAATCACGGGAGTTTCTGGCAAAGTTAGGGAAACAACCCTGTCTCAATTGCAGACACTTAATGCAGGAAAATGGTTTAGCGATGAATTTTCACAAGAAAAAATTCCTACCTTAAAAGAATCATTAGCTATCCTCAAAAATGTTGGCAAATTTCTTTACTTTGATGTCAAGCCTCACTGCGAGTGGTCGGATGCAGATGTCGCGGATTTTGTCAATACTTTGAAGGGCAAAGAAATCCAACACAAATGCGTTATTACCTCCTTTAACGATAAATTTCTGGAACAAGTGCGGCGGCTATCGGGCGATTTGGCGATCGGACACATTGTTGCTAATCTAGAAGCATACAAAACTCAATTTGCTCAAGCTGTGGCGCATCGGGATAATTTGATTAGCAGCCAGTACCGCGTGTTGCTGGAAAACCCCGCACTAATTCCAGAAAGCCGGAGTCAGGGTGTTGACATTGTGGCCTGGACGGTGGACGATCGAGCAGATATGCAAAAGTTAATTGATTTGGGTATAACGCGGATAGTCACTAATTGTTTGATATAATCTTTTTAACTTGATATCTTGCGCCATTATCAAGAACGGGCAAGATGCCCGTTCCACAAAACTCAATTAATAGATGAATTACTTTCGCAAAACCATCCACCAAATGTCTGGCTATGTGCCGGGGGAACAGCCACCGCTAGGCACAAAAATTATTAAACTAAATTCTAATGAAAATCCCTATCCGCCTTCTCCCAAAGCCTTAAAAGTGCTTCAGGAAATAGACGGAGAAATGCTGCGGCGCTATCCTGATCCAACTGGCAAACTTTTCCGCATTGCTGCTAGTAAAGTGTTAGGAGTACCTGACGATTGGATTGCGGTAGGTAATGGCAGCGACGATTTATTAAACTTGATAGTTCGCGCTGTGGGCGAAGCCGGTAAACCAGTTGTTTGTCCTGTGCCTACCTACGTTTTATACCGCACTTTGGCAGAAATTCAAGAGGCAGAATTTGTTGAAGTTCCTTATCCAGATGACTACAAGTTACCAGTCGATTTGTTAATAGCAGCCAGAGGTGCAGTAACCTTTGTAGCCTCGCCCAACAGTCCATCGGGAACAGCCATATCTGTTGCCGATTTGGATAAACTGGCTAAAGAGTTATCGGGCCTTCTTGTCATCGACGAAGCTTATGTAGATTTCGCAGAAAATAATGCTTTGGAATTGACAAAGAAGTACAATAATGTTATAGTATTGAGGACGCTTTCTAAAGGTTATTCCCTAGCAGGATTGAGGTTAGGTTTTGCCATAGCAAATCCGGCGTTGCTGGCAGAATTAAATAAAATCAAAGATAGCTATAATGTGGATGCTTTAGCCTATGCAGTGGGGGCGGCTGCGATCGCCGATCGAGACCACAAAACAGCCAACGCCGAAAAGATTAAGGCTTCGCGAGCAAAACTAGCCATTAGCTTCAGGGAATTAGGCTTTGACGTTTTGCCGTCGCAAACCAACTTTTTGTTAGTTAGGCCACCAAACGGCGATGCAGAAAGGATTTATCAAACACTCAAAGTACGGGGAATATTGATTCGATACTTCAATCAGCCGCGATTAGAAGACAAATTGCGGATTAGTGTAGGTACGGAGGAACAGAATCAAATCTTAGTGAAAACTTTGAAAGAAATTCTCTAAATAACGATCGCACTCAAATTAGTTGCTAGTGATGACTTTAGTCCTCTGATTTGTAGGAAGACTTGCATTCCTCACTACCAACAGCTTGATTACGGATAATTATTAGGATTATCCGTCGCCAACCCTGCCGACTGAGCAATATCCAGCAATCTGTTGTCCGCCGAAACAAAAATCAGTCGAGTTTCTGGCATTGATGTTAAAACAGATTCAACGCGCAAAGCAGCCGCTAATTGCACAGCATCATAAGCCCGGAGTGGATATTGAACAATCAATTCACCCGCCCTTTCAACCAGTGCCAAATCAACTTCGATAACTCTATACCGACTATTGAATTCGGAGCGAAACTTTGCAATAAGTGCAGCAACTTCCGCAGCAGTTATACCGCCTTCACGTTGTCTGCGTGCAAAAGCACTAAGAACTTCCACCCAGGTGATGCGGACTACAAGCAGCGAGTTACCAGTCTGGGAATCCGTGAGCGTTTTTATCCAAGGGCTGCCAATTTCAACCACATATCTTTTGATGAGGGCGCTGCTATCCAAAAAATAAATGTTTACCACGGGCCGCGATCCTCGATAATCATTTCTGACAGAGGCTTGCCCGGTTTAGCCCCTAACCTTTTAGCCAATTCATACACATCTTCATCGGTGACAGCCTCGACGTTGTGGGGAGCATTAGGTAGTGGAGTCACCAATCCTCGGTCAACTAAAAACTGGATTGCCAATTCTGCCTGCTTTTTTGGATCATCGGGCCAGAGTTGAATCTGCACAGTTTCCCCATCCTTGAAAGACACAGCACTCAAGGGACGAAAAACCCCGTTTTCGTAGATAGCAGTAATAGTTTCTGGCATAATTAGCCTCTTAATTAAATGCTTTGACTTATTGTACTTCTTTTAGAGTTTTCAGTAGGGTGAGTCAGTTGTGATTATTTTTGCTCCAAACAAACCATCTCGGAACTGACGCACCTGACAACAAATGGTGCGTCGGAATAATACTTTCGGCGCTGATTTAAAATCTCAAAACTGACGCACCCTACCACTGATATCATCATTCATTCCCGATTCTTTAATCGAAAATCCAAAATCTAAAATCTAAAATCGTCTTACTTCGTTGCCACCACAGCCAAATTCCAAGCCAAGCGCTTCATCAAAGGCAACTTTTTCAAAAAGCCATCCAACTCTTCTAACCGAGAGTATTCCGGTTTCAATCTCTCTTGTTCAATGATAATCTTTTTCCAATAACGCTCATCATTCGGATGCACTTGTTCTATCAAATAAAAGCGCAAAAAAATCCACAGCGATGTCAGCCAAAACGTATCGTAAGCGGTCTCGGAAAACAAAGATTTGACAAAATTTACAATATTAATATCCAAAGGACTTTCATCCTCTGTCCGCACCTTAGTCGCCATCCTGCGGTAAACATTAATCACCGGATTGTGCTTCATCGGGTCCCAAAAACAAGCTTTACCCCCAGGCTTTAGCACGCGGTGCATTTCGCGAATTGCCTTGGATGGTTCCGGCAAATGGTGCAGCAAATTAGAAGCGTAAACAATATCAAAACTGTTGTCCGGGAAATCCATAGCCATTGCATTCACCGTGCAGCCGTCTATTTGGACGCCGTTTTTCTCTGCCAATTTCAGAGCAACTTCTACCATGCCCTGAGAATAGTCGGCCGCCACACAATTGGCACCTTTTTTCGCAAAATAAACGCTATTTTCTCCCGCGCCGCAGCCTAAATCTAAGAGGCGTTTGCCTGTAATATCGCCCATTTGCTGGACGATAAATCTATTTTCTGGGGCGGTACAAGCTTCAAAGTAATCATTGACTCGAATGCCGTCAATATCGATTGTGGATGCCCAAGCATCGTGGAATTGCCGCTCTTTTTTTAAAGTTTCTTCTTGCATTTTTTAGGGTTTGTTGTTGCTAAAAAAGATTTTAATTTTTAACCGCAGATGAACGCGGATTAACGCAGATTTCTTGAGATATATCTGCTGTTATGTGCGTTCGTCTGCGGTTTGTTTCAAGAAAAATGGCTGACAATAAATTTATCAGCGCTGTGCTTTTGCAACAACTTGATTTCCGATCGCAGTTGGCTGTTCCGAGGCTTTTTCAGCACTATGCTGCAATGCCTGATACAGGCGATTTAAAGCGCTGATGTATGCTTCTGCAGACGCTACGATAATGTCGGTATTTGCTGAGTGACCGGAAAATACTTTGCCTTCGTGGCGCAAGCGAATTGTTACTTCGCCGATCGCATCTATGCCCGCTGTTACCGATTGTACAGAAAACTCGATCAACTCGTTCGGTACGTTTACCACCCGGTTAATTGCCCTGTAAATCGCATCCACAGGCCCGGTGCCGATCGCAGCATCGGTCAATTCTTCGCCTGCCGGATTCCGCACCGTTACGGTTGCTGTCGGGCGAGATTTATCACCGCAGGAAACCTGCACCAATTCTAACCGGAATAATTCCGGTGCTTGGTGCACTTCGTTATTGGCGATCGCCTCTAAATCCCAATCAGTAATCTCTTTTTTCTTGTCCGCTAAATCTTTGAACTTGACAAAAGCCTTATTTAGCTCATCGTCGGCCATTTCAAAACCCAACTCTTTCAAGCGAGTGTGAAATGCGTGGCGGCCGGATAATTTGCCCAAGACGATTTGATTTTCAGTTAAGCCGATCGACTCAGCGTCCATAATCTCGTATGTCCGCTTATTTTTCAGCACCCCATCTTGGTGAATTCCCGACTCGTGAGCGAAAGCATTTGCCCCGACAATCGCCTTATTTGGCTGCACCAACATCCCCGTCAAAGTGGAAACCAAGCGCGAGGTTTTGTAAATTTGGCGCGAGTCAATATTTGTCAGCGGTTCCTCAGAATCCGCGGCCCTGCCCAAGAACGGATTATAATATTTGCGCCGCACGTAAAGCGCCATTACCAACTCTTCCAGAGCTGCATTTCCCGCCCGTTCGCCAATCCCGTTAATCGTGCATTCTAACTGTCTGGCACCATTTTTCACAGCTTCCAAAAAGTTAGCAACAGCCAATCCTAAGTCATTGTGACCGTGAACCGAAATAATTGCGCGATCGATATTCGGCACATTTTCCTTAATTCCGCGAATCAAAGCCCCAAATTCGCTCGGAGTCGTGTAGCCGACAGTATCGGGAATATTAACAGTAGTCGCACCGGCTGCGATCGCCCGTTCTAGAACCTGATACAAAAACTCCGGTTCCGATCGACAAGCATCTTCCGGCGAAAACTCCACATCATCCACAAAAGACTTAGCGTAAGCCACCATTTCCGGCACAATTTCCAGAACCTCAGCCCGCGTCTTTTTCAGCTTATACTCCAAGTGAATATCGGACGTAGCCAGAAACGTATGAATTCGCGAATTTACGGCGGGTTTGAGAGCCTCGGCTGCTGTTTTAATATCTTCCTTTCTCGCCCTCGCTAAACCGCAAATTGTCGGCCCATTTTCTGTGCCAACCGATCGGGCTATTTTTTGGACTGCCTCAAAATCTCCCGTGCTGGTGAAAGGGAAACCCGCTTCAATCACATCTACGCCCAATCTCGCTAACTGGCGAGCGATCGTCAGCTTTTCATCCACATTCAGAGATGCACCCGGAGATTGTTCTCCGTCCCGCAAAGTCGTATCGAAAATAATAATCCGGTCTTGACTTGGTTTAGTTTTCATAGCTCTAAAAAAGTGTTTTCCTGATTTTTACTTGTCCGTTTTTCTGGATTTTTAGCCTCCAGTCAGTCGATTTTAGATTTGAGATTTTAGATTTGAGATTTACTCCACAGATGAATCTGGGAACTTGAACCTTAGTCTCAACTTTTGGGCTACTGGCGACTCCTATCGGAAAGCAAGTATGCGTTTTTGGGCGGGGGCACCAGTCCCGTGTTTCGCGCCAATAACGAATAATTAATAACCCATAACCCATAACCCATAACTAATGACTGCTGACTAATGACTAATGACTAATAACTACTAACTACTGACTAATGACTAATAACTACTAACTACTGACTAATAATCCATCTTCTCGATATGTTCCCTAATTTCATTTAGGTCTATATACCTATCTGTAGCATTTCGTAACTCTCTAGCAATCATTCCTTCGGTTGATACCACAGTAATATGAGTATTTTTGGAGCGGAGCAGCTCGATCGCCCGCTCAAAATCCCCATCCCCGCTAAACAGCACAACTTGGTCGTATTGATCCACGGTATTAAACATATCAACCACAATTTCTATGTCTAAATTAGCCTTTTGAGAATATCTGCCCGAAGCATCGTCGTAATATTCCTTAAGAATTTTAGTGCGAACCGTGTAACCTAGACTGATTAAAGCATCTCGAAATCCCCTTTGATCTTGGGGGTCTTTCAGACCCGTATACCAGAAAGCATTGATCAAGATGACATTCGGCTGCGAAGTTTTGAAATATTCGAGCACCCTGCGAGGATCAAAAAACCAACCGTTCTTTTGTTGAGCGTAGAACATATTGTTCCCGTCCACAAAAATAGAAAGGCGGTTCATTAAGTTTGTCATAGAAACTTAGACCTAATAATTGTAGAAAGAAGTTAATCTAAATATCACATTTTAGCAACATGGAGCTAACTGAGGCAATAGATTAGACTTCAGAAAACTCCATCTCCCCAGTATTTCATATTTTCGGCTCTACCGCCAGAGGGTTCTTTTAACCCTGCTTGCATTTGAGCGAGGGGCCCTCACAAACTATACGCGTAGTAACTCAATACCGGCTGCCGTGTCAAGGTTAATCGCGCCTTCAAACTACCGCGCCCACCGCCCTACCGCCAAGCAGGCATACCTAAGCACATAGCAGTAGATTTTGCTCCCCTGATTTCATAGCGCAGATTACCTCCACTCAAGCCTTTTTGCTTTCAAGAGCCCAGCGAGCTAACTCTGTCCGGTTGTGCAGACCTGTTTTGCCCAGCATATTGCTGACGTGGCTTTCGATAGTCCGCTGGCTGACATTCATCACGTCTGCGATCTGGCGGTTTGCCATACCCTGCGCTAGCAACTGTACCACCTTTAACTCAGTGGGAGTCAATTCGACATTGCGGCGCGCCTTAATTTTTGGGCCGCTCTCCATACCGGGATTTGAGTGGCGAATCAAGCGGGATGCTGCTTTCAGAGAAGATTCCACTTGGGCTACCAGTTCTTCTGGTTCAAAAGGCTTGACTATATAAACGTCAGCCCCAGTGCTCAAGCCTTTTACTCGGTCTGAACTTTGACCTTTTGCGGACAAGAAAAGAACCGGAATCCAGCTCGTGCGAGGGTCTTCTCTGATGTGTTTGACTAAAGTGTAGCCGTCCATTTCCGGCATCATCACGTCGCAGATCATCAAGTCGGGAACTTCTTGTTCTAGTTTTTCCAGAGCGTCTCTGCCGTTTTCTGCTGTAATGACGTTGTAACCCCGAAACTCTAAGTAGTCCTTGACGAGCAAGATCAAATTGGGGTCGTCGTCAACCAGCATCAGCCGTTTTTGTTCTCCTGAATTATTGTCCTTTGTCATGTTTATTCCCGCTAAAGTATCCCGCACACTTCCTTGTTTTCACTTCAGTTTTTTCGGTCAGTCCCCCGCCACCCGGCTGGGAGTGGAGGACGACGATCGACTGAAGGGATGGCGGTGAGGGAAAGCGGGGCGGGTATTACCGCTTTCCAACCTATAATCGACGGCTGTTTGTGAGTGTCTTACGACCTGGAACGCAGCCCAAACCTGTAATCGACGATCGCCCTGTCAAGATCGGCCTTGATTGATTGGAGATTCCCTAACAGAGCGCAAGTTAAATATCTTTAATCTCGATCGGTTCAATTTCAGGTTAATGCCCCGGTTTTAAATGATACTTCTGATATAGAGAAATTTAAGCAGACTCCCTACTTACGTATTTAACTGTTTCTAGTGTAGTTTGGCAACCTGCTTAGTGTCTGCCACTGAGAAATTTTTGCACAAAATTTCACAGTTCCTCCAAGCGATTTTTTTTACTGTACCTTTTGAGAAACACCAGGAACACGGGAAGCCGCACAAGGAAGACAAGAACCTAACTACAGTTTTATGGAGCTGTAGCAGGTGCGATCGCCCGGAAGCCAAACTGTCTCAAAATCTCACCCTTAACCTTAAATTTAACACTTTACCTATAACCCTGTACTTTAAACAGCGCTACACTTAAATGTTTGGCTGGGCCTCAGCAGGCACAGGCAAAGGATGAGTCAAGAAAGCGTATTCTTGAACCACCTTTGAGTTTAGGAGATGTTCCTGAATAATTCTCTCAATGACGGGTGGAGTAACGTCGCGATACCACACTCCGTCTGGATAGACTACCATAATCGGGCCAGACGCGCACACTCGCAGGCAATTGGCTTTCGTGCGAAAGACGCAGGTTGGTCGAGTGGCACTTGGCTTGTCCAACCCCAATTCTTGCAAGCGTTTTTTTAAGTAATTCCAAGCCTCCAGACTGGTTTGCCGATCGCAGCACTTGGGCACGGTTTGGTCGGCACAGATAAAAATATGCCGCTCGATTTGAGCGATTCCCAGGCTTTTGACGCAAGCGCTCAAGCCTTGGTTGCAAGATTCATCGTTATGTTCAAGCATTTTATTCATTCGTCAACAGTAATTGGTTAGCGCTCGAAAGTCATCACCACAGCCCCCCTGCCTCCCGTCTCAAGGGTAGGTTTTTTACAATTCAGAAGTTGAGGGCAAGCCATAGGCAAGTTTTAAAGGCATAACAAGTCGAAATCCGGGCTTTTTCGCGAATGGCTCTTTTCCCTTCTCCCTCTCCCTCTCTCCCTCTCTCCCTCTCTTCCCCTCTTTCCCCCTCTCCTTCCCTCCAACTCATTCTCGGTTCGGGAACCCGTACTGACAACTAAGTTGCGATCGCCCCTGACTAAAGCTAAATTAGCACTCAGGAGCCGAGAGTGCTAATATGTCAGTTGTAAGTAGTCCGCTGTTGCTTTCATCGTGACCCCTGACGACTGACTCACGACAATCTGTAATCTGGAGATTTATTTATGGCAGCAGTATCACTGAGTGTTTCTACCGTTAAACCGTTAGGCGAGCGCGTGTTCGTAAAAGTAAGCGCTAGCGAAGAAAAAACCGCCGGCGGCATCCTTCTGCCCGACACAGCTAAGGAAAAGCCCCAAGTAGGCGAAGTCGCGGCCGTGGGCCCCGGCAAGCGCAATGACGACGGCACCCGCATTGAAATGGAAGTCAAAGTCGGCGACAAAGTTCTCTACTCGAAGTACGCCGGCACCGACATCAAACTCGGCACAGACGAATACGTCTTGCTTGCAGAAAAAGACATTCTGGCGATCGTTAACTAATTAATCATTAGTCATCAGTCCTTAGTCATCAGTCATTAGTTTAAAGCGAACGCCGCCAAACAACTAATGACACGGGACAAATGACTAAAATCCATCATCCCCAATCCAAAATCTCAAACCCTCTCATCCCCAAAAACTATGGCTAAGCGTATCATCTACAACGAAAATGCACGTCGCGCCCTCGAACGCGGTATGGACATTTTGGCCGAAGCAGTGGCCGTAACCCTCGGCCCCAAAGGCCGTAACGTGGTTCTCGAAAAGAAATTCGGAGCTCCTCAGATCGTCAATGACGGTGTTACCATCGCCAAAGAAATCGAACTAGAAGACCACGTAGAAAATACAGGCGTTGCCCTGATCCGTCAAGCAGCTTCCAAAACCAACGACGCAGCAGGCGACGGTACCACAACAGCTACCGTTTTGGCTCACGCCATGGTCAAAGAAGGTCTGCGTAACGTAGCAGCCGGCGCAAATGCGATCGCCCTCAAGCGCGGTGTTGACAAAGCAACCACGTTTTTGGTAGAAAAAATTGCCGAACACGCCAAACAAGTAGAAGATTCCAAAGCCATCGCTCAAGTCGGCTCCATCTCTGCTGGTAACGACGATGAAGTCGGCCAAATGATTGCCAACGCAATGGACAAGGTGGGCAAAGAAGGCGTGATTTCCCTGGAAGAAGGGAAGTCTATGACCACCGAATTGGAAATCACCGAAGGGATGCGCTTCGACAAAGGCTACATTTCTCCCTACTTCGTCACCGACACCGAACGGATGGAAGCGATTCTCGAAGAACCCTTCATCTTGCTGACAGACAAGAAAATCGCTTTGGTACAAGATTTAGTACCCGTGCTCGAACAAGTAGCTCGTTCCGGCCGCCCGCTGTTGATCATTGCAGAAGACATTGAGAAAGAAGCTCTAGCTACCCTCGTTGTCAACAAACTGCGCGGTGTGTTGAACGTGACTGCTGTTAAAGCACCCGGTTTTGGCGATCGACGCAAAGCCATGTTAGAAGATATCGCCGTATTGACCGGCGGTCAACTAATCACCGAAGACGCCGGTTTGAAACTGGAAAATACCAAGCTCGACATGATCGGCAAAGCCCGCCGCATCACCATCACCAAAGACAGCACCACAATTGTTGCCGAAGGTAACGAAGCCGCGGTCAAGTCCCGCTGCGAACAAATTCGCCGTCAAATGGACGAAACCGAGTCTTCCTACGACAAAGAAAAGCTGCAAGAACGTTTGGCCAAATTGGCTGGCGGCGTCGCAGTGATCAAAGTCGGCGCGGCTACCGAAACAGAAATGAAGGATCGCAAACTGCGTCTTGAAGATGCGATCAACGCAACCAAAGCTGCTGTAGAAGAAGGAATTGTTCCTGGCGGCGGTACAACTTTGGCTCACCTGACTCCTCAATTGGAAGAGTGGGCTAACAGCAGCCTGAAGGGCGAAGAATTGACCGGTGCTTTGATTGTGGCACGGGCTCTAGCTGCTCCTCTGAAGCGGATTGCTGAAAATGCTGGTTTGAATGGCGCTGTGATTGCTGAGCGCGTCAAAGAAAAGCCGTTCAACGTCGGTTTCAACGCAGCGACAAATGAGTTTGTCGATATGTTTGAAGCTGGTATCGTTGACCCTGCGAAGGTAACTCGTTCTGCTCTGCAAAATGCAGCTTCTATTGCTGGCATGGTGCTGACAACCGAGTGCATCGTCGTTGACAAGCCTGAACCGAAGGATGGCGCTGCTGCTGCTGGCGCTGGCGGCGGCATGGGCGGCGGCGACTTCGATTACTAATTAATCGATAGTTTGATGGGGCGGGCTTTAGGGCCCGCCTTTTTA
>Ga0164305_10000255_pt1 | contig 18919 bp, 20 predicted proteins | sample Whisoiple_237_MG_FD_110215 | JGI IMG/M metagenome (GOLD analysis project Ga0164305, IMG submission 110215) | Soil microbial communities amended with pyrogenic organic matter from upstate New York, USA - Whitman soil sample_237_MG | ecosystem: Environmental > Terrestrial > Soil > Agricultural...
CGAGCTTCTCCAGGAAGGCGCGCGTGCCGGAGCTGGCGATCGTGCCGAGCGCGACCGGCAGTTCCTCATGCGACATGCCGATGCCGTTGTCCTCGACGGTGAGCTGCTTGTTGTCCTTGTCGAGGGCGATGGTGATCTCGAACGCCGGCGCGTCGCCCGTCAGCTCCGGATTGGTCAGCGCCTCGTGGCGGAGCTTCTCGCAGGCGTCGGCGCCGTTCGAGATCAGCTCGCGCAGGAAAATGTCGCGGTCGGAATAGACCGAATGCACCATGAGGTGCAGAAGCCGGGAAACGTCGGCCTGGAATTCGTGGTTTTCGGGTTGGCGCGGCTGGCCCTCGGTTTGCGTCTCCGGTTTGGCAGCTTCGACGTTCGCGTCCACCTTGTCCTCTCCTCTGGCAATCGATAGGTCCGATGGCGCCGATATCGCCATCCGGCGGCGGGGATGCAAGACTTGAGCGCCGGACTTGGCGGGTCTGGCCCTCTCCGGATCGCGTTCTTGAGCCCGGCGAGGGAGCGCCCTGGGGGATGGCCGACCAGCTGCCAAACGAACTCGTCGAGGCGCTGCTTAGGGCGGTGCCGGAGGCCGCGCTCATCGTCGGCAGCGATTTCCGGCTGATCGCCGCCAACCCCGCCGTCTCGTCGCTGCTCGCCCCGCTACGGCCGGGCGAGCTCCTGGTGCGCGGTCTGCGCTCGCCCGACATTCTCGACGCGATCACGCGCGCCTTTGCCGCGCGCAAGCCGCAGAAGGTGCAGTGGCTCGAACGCGTGCCGGTCGAGCGCCTGTTCGACGTCTATATCGCGCCGATCGACGTCGCCGACCTGCCGCGCATGGTGATGCTGACACTGCGCGACTTGAGCGAAATCCGCCGCGTCGAGCGCATGCGCGTCGATTTTGTCGCCAATGTCAGCCACGAGCTGCGCACACCCTTGACCTCGATTTTGGGCTTTGTCGAAACCTTGCAAGGTCCGGCTCGCAACGATGCCGTGGCGCAGGATCGTTTTCTCACGATCATTGGCGATCAGGCGCGCCGCATGTCGCGGCTTGTCGACGATCTCCTCTCCCTGTCGCGCATCGAGCAAAGCTCGCATTTGCAGCCGACATCGATCGTCGATCTCTCTTCGATCGCCGGGCATGTTGTGGATACGCTCGCGCCGATGGCCGACGAGAACGAAACGCAAGTCGTGCTTCAGGCTGAGGAGCCCGTCCTCGTCCGCGGCGACCGCGACGAGCTCGTGCGCGTTGCCGAAAACCTGATCGAGAATGCGATCAAGTATGGCGCGTCGGACAAGCCCGTGGAAGTCACCGTCAGTCCGCGCGACCGCGATGCAATCCTGATCGTGCGCGATCACGGACCCGGAATCCCGCCGGAACATCTGCCGCGCCTGACCGAACGGTTCTATCGCGTCGATGCGGGCGAGAGCCGTGCCAAAGGCAGCACCGGGCTCGGACTCGCCATCGTCAAGCACATCCTGGCGCGCCACCGCGGCCGGCTAACGATCGAGTCAGGCTCCGGCCAAGGTGCGACGTTTTCGGCGATCCTGCCGTTGAGCGAAGATCGGGGTCGCGAATCCTGAGCCTTTCCCGAAGCTTATGCTGTCAATCAAGTGTCATGTGCGTGTCGTAAAAGCCTCGTCGGCCAGCAATAAGTTGCCGTTGCCGCCACCCTCCTACGGACGGCTTCCGACACAAACATCCCACTCCCGAGAGGCTTCATGATGAAGACAATTCTCCGCGCTGCGCTTGTGGCGGCTGTCGCCACTGGCGTCAGTGCCAGCGTGCGCGCGGCCGATATATCCGGCGCCGGCGCGACCTTCCCCTATCCGATCTACGCGAAATGGGCGGACGCCTACAAAAAGGAGACCGGCAACGGCCTCAATTATCAGTCGATCGGCTCCGGCGGCGGCATCAAGCAGATCAAGGCCAAGACCGTGACGTTCGGGGCTTCCGATATGCCGCTCGAGCCCAAGGACCTCAAAGCCGCCAACCTCATTCAGTTCCCGACGGTGATCGGAGGCGACGTTCCCGTCGCCAATCTGGATGGTATCAAACCCGGCGAACTCGTCCTCGATGGCGCAGCCCTTGCGAAAATTTATCTCGGCGAAATCAAAACCTGGGACGATCCCGCAATTAAGAAGCTGAATCCGAACGCCAAGCTTCCGTCGCAAGCGATCGTCGTCGTGCACCGTTCCGACGGTTCCGGCACCACGTTCATCTGGACCGACTACCTCTCGAAGGTCAGCCTGGAGTGGAAATCCAAAGTCGGCGCGAACACATCGGTGGAATGGCCCGTCGGCATTGGCGCGAAAGGCAATGAAGGTGTCGCCAACAACGTCGCCAATACCAAGGGCGCCATCGGCTACGTCGAGTATGCCTACGTCAAGCAAAACAAAATGACGTACACGAACGTCATCAACAAGGATGGAAAGCCGGTCTCTCCCGATGCGGCGAGTTTTCAGGCCGCCGCGGCCAACGCAGATTGGGCGAAGGCTGAAGGCTTTTACGTTATCCTGACGGATCAGCCAGGGGCGCAAAGCTGGCCGATTGCGGGAGCAACGTTTATTCTTTTCCCGACGCAGCCGCAGGATCCGGCTGCCGCCAAGGAGGCGCTCAAATTCTTCGAGTGGGCTTATACCAAGGGCGGCAAGATGGCTGAGGAACTCGATTATGTGCCGATGCCGCCGGATGTTGTGAGCCTGATCAAGAAAGAATGGTCGAGCGACATCAAGGATGCGAGCGGCAAGCCGCTGATGTAGGCAACGCGTATGTGGCGGGAGGCCGTCCTCCCGCCGCTGCCGACCGGAGCACCCGAACGCAAGATGAGTCCGCGCGTGCAAATGTCGGCAGATACGAGCAGCACCGGGAAGGCAAATGGAGGCCTTGCTGTGACTGATGCCGCGGCTCTCGTGAGCATGCCGGAAATAGCCGCCGCCGGGCGCGATCGCCGCAAGGTTTTGCGACGGCTGCAACTCAGCGATAGCGGCTTCCGCCTTTTGACGCTGTGCTCGGCCGCCGCCGTTCTTGTTATTCTCGGCGGTGTGATTTTATCGCTCGTTTTGGGATCGCTGCCGGCGATCCGAGAATTCGGCTTCAGCTTTCTGGCGAATCAGTCGTGGAACCCTGTCACCGATAAGTTCGGCGCGCTCGCGGCGGTCTACGGAACTCTTGTGACGTCGGTGCTGGCGATGATCATCGCCATTCCGGTCGGCATCGGCATCGCCATCTTTCTGACCGAGCTCTGCCCGCCATCGCTGCGCCGCCCGATCGGCATCGCGATCGAGCTTCTGGCCGGCATTCCCTCGATCATCTATGGCATCTGGGGACTCTTCGTCCTCGCGCCGTTCGTTCAGCAATATGTCGAGCCGGCACTGATCGCGATTTTCGGGCCCATACCGGTTCTGTCGACGCTGTTTGCCGGTCCGCCTTACGGGATCGGAATTTTCACCGCGAGCTTCATCCTCGCCATTATGGTGCTGCCGTTCATCACCGCAATTTCACGCGACGTCTTCGAAACGGTTCCACCGGTGCTGAAGGAGGCGGCGTTTGGAATTGGCTGCACCACATGGGAAGTCGTCCGCAAGGTGGTCATTCCCTATGCTCGCCTCGGTGTCATCGGCGGCATTATGCTCGGTCTCGGTCGCGCGCTCGGCGAAACCATGGCGGTGACCTTTGTCATCGGCAATGCGCACAAGATTTCCGGCTCGCTGCTGGCGCCGGGGACGACGATCTCGGCGACGATCGCCAACGAATTCACCGAAGCCGTCGGCGACGTTTACACTTCCGCACTGATCGAGCTCGGCCTCATCCTCTTTGTCATCACGTTCATCGTGCTTGCTGCCTCGCGGCTCATGCTGATGCGCGTCCAGCGCAGAGATGGAGCCTGACGATGGCGTCGATCTATCGGACGCGGCGCCGCAACAACACGATCGTGATGGGCCTGTGCATGGCTGCCTCGGCCTTCGGCTTGGCATTCCTCGTCCTGATCCTCGCCGCGCTGCTCTGGCATGGATTGTGGGGATTTACCCCGGCCGTGTTCACCGAGATGACGCCGCCGCCCGGCGCCTCCGGCGGACTTCTCAACGCGATCATGGGCAGCCTGATCATGACGGTGCTCGGGTTAGCGATCGGCGCGCCGCTCGGCATGCTCGCCGGCACCTACATGGCTGAATACGGCCGCTACTCGCGGCTGACGACCGTTGTGCGCTTCATCAACGATATCCTGCTCAGCGCGCCCTCGATCATTATCGGTCTGTTCATCTACGAAGTGCTGGTCGTGCGCATGGGCCATTTCTCCGGTCTTGCTGGCGCCTTGGCGCTGGCGGTGATCGTCGTGCCGGTCGTGGTGCGCACGACCGAAGACATGCTGCTTCTCGTTCCCGGACCCTTGCGCGAAGCGGCCGCGGCTCTCGGCTTGCCGCGCTCATACGTGATCACGCGTATCGCTTATCGCGCGGCGCGCGCCGGGCTGATCACCGGCGTGCTTCTGGCGGTCGCACGCATCAGCGGCGAGACGGCGCCGCTGCTTTTCACGGCGCTGAACAACCAGTTCTGGAGCACCGATCTCAACGCGCCGATGGCGAGCCTGCCAGCCGTGATCTTCCAGTTTGCTCTCAGTCCTTACAAGGATTGGCAGCAACTTGCCTGGACCGGCGCGCTCATCATCACCTTCGCTGTCCTGGCGCTATCGATCCTGGCGCGCGTACTTGCAAGACAAAGGGTTCCGCAATGAGTCTCGTCATGGATGCGCCGGCCGCCCACGTAACGGTAAGAAGCGATGTGCCGGAAAAAATATCGATCCGCGGACTTGATTTTTTCTACGGGCAAACCCGCGCGCTCAAATCGATTTCGCTGCCGCTTTACCGCAACGAGGTCACCGCGTTTATCGGGCCCTCCGGTTGCGGAAAATCGACGCTTCTTCGCGTCTTGAACCGCATGTACGATCTTTATCCGAACCAGCGCGCCGAGGGCGAAGTGCTGCTTGACGGCGAGAACATCCTGTCGCCGGAGATCGACGTCAATCTCCTACGCTCGCGCATTGGCATGGTTTTCCAGAAGCCGACGCCGTTCCCGATGTCTATCTACGAGAACATTGCATTCGGCATCAGGCTCTATGAGAGGGTGAGCAAAAGCGAGATGGACGATCGCGTCAGAGCAGCCCTGGAAGGCGCCGCCCTCTGGAACGAGGTGAAGGACAAGCTCCATGCGAGCGGCCTCAGCCTGTCGGGCGGGCAGCAACAGCGGCTTTGCATTGCGCGCACCGTCGCGATCCACCCGGAAGTGATCCTGCTCGATGAGCCGGCCTCCGCACTCGACCCGATCTCGACCGCTAAAATCGAAGAGCTTATCGACGATCTTTCCGAACAATACACGATCGCCATCGTCACGCATAATATGCAGCAGGCGGCGCGTGTCTCGGAGTACACGGCCTTCATGTATCTCGGCGAGCTGATCGAGTTCGACCGGACGCGCCGCGTCTTTACCTCGCCTGAAAAGAAGCAGACACAGGATTACATCACCGGCCGCTTCGGTTGATCCGGGACGGAAGAAGGACAATGCTCATGCCGGAACATATCGTCAAAGCTTACGACCGGGAGCTCGAGTCGCTTGGCCGTCGCATCGCCGAGATGGGTGGCCTAGCCGAAAAGATGCTGTCCGAGGCGATGGATGCACTCGCCGATCTCGACGTCGAGATGGCGCGCCGGGTCGTTGCCAGCGATCCTCGGCTGGATATGCTGCAAAGAGAAATCGAGGAGAGCGCGATCATGACGATCGCGCGCCGCCAGCCTATGGCCGTCGATCTGCGCGAATGCGTTGCCGCGATCCGCATTTCCGGCGATCTCGAACGCGTCGGAGACCTCGCCAAGAACATCGCGAAGCGCTCGGCGAAAATAGCCGCCGAGGCGCGGCTGCCGCGAGCCATCGTCGGTTTGAAATCCATGCACGACGTCGCGGCCATGCAATTGAAGGACGTCCTCGATGCCTATGCACAGCGCGATGTCGAGCGCGCTCGGGAAGTCTGGAGTCGCGATGCGGAGCTCGACGCTCTTGAAGACTCGGTGTTCCGCGACCTCCTGACGTTCATGATGGAAGACCCGCGCAACATCTCGTTCTGCACGCATCTCCTGTTTTGCTCGAAGAACATCGAGCGGATCGGCGACCACACGACCAACATCGCCGAGACCGTGGTCTTTCTGGTGACCGGCGAATCCCTGCCGGTCGAGCGCCCGAAAGGCAAGAGTGCCTTCGAGCCCGCCGAATCCTCATGAAGGCCTTGCGATGAACGAAATCCGAGCAACGCAACGAAGTTCCACTAATACCGCGCCGCGCGTTCTCGTCGTGGAAGACGAGGCGGCACTTTCGCTGCTCCTCTCATACAATCTGGAAGCCGAAGGCTTTATTGTCGAGCGGATCGAGCGCGGCGACGAGGCGGAACTGAAGCTGGAGGAGACGCCGCCCGATCTTGTCATTCTCGATTGGATGCTGCCTGGCGTCTCCGGGCTTGAAGTCTGCCGCCGCCTACGTGCGCGGGATGCGACCCGCACGCTTCCCGTCATCATGTTGACGGCGCGAGGCGAGGAGGCCGAGCGCGTGCGCGGCCTCGCCGTCGGTGCCGACGATTATGTGGTGAAGCCGTTCTCGATTCCGGAGCTGATGGCGCGGGTGAAAGCGCTCTTGCGCCGCGCCAAGCCGGAGCGCATCGCCGCGCAACTCGTCGCCGGCGATCTCGAGCTCGATCGCGAGACGCGGCGGCTGCGTCGCGCCGGCCGCGAGATTCATTTGGGTCCGACGGAGTTCCGTTTGCTCGAGCATCTGATGGAGAAGCCAGGGCGCGTCTTTTCGCGCGGCCAGCTTCTCGACAGCGTCTGGGGCATGTCGGCGGAAATCGACGAACGCACCGTCGACGTTCACGTCGGGCGCTTACGCAAAGCGCTCGTGCGTGGTCGCGAGAAGGACCCTATCCGCACCGTGCGCGGCGCCGGCTATTCGCTCGATGAGACGCTGATCAGGGGGTGAGAAACGGCCGCCGTGGCGTGGCGGATTGTGACGATCCGTATCTCTTGCTCGCTCGCCGTGACCGAATAGTAGATCAAGTAAGGATATTGCGGGACGACATATTTGCGCACGCCGCGTCTCTGCAAGACGCCAACGGCTGGAAAACTCCTGACAATGCCTAGCGCCCGCGCGATTGAGGCGCGCACAGTTGCGGCTCTCGGATTCTACGCATTCAAATAATCAAGTATCTCGCGAAGCTCAGAAGCCGCGCGCGGAGAAAATCGAACCTTCATTCCTCAAGGCGGCGAAGCAGGGCCTGTACTTCCTCGTCCGATGCAAATTCGCCGCGTTCGATTTGCGCGAGTCCGTCGAAAACAGCTGACAGATCACGTGGATCGATCTCTTCGGGTTCGCCATCATCGGCCAAGGCCAGGATGGCTCGCGTGATATAATCCTGCCGCTCAGGCGGCAGACGCTGGAGCGCTTCGAGGGCGTCGTGAAGCAGATCTGTCATTGTGCGTTTATATCGTCTTATCTTGCAGCGTGAAGAGCCAAATCTGCAATATTGCAGAGCCGAAACTGCAATGTTTCAGATTGATCCTGCGCACCAAAGCTCCCAAAGTGCGTGGGTGAAAGCCAAAGCCCGATGAGAATCCTCGCGATCGACACTGCGCTGCCGGCCTGCTCGGCCTGCGTGCTTGATTCGGATACCGCAGAGCCGGTCTCGTCTGAGACGATTCCCATGGTGCGGGGCCATGCCGAGGCGCTCATGCCGCTGATCGAGCGCGTAATCGCGCATGCGGAGGGAGGCTTCGCCTCGCTCGACCGCGTCGCCGTGACGGTCGGGCCAGGCTCGTTCACCGGCATCCGGGTGGGCCTGTCTGCCGCGCGCGCGATCGGAGTTGCGCGGCGCATTCCGGTTGCCGGCGTCTCGACGCTCGCGGCCCTCGCCGCCCCGCTCATCCTCGAAGGCGAGGACGGCGTCGTGGTTGCGGCGATCGATGCGCTGCACGGCAGCGTTTATGTCACCGGGTATAGCCCCGCGGGGCGCACCATCCTTTCGCCGCGGCACGCACCGGTGCGCGATGCGGTGCGCGCGCTCGGCGCCGGGCCGTTGCGCATTACCGGCTCGGGGGCACCGATGCTGGCCATCGAAGCATGGTCCATGGGGCTGAAGGCAGAGGTCGTCGGGGAGCGGATCGCGCCGGATATCGCCTACGTCGCGCGGCTCGGCCTTGCCGCCGATCCCGCAAGCGCCCCGCCGCGCCCGCTCTACCTGAAGCAGCCTTATGCCAAGCCGCAGGAGGCGGCGGCGATCGAGCGGGCGAAAGAGCAGGGCGAGGAAGAGCGGGGCGAAGAAGAGGCACCCGGCCTGCCGCCCTGATGTTCTCTTTCTTCCAACGAGCAGTCCCGTACTCGATCCGGCCGATCGGGCCGTCCGCTGGGTCGGACTGCGCCCGGCTGCATGAAGCGTCCTTCGCCCACCCCTGGTCGGCGGTGGAGTTCGAGACGCTGCTGTCGGCAAGCAATGCGATCGGCGACGGGGCGCTGGCGCGGGGCGGCCGCTTGATCGGCTTCGCACTTTCTCGCCATGCGGCGGGAGAGGCGGAGGTCCTGTCCATTGCCGTGGCCAAGCCGGAACGCGGCAAGGGCCTCGGCCGAGCCCTCATGAACGCCCATTTGGCGCGCCTGGCTGCTGCCGGCGTGGGGAGCGTCTTCCTTGAAGTCGAGCCCGGAAACGCGGCCGCAATCGCGCTCTACGAGCGCCTGGGATTCGAGACCATCGGAGAGCGGAAGGGGTATTATCGAAGGTCCGGCGAGACAAACACGCCTGCCTTGACTTTACGCTGCGAGCTTGGCTGAGGTTGCGGGCCGATCGCTCGACGTGAGTCGCCCATGATCTACCTGCGCGGCATCCTCACTCTTCTCGGCTTTGCGTTCCTTGTATTATCGACCGCGCCGCTGCAATGGCTGGCGATGCGCTGCAATTGGCGCATCCAACGGCAATTGCCGCTGCTCTTCTGCCGTGTGACGTGCCGGCTCTTCGGCATCAGGCCGCGCTTTCACGGCCGCATTGGCGGGCCTTCGCCGCAGATGATCGTCCCCAACCACGTCTCCTGGGCCGACGTGCTCGTGCTCGGCTGCCGGCAGTCACCCTTGCGTTTCGTGGCGAAGAGCGAAGTTGCGGGCTGGCCGTTGTTTGGCGCGATTGCGCGTCTGACCGGCACGATTTTCGTCGAGCGCCAACGCCCGCGCTCAATCCTGCGGGTCAATGCCGCGCTCTGCGAGCGCTTGGCTGCGGGTGAAGACGTCGTGATCTTCGCGGAGGCGACCACCAGTGACGGCAATCGCCTGAGGCGCTTCAACGCACCGCACTTTGCCGCGGCGAGAGACTTCCTGCGGGCCCGGCCGGAAACCGCGTATGTGAATGTCGCGCCAGTCGCTATCGCCTACACGCGCCGCCACGGCCTCCCGCTCGGCCGGCTCGGCCGCTCCGAGGTCGCCTGGTACGGCGACACGCCGCTCCTGCCGCATCTCTGGGCACTCGTCACCCGCGGCGGCATCGACTGCGATGTGACCTACGGCGCGCCGATGCGATTTGACCGCTCGAGTAACCGCAAAGCCATGGCGCGTCAGACCGAAGCGGCCGTGCGGCGCCTCGTCACCGCGAACCTGAGCGGCCGTCGCGCCCAAGCGGCGGAAGCAGTGCCGGAGCCGGGTCTGACCGGGCCCGAATTGAAGACGGTCTGAGGAACTGCCGGCGGTTCTCTTCCTGAGCGAAACAGCGTAGAACGCCCGTTCGAGAGTTTGGCCCAAGGGGCACATGAGCGAATCGTTTGAACTGATCCGGGGTAGGAGGGAACCAGAGGCACCGGCACTGACCAAACCGCGCGCGTTCATCAAGTCATACGGCTGTCAGATGAACGTGTACGATGCCGAGCGCATGGGCGATATTCTGGCGCTCGAAGGCTATGACGTCGCCGACTCGGCGGCTGCCGCCGACCTCGTCCTCCTCAACACCTGCCATATCCGCGAGAAGGCTTCGGAGAAGGTGTTTTCCGAGCTCGGCCGGTTGCGCGCCCTGAAGCAGGCGCGTCGTGACGCCGGGCGCGACATGCTGATCGGCGTTGCCGGTTGCGTCGCGCAAGCGGAAGGCCGTGAGATTATGCGGCGCCAGAGCGCCGTCGATCTGGTTGTCGGGCCGCAGAGCTATCACCGGTTGCCCGACCTGCTACGGCAGGCGCGGCGCGGCGGGCCGGTCGCCGACACCGATTTTCCGGTCGAGGACAAGTTCGCCGAGCTACCGCAGCCGACCGAGCGGCAGATTCGTCAGCGCGGTGTTTCGGCCTTCGTCACCGTCCAGGAGGGCTGCGATAAGTTCTGCAGCTTCTGTGTCGTGCCTTATACGCGCGGCGCGGAATTCTCGCGCCCGATCGCGCAAGTCGTTGCCGACGTGGAGCGGCTGGCGCGCGCCGGGGTGCGTGAGGTCACGCTGCTTGGGCAGAACGTCAATGCCTATCATGGCAAAGATGAGCACGGTCGCGCCTGTTCGCTCGGGCGCCTGATCCGTAGGCTTGCCGACATTCCCGGCATTGCGCGGCTGCGTTACACGACAAGCCATCCCGCCGATATGGACGAAGAGCTGATCGCCGCGCATCGCGACGTGCCGGCGCTCATGCCTTATCTTCACTTGCCGATACAATCTGGCTCCGATCGCGTGCTTGCCGCGATGAACCGCAAACATAGCGCGGCATACTATCTCGCCATTGTTGACGAGGTCCGCGCCTCGCGACCGGACATTGCGCTCTCTTCCGACTTCATCGTCGGCTTTCCCGGCGAGAGCGAAACGGATTTCGAGGCGACGCTGTCGCTGGTCGCCGCAGTCGGCTATGCCGGCGCCTTCTCCTTCAAATATTCGTCCCGCCCCGGCACGCCCGGTGCGGAGCGCTCCGATCAAGTCGCCGAGCCTTGCAAAGAAGAGCGCCTCGGGCGCCTACAGGCGCTCATCGACGAGCAGCGACAAGCATTCAACGCGGGCACAGTCGGACGCATCGTCAATGTGCTCGCGGAAAAGGCAGGCCGCCATCCCGGTCAGATCGCCGGCCGCACGCCCTACCTCCAGGCCATTCACTTTGATGGACCGACGGAGTTGATCGGAGAGGTCGTGCCGGTTGAAATCGTCGCAACAGGTCCGAACTCCTTATCGGGCCGGCGCGTCGATGAAAGGCACTCGGCGGGAGAATGTCCGAATTGAGATCTGACGACCGCGCAGCTGCGCGACCGCGTCCCGAGTCGTTGCCGCACGAGGCGCCGCATGCCGTCTCCCCGAGCGATCCGGCCGAAGACACTTGCGAAGTCACGCTTACCTTCGAGGACAACCGCGCCGCCTCGGTGGTGCTCGGTCAATACGATCAGAACCTCGCCAAGCTGGAACGCGCGGTCGGAGTCGTCGCGCACGCCAACGGCAATCACGTCACGCTGAAAGGCGAGAACGGCGCCTGCGAGCAGGCGCGCCGCGTCCTGGAATTGTTGTATGCGCGCGCCGCCTCCGGCCATGAGATCACGCTTGGCGACGTTGACGGCGCCGTGCAGGAAACCCGCCTGCAAGGCTCGCTTTTCCCCGATGAGCTGCCGCTAGGGCAGGGCGCGTTCGAGCAATTGTCGACGCGCAAGCGCGGCTCGGTGCGGGCGCGCAACGCCGCTCAGCACGCCTATTTGCAGGCAATGCGCAGCCACGAGCTTGTGTTTGCCGAAGGCCCCGCCGGCACCGGCAAGACGTGGCTTGCAGTCGGCTATGCGGTGAGCCTGCTCGAGCAGGGCAAGGTCGAGCGGCTGGTCCTCTCGCGGCCCGCGCTGGAGGCCGGCGAGCGGCTCGGCTTCCTGCCGGGAGATATGCGCGAAAAGGTCGATCCTTATTTGCGGCCGATCTACGACGCGCTGCAGGATTTCATGGACGGCCGCATGATCGAGCGCGGCCTTCAGACCGGCATGATCGAAGTCGCGCCGCTTGCGTTCATGCGCGGCCGTACGCTCAGCAATTCGTGCATTCTGCTCGACGAAGCGCAGAACGCCAGTTCGATGCAGATGAAAATGTTTCTGACGCGGCTCGGCGAGAATTCGCGCATGATCGTCACCGGCGATCCGACGCAAACCGATCTGCCGCCGGGACAAACCTCGGGACTGAGCGAGGCAGTCGCGCTCTTGTCGCGCGTCGAAGGTATCGGGCACGTGATTTTCCGCGAAGGCGATGTCGTGCGTCACGACCTCGTACGCCGTATCGTCGGCGCATACGAGGCAGCCGCGCGTGCCCGGCATTCGGAAGCGCACGAGCTCCGCCGCACACGGCGAGGTTCCTCGTGACAATCACCGTCGACGTCGAGGTGGTTGATCCGGCATGGCTTGCGGCCGGCGAGGTCGATGGTCTGGCGCAGGATGTGGTTGCCGCAACCTTGACCGAAGTCGGGCGGCGCGTGCATCCGGATGCCGAGATCAGCGTGCGGCTCTGCGACGATGACGAAATCCGTGCGCTCAATCTCGCCTGGCGCAACAAGGACAAAGCGACGAATGTTCTATCTTTTCCCTCTCCCGCCGGAAATCGCGGACCGTTGCTCGGCGATATCGTCGTCGCGTTCGAATACGTGTCGGAGGAAGCGCGCGAAGCAGGCCGCTCGCTGCGCGACCATCTAAGTCACATGCTTGTCCATGGTTTGCTTCATTTGCTTGGCTTCGACCACGAAAGCGAAGATCAGGCGGAGGAGATGGAGGATTTCGAGCGCCGCATTCTGGCAAGGCTCGGAATCGAGGATCCTTATTCGGGCACGGTGCCGGTGGAAGACCTGGCGATCTCGCCATGACTGAAGCTGAAATCGAACGGGACGCAAATGTCGAGACGCATGTCGTCCCCCGCCCGAGTCTGCTCGATCGCCTGCGTGGCCTTTTCGGACTCGGCGGTGCATCCATTCGCGACGACATCCAGATCGCGCTCGAAGACACGGCGGCAGGCGACCTTTCCGCGCAGGAACGCGCGATGCTCAAGAACGTGCTCAACCTGCACGAACTCAGGGTCGAGGACGTTATGGTGCCGCGCGCCGACATTATCGCTGTCGGCCTCAACACAACCCTGCGCGAAGTCCTCGCAGTCTTCCGCAACGCCGGTCATTCGCGCCTGCCCGTGCACGCCGAGACGCTCGACGATCCGCGCGGAATGGTGCACATCCGCGACTTCCTCGATTATCTCGCGGCCAGCGCCGAGAGCGCGGTGGCGTTGAAGCGCAAGAGCGAGGCGCCGCCGGCAACGCAAGCCGCTGAGCCGACCGGCGTCACATATGCGGCCGCGCTCGATCTCAACATGCCGCTTGCGCAAGCCAACATCCTGCGGCCGGTATTATTTGCGCCGCCCTCCATGCCGGCACTCGATCTGCTCGTCAAAATGCAGGCGACGCGCACGCATATGGCGCTGGTCATTGACGAATATGGCGGCACAGACGGCCTCGTCTCGATCGAGGACATCGTGGAGATGATCGTCGGCGATATCGAGGACGAGCACGATCTGGAGGAAGAGCCGCAAATCACGCCTGCCGCCGAGGGCACGTTCATCGTCGACGCACGCGCGAGCCTTGAGGACGCATCCAAGGCTGTCGGCGTCGAATTGGCTGGCGACAATCTCGCCGAAGAGATCGACACGGTCGGCGGCCTCATCGCGTCGATCGCCGGCCGTGTTCCGGTGCGCGGCGAAATCGTTGCCGATCCGGCGCGCGGAATCGAATACGAGATTCTCGATGGCGATCCGCGGCGGGTGAAGCGGATCAAGCTGCATCTGCGCGACGGAGAAAAGGCCGTGGCCGCAAAGGCGAGCGAATCGAGTCCGGTTAACTTGGGGAAGTAGGTTTACTCAAACTCCGCCGGATCGAATTCGCGGTGTGTCGAGCAGAATTCACAGGTCACGCCGATCTTGCCGTTGTCGCCAACCATATCGGCGCGTTCCTGCGGCGTGAATTGCCGCAGCATTGCCGCGACGCGCTCGGTCGAGCAGCGGCACATGTCGTGGATCGTTTGCGACTGAAACACGCGTACGCCGCGCTCGTGAAACAACCGGTAGAGCAAGCGCTCGCCGGATAGAGTTGGATCGACGAGCTCATGATCTTCGACCGTGGCGGCCAGCGCTTTACCTTCGGTCCAGGCGTCGTCCTCGACGGCGATATCGGTCTTTGTCGCCCCTTCCGGCGCGTCACCCGGGTGCAAATCGGCCTGGCGCCGGCGCTCAGGTGCTTCCGGTAGGAATTGCACAAGCAATCCGCCGGCGCGCCAATTCGAGCCGGAACCGGTAACGCTCTCGGCGACAGCCAAGCGCACGAAGGTCGGGATTTGCTCGGATTGACGGAAATAGCGGTGCGCGGCTTCTTCAAATCCCTCGTTTTCCAAGGCGACCACACCTTGATAGCGCGCGAGATCGCCGCCGCGCTCGATCGTGAAAGCGAGATGGCCATGGCCGAGAAGATCGGCGGCGCTTGTGCGGCCTTGTGCAATCGCGTTGTCCAATCGCGCTGCATCGAAGCGGGCGAAGGCGCGCAGCCGGTCAGGCGCATCGAAATCGACGACGATCATGTCGACGATGCCGTCTGTGCGCGTCTGCATCTGGAAACGGCCGTCGATCTTCAGCGATGAGCCGAGCAGCACAGTCAGTGCCGCTGCCTCGCCGGCGAGCCGCGCGACCGGGCGAGGATAATCGTGCCGGGAAAGAATCTGATCTATGGCCGGGCCGAGCCGCACCAGCCGGCCGCGCAGATCGAGGGGTGCAACCGCGAACGGCAGCACCGTGTCGTCGTGACCGCGATCGGAAACAGGCCGGCTCGCATGGATTTGAGACGCCGGTTGCATCAGCTCCCGACGGCCTCAAAGCACCAGGACAGGATGCCCTTCTGCGCATGCAGCCGGTTTTCCGCCTCGTCGAACACGACAGAGTGCAGACCATCCATCACTTCATCGGTGACTTCCTCGCCGCGATGCGCCGGCAGACAATGCATGAAAATCGCATCGGGGCGGGCCGCTGCCATCAAGTTCCCGTTCACTTGGTAAGGCGCAAGCAGATTGTGCCGCCGCCGCTCGTCGCGATCGCCCATCGACACCCAACAATCCGTCACAATCGCATCGGCTTGCTCGACAGCTTCGAATGGATCACTGGTGACGCTGATCCGCGCTTTATTGCTCTTCGCCCATGTGATCAGCTCAGGCGCCGGCGCGAGTTCGGGCGGCGTCGCGATTCGCAAGTCGAAGTCGAGACGCGCGGCGGCATGAATCCAGCTCGCCAGCACATTGTTGCCGTCGCCGCACCAGGAAATCCTGCGACCTTTAATCGGCCCGCGATGCTCCTCGAAAGTCAAAACATCGGCCATCACCTGCGTCGGATGCGATTTCTTCGTGAGCCCGTTGATGACAGGAACCGTCGCGTGCCGCGCCAATTCGATCACATCCTTGTGCTGCAGGGTGCGGATCATAATGGCATCGACAAAGCGCGAGAGCACGCGCGCCGTATCAGCAATCGTCTCGCCGCGTCCGAGCTGCATCTCGCCGCCGGTCAACACGACTGTCTCGCCGCCGAGCTCGCGCATGGCAAGATCGAAAGACACGCGCGTGCGGGTCGATGGCTTATCGAAAATCATCGCCAGCACTTTTCCTGAAAGCGGCTTTTCCGGCGCGAAGCGTCCGTTCGCCCGGCGCGCAGCCTTCATGGCAGCGGACTCGCTCAGCATGCGCCGAAGATCGCTCGCCGCGGTCTCGGAAATGTCGAGAAAGTCGCGCCCTCGCTTCTGTGCTAGGGCCGAGCTCACTCCGCTGCTCCCTTTTGCGCGATCGGCTGCTCGAGCTGCTCACTCGCGCGGGACAGGCGCTCGACCGCCTCATTGACTTCCCCATCGGTGACGATGAGCGGCGGCAATAGCCGCACGACATTATCGCCGGCCGGGATCGTCAAAAGCTTCTCGGCACGCGCCGCGGCAACGAAATCGGTATTCGGCACACGCGTCTTGATGCCGACCATCAGGCCTTCGCCGCGGATTTCCTCGATGACGGAGGGGTGTCGGTCCTTCAATTCGGCGAGCCTCTGGCGCAGGAGCAAACCCGTTTGCGCGATGCCGTCGATAAAACCCGGCGCAAGGATCACATCGAGCACGGCGTTGCCGACTGCCATCGCCAGCGGATTGCCGCCATAGGTCGTGCCATGCGTGCCGACGGTCATGCTGCGGCCGGCTTCCTCGGTCGTGAGGCACGCGCCGAGTGGAAAGCCGCCGCCAATGCCTTTGGCGATGGCTATGATGTCCGGTTCGATGCCCGACCATTCGTAGGCAAAGAGCTTGCCGGTGCGTCCCATTCCGGTCTGCACCTCGTCGAGCACCAGCAAAATCTTGTTGTCGTCACAGAGCTTGCGCAGCGATTTCAGGAATGACGGCGGCAACATGCGCACCCCGCCTTCGCCCTGGATCGGCTCGATCAGAATCGCGCCGGTCTGCGGACCGATCGCGCGCTTCAGCGCTTCGAGATCGCAATAAGGGACCTGGTCGAATCCTTCCGCCTTCGGTCCAAAGCCTTCGAGATATTTTTGCGTGCCCGCCGCAGCGAGCGTCGCCAGCGTGCGGCCATGGAAGGCACCTTCAAAACCGATGACGTGGAAGCGCTCCGGGTGGCCGGTCACATATTGGTATCGCCGCGCCACTTTGATCGCGAGCTCGAGCGCCTCGGCGCCGGAATTCGTAAAGAACACATAATCGGCGAAGCTTGCATCGGCGAGACGCCGCGCCAGCCGCTCGCCTTCCGGAATCTGGAACAGGTTCGAGGTGTGCCAGAGTTTTCCGGCCTGCTCGGTCAACGCTGCGACGAGATGCGGATGCGAATAGCCAAGCGAGGCCACCGCGATCCCGCCGCCAAAATCGAGATAGCGCTCGCCCTTAGTCGAGGTCAGCCAAGCGCCATCGCCTCGCTCGAAAGCGAGGTCGGCACGTGCATAGGTCGGTAGCAGAGCCGAGACCAAGGGAGGACTCCAGCGGGGCTGTAGGCAGATGGAGGGCCGCCATTCGGGCCTTCCAAAATCAAAGTGCCGCCCGCGAGGGACGGCATTTCCATCTGGCAATTTAGGTTCTCGGAGCCGCTTGGTCAAATGTGTGGCGAAGTTGCCAGCCGTGGCGAGATTGCAGCATTCCCACCCGAAATCCCCAGCGATCCGCTGGGGAAAACAAAATCGGCTTGCCACGGACTCTTGCGCATGATTCAACCCATAGAGTAATTGTTGGGATGTCGACCACGACATCTCGTGCGGCGGCGGACCTCAGAAAGCGTAAAGGCGTTCGACGACACCGGCTTGTCCGGTGCAGCGGTGACTCTCGGATTCGGCAAACGCCGACTCGGACACAGGCGAGACAGAATTGCAGGAGACCCACATGTCCTGGACAGACGAGCGCGTCGAATTGTTGCGCAAGCTTTGGCAGGATGGATTGAGCGCAAGCCAGATCGCCGGCGAGCTCGGTAACGGCATTACCCGCAACGCCGTAATCGGCAAGGTCCATCGGCTCGGCATGTCCGGACGCGTCAAGCCGCCAAGTGCTGCGACGGCGCGCCCACGCGCACCCAAACCGGCGCGGCCTCCTGGCATGATGCCGATGCGGCCTTTCATCCGCGGCAATACCGCACTCGCGGCCGAGATGAGGCCGATGGAGTTACCGCGTCAGCGGGTAGAGGAGGACGTTGTCGTTCCGCTCTGCGAGCCGGTGACGATCACCGATTTACGCGAGCATATGTGCCGCTGGCCCCTCGGCGATCCGACGACGCCGGAGTTCCGCTTCTGCGGTGCGCGAACCGGCGATACCGGGCCTTATTGTGCGGGTCACGCGCGCATGGCGTATCAACCGGTGCAGGATCGGCGTCGCGACCGGGGCCTTGCGCGACTCGCCTGACCGCGGCGTCTAAAGAATTTTGCAGAACTCGTCGAAATCGAGCCGTGCCGCGCGCGGGCGTGTGCTGTCCGGCGCGCGATAGCCGAGATTGCACAGAAAATTCGACTTGGTTTTGCCATCGGGAAAGAATTCGCGATCGAGGCCGGGATTGTCGAAGCCGGACATCGGACCGCAGGCGAGGCCGAGCGCACGCGCCGCGATGATCAAGTAGGCGCCCAGCAGGCTCGAATTGCGGGAGGCATTCTCTTCGATTTTCTCGGGAGCGGCGGTCGCGAATTTCGCGATATCAACATGCGGCGCGAGCTTGCCGAAATGCTTATGGAAGGCGAGGTCGTAAGCAACGATCGCGGTGACCGGCGCGGCCATCGTGTGCTCGCGGTTACCGGCCGAGAGATGTGGGTTAAGCCGCGCCTTCGCTTCCGGCGATCGGATGAACACCAGGCGCCCAGGCGTTGAATTGTTGGCAGTCGGTCCCCAGCGCATCAGGTCTGCGAGTTCGCGCAGGGTGCCGTCCGAGACCTCCTGCGGCAGGAATTTGCGGGTGGTCCGCGCCTCGAAGAAGAGCTGATCCAGGGCGGAGCGCGGCAGCGGAGCGGGCATCGCGAAGTCAAGGTGACGGAAACGGAAGCACAGCCAAGATGCTCCCGCCAGCCCGCTGGTTCCCGGATGCCTTCGGCTTGCTGAAGCGGCTAGACCTGCTCGACTGCGCGGACTTCGGGAAGGAAATGGTGCAGGAGGTTCTGGATACCGTGCTTGAGCGTCGCCGTCGAAGAGGGACAGCCTGAGCAGGCACCCTTCATGGTGAGGAATACCACGCCATCGCGGTAGCCTTTGAACGTGATGTCGCCGCCGTCGCCAGCAACTGCTGGACGTACGCGCGTCTCGATGAGGTCCTTGATCGTCTCGACGGTTTCGGCATCTTCCGCATCGAAAAATTCATCGCCTGAGGCGGCCATTGGCGGCGCGCCGCCGTCGCGCAGGAGCG
>Ga0164305_10000256_pt1 | contig 18908 bp, 21 predicted proteins | sample Whisoiple_237_MG_FD_110215 | JGI IMG/M metagenome (GOLD analysis project Ga0164305, IMG submission 110215) | Soil microbial communities amended with pyrogenic organic matter from upstate New York, USA - Whitman soil sample_237_MG | ecosystem: Environmental > Terrestrial > Soil > Agricultural...
GTCAACACTCCAATACTCCACCACTCCATTACTTCCGTCTTTATCGCACCTTCATATTCCAGCCGAAGATCCGTTCACTGGGCAGTGGCCGATAATCGATGTTTTTCGCCATGCCGAAGAGCAGCTGATGCCGCCACATGAACTGCGCCGGCGCTTCATCGGTGATCAGGCTCATGGCCTGGGAAAGCAATTTTTTGCGCTTGACTGGATCGAAGGCTTGGCGCTCAGCCGACAAGAGTTCATCCAGCTTCGGATTCGAATAACCGATGCGCGGCGAGCCGCCGGTTTCGAAGTACTGCGACAAGGCTGCGCTCGGATCAACCACACCGCCTCGGCCCATATAGTAAAAAGGCACTTTTCCAACCTGAACGTTAGCCCAGAGCGTCGCCCATTCAGGCGTGAGCAACTTGGTGCGAATCCCTACAGCGATGAGCATCGGCACCATCGCTTCCGTAACTTGCTTGTCCAGAGTGTAACGGCCAACCGGCGTCGAAAGTTCGACGTCAACTCCATTCGGGTAGCCCGCCTGTTTCAGCAGCTCGCGAGCTTTCTCCGGATTATAGGTATATTTCGGCTGCAGGTTGGGATCATAGCCATACTGTCCTTCACCTATGGGTCCGTCCAAACGAGACGCTTCGCCTCGTAGCAAAGTTTTAATGATAGTGTCGCGATCGATGGCATACCCGACCGCTTGGCGAACCAGCTTGTTATCCCAAGGCTTCACTTTGGGCATCATGGCGAGAAACATGATCTCAGCCGTGTGAAATTTGACAATCTTGTGGTTCGCGCTGCGCTCGACGCGCTCGCGCAAGTGCGGCGGCACGAATTGGGCGATCTGAATCTCATTATTCAGAAGCGCCGTGACCCGTTGCTCGGGTTCGCGCATCAGCCGAAAAACGATCTCATCGGGCGCCTGCGGGTACTGCTTCCACATCGGATGGCTCTTGTCTTTGCCGATCACGAGCCGCTGGCCGGGGATGAGCTCGCGAAATCTGTAGGGTCCCGCGCCGACCGGATACTGTCGATCAGCAACCTCCGGCCCGTATTTGTCATAAATCGCTTTACTGGTGACGATCACCCGATCAAAAAGATAATCGAGCAATGGCGCCGTGGGCTCTTTCGTGGTGATTCTAACCGTGTACTTGTCGACCACCGCCTCCCCTGCCACCGCCGAGACATTCTGGAATTGCTTGGTGAAGGGGTCGCTGCGCGTTCGCTTGAGCGAATGAACCACATCCTCGGCGGTCACCGGCGAGCCGTCGTGAAAACGATTGCTTTTTCGCAGATGAAACAGCCAGGTCTTCGGATCTTTCACTTCCCAGCTCTCGACCAGCAACCCGACGTGCTGACCCTTGTCGAAATCGTATGTGCCGAGGCAGCCAAGAACCATGCACCAGACGCTGTACATCAATGACACGCTGTCGCCGTAGGGATTAAAGGTCTCCATGGTTTCGGTGACGCCGATCGAGATCCGCGTTTCCGCAGCGCGCGCGTAGGGTCGCGCGCCCAACAACCAAACGCCCACTGTAAGGAGCACCAACGCGCCAATCGCTCGTCGCTTCATGCGTCCTCCGATCCCCGTCGCTCCATTACCCCATAATCCATCAGTCAGCTCCGAAGTTTTACTTCCACAGCTGCTTGTAAAAACCCTGAGCATCCAGTTCCTTGACGAAGCGGTCATCGTAGAATGCCTCAGGCTTCGCTTCTTTCGCTTTCGGGTTTCGCGCGGCAGCCTGATTCAAAACTTCCTGAATGCCGTCCCGGGTGTTGTATGGAATCTTGTCGACATAGTCGACCGCGTACTGGTAAACCGTATCGAGAGTCTTGGCGTCCGTGGCTCGGGCATATTTGCCGATCGCGCGCCGGCTCAATTCCTTATCGGTAAACAGCATGTGCACACCTTCACCATACGCTTTCAGAAAACGCCGCACGAGATCGGCATTAGCATTGATGAACGATCGGCGCGCCATGAACGCATCATGCGGAAAGTAAACGCCGGCCTTGCCCATATTCATGAGCACCCGCGCGCCGGCCTCTTCGGCTTTGAGGTTTGTAGGACTGGAAAAAGGCGCAGCCACGATGGCGCGGGTGCGCAACAGCGCCGCTGCGGCAAACAGATCCCCGGTTTGAATCAGCGTGACATCACGGCCCGGCTCGAGCCCCTGTTTGCGCAGCACATAGCGCATCGTAAAATCAGTTGATGATCCAAACCGGGTAACTCCAACCGCCTTGCCGCGCAAATCCTCGACCGATTTGATCTCTGGCAAAGCCATAATGTAAAACGCTGGAACTTTTACCATCGATCCAAACATTACAATATCCGCTCCGCCCAAACTTGCATCCACGGCGGCGCTACCGGCCGCGCCCGCTATCGGCAGATCACCGCCGAGCATCGCTTGAACCATCATCGATCCCGAGGCGATCAATATCAGGTGCGAATCAATATCGTACTTCTCGAAGAGCTTGCCTTCTTGCGCTACCCACAGTCCCGCAAAAACGCCACTGGCGCTCGAGTAACCGTTCGCCAGACGATCTCGTGCCGAAACCGAACCGCCCATTGCGGTCATCAGCATCATGGTACAGACGATTGTGCGGATCGTTTTGCTCATTGGGGTAAATCCTTTCTGCTTACATCTCGCCCATACCGCAACAACAGCTCATCTCGAATGGTTCATGATTTGCGGAAACCTCGGTAAGAACTTTTTCGCTTCTCCACAATGATCGAGTTTCGACCGCACGAAACTTACTTGCGCCGATACGCGCTCCATTTTGCTAGCTTGAAAACGACGAAGAGGATTACCACCATGACCAAGAGTGGTGCTATAGCTGCCATAGGATCAACCTCCGTATCGGGTCTAAGACTCTAGTATGAGCATATACAAACGATACTGTCCAACTGTTGGATGGCGGGGCTTCCGTTAAGATCTGTTTGACCTATTTGCAATCCCAGCCGCTGATTCGGTAAAAGCAGCTAGTGTGGTCTCGAAATTTCGCTCAATATTCCACGTATTGAAAATAAAAATTCGACAATGAGGAAAATCCTTACTGCACGAGCATTCAATGCCATAAGCAAGCTGCTATTGGCTTTTACTGCTCGCGTCGCGACATTCATTGCGCTGATTTTGCTTTTGGCGCATGAACAAAGTGGTTTTACGCAGGATTTCTACAAAGACAAGACCCTGCGTTTCATCGTCGGGCAGGCGGCGGGCGGCGGCTATGATACCTACACCCGCACCATTGCCCATTTCATGAGTAAACACGTGCCCGGCGACCCTGCGGCCGTGGTCGAAAACATGACCGGTGCCGGAAGCCTGGTCGCGGCCAATTATCTTTACAACAACACGAAGCCTGATGGCTTGACAATCGCCAACTGGAACAGTGCCTTCGTCCTCAATCAGGCCCTAGGCGATCCCAACATAAAGTTCGACGCGCGGAAATTCGGCTGGCTCGGCGCGCCCAGTAAAGGGGTACCGGTTTGTTTGGTGATGGCTTTTACCGGGCTCAAAAGCTTTGATGAAATTGCCAGATCGCCCAAGCCCTTGCGCATGGGAGGAACTGCGCCCGGTTCCCACAGCATCGATCTGCCGCTCATGCTGAACAAGATGATCGGCACAAAATTCAGTGTCGTTTCCGGTTATCAGGGCACGGCCCAGATAAAAATCGCGTTACAGCGGCGTGAAGTCGATGGCCACTGCACCAACTGGGATTCCGTGCTGGCCACGCAGAGGGATCTACTCGATGCCAAGGGCGACGACCGCATGGTGCCGTTTTTGGTGCATAGCCGGCTTCCGGACCCTGAGCTTAAGAATGTGCCGCTGTTCAGCGAGGTCCTGAAAGACGAGGTCCATGCAAAAACCTACAAGGCTTATATGGCACAAATGGAATATCAGCGGCCCTTGACCGTGGCACCCGGAACACCCAAAGACAGATTGGAAATCTTGCGCCGTGCCTTCAAATCGACTCTTGAAGACACGGAATTCGTCGCCCAGGCAAACAGATTGCGGCTCGATATTACTTATGTCTCGCCTGAAGAGATCGACAGATGGGTCAATGAAGTCTTGACAATCCCCCCAAAAGTCCGAGAGAACTTGCAGTTTTTATCGCAGAGCAAGTGAACAAGGCTCATCCGAGGAGAGAACCGATGGCTAAAAATGGATTCAAGGCGATGGATTCCGACATGCACGTCTTCGAGCCGGCGGATCTTTGGCAGCGCTACATTGAAAGGAAGTATCTCGAGCGCGCCCCCAAGGGGCTCAATCGTTCCTTTCGTGACCTGGGCATCGAGGTCGACGGCAAGGTCCTGCCGATCCCTCGCAATCCGGAAAATCCCGCTTTGGCCAAATACCGTCAAGATTTTTTTGCGGAAAAATACGGCGACGCGGGAAAACGAAACTTCGACGGCGTTTCACAAATGCAGGCGATGGACAAGGAAGGCCTCGACGTCGCGGTTTTATTTCCCACCCGCGGCTTAACGGTTTTGGGCATCGATGATCTTGATCCCGATTTCGCTAGCGCCGTGGCGCGCGCCTACAATGACTGGCTCCACGACTTCGCCCAAACAAATCCCGAGCGCATGTTTGGCGTGGCTATGATTGCGCCCCACGATAGGAGTGGCGCTATCGAGGAAATCCGCCGGACGGTGAAAGAATATGGCTTTCGTGGAATTTTCCTCAGGCCGAACCACGTGAATCGAAGAAAATGGAGCGATCCCTATTACGACCCGCTCTGGGCCGAATGTGAAAAGCTCAACTTGCCGGTGGGCTTCCATGAAGCAGGCCGAGTCTACTTGCCCCAGCCCGCTTTTTTTCACATTTGCTCGACCTTCTCGATGTTCAATACCTTTGGCTTTCCCTTCGCCAATATGCTTGCTTGCGGCGATATGATCTTTGGTGGTGTCATGGAACGATTTCCGAGGCTCAAAGTCGCCTTTCTTGAAGGAAACTGCTCGTGGGTTCCATGGCTGCTCTGGCGTATGGGCGAATACGCCGAGACCACAGGCAAAGCGGAATATCCGTATCTTACGCTCTCGCCCCTGGAATATTTTCAACGCCAGTGTTACGGCGCCGTCGAATGCGACGAGATCACGGCGAAACACATTCCCGAATATGACCTAGAAGACAACATGGTTTTTTCCACGGACTACCCGCATCTCGACGTAAAATATCCGCACGCCATCGAAACTTTTTTACAACTGCCGTTCTCGGACCAGAGCAAACGAAAGTACCTGTGGGACAACTGCGCCCGCCTGTATAATTTCGTCTGACCCGCAAGCCAAACCGGAGCGCACCGACACACTTTCAAGTTCTTTCGGCATGCTGAATGACTTCGTGCATTTCGAAGACGTTGGGTCCGGAAAAAATCTCCGCGCGCGGGCGGTTTCGATGCGCTTCCTTGAATTCAGCGCTCTCCGTCCAGGCCTGAAATGACGCTTCATCCCGCCAGTGCGTCAGCACGATGTAGTAATCGCCTTTGAGCGGCCGTAGAATCTCCAAACGAACGAAGCCCGGCATGTTCTCTACTAGGCGCGCCCGTCCCTCGAAACGTTCTTCGAATTCCTTCTCGCGCCCCTTCGCAACTTGCAGTCGATTTGATACCACGATCATTGCCATCTCCTAATTACTCTTAAAAGTTCGTTGATGAATACAGCCGTGCCCTGTCGTCGCCGATAACAACCGGTATTCAGTCTTTGACCTAAGCAGGATTGCCATGAATGCAGCACCTAACTTGCCGCCGCCATGTATCGAGAGCTCAACTCGGACAGATATTTTTCCGTACTGCCGAGAGTCGCGTCCGCAGGCAGCCGCTTTAAATCCGCGATGAGCGTTTTCAGATCAGCCGCTTGCTCGGCAAGCGCTGCGATCCGATCGAAGTAACGATAATAAGTCAGATCATGGCTCAGTTTCGCTTCCAGCACCGTGGGCGGGTGCTGACCCAGAATCTGACGTTCGAACTGGCGCCGGTAAGTCGGATAGTGGATCATTTGCTGGAGAACTTTTTCTTTCGCCGCATCAATCGGCAAGGTCTTGAAGATGGGCATTGCTTCGGCAACCAAACCGTTGAGTTCACGAGAGACCCGGCGCTCCTCGTTCAAGGACGCGAGCGCATTAGTCGAACCCGGCTGGTCGTTCTTCTGTTGAAAAAACGCCACTGCCGCCAGATAGCCCAGCGGCGTCACCAGGCCTTCTTCAATTTCCCACGGCAGCGCGAAATTGGCGTCGCCGTGCAGATCCTCGTGCAAAACTACCATCACCCGACGCATCAGCGGCTCGGCGGCAAAACCTATGGTCGCTACCGATCGCGAATCGGCGAATTCGTTTCCCTGTCGGTAATAAACGCTATAACCGTCAACGCGATAAACCTGCTCGATTTTGAGACGCTCTTTCTCGGTGCCAAAGCCGATCGCCAAGCGCACGTCGATGGGACCCTCGAGCGCCAGGGTTCCGGCGCGTTGCATCCAGAGCCATAACATCGACAGTGGCTGGGTCTCCTGAGTCGTTCGGCTGAGCGCAGGACTAGGCTCGATACCGAGAGATTTACCGAAGCTTTTTACTTCCTCGATGAGCGTTGCTGTATGGCTTAACTGCACCGTGTCTTCAATTCGGGGGGTTATAAGCCTGGCGCAACCCGAAACGCTAAGGCCGGCGGCCACCGCTACAGCGAATCCGATCCGCAGTGAAATCCTGAACTGAATAGCCTGAAGCGCGCCAAAGCAGCTCACATCGAGAATAGAGACGCAAGCGGCGCCGTACGAGGTATCTGTCCCACTTCCACGAGCAGCTCCATTTCAGCTTCGGTGAGTCGCTGCTCGTTTTTGGTGAAGGTAAAATCTATTTTCGGATAGCGCGCCGAGGCCAGCAAAGCCTCTCTGTCGCCGCCATAACGGGAGATAAAGGCGTCGGCGATCTCTTCGAGATGCGCCTCGCTGTACGCAAACGATGCGCGAAACGCTCTCAACAGCGTTTCTTTGATACCCGGCGATTTCTGCAACAAGTCCTCGCGTGCCGCCACCATATGTTTGATGATTTCATCGAAGCCGTGCAATTCTTTCCAGGCTTCTCCGTCGGTATAGAGACGACGCACACCATCGGCAACTTCGCCGCGAAAAAAGAAATGATCCAGCAAGACCACGGCATCCGCCTCGCCTCCCTGCAGGACGTCCAGAAGTTTTTCCTGTGGATAGGCCGCCCAGCGTAGCTTCGTATCGTCGACGCCGTAAACTCGGCGCAATAGATATTGATGGATCGCGTGCGGTCCCTGATGCGTGGCGATAACCCGGCCTTCGAGATCTTTCGGCGTCTTGATCGCACCGTCCGCATGCACGAACACACCATTACCTTTCATCGTCGACTTCCATTCGGTGGCGAGACCTATGATCGGCGCCCCTTGCAGCTTGCGCCGCAAGAAATTCGGCAAATAAAGATTCGCCGCTTGCACCTCGCCCCGGATCAACGCCTCTTCTTGCTCTTTGCTCGGCGGGTCGGGCAGCTCGATGACTTTCATGTTGACACCGTCGGGCTTCACCTTGCCGACGGCGAGCGCATAATAGGTCCGAAACATACAAAAGCGATTTCGGTAATGCGCAAACGTCAGATCCATTTTTGATTTCCGCTTGGCTTTTGAAGCTACGAGAAGTTGAACCTGGAACTTTGAACCGTTTGAAGACTATCTTTTTGCCACTTCTTCCTTCTTGGTATTGCAAATTTCCAGCGCCGCGGCGGCATACACTTTGGTGCAGTTAACCATGTTCGTAATGCCGACCCCGCGTCGAATACCGCTCGGCGAATCCCACTCTGCTCCAGCTTTAGTTTCTGTCGGATCGACGAGATGAGTTCCGAAACCGGGACCGTAAGTGATCGCCGGCACACCGTACTGCGCGATGCGGGAGCCGTCGCTGGTGATACCGTACCGGATCGGCTTCGCATACGGAACGGGTTCATTGAACACTGCGCGGTGCGCCCGCTCCATCACCTTGACGAGCGGCTCGCTTTTAGGAATTTCGTATCCCGGCGTGGTGAGATAGAGATCGACCCGAATGTCGAGAATATCCGGCTCGCGTTTGCGTACACGCTCGCACAGCTGCTCGATATCGCGCTTGATCGCCAACGGCACCGCTCCAGGCAGCATTTTGACGATGACAAAAATCTCCGTGGTCGGACGTGTCCCTGGCTTGAACGGATTGCCGCCCTCGATGGCGCCGATCTGTACGGTCGGCAACATGAACTTGTGCGGATTCTTACGCTGATAGTCCTTTTCCCACTCCTGAATCGCCTGCGCGACTTTGCAAGCGGCCAGAACAAATTTCGTCGCCTTGCCATCCACGCTCACCCGAGCCCAGAGCAAGCCGGAATTGCCGATTTGCAACTGCAACCCGGTCGGCTCGCCGATGATGCACATGTCGGCCATCACGCCGTGATCCATGAGATAACGAGCACCAACGCCGGCACCGCGGTAACTCTTGCCTTGAAATCTGCCAATCTGCGCCTTTTCGATCTCGCCGACCACACCGGCGATGATGACGTCACCTTTGAGCTTGACTCCGGCTTTTTGGATCGCCGCTACCGCCTCGATGTAGCAAGGAAACGCCGCTTTCATATTGACGAGGCCGCGGCCGTAAATGCGGTCTTCATCCACCACGGTCTCCTGAGGATTGTCGAAATGATCCATGTGCGCGTTGAACATCAAGGTCGCGCCGGCCCCCGTACCTTTAAGTATTCCCACCACGTTCGGCCTGCCCTCTTCCACGTATTGATACTCCACCTGCATGGCGAGCTGTTCCAACTCGCTGCCGATGTATTTCGCGACTTCCTCCTCTTCGCCCGTAATGCTGACGATGTTCGCCAAATTGCACGCCAGCTCCACGATTCGATTGCGATCCACCTGTTGCAGCACTTCCTCTTGCATCTTGAAAAGAGCTCCTCTCTTGAATGAAGACCAGCCCTTTCCTGTAACACACGCGCGCGAAGATTGACAGGGAAGCGGCGGCAGAAATGCGCAGCAAGTTCCGCCGGCGTCACGCGATTGCGCGATATACGAATAGCGATTTACAAAGACCGCGATGCGGCAGGGACACTGACGGTCTAGTCCACCTTGCCGAGTGACACGAACGTTAAATGCCCAGAGAGAATTTCAGCCGTGGGCTCAAGATGTGATGATCGCCCAGCGAAAGCCATAGCCGCATCTCATGCAAAAGCCGTGAATCGGTCGAACATTTTTCACCGAATCGGCAATGACGATGCCCATGGCTTTTTTGCACATGGGGCAGCGACGAATGAGCCGTTTCGCCGCCGATGAAATGGGTCCTAATCTGCGCATAATCCCAAGAACACGTTCGGTTTGCCGAGCGGGTCCTCCTCTATAATTTTGATAACAAACTGAATGCACCGAAAAAAGATGGCGAGCTTTGCGCGAGAATTTGCGCGACAGGGACGCGCGGCACAGGGCAGCGTTGAAGGACGCGAACGAACAAGTCGGAACCAAGAACCGGTATTGCGGATTATCGGCCTTGTTCCGAGGGCTCGTTTTTACAATCCGAATCCTTGCAACTCGTATGAGATCGACTAATAGCGGCTGGAGTTCGTGTGGCCGGATTGCATTCGTAGCTTATGACAGAAACGGCGTCGTCGCCCATGTATACGAGCAGCTTTTGCGGTTGCTGTTTGGGTGAAACGAGTCTGCTCCCTTCGATCGTACGCGGCGTGGAAGCATGTCTCTGGACCGTGGCCCGTGCCGCTTCCACACAATCTGATCTGGTTTTGAACTGCGACAACGGTGTCCAGGTTTCCTGGGAAGATGATGGATTGGTGGTGTGGTTCCAGAGTATCCAGGCGGCGGCTAAAACGATCCCAGCGTGTCTCATCAAATCTATTTTAATGGATTTAATCAGGTGGTCCTAGTTTCTTGCAAAAAACGATACATCGTCCGGCATTAACAAAGCAGGCACCGCTTTAGTTGATGTCATGAATTTCCTAGTCGTTACCTCGATTCCTGCTATAAGACGAAAACGGACTCCTCTCACAATGATCTATGCTGTTTTCTGCGGTTTCGAGATGATTTCTGTGTTGTGTTTGCTTTTGTTACCTGCCGTGAATAGGCGAGTTCGTCTCGCTCCAGATTCCTAAGCTCGCCAAGCAGGGCTTTGCGTCGGGCGCGAATCCGACCGAGCGCGGTCAATGCAAACGCTTTTCGCGCCGGCATCCGGCTGATGTGGGCGGGAGCATCGGCTGTCGTTGATTCAAGAACACGAATTTCAATTCGATCTCCCCTCTTGAGATCAACGCGCCGCCAGTTCATATGCTCTTTGGTTTCAGAATCGAGCCCGCTAATCACAAGATCGAGCTTGCGTCGTGGCTTGGGACCTGGGTCAATAACATCGACGTGCGTAACGATTGCGCTCAAGACAGATTTGCCGTTAAGCCCAGCTGTACATAGGCGAGTGCCGTTTTTGCTCACTTCGAAACACAGCATAGGTTACTCCCGGTAAGTTGAATTCACCAATGTGGCGTCCTCAAGGGCAAAATGCAAATACGCCTGACCCGCCGAGCAACAAGTTCATTCTCGTATCTCCGACGGATTATTAGGCTGGCTTCAGCCCCATAAAGTCTATCGCATTCTAAATGGCCCGAAGTTGACCGCCGGAGTCGATTCGCTTAGATTTGGACCACGTTCATGATTCTGGGACTCGATATCGACGGCGTGCTCGCCGATTTCATTACACCGTTTCTACGGTTACTTGCGGAGCGGACCGGCACCGGGCCCATCGACCCCGCATCCGTGACCGATCCGAACTTTACAGCGCATCCCTTTCTGACTCCAACAATGATTTTCGATTGCATGGAGGCGGCATCGTACGATCCCGAGTTCTGGCGCGCGCTGACACCGCTCCTTACACCGGCACAGTGGCAAGAGCTCGATTGCATCAGTCGCGCGCACCAGACCGTCTTTATTACCCACCGTTGGGTGCGAGACACCTATGATATCAACCGCCTGACTTGCGATTGGCTCCGGTCTCACGGTGTCAGCGATCCGGTCGTCTACTTTACTCAAGACAAAAAATCCGTTCTTGTTCGCGAGCTCAGCATCGGACTTTTCGTCGATGATCGTCATGAAAATTGCCATGATGTCGCGAGCGAAACGGAGGCCGTCGTTTTCATGCCCCATCGGCCTTACAACCAGGCCTTCGATCATCCCAAGGTTCGTCGGATTCAGCAGCTCGAAGAGCTGTTCGAGTACTTGGCAGACAAATAGGACGCCATGAGAGCACTCGACGATAAAGTAGCGATCGTTACCGGCGGTGGCGGTGGGATCGGCGCAGCCATTGCGCAAAGATTTTCCCGCGAAGGCGCCAAAGTCGTAATCGTCGACATCGATGGGGCAGCGGCCGAGCACTGCGCGCATCGGATTGCGGTCGGCGAAAATGCCATGCCCCATGTCGCTGACGTGACAAAAAAACACGCCGTGAACGAGCTCGTCACCGCTACATTAAGCCGCTGGGGCCGTGCTGATATCCTTGTCAATGTAGCCGGCGGCGCCGAACGCAAAGCGGTAATCCACATGACCGCCACTGATTGGGACCGGGTTGTCGATATGAACTTGAAATCCGTGTTTCTCTGTTGCCAGGCCGTATTATCACCGATGGTCAAGCAGCACTACGGCAAGATCGTCAATATTTCCTCCATCTATGGTTTTACCGGCAATGCCACCCGGTCCAGTTATGCCGCGGCGAAAGCCGGTGTCGCAGCGTTTACCAAATCATTGGCGCTCGAACACGTTCAAGACGGCCTTAACATCAACGCTATTGCGCCGGGCAGAATCGAAACACCCCGAGTCCGCGGCCATTACTCCGATGAGGCCTGGGCCGCGGAGGTCGCGAAAATTTCAATGGGCCGTCCCGGCATACCGGAGGAGATCGCCAGCGCCGCGCTCTTCCTCGTTCTCGATGAGAACAAATATATTACGGGACAAACGATTCACGTAAACGGCGCCTGGCTGAATTGGTAGGAAATCACGACCATGAGGGTGGTGGATCGAACATCGCTATTTTTCCAATTTCCATCATCGATCCCCGGTTCAGCTATCCGCATTTGAACAGCAAAACAGGAGGAAAGTAATGTACGGCTGGCGAGCAAAAATTGGTCACGTCGCCCCATCGCGCGGCGATACTTTGGTTTATGAATTTTACCAAATGCTGCCGGAAGGATTTATGATTTTGAATAGCACCGGCACGATCCGGCAGCTCGTCGACGCCGATTTCGAGCGCCAACTGCAGCGCATTGAGGAAGCGGCAGCAGATCTCGTCGACAACAAATGCGATTCGATCATCATTGGCGGCTCCCCTCTGTTTACCAAGCTCGGCCATGGCAGCGACCTCGAAATGAGCAGAAAGCTCACTGCGAAGTTCGGCATTCCGGTTTCGCCGGGAATCACCGGCGAAATCGAAGCGTTAAAATCATTGAACATCAACAAACTGGTGGTCGCGACGCCGCACGAAGATGCGCTGAACGATCGCATGAAAGCCTTCCTGGAAGCTTCTGGTTTTAACGTGTTGAAAATTCAGGGTTACGGCATTAGAAAAAATGCCGATTTAACGGACATGGACGTACACGCGGCATACAAAATTGCCAAGCGACTCTACGAACAAGCACCTGAAGCCGACGGCGTCTTCGTTCCCTGCCCGCGCTGGCCGACAATCACTGACGTTGATCTGCTCGAGCGCGAAATCGGCAAACCCGTCGTGACCAGCTGCCAAGCCTACATCTGGCATGCACTCAAAATGGCCAAGGTCAAACAAAGCGTGACGGGCTTCGGCCGATTGATGGCATCGCTGTCTAATTGAGTCACGCGCGGAAAAGCGAGTGACTCATCCTGAGCGACACCGAAGGATCTGCCAGAGCACTAAGCTGAACGGGTAGCGAAGATTTCTTTGGGAACTGAGCACTTTGGCCGAAGCATCCGTGCAGTACTGCTCAATCGCTGAAAAGCGCGCGCGTCATCCTGAGCCAACAGAGGAGGATCTGCCAGAGCATGCTCACGCGCGGCGAATCATTTTTTGCTGAAAACTTCTTTCAAGAGATCCGTAACCCGCGCCGACGGGTTCGTCCTGATTTTTTTCTCCTCTTGACCCGCAACGAAAAACAGGCCGTCGGTTGTCTTTTCCGTGACGTATTGATTTACGTCGAACGCAATATTTTTCGAGAACGGCACGTCCTTATATTTTCCGATCAGGTCATTGTACTGCCGGTTGACGCCCACCTGATCCATGACATCCTTGACGTTCGGCAGGAATGCTGCTTGCAGCTTTTTTGAAGTCTTGCCTTTGAAATAGTCAGTGGCCGCGGTGTCGTTTCCATCAAGAATCCTGCGGGCATCGTCGAACGTCATCGCGCCAATCGCCTCCCAAAAGATATCCTTGGCAAAAGGCACGGCCTTTTCCGCCGCACGATTCATACCGACGACGAACTCATCTATCTGTGGACCGTAGCCGACAAGCCGCAGAGGCTTTTCAATCGTCTGCAGTGACTTGGGCATCAGTATCTTAATCGCTTGATTCTTCAAAAACCCATCCACAGTGCCCGTCTGCACGACCGCGTTTTCGGTGCCCACCTTCAATGCTTCCTGAAGAGCGGAGCCGATCTTCGCATCGCTCAACCCACTACCGCCGGAAAAGCTCCCCAAGCCCTTCAAAACTTTGTCGAACTGAGCCGATGCGGGGACCACTGTCAGAAAAAAAGACATCAAAGCCATGCATATGGGAAACATTAGAATTCCTCCAGGATGGATCGTGAGGATCTTATGGATGCTGGCTCAATCCGTTAAGCTGACATCACAGCGTGAGAGGGAAAAGAAGAAGTTTTTCGTTTACAGGGTACTGTTAAAGCGGGCGGGCGGACGGCGTTGACCGCCGAGATCGAAATCATTCAAAGCTGCGGCAAACATGGCATCGAGCAAAAGATTCATGATTTCCTGTTGCGATTCTCTGGGCGAAAGCCGAAAGGCGGCGCGCAGAGGCTGAATCGCCGCGCGCCATCGACTTTGGCTGATGTAAGCGCGTCCAAGATAAAGGTAAGCTTGAGCAAATTCGGGATCGTCGCGTGTTGCGTCCTCCAAGTACGGTATCGCCTCGTCGAATCGGCCTTGGTTGAACAACGTCCGCCCGTGATCGAAGCTAGTGTAGGCCGGACTGAGACGGCCAAGACTGGCGCAAGCGCTGGTCCAGGCCAGCGTAAGAACGACAAACAGCATGAAAAACTTGTTTTTCATGAGTCTCCACCTACGATGGGTTAGACGAGCGCCAAAGCTAAATCTTAATGGCACTTATTTGCCGAGAGCTGACTTGAGCATCGGCTCAAGCTCGCCTCGTTCGTGAAGCTCGTGGACGATATCACAGCCTCCGACAAACTTGCCGTCGATATAGACCTGCGGGATGGTCGGCCAATTCGAATATCTCTTGATGCCTTCCCGTACCGACGCATCGGCAAGGACATCCTCCGTGGCAAACGGAACGCCATAGGACCGGAGGATCTCAACCGTATGCGCGGAAAAACCACACTGCGGGAAATCGGGCGTCCCCTTCATATACAACATGACTTTGTTGTTCTTCACCTTTTCGTCGATTTTATTGAGAACGTCATCTGCCATGAGTTTCTCCTTTTTGTTCGTTATCAGCAACCGAGCTTTTCCCATTGTGACGGGCTGAAAGTTTTTAACGCTAGGGCATGTATTCGCTGGTCGCTCATCGGCTCTTTCAATGCTTCGTTCACGAGTCGATGCTGCTCGAGCAACTCTTTGCCTTCGAAAGCCGGCGACACAACGATCAGTTGCCAGTGGTCGCCGCCACCGGTCAGGTCCTGAGTCTCGCAAACCGATATCGGTAACGACTTTCCCAAGAAGTCTTTGATTTGCTCCGGGGTTATCATGCAAAAAAGCTTACCGGTTCGGTTTTCCGCTTGCAACCTCCACAAATTCCAACAGCGTTAACCCACGGGACCCTGGAAATCCGGTCGCACGATTTTGAGCATGGCCCGTAGATCCATTCTCACCTCGTCCAAGGTAGGGCGTCCGAGATACCAGTATCCACAATAAAGGTTATGGATGGTGAGATCGGGCATGAGCGCAAACGTGTATGGCATCGCAGTAACACCGCGGCTCTTGGATGTTTCGGTCATGTCGAGCAGCTTGACCACCTTGCGTTCCTGATCGCTGAGGAAAGGAAAACTCGCCCGCAGCCCGGTACGCAACGCGTCGTTGACTTCCGGTGAATCCACGCTCACAACCGCGAGCTTGCAATGGTTAATCGCGAGCTCTTCTTGAAGTTCAACATAATGGCGCAACTGCACCTGGCATTTTCCTCACCAGTAGCCGCGATAAAAAGAAAGGATGAACGGAAACTTTCCAACGAGAGCCGAAAGGCTTACCTGCTGCCCGTCCTGGTCCGGCAGTTCTATATTCGGAAAACGCTCGCCAATTTTCAAGTTCATAGTTTTTCTTCCTCCGATCACGGATAGCGTTTGGCCATCTCAGAAAAGAAACCTTCCTTTTCCAATTGCTGCAGCAAAGAAAGATCGACAAACTGTTCCGGCTTTGCAGTCTTAGCGTTCGGCAATTTGCCTGCTACCTCATCAAGCAAAAATTGAATTCCTTTAAGCGTTGGATAGGGTTTTTTTGATACGGTTTTAACAAACGCATTGTAGGTTGCGTCCAGAACTTCGGGATCGGAGAGATGCAGGTATTTGGCAATTATTTTCCGACTCTCATCACGGTTGCGATTAATATAGTAGATCGCTTCCACATAACCTTTCAGTGCGCTCAGCACCGTATCACGCTGGCTCTTGATAAACGAGCGAGAAGTCGCGAAGCCGTTGCCTTGCACTTCAATGCCCATATCGACCATATCGTAAACCTCGACCAGTCCTTGCTTCCGCGCTCTCGGCAACTCCGAGGCTGTTACCACGGTCGCATCGATTCGTCCGGCTTCGACCGCGGTCAAGCGATCGTTGGTGGGACCCGCAACCACCAACGCGACGTCTTTGTTAGGCTCCAAGTTGAATTTTTTAAGCAGGATAAGCGACGCATTGTGGGATGCAGACCCAAAGCCGCTGACGCCGAGGCGGTTTCCCTTGAGTTGCTCAATCTTGGCTATATTTGGACGGGCGACAACCGAGTAGTTATAACTATTTTCCGAAGAGGCGATGAGAACGACATCGTGACCCTGTAGGCCTGCTTGGACGACCGTCCCGATGTTGACGATCGGCGGGTTACCGGCGACTAGTGCCTGGGTCGCCGTCTGTCCGCCACGGAAGAAAATAATTTCGGCCTCCAAACCGTATTTCTTGAATAAGCCCGCTTCCTTAGCCACCCAAATGTGAATCTGATTATACGAGATCGCTGGATAGCCGATTTTGATTTGCTTCAGTTCTTGAGCACTGCCCGACTTAGCCGATAAAAATGCCACGCAAAGCGCAAAAAGAATTCTGAGCATCTGGATCTAAATTCCTATTTCGCCTGGAAAAAATTGTTTCGGAGCGAGACTCAAGTCTCAGTGGCCTTAGCCAATCGCCTCAGGGCTGCTGTCGATGCCGAGTTTTTCTTCGAGTGCTTGTACGCGCCGTTTGTGGTTTCTAGCCTGCGACTGGGACTATCGACAATCGTGACGACCAAAGGGAGATTTCCAGCACCACGAAACCAATCCTAGCGACGAGCCAGCAAAAGCGCATCCCATCGTGGGATAATTTTCTGACAAACGGCACGATGGCCAACCCTTTATATCAAGGTCTATCCTTCGTCAAATCTGCCGGTCGAGTCCAATTACGGGCATCGAGGGAAGCGCCGCTTAGACTGTCCATATCATCCGACGCGAGGTCCACGAAAATCGGCACGACCTCTTCCGCGGTCGGTAACTTCTGCGGATCTTCTTGCGGATAGGCCAAGGCCCTCATTTCGGTTCGCGTGGCCGCCGGGTTCACAGCGTTGACCCTTACCCCGGAGCCCTTTAGTTCGTCGGCGAGAATCTGGGTGAGGCACTCAATTCCGGCTTTCGAGACGGCGTAGGCGCCCCAGCGCGCCTTTCCGTTTCGCCCCACGCCCGACGTAACATTGATGATCGAACCGGATCGTTTCTTCAGCATCATGGGCAAGACCTCACGCATCAGCAAAAAAATCCCGGTGAGATTTACACGGATCACTTCTTGCCAGCCTGACACCGGATAATCCACGATCGCTACGCGCGGCCCCAGGATCCTGGCATTGTTCGCGAGCACATCGATGGTGCCGAAGCGATCCGTCGCCGCACGCACGATGCGCTGCACGTCTTCCGCCAAACCAACGACCCCGGGACAGCCGGCGATTTCTCCGCCCGCTGCGGCGGCAATATCATGGATTGCACGATCGAGATTCTGCTGATGGCGTGCGCAGAGAAAAACTCGTGCGCCTTCACGCGCATAGGCTGCAGCAACCGCGCGTCCGATTCCGCGACTCGCTCCGGTGACCAGCGCCACTTTGCCACGCAATTTTTCCGCGCCCCTGCTTGCGATCATTCATTCGCTATAACATAGTCAAAGTGCGCATGAAATCCGCAGGTTCACTCAAAAGTTATCAACGCTTAATCATCTTCTTATTGTTCATACTCGCGATCACGTGTGTCATCAGCCCGTGGATGGCTTTGGCCGCCGACTGGATTCATGTCAACTGGCCGTCACTGATTGATGAGCGGGTGCCGTTCCCGCGCATCTTCAATCGCGCCTTCATGGTCGCCGGTATCATCGGATTCATTGCTGCCCGCAAGTTCATTTTTCCGCCAAGGATCAAACCATTGCTCATGCCTGGTTTCCCTAAAGCATCACGCCTGTTGTCGGTCGGGTGGATTCTCGGCGTCGCATCCACCGCACTGCTGATCATTCTCATGACGATTGGCGATATTTTCGACCCTTTTTTCCGTCTGTCTTGGGGCGAATCCGTCTCGCGCCTCATCAGTGCGTTTTTCGCGGGTATTTTCGTGGGATTCTTGGAGGAGATCTTTTTTCGCGGGATTCTTTTTCGCGAATTGCGTGATGATGGTCGTCCATTGGCCGCCTATCTCTTTGCTAATCTGTTCTATTCAGCGCTTCACTTTGTGAAACCGGGCGAAGCTTACTTTTTAAACGGTGTGCAACCGCTCGCCGGCTTTCGTCATCTTTTGACGACCTTCGAACCGTTCCTTCATCCACTCGATCTAATACCCGGAATGTTTGGTCTTTTTCTCATCGGAGTGATTTTGAGTTATGCGCTGGTGCGCACGGGCAACCTATATCTTTCCATCGGACTACACGCCGGTTGGATATTCGGCTTGAAAGTTATTCGCGTCTTTGGCGATTTCAACCGCCAGGATTTAGGATGGATTTTCGGTTTTACCGACCCTAAAATCGTCAGTGGCATTGCCACCTGGATCGGCGTGATCCTCGTCGGCGTGGCGGTTCATCTGCTCACGCGCCGCGGTTCGCGACTCGCAGTCGACCAGACTCGTCAAGCAACGGTTTGATTTTCTCGGCGATGCGTTGAGTTATCAAGCCAGACGTTCTCGAATTGCATCTCAGACCCCCGGAGGATCTGGTTTCGGCAATTGCAGAAAAAATTCTTGGCATCCGCTCACGGAATCCCGACGTATTGGCGATCATGACAGTTCGTGAGCATGCGCGATGTGGATTCCTCCGCGAAAAATTGAACAACCCTCGGCTATAAGCCGAGGAATTTAAAGACTGTCGATTGGAAATCGACTATCGTCAATGATCTGTTCACCTTCTTGTTCTTCGATGTATTCCTTGACCATCTCAGTGAGATTTCCTGAACTGACCGCCAGATACCCTCTCGCCCAAAAATGCCGGCCCCAAAATCTCTTGCGTAGGTGCAGCAGCACCCGCGAGCTAATCCCTTTGAGCCAC
>Ga0164305_10000257_pt1 | contig 18857 bp, 11 predicted proteins | sample Whisoiple_237_MG_FD_110215 | JGI IMG/M metagenome (GOLD analysis project Ga0164305, IMG submission 110215) | Soil microbial communities amended with pyrogenic organic matter from upstate New York, USA - Whitman soil sample_237_MG | ecosystem: Environmental > Terrestrial > Soil > Agricultural...
GCAAACGCATCTTATTTTTAGAATACTTGCTGGACAAAGGTTTCAGTCATTATTTTAGTTTAGTTGCCAAAAATGGAACCTCTGATAGCGTAAAGCTTTCAGAGTTTAGATGCGTTTGCCCTGGTTGATATCTCCGGTTTCTAGTCCGCTCTCAATACCCTCAATTAAACCTGTACAACTTGCTCTGCCACCCTCAGACCAGTGACGGATCAAAGCATTAAAAGGTAGTGAAATTTGAGAGTTTCGCAAGTTGGTGTGGAATCGTTCTAAAAGTGCCTGAGCCATTTGACCGTATCGGTATCCAGAATCCATATCACCTAACACTCCACAGTGGATCACACCATAGTTTGCATACCCAAAACTAGACAGTGGCGCATTCCCGTATTTAAAAGAAAGAGTAACCATTTTAAATATGATCAGTGGGAATATATCGGGTGCTGCTACAAAAGCGGCCGGACTCATATTCGTTAAAATCCTTAGAGCCACAATTTTATTAGGGTCAGTCATTGGTGGCAGTTCCAATAATTCCTCAATCTGATGATTTCTTAAAGCTAGTTTTGTCCGTATCAAATCTAAAAAGATATTTAATTTAGTGGGTTTTTTAGGGATATAGACTCCCAGCATTTTTAAAGCTTCAAGAGCTATATCTATCGAAAATTGCGATTGATTTTGAGTGAAGTAAAAAACAACTTTTAGCTCGTAAACTTTGATTTTATCTAACAATTTTTTGGCGCGTGCTATAATAATCTCTGAGAGCTGAAATGCACCCTCAAAATCGGTATTTATATAGGAGGACTCCAGCGCTTCGGCATGGAGTTCCATGATTAAATCATAGTGACTCTCCCAAGCTTGATCGGGTAGAAGTTCTCGACCTACATTAAAATATTTGAACGCTGCTTCATAGGCGGCAGAACTCTTAGCTTTCTTGCCAGCTATAAGATTAAAGTTAGCTAGTTCATCTCGCTTTTCTTGATTTGTGATGAATTCCACCCCGATATTGAGTTGGTTGACAATATCAAAGATATTTTCTGCTATCTCCGATGCTGGAGTTGAATTCAGTAGCAGGGTGCCGACTTTTAAGTGGGTTTGTTTTTTATCGCAGTCAGGGATCAGAGAATAGGCGGCTTGTTGTACGCGATCGTGCAAAAACTTGTAATCAATTGAGCGGTGCATAATTGCGGGATGATTTTGATTGTTTTGTGAGATGGTCGTCCCGCCCGTCCGGTGTATTTTCACGATTTCCTCATCAAGCATCGGAATTTTGTAAGCATCGCTCATGGGCAGAATTAAACCAGCTTGCAGCGCATCCCATAAATCCGCCGCCGTTTCCGAACCTGATTTTCCCCTAACAATTGCCAAATGTTCTAAACTAAAATGGTTGCCTATACAAGCAGCTAATTTTAATAGTTGCTGCGTCTCCTCCGGCAGTTGTTGCAGATTCCGAGCAACTAATTCAACGACACTGTAATCTGCAATGCCAGCGGCTTCAATTTCCGTGATGTCCCACTGCCATGCACCAACACTGAAATCAAAAACTAACAGTTGTTCTGAGTGAATAGTTGAGAGCAGTTGAGTTATAAAAAATGGATTTCCGCCAGTTTTATTAAAAATTAACTCTGTCAAACACTTTAACTTTTCGGTTTGATTACCCAACGTATCCCATACTAGCTCACTGACGCTGCTCAACTCTAAACATGGGAGGATAATGTGATGCACGGCAGCACCACTCTCTTGAATTTTTTCGACAGTTTGAACTAACGGATGAGTCGAATTTACTTCGTTATCCCGATAGGCTCCTATTAGTAAAAAATATTGGCTATCTTGGTAATTAACTAATTCCTGAATCAATTTTAAGGAAGCTAAATCAGCCCACTGCAAATCATCCAAAAATAGAACTAATGGGTGTTCTGCTTGGGCAAACACATTCATGAATTCTTTGAAAAATCGATTAAAGCGATTTTGAGATTCTGTCGCTCCCAATTGTGGAACAGCAGGCTGCGAACCAATGATTAGTTCGACAGAAGGGACAACATCAATAATAATTGCACCGTTATTACCCAGCCTTGACAAAAGCTTTTCTTTCCAAATTACCAAATCTTCTGAGCTTTTTGTGAATAACTGCTGCATCAATGACTCAAACGCTTGAGTTATTGCAGCATAAGGAATATCGCGCTTAAACTGGTCAAATTTGCCAGCAATAAAATAACCCCGCTGCCGTACAATTGGTTTTTTAATTTCACTGACAACTGAGGTTTTACCGATGCCTGAGTAACCGCTTACCAACACCATCTCAGTTTGTCCACAACTGACTCGCTCGAAAGATGCCATCAAATCAGCGACTTCTTGTGTGCGGCCGTAGAGTTTTTGGGAAATCAAAAATTGACCGGATTTGTCAAGTTTACCCGGAATGAAATTTTCTATTTTGCCAGCAGTTTGTAGCTGGGTTAGACAATTTTCAAGGTCTGCTTTTACTCCCAAGGCGCTTTGATATCGGTCTTCGGCATTTTTAGCTAATAATTTCATGACAATAGATGAAACCATCGACGGGACTTCACTGTTTAGTTGATGGGGAGGAACAGGCGTCACCGCAATGTGGCTGTGAATTAATTCTAAGGGGTCGGTTGAATTAAAAGGTAACTCTCCTGTAAGCATTTCATAAAACGTGATGCCTAGAGAGTAAAAGTCAGTTCGGTAGTCGAGGTCGCGGTTCATTCGACCAGTTTGCTCTGGGGATATATAGGCTAGAGTACCTTCTAGCGCGGTGGTATTGCTATTTTGGTGAATCTCTCTAGATAGGCGCGTTGCCATGCTAAAATCAGTAATTTTTACTTGTTCTAAATCCGGTGTGATGATAATATTTGAGGGTTTTATATCTTTATGAATAATCTGGTTTTGATGCAATTCTCCGAGAGTCTGTGCGACTTGAATAGCCAGCGGCAAAAACTTCAGAAGTTTAATGCTTTTACCTGCTTGATAATGCTTGAGAGATTGACCGCCACAATCTTCTAATATCAGAGCGAAACTGTTGTTATATTTTTCTAAGCTATGGGGTTTAACAATTCCTTCGATTTGGAGATTGGAGCTAATTTTGTATTCATGTCTCAAACGGGTAATTTCTTCTATTGTGGGGTACTCGGTATTGAGTGTTTTAATAATGACTGACGCTCGATCGGATGCCCTGACTGCGCGATAAATGATCGACTTCACACCAAGTTGAACAACTTCTGTGATTTTGTAACCGGGAAGTGTATTCATGGGTTTTATTATATGACAAAATTTTTAGTAAACATTGCGCTTGATATCGATCGAATCTCTGGCGAACTATACTTAAGTATTTTTTGTAAATGTGGTAACTGGGGATACTTTGAAATATCAGTAATTACTCAGGGATTTTTTAGATAGCGAGATGGCTAAACTTTGAAATTATCTGGACTGGCGGACAGCAGAACATCTGGTTTGAACTTCGACTTAATCATGTACGGTCTGACACCTCACTCAGTTGATTACAATATTGTAACAAATTCTGTGATGTCGATCGCACACATGACCGACAAATTTTTATACATTCAAGGTTTTGCTCAATGTTTAAGCCTAGTCACCAAGTAACGAAGAGGACGCCCGGGGCAGGAAAACCCAGGTTTAGGCGATCGAGAATACAATTCAACGTGATGTAAAACACCAAAATAATTGATTCATATCACAGGTACGTCGTGATTAAGTTACTAGCCTATTGATCGGAATCAGGTGCATCACAATGGAAAAAGTCTTAGGATTGATTGAAAAGAAGAAGCAAGAATTTGCTAAATCTGGGCTATTTGAGTTTATGCGGGACAAAAGTATAGACCCAAGACAACGCCTAGCTTTCGCTCCTTGCATTGCTCCTTTCGTGATGAGTTTTGGTGAATTTAACAAGTATGTGTTCCGAGAAGAACCAACCAACGATCCACTTCAGGCAATAGTCAACAATCATACTTATGAAGACGATCATCACTGGTTGTGGTTTTTGCAAGATTTGGAAACACTGGGTATTGACATATCTGTCAATTTCAGTGATGCTTTGAATTTTTTATGGAGGGAGGAAACAAAGGGAGCGCGTTGGGTATCACATCAAATTTTTCGAGCCGCTTTTGGGGCTAGTCCTATTACTAAGTTAGCCATCCTGGAAGTGATAGAAGCAACCGGTAATGTGTTCTTCTCAACGGCGGCACCTATTGCTCAAGAATTACGAACAATTACCCAAAAGGAGTTACTTTATTTTGGCTGTTTTCATTTAGCAGTGGAAACCGGTCATACTACAGGAACCCTGGAAGTGGATAAATTGATTAAAAACATACAACTCTCAGAGGAAACCCGTCAAGAGACTTTTAAGATAGTTGACAACTTGTTTGAAGTTTTCACGGAACTGACGGATGAGCTTCTGGTTTATGCAAAAACGCATAGCTTTGAGCAACCTTTTGTCAAACCCCGCGATATTTTGCAGCCTTTAAAAGCTGCCTAGCTTACGAGATGTAAAGTTTTCAACTTTGAGAACCACATCCATGTTTTAATTAGAGCAAATTCATTACTTAGAAGGATAGAAATCATGTCAGAATTGAATAGCAATTCAACTGCCATCAATGAGCTAGAACCGACTCTTATTCATACTTGGACTGAGAATTTGGATATTGCTCATACTTGGACTGAGAATTTGGATATTGCTCATACTTGGACTGAGAATTTGGATATTGCTCATACTTGGACTGAGAATTTGGATATTGCTCATACTTGGACTGAGAATTTGGATATTTCCCACACTTCTCACATACCGGAAGAGGAAAAACGAGCAGTCGGATAAAACCTGTGGCAAACAAATTCCAGCCTCGCTGATTCCGACGAGGCTGAACAGTCATACATTTGTCTCGTCAATGCCCAAATTCACCATCTACTATTCCTATTTGATATGAGCCATTACGACGTTGTAATTGTGGGAGGCGGCCCCGCTGGGAGCACTGCTGGCACTCTGATCAAGAAATACAATCCCAATCTAAGCGTGCTAATCCTAGAAAAAGAAAAATTTCCTCGCGATCACGTTGGGGAAAGTCAATTGCCTCAAATTAGCGATGTGCTTCAAGAAATGGGATGCTGGGATAAAGTAGAAGCAGCCGACTTCCCGATTAAGATTGGTGGAATCTATCGCTGGGGAACCGATCCACAGCCTTGGGATTTTAATTTCATTAAGCCGGAATTGTTTAAAGATGAACAGCGGCCTGCTAAATTTGAGGGACAGAGACGGCAAACTGCTTTCCAGGTCGATCGAGCAAAATATGACGAAATTTTGCTGCGCCACGCGGAAGAAATGGGATGCTTAGTCAGAGAAGAAACTGCGGTTGTTAAGGTAGATGTAGTGGGCGATCGGATTACGGGTTTGCACGTGCGATCGCCAGAACAAATAACCGCCCGCTACTACATCGACGCATCCGGTCACATTGGCGTGCTGCGGCGAGCTTTGGGCGTCAAGACACACAGCCCTACGCGGCTGCAAAATATAGCTATCTGGGACTATTGGACAAACGCTGAATGGTCAGATAAAATTGGCGTTGGCGGCACCCGGATACAGGTAATGAGTTTGAGTCACGGGTGGCTTTGGTTCATTCCCTTGGGCCCAACTCGCACCAGTATCGGCTTCGTTTGCCCTGCGGAACATTATAAGTCACTGAAAAAGCGACCAGAGGATATCTATACCGAAGCCCTCAATAGCGAACCTCGCATCAACAAGTTAATCGCTAATGCTACCAGTACGGGAAAGATTGAAACTACAAAAGATTGGTCATTTTTGGCTGATAAAACAGTAGGAGAAAATTGGTTTTTGGTAGGTGAAACTGCTGGTTTTGCTGACCCGATTTTATCGGCGGGCATGACTTTAGCTCATACCGGTGCCCGTGAATTGGCTTACACGATTTTGGAATTAGAGCAAGAGCAGCAGAAATACGACGGCAACTGGCTTAAATCTCAATACGACCACAATCAACGGAGCCGAGTTGAACAGCATATTCGCTTTGCTGATTATTGGTACGCTGCTAACGGTCAATTCACTGATTTACAAGAACATTCAAGGGAAATTGCGCGGGATGCTGGTTTGAATTTAAGCCCGGAAAAAGCTTTCCGGTGGTTAGCTCAAGGTGGATTTACGAATGATATTGTGGGTCAAGCGGTGATTGCTGGATTTGATTTGGGTTGTATGAAACAGGTGATGCAGCGCTTTTCAAATGAGGAGGTGCCTTGGCTACTTTCGGCGTACAATGTGTTTCAGTTAGACCTAGTGGAGGCTGATGTTGAATTTGTAGCTGTTTATAATGCTGGTGAAATTAACAGGATCAAGTGTTATGTGAAGAACGGTCAGCGGTTGCCTGTTACCGGTTTTTATGGTTTGCTGATTGACATTTTGAGCCGCACTCAGTACATTGAACAAATTTATAGGCAGTTGGTACTGGTGTTTGGAGAGCGTTTTTCTGTGCAACACGCTCGAGTAGCTCTTCATCAAGCCCTTGGTTGTTTGGAAGTGATGGTGAGTTCTGGTATTGTCAAGGCGATATTAAACCCGGAGTTGTCTAAGTTGAATATTTCCATACCTATGGAAGGTGAGTTAATTCACACTCACAGCGATGTGAATTAAGGCGCTACCAGAAAGCTTGACCCCAAACCATCTCCCATCTTAAAAAACAAAAAGTCTAAAGCTGGAAAATTCCAACTTCAGACTTTTACTAACTCCCCGGGTAGGATTTGAACCTACGACCAATCGGTTACACTTATCCCAACGTTTCCGAAGGGGGCGGACTATTTCATCATCCCTACAAATCATGTGTGCGATCTGTCGTCGGATGTCGGGCGCTGTGAGATTTATTGGTTAGGCTCCTCATCTCTAGTCTCTGCACCTTTCCGGCTACTTGCGATCGCAACCGCTGCCTTTCGCCAGACTTGGCTCAAGATTGCCGCCACCCGAAGTGCTGCGGTTTCCTTGAATTCACCCGATTTTTCAGTACCCGTTACCGGATAGAGCTGCTATGTCACTAGGGCTTTTGGTTGATGCCAAATGCTTGCATTCATTACAGCCGACCGCTCTGCCACTGAGCTACCGAGGATTGGGGTTTTTTGTTACCCACAATTACTAACAATAGCTGAACTTACTCGATTTGGCAAGGCCTTTGATAAACTTTTTTTTGTCATACAGCAAGACGCTACAGCAAAAGGGTTTCAGCCACTAATGCAGCCCCATTCTCAACTTGGCGAGGCGCTGCTGAGATTCTGGATCGAGGGAACTGGCGAGAAAGCGACTGGAATTTTGTTTGCGGGATTTGTGCCGGCGCTCGCTGCGGCGGGCGGTGGCTTCTACGTCAGCCGCTAGTTGTTCAGCGGACATCCATTCGGCACCGTAGCCGACTACGGTCAATTGCTGCGCTCGGTCTGAGGTGGCGACAATCATGCGGCCTTTGCCTTTGACCGATCGCAACTCGTAGCGCAAACTAGCACAAGATTTTTCAATATAAGTATCTGCTGTCTGACCGAAGTCAGTGTAGTGCACCGATAAATTTTTAGTAATAATTTCTTTAACGCCGGGAGTATCTCGATAGTGCGCGTCAAACACCAGTCGAGCCTCAAAATCTTGAACGGCGCTGTAGTTAACTAAAACCTCAATCAACTCGCGGCGAGCTGTTTCGAGTTCGTCGCGATCGCGCTTCTCTCGGAGTCGAGGCCAAAGTCCAATTATGTTATAGCCGTCTACAAGTAAAACTGCTTGTGATACATAGAGTGACATGGTTCAAGGCTGAAGAGCTCCAGCACGTATAGGACATTATTTGCATTGTTCATCAAAGCTTTTGTTCAATAATATTACCTATTGATGTGTAATTGCTAGGTTACATCGCAATAATTAAACCCCCCAGGCCCAGCTTTACCTGAGTTTTGGGGGGTTAGATTAACGGATAAATTTTCCGGCTTATTCGGCAGATTCCAGCGATACGGGCGATGGCTTACGCCCCGCTTCGCTACGTACAACTGTCGGCAGGGATATTTTCTCAACAGCAGGAGTACAACCGAGCCACTGCACCGACAACTGGGCAAACTGCTGCGGGGGGCCGCTGACGCAAAAACGAGTCGGTAGCGCAGTACCAGCATTCCGCAGCCCCAAAAGCTCCAATTCTCTGGCAGCAGCAGCCACCACCCGTACCGCAGGATCGATCGATGTCACCCCAGCAGGCAAAAGCGAGCGAAGCACAGGAGCCAACAGCGGATAATGAGTGCAGCCGTAAATCAGCGTATCGATGCGCTGCTGAATCAAAGGAGCCAAATATTCCCGAGCCACCTCACAAGTATAAGGATCGTGAATCCGGTTTTGCTCCACCAGCGGCACAAAAGCCGGACAGCTAACCTGCCACACCAGGCAAGAATCGTCCATCTCCAAAATCGCATTTCGATAAGCATTGCTAGCAGCCGTAGCAGGAGTTGCGATGACCCCGATCCGCTTGCCTTGCTGCACCGCAGCCTGCGCCCCCGGCAGAATTACTCCCAGCACCGGGATATCAAATTCAGCCTGCACCATCTCCATCGCCAAAGCAGAACTGGTGTTGCAGGCCATAATCACCATTTTCACATCCTGTTCCACCAACCAAGCCATAATTTCGCGGACAAACTCCACAATTTCTGACGGCGTGCGAGTGCCGTAAGGCAGCCTCGCCGTATCTCCAAAATAAAGTATCGATTCGTTGGGCAATTGTCGGTACAACTGGGTCAAAACAGTCAAACCGCCCACGCCGCTGTCAAAAATACCGATTCTTTGTTGTCCAGGGTCTGTTGTCATTTGTTAGTTGTCAGTTGTCAGTTGGCAGTTGTCACTTGTCACTGGGCACTGGTCAGTTGGCAGTGGTCAGTTGTCAGTTGCTACCAATAACAAATAACAAGTAACCAATTACCAATTACCACTCCTCCGGCAATATATTATCTTTGTTGAAGATAAAGCAAAATGCCGCGAGCGATCGAAGCAGCCATTTGACTGCGGTAAGCTGGGTCAGAAAGCTTAGCAGCATCTTCAGCACCCGTGACAAAACCCACCTCCACCAAAACAGAAGGCATAGAAGTCTTCCTCAAAACGTAAAATCTCGCCTGCCGGACTCGGCGGTCAGTCGCCCCCGTCCCCTGCAAAATACTGCCGTGAATCACCCTGGCCAAATCTTCCCCGTTATTGAAATAATAAGTCTCAATCCCACTGATATCCGGCCGACTCATATTAATCGAATTAGCGTGAATGCTGACAAACAAAGTAGCATTCACCCGTTCCGCCAAAGAAACTCTGGGTTCCAGGTCGATTTCGCTGTCATCAGTCCGAGTCATCACCGCCTGCACCCCCTGCTGTTCCAGCAGCCTCGCCACCTGAAAAGAGATATCCAAAACAATCTCCTTCTCCTGAATGCCCTGAATCCCGACTGCCCCCGGATCGCGGCCACCGTGGCCAGGATCGATCGCTACTACCGCGCGGCGGTTAGAAGCTTGGGGCAAATCTTCGTTTCCGAAAGTCCTTCTCGGCAAAGGCTGCAAATTGGGAGTGCGAGTCAAAGGCTGCTGCGCGCTAGCATTCGATCGCAACTGCAAAGACAGCAACTGCGGGTTCGGTCTCGTCACCCTGCCTACCTCTACCCCCGATCGCGGCTGCACCCAAATCACCACAGTCTCCGCATCTTCTTGGCTGGCAGTAAACGATACAGGACTGTTGGCATCGAGCTGAGGAATTTCGCCCGTCAGGACACTAGAGGCGATCCTGATCCAGTAAGCTTTCGACCCCTGATCCCACCCGCTGGTGTAGGAGACTTGGCGGTCAGTTCTGACCACGAGTTGCGTGCCGTTACTGGCTAAATCAATGGACTGAACTCTCGCTAAATTTCCTTGAGCTTGTCTAGCCGGAGGAGCTACAGTCAGGCTGCGGGCAACCGAGGGCTGTCTTACACTTCCAGGCAATAGCACAACCCCGCCCAAATTGCTCACAGACGCCCGCCACTGAGTATTAGAATTCTTCATCCGCAAAGTCACGCGGGTAACGGGCGGGTCTGTTGGCAGTTGCCGGACTTCAATCTTGTCAACCCCGTGCTTGCCGTTCGTTTGAGGCTGTTGGCTGCTTAGGCCCGGAGCTAAGCTAGCTCCTTCAATATCGAGGGTGGCGATGTCCCCGGCCCGACTTTGTTGAAAATTAATTTGGGGGCGACCGCCCGCAGTGCGGACTAAAAAACCGTCCGCCGTCACCTGAACGTTCTGAACTACAGTCGCCTCGGCCGACTGGGCTTGGGATGCTGAAGGTTCAACCGATAACCTTTCTCCCCCTGGCTCTGAAATCGGATTTTGAGTTTCTCCCCGCACCGGCGTTGGCAAATCCACTGTCCACTCGCTCGGAGAAATACCCCGGAATTTTACTTGCTGAGGGTCTATAGTAAACCCGTCTCTGATCTCGACCACAATTCTGGTGGTATCGTCGTCAAACTGCCCTACCCGCACCGATTCGATCGCCCCTGAGAGCGGTTTGCTGACCGAGGGACGACCCAGACTCGTCCCCGGCAAGTCGATTACCAACCGCATCGGGTTGAAAATCAATTGAGCCTTGGGTTGTACTCCCCCCTCTGTTGTAATGTAAAGCCGGTTCTCTGAAGCATCAAACCGCCAAGATTGCAGTCTCGCTGCTTCGGCGGCTCCGGCGAGCAAAAATACACTTAAGAAACTCGGTAGTAGCCAGTGGAATTTCACGACAGTTTTTTCCTCGTTTGCGTTACTGCCAAAAGCTGGAAGGGCGCTGCTTGCCCGATCGGCTTTTAGCAGTTAGCCGCCAGCAGACCGGGGGCACCGGGGCCGTCAGTTGTTGGCTAAATTGACTTTTTTATGCGTTAACAGGCTCCAAAATGCCAGATCCCGACATTTTTGAACTTTCCCGTATACTTGGGGGCGATCGGTTATAAGCAGACTGAAAGATTGTTGGCACAAGGGAAGGTATTTATTTTTAGGAGCAAGAAACAAGGTGTTTCTTGAAGTTAGAAGGTACAAGTTAGAAGGTAGAATTTTACCGTTCTTCCAGGGAGGGGTTTCATAGCTCTTTAATGTTGGCGAAGCTCGTTAAGGCAAGGGTTATAATCCGCTTTACACTTGCGTTTTGTTCTAACTTTTCCTAAACTACCTCAATAACTTAACAACTTACCTCGGTAACAATCCGGATTTCCAAGATTTAGGTAACTTTTCAAGGCCACCAAATGTTAGTCCCAGACCAACTGACATATTCTTTGAGAAAAGCTTTTTTGCTACTTTTTTCCTAACAGATTGACAGTTGAATACAACTACATATCGCCCCTGCTCTCTTTTTTTCTGGATTTTTTAGTCAGGGATTTTCAGTGCTGCTTGAAAGTTAGTAGGGCGATCGCGATTGCGCCCGCCAATTTGACACTATAATAGTTAGTCCATGTTTTCAGCAGTCACCCGAGAGTTTTGTGTGTTACTTGGGCCGGCAATGCTTTGTCCTTGAGACTCTTTTTGAGTGGACGATCGAGACCCAGAGCATTGGTTGGTTGACCTGAGAAAAAGTTTTGACCGTAGATATAGTTATCGCAGTTGTAAAGCTTGTTCGACAGCAAAGACAATCGATCGGCTTCTGGGTAAAACCTGTGATTTTGTTTAATGACTTGCCTTTCGACTAACTGCATAACTTGGATCTGTACTACCAGTTAGAGAAGATACACTATCTTGGTGATTGTGTCAATCTCTGACCTTCTAAAAAAAGGGGCCATCAATAACAGTAGATACATGACATCACAGAAAGACGAAGACTTACTTTCGAGCAGGAGTCGTCCACAGCCAACAAGTGCTTTAGGTTGGTTCAAGCCTCTAGATAGGGGCTGGGGAGTCAATCTCGAACCTCAAATCGACTGACTCTCAAGATAGGGAAGTTTTGTAAGATCGCCACCGCCCTGACGGTGAGGACGTTCTTAATTTTTGAAACCTAAGCGCTCGATTGCGCCTTCTTGCAGGACTTCTTTTTACCCGCTCCGCTTCGCCCCTATAGCCTTCAACATCTGCTATACCATACCACCGATGCGATCGAGTTCTAGCAAATTTATTTTTGAGCGGGATCGATACCTGCAAGTTATTTTTTTCCATTAGCAACGCACCGCCCTGTGTCTAATCAACAGCGCTGCAATTTGCTCTTGCCCGTAGGTACAAAATTCTGCTTCATCCAGTTCAAAATTGCTTGATTTACTTGTTCGGGGCATTCATCTTGGGGACAGTGGCCCGCATTATCTAATTCAACTAGCTCTACACAATTGGGATTGCATTCGACAAATTGGTGGGGTCGGGCGAACCGAGGGGGAACCATCCGGTCTTGTTTGCCCCAAATTAACAGCATCGGGATTGTTAAATTTCGCATTACGGTCTTGACACTGGGGCCAAACTGTGAACTTCCTACAGCTTTAAATAAAGCGCAGAAGGCGCGGGCCGCTCCCCGATCGCCCGCTGGCCCTGCTAGAATTTCCACTAATTCGTCGGTAACAGCTTCGGGGTTGGAGTAGGCAAAGGAAACCCAGCGGCGGACAAAGGAAGGCTTGCGGGCAAAATAAAACAAAGGCCTGAGTACGATCGGAGAAACAAACAAACTTTCAACCGCTTCGATCGCCGGGAGCAGCCATCCGGGCACCGCCTCGGCCCGCACAGAGGGGTCTGGGAGGCTAATCATTACTGTGCCGGCCACCATGTCCGGGTGAGCCGCGGCTACGGCCAGGCAAATTAGCGAGCCGATCGAGTTTCCTGCCAATATTACTGGCTCTCGGATAAAAGTTAGCCAAAAATCATAAACTTGATCGACCCACAAAGACACAGAGTAGTTGACCGGAGCTTTTTGGGAAGCGCCAAACCCCAACAAATCCAAGGCGTAAACCGTTTGGTTTTCGGCGAGTTGGGCGAGATTTTGTCGCCAGTGACCGATCGAAGCTCCAAACCCGTGCAGTAAAATAATCGGCGTTCCCGATGCGCGCGCGGCCATTGGTTCGGGCGCAGAATCTTGAAATTCCAGCGCGTCTTGATTTCGTACCCCATCGGGCCGCAAATAAGTGTAGCGAGTTTGCCAACCCCGCCACATCCAGTCTCGTTGAGTTCCCACCCGTTGGTGCCACAGCAGAGAATTTGTCAATTTTGCCTCAGCTCGCAACATAAATTTACACTTGCTTATACCTATTGTACAAGGCAAATCAGGCGACTTGGGGGACTTGCCAGACCGGGCGAGATGGGCTGTGGAAAGCGGTTTTACCTCATTCTTAAGCTTTTACCCTGAATTTTTGACGGTTTTGTCATCAATCGGGCAAGGAGGCGGGCGATCGTGTGTGAAGTTAAAATAAAACTAGGCAGAAACTCAGCCAGACTGAGTAGAATAGCAAGTATTGTAAGAATTCATTTACGATCGTCCAAATATTCCCCAAGGCTTTAGCGGAGGGGAGACAGGGCGCGGTAGTACGTCCGGTAAGGGTAACACCTTATAAAACAGTTCGATCGTCAATCGTGAAATATTGACAGATCGAACCTGTAACTATCAAGAACCTTCGCTATTAAACTACTGCTTGTAAAACCATTCATGCCTGTGATTGAAAGAAGACAAAATCGCAACCTACCCCAGATCAACGAAAATATTCGATACCCCAAAATCCGGGTAATCGATACCGACGGCGCGCAACTAGGGATATTGACGCCTGCAGAAGCGCTGCGCCTAGCAGAAGAAAAAGAACTCGATCTCGTACTGGTCAGCGACAAAGCTGACCCACCCGTATGCCGGGTAATGGACTATGGGAAGTACAAATTCGAGCAGGAAAAGAAAGCGCGAGAAGCAAAGCGGAAGCAGCACACTGCCGATGTTAAAGAAGTGAAGATGCGCTACAAAATTGAAGAACACGACTACCAAGTGCGTCTCAAACTAGCAGACCGCTTTATCAAATCTGGGGACAAAGTAAAAGCCACGATCATGTTCAGAGGTAGGGAAATCCAACACAGCAACCTAGCAGAGGACTTGCTTAAGCGCATGGCCACAGATTTGCAGGAAATCGCAGAAGTGCAGCAAGCCCCCAAAAAAGAAGGACGCAGTATGATGATGCTGCTGTCGCCAAAGAAAGTATAAATAGATAGTCATTAGTCAGCAGTCATCAGTCATAAACTGGTGACTGATAGCTGATGACTTCCGAAGTTAGTCAGGAATAAGCTACCACACAGGGAAATCAACGCTGCATGGAAAATTTTCAAATCAGCGGTTCGGCGGGAGTAAGACAAGGGGTGCTGCGATCGCTCAACCTGCGATCGGAAGAAGTAGAGCGAACCGTACTGATGTTCCTCGTCTACACTCTAACCTCCGTCGGGCTGATCTGGCTGGAACTCAGCACAGTAGGTCTTTTTCTAGATGAATTTGGTGCAGACAAAATGCCCTGGATTTACATAGCCAGCGCGTTTATCGGTTCTAGCTTGGGATTTGTCTACTCGTGGCTGCAAAAAATCCTGCCGCTAAGGCGCACCGTAGTGGTTGTTCTGGGAATGATGTCGATACCGCTATTTTTGTTTCGATTCGGCATCGGCTACGAAAATATTAAGATAGCTGGCATCAGCATCGCTTTTATTACTATTTTTTTGATGTGGCTGTGGGTAGAAGCTTGCTATGTCCTCAACGACCTTAATACTTCTATCACTTCCAACCAACTGTTTAATATTAGAGAAATCAAGCGCACCTATCCGCTAGTCAGTAGCGGCTATCTAGTAGCTGGAGTAGTCAGCGGATTTTCTCTGCCTGTTTTGCTGTACGTAGTCGGACTCAAAAACGTGACCCTCATATCGGGGTTGATGGTGGCGACAGGCTCAGTGTTGCTCTACTACCTCACGGAAAAATACAGCCAAGCATTCCCGGAAACGGCTCACTGGACGGATGACGATGAAGACGACGACCAAGAAGAATTTACCGCCCGCAAAGTTACAGGCCCGCTGCAAAAATACGCCGTACCTCTAGTCAGTTTCTTCATCCTCGCAGAAGTCGTCTACGTGCTGGTAGATTTCCAATTCTACAGCCAGCTAGAATACCAAAACCCGGGGGACGGAGCTAGCTGGATCGCTAGCTTCCTGGGCATTTATGAAGGCATACAAGGCCTGTTTCAAGTGGCGACTCAGTGGTTCGCTTCGAGCCGGTTGGTGGAAAGAATCGGTGTATTCGTGACGGCGATGATTTTGCCGGCGGGCATCGCTATACTCGGAGTGCTGACCATAGGAGCATCTCTGGGCCAGCTAGTATCTGTGTTTATCGGGCTGATATTGCTGAGATTTTTAGACGAACTGCTGCACTACACGCTGTTGGAAACCGTTAGCCCGGTTTTATTTCAACCGATTCCCGACAATATTCGATCGGGAATTCAAACTTTGGTCAACGGTGTGGGCGAACCTTTGTCCTGCGGAGCTACAGGAGTAGGCATCCTGATTATGCTGTGGGTGACAGGCAAGATACTTCCCCAGCAAGAGGAAAGTGTATTTCACGACCAGCAAAGCTTGATATTTATTGGCGCGATCGTCATATTGGCACTGTTGTGGGTGTTTGTCGTATGGCTGATCCGCTCTCAATACGTGGGTTTGTTGGTCAAAAGTGCGGAGCGGGGGCGCTTGGGCGTCACAGACGTTGACCTCAAAGCTCTCAAGCGCGCAGTGGTGGAAACTCTACAAAAGCCGGGGGGCGAAGATGAAAAGCGCTCTTGCATAGAACTCCTGACGCAAATTGACCCCAAAAATGTCGGAGAAGTTCTGGCTCCCCTCCTCGATTCCCTGTCCCCAAGTTTGCAGCGCCAGAGCTTGGAAACGATGCTGCAACACCCGAACCCCGCATATTTAGAAGCTGTCCGCGCACTCTCGCAGCAATCCTTGCCGCCGGAGGTTCTGGCCTTGGCTTTGCGCTACATCTGGCTGACGGAAGCTGAACCGAATATTGAGAGCTTGCGACCTTACTTGCAGCCGACGGTCGATCCGGTGGTGCGGGGTACGGCGGCTGCTTTAATTATGAGAAGGGGCGATCGCCAGCAAAAGGCAGAGGCTACTAATACGCTGCGGCAAATGCTGACACACAAGCAAGAGCGGGAACGTGTTATGGGGACGCGGGCTCTGGGAGAAGCTGATTATTTGCAAGGACTGCGGCTGCATATCCCCAATCTGTTGCAAGATGAATCTCTGCGAGTGCGCTGCGCTCTGTTAGACGTGATTTCGTCTACTCATTCGGAAGAATATTATCCTTCGCTGCTGCGCGGACTTGGTTACAAATCGACTAGGGAAGCGGCTTTGCAGGCTATAGTCAAACTTCACAACGACGCCATTCCCTTGCTCGTTTATTTGGCGGAGGACATCCACAAGTCGGATTTGGTCAGGTTGCAAGCTTGGACGGCTCTGGGTCAAATTGGGACTCCGGAGGCGATCGACATTTTGGTGAGCAATTTGATGACGGCTTGGGGAACCACGAGGCGCAATATCCTCCGCATCCTGTTGAAAATGCCTTCGGAAGCGGGGATAGAAGGGGTTCTAGACCGCATCGGCCGTACCGGCTTGGAAACTCTTATCGAGCAGGAGTTAATGTTTATCGGTCAAATTTATGCAGCTCTGGTAGATTTGTCTGGGGTAACAAGCTACGGCAATTTCTCAGAGCCAGATGCCAACAGCGCCCGGAAACCTGCGAACGATACGGCTCAATTGTTGCAGCGGGCTCTGGCGGGGTTGGAAGCTGATGCTAGGGAGCGGTGTTTTTTGCTGATGAAGTTTCTTTATCCGCTGGACACGGTACAAGCCGCTGCTTTCAACATCGCTTCTGGCCAACCTTCTTTGGTTGCTAGGGGATTGGAAATTCTGGATAATACTGTGGATATAGCTAGGAAGCGATCGCTCATCAATTTGTTAGATCAGCACTCGGAAAGAGAAAAATTGAGCAATCTCTCCGAATTGATGGTTTACAAACCTCTAGCCCCTAGCGATCGTTTGCGCCGCTTGCTAGAATTGCGCCACTTCCTTTCGGATTGGGCTTTGGCCTGCTGCTTTCACTTGGCGAGAGAAGCGCGCTGGAGTCTTACGGCTCAACAAACTCTCGTCTGTCTGCAGCACCCGACGGGTTTTGTCCGCGAAGCAGTGTTAGCCTATTTGAAAATAGCCTCGCCGCGGGCTTTGGTCGAATTGTTGCCCAGGCTGCAAAATGACCCCGATAATTTGGTATCCGCTCAAGTTGAAGAGATGATGGCAGAGTTGGGTGCTGGGGGAAAAAGGTAACATTAGTCAGTTGTCAGTGGGCAGTTGTTATTGTCAGTCAACAGTTAACCGTCAACCGTCAACCGTTTTAATTCCCCTTCTCCTTCCCCTTTTTAAGTTTAAATTAATCACTGCATCTCATTATGTTAACAAGCGTCGAACGCCTATTGTTTGTGAGGGAGGTTCCGATTTTTAAGGAACTGCGGGATGATTTTCTCGTGCGTCTAGCATCGGTAATGGATGAACTTTCGTTTCCTTCCAAGCACAGGATTTTTACGGAAGGACAAGAAGGGCGGTCTCTCTATATTTTGGTATCGGGAACGGTGCGCGTGCATATAGGCGATCGGGATTTGGCACAGTTGAAAGCGGGGGCTTGTTTCGGGGAAATGTCGCTGTTTGATGCAGAACCTCGATCGGCTTCTATTTCTACTCTAGAACAATCCGAGTGTTTGATGCTGACTCAAATGCAGCTATACGATGCGATTGATGAAACGCCGGGAATTGCGGTGAATATTATTCGCTTGCTGTCGCGCCGGATTCGGGAGTTGAATCAAAAGTTGAATGCTAAAGAGGCAATTATGCCTCCTACAGAGACTGTGAGAGTTCCTGAAATGCGATGAAATTGGAGAATAGAGAATTGTGTTTTTAGTCGATCGGTAATTATGCACAATTTATCTTCTGTAAGGTGCCAATAGCGCACAATTTCTCTGGCTAGTGTGCGCTATTGGCACCTTACGAATAGCTACTACAAATAGGCACAATTTCTCTGGTATATCACACCATGCCAGCCCAGGGTAAGAGCATCTCAATCAGTCTTGACACAAGGATTTGAGAAGAAGCCTCATGTACTCATCATTAATTGCAGCCCGTTTCTTTTTCTGTCGCCAGCTAAGCTTGAGAGTCATATTATGTCCCCTCGATTACCCCTAATATGGTAGGAGATCCCCTCACGAAAAATATCTCCCCATAATTGACAATCTCAAAAACCCGCTCTTTTAATCGCGGTCACTCGATCGGAAATGATATCATAAGCTGTTGCACATTTAAACTGTGATACAAGCATTGCCCTTATTTTTGATTTTGCGACCCCATTTAATTATTATAGGACTTACACATTGACAAGAAACATCATCTATGTATTCTAGACAATGTCACCACTACTAAAGTTTGCTAAAATATGCTCACGTATAACTGAAGTGAATAGATTCCTTTCGACTTCATACCAGTTACTAATTATTTTTTTAGACCGCATCAACTCTAATTTAACACTCATCTTGAAGTGAACAAAATACATGAGTCTTGATTGCACAGGTATCTCTTACCATGAACCGACAAATTCCACATACTTGCTTGATGGCTCTATGAAAGGTTTCAATTCGCCAATCAGTATCATGAATTGTGATAAATTCATCTCTTGTAATCTCAGCGATTTTTTCTAACTCTGGAAAATAGAAAATATAGTTTCTAGACGCCTCTTTTTTAAAGCTTTTTCTAAACAACTTTATAAATCCAAATTCTTTTAAATGAGTTATTAATCCTGACTCAGGAATTTCCAGAGTGCTTAC
>Ga0164305_10000258_pt1 | contig 18780 bp, 20 predicted proteins | sample Whisoiple_237_MG_FD_110215 | JGI IMG/M metagenome (GOLD analysis project Ga0164305, IMG submission 110215) | Soil microbial communities amended with pyrogenic organic matter from upstate New York, USA - Whitman soil sample_237_MG | ecosystem: Environmental > Terrestrial > Soil > Agricultural...
ACAATCATCCTCGTCATTACGTCCTTGACGCGCATCCGATCCTCCTCTGGGCCGGCGCTTTCATTGGAAAGAGGCTGCCACCGGCAGGCAAAGGGCGTGTTGATGCGGATCAAACCGCCGGGAGTGCCGCATGGATGCTGCTTGCGCTTCAGCCGGGATGAGGGTTCATTGAGCGGCGGCTAAGCAGGCCGGAGCCCCTCGCTATGCCTGAAACCGAGCCCTTGCAGACGAGCCAGGTCATCGTGCGCGTCTGCTTATTCCTGATCGGGGCCATCGCGCTCACCGGGGGTGCGCTGCAGTTCGTCCTCGGCCAGCCCGACACGTCGCCGCGACTCGACAACGTCCACCGCTTCATGGCCGGCGTGTATTTCTCGACCGGCCTGATCTCCATCTGGGCGGCGCTAACCATCCGTCAGCAGGGCACCCTGGTCTATCTTCTGGCGCTCGGCATCTTTCTCGCCGGCTGCGGGCGGCTCGTATCGATCTGGATGGTTGGAGTGCCGCAGCCGCCCGCTCTTTGGCTTGGGTATCTCGTGCCCGAGCTTGCTCTGCCGCTACTGATGGTGGCCGCGCATTCCGCGCGCTGAATCCCGCAGGCGTTATCTCGGCACGCCCTTGTCGCGTTCTGCCTTCAACGCGCGCGCGTACCATTCGAATTCGTCGAGAAAGCGCGCCATTGATTTCTTGAGCCGCTCGTCCGCGGGCGCGCCGTTTTCGCTCAGCGCGTTTTGAATCGCCGGGATCGGCATGAGCGACGGCACGCTCGACATACCGAGTTCGGCAAGCGTCATCCGAAGCTGCATCGCGGCGCGTACGCCACCAAATGACCCTTGCGAATAACAGACGATGCCGGACGGCCGCCAAAAATACTCTTCGAGAAAATGATCGAGGAGGTTCTTCAGCGCCGGCGGGATGCCGTTGTTGTATTCGCCCGAGACGATGATGAAGCCGTCGGCGGCACGATAGAGTTTCGCGAGTTTCTCCAGAGTTTCCGGCGCGTGACCCTTCGGGTGCTCCTTGTACATGCGATCGAGGAGCGGCAATTGCAGCTCCATCGGATCGACCAGCGTTGCCTGATGCCCGCGCTCCTCGAGCGTGCGCATAACGAAACGCGCGGCGCGGATGCCCATGCGATCGCGGCGCACGGAGCCGAGCAAGACAGGAAGATCGAGGCGCGTCATCCGGCATTTCCCTGCAAACAGCTTCGCGCCAACGCCTGAAACGCGCGCGCACGATGCGACAGCGCGCGCGAGCCGTCGGCGGGAATTGCATGCTTCTCGACTGACATCATCTCGCCGAATGTCCGCTGATGTCCATCGGGTCGAAAGATCGGGTCGTAGCCGAACCCTTTGCTGCCGCGCGGCGGGAAGATGAGCTCGCCGTCGACACGGCCCTCGAATTCCTCAATGTGCCCGTCAGGCCATGCCACGCAGAGCGCCGAGATAAAGGCGGCGCGGTATGGGGCCGCGGCACGGCGCACTTTGAGTTTGCTCTCCACCTTCCGCATCGCGGCGCCGAAATCGCGCGCCTCGCCCGCCCACCGCGCCGAGAATATGCCGGGCGCGCCACCGAGCGCCTCGACGCAAAGCCCGGAATCATCGGCGAAGGCTGCGAGGCCGGCGGCCCGCGCGGCGCTGACCGCCTTGATCCGCGCATTTTCGGCGAAGCTGGTCCCAGTCTCCTGCGGCTCCGGCAGGTTCAGATCGCCGGCGGCAACCGCATCGACCCCGTCGGGGGCCAGCAGCTCGCGCATCTCCCAAAGCTTGCCGGAATTGTGGGTGGCGATGACGAGGCGGCCGGTAATCTGCCGCCCCATCAGGCGATGGCCGCCTTCTGCATCTCGACAAGCCGGGCGATGCCGACCTTCGCTAGCCCGAGGAGCAAGGTCAGCTCCGCTTCGCTGAAGGTCGCGCCTTCGGCTGTTGCCTGCACTTCCACCAACCCACCCGCCCCGGTCAGGACAAAATTGGAGTCGGTATGCGCTCCCGAATCCTCGTCATAATCGAGGTCGAGCGTCGGCACGCCCTTGATGATGCCGCACGAGACCGCGGCGACGTGATCGCGCAACGGATTGTCGCGGATGATCGAGCGGCCGCGCATCCAGGTAAGGCAGTCGTAGAGCGCCACCCAGGCGCCGGTGATGGCGGCGGTGCGGGTGCCGCCGTCGGCCTGGATGACGTCGCAATCGAGCGTGATCTGGCGCTCGCCCAATGCCGGAAGGTTCATCACCGCGCGGAGCGAACGTCCGATCAGGCGCTGGATCTCCTGAGTTCGGCCCGAGGGCCTGCCGCTCGCCGATTCGCGGCGAGAGCGGGTATGGGTGGCACGCGGCAGCATGGCGTATTCGGCGGTGACCCAGCCGCGCCCCTGACCGCGCAGCCACATCGGCGGCTTGTCCTCAAGCGAAGCCGTGCAAAGCACATGCGTCTCGCCGAATTTGACCAGACAGGAGCCTTCGGCATAGCGCGCGACCTTACGTTCTAGGGAGATCGGACGCAGTTCGTCGGGGGCGCGGTTTTGGGCTCGCATGAGATCCGTCTGTCGGGTTGCGCTAAGCCTTCTGCGGGAATTTATCCCGCCTGGGAAGCCCTCTTCCCGCGCGTATCCAGGGTGGACGCTTCCGGCAAAAACCGATATCCGGGCGCCGAGGAACTCGGCCTTGCGCGTGGGTCCTCGGCATCTCAGGGCCATCGATGACTGCAGCAAAGCCGATCGATCGCTGCCGCGCGAGCGGCAGCAAGAACCTCATTCCGGTCCTCTCCCTCGGCCATGAAGCTTTGACCGGGGTGTTCCCGCGCTCACCGAACGAGCCCATCACGGTCGGTCCCCTCGAGCTCGTCTGGTGCCCGGATAGCGGCCTCTTGCAGCTCGCCCATTCCTACGATCCCGGCGAAATGTACGGCGAGAATTACGGCTATCGCTCGAGCCTCAATCAGTCGATGGTGCGGCATCTGACCAACAAGATGCGGCTACTGCAGCGCGCGGCCGATCTGAAGAGCGGCGAGGTCGTCCTCGACATAGGATCGAACGATGCCACTTCCCTCAAGGCTTATGAGGTCGAAGGGTTGACCCGCATCGGCATCGACCCGACGGGAGAAAAATTCCGCAGCTATTATCCCGATTACATACGGCTCGTTCCAGATTTCTTTTCCGCCAAGAACTTCCGCTCGGTGTCGGGCCGGCGTGCCAGGATCGTGACGTCGATTTCGATGTTCTACGATCTCGAGGACCCGACGCAGTTTGCGCGCGAAGTCGCCGAAATCCTCGATCCCGAAGGCATCTGGCATCTCGAGCAAAGCTACATGCCCTCGATGCTGCGGCTCTGCTCCTACGACACGATCTGCCACGAGCATATCGAGTATTATTCGCTCGGCGCTTTGAAGAAGATATTGGACGCTGCCGGGCTCGACATCCTCGACGTCGAGATGAATGCGGTCAACGGCGGCAGTTTCGCGGTCACTGCGGCGCATCGGGCGAGCAAGCGCCGGCGCAATTCACCGGTGGTCAATTGGCTGCTTCAGCAGGAAGACCGAATGGGCCTTGGAACGCCGGCGCCTTTTCGCGACTTCGAGCAGCGCGTTTTCCGCCATCGCGAGGACCTGACGCGGCTGCTTCGCGCCTTGAAAGACGATGGCAAGCGCATTCTCGGCTATGGCGCCTCGACCAAAGGCAATGTCGTCCTGCAGTTTTGCGGCATCGGGCCGGACCTCGTCGAGGCGATCGCCGAGGTCAACGAGGACAAGTTCGGCGCCTTCACGCCGGGCACGCATATCCCGATCATCTCCGAGCCGCAGGCGCGCGCCATGCAACCGGATTATTTCCTGGTTCTCCCCTGGCATTTCAAGGACGGCATCCTGGCGCGCGAGCAGCAATTCCTGGCGGACGGCGGCAAGTTCATCTTTCCGTTCCCGGAGATCGAAATCATTTGATGCGGGCTGGCATACATCGCGACCCGGCAATATTGACAAATTTGGGTCCGAGGCAGCCGGAGCCGATCAACACATCTGTTCCGCTATGCGGCTGCGACGAGTTGCCTCTGACATTCAGCCGTGCAAGCCGGCGTCCTCGGCCCTCTCAGTTCAGCAATTCGCGCAGGCGGCTAAAAATCGAGCCGGGCTTCGGCTGGTGCAACCCTCTGTTTAGATTGGAAATCAAGCGCTGTCTCTCAGGTGGGGCCTTGGCAATAAACGCCTTAGGCCATTCGACCACGCGGCCGATCGGGCGAGCCCAAGATGGCCGATAGCTGCAGAATAAAATGTGCTGCGTGAGCCCGGACACATTCGCGCCGCCAGCATGGACCGTATTGTGCAGAAATATCAAGGCATCCCCGGCTTTTGCTAGCACCGTGACGGCATCACTTTTCAGCTCCTCTAGGTCCGTGCCGGGGACAAGATGATATTGGTGATGGCTGCCGGGCACCACCGCGAACGGCGCGTGCTCGAAGCTCATATCCGTCAGGTAACAGGCGACATTGACCCACATTGCGTTGGAGTTTCGAAAGTCGCCCTCGCCCTCACCAATGGCATAGTCCATGTGCAATGCGGTGCGATGTGGCGGTTCTCCTGCCTTCTTCGACTTCTTTACGACGTAAGCACCCTTGAAACAGATGACGTCGGGTCCAAGAACTGTTCTGACCGCGGATATAATCTTGGGATTATCAATCATAGCGCCGAACGACGGGGCCGTGCAGAACGCGTCCATCATCTCCTTGGGAGACTTCTCCAACGCATATTCTTCGATCTCGCGGTACATCGTTTCGAGGTCTGCCGTAGAGAAAGCTTCCGGAACGACGAGGAAGCCATTCTCGGCAAAAAATGCGCGCTGCTCCACCGCAGACATCGCCGCCCAATCGCGCTCGTATACCGTTTGAGGAATTTCCATTAGCGCTTGCATCACCCCGCTCCTCCGCACATTCCCGACTGCAAATCGACCCGTTGCTATCGCCCCGGCTAGATTTTGTCTAGCGCGACCGCTATGCGCCGCCTATTATCATCATCATCCAAAAACGCGCCCGGCACTCACCACAACCTGATCGCGGATCTTCACCTTGAGCATAGGCATGACTAACGCGCTGTTCATCTCTCACGCCGGAGAGCGTTGCGGCGTCTATCAGTACGGCAGGAATCTATTCCATGTCCTGAAAGCGACGCGTCAAATCGAGTGGATCTATAGAGAATGCGGCACATTTGTGGAGTTGACCGACTTCGTTGAAGTCATTCGTCCCGATGTGATTCTGTTCAATTATCAGGGCTCGACATTGCCGTGGCTGTGCGGCGAAGAATTGCGTTCCTTGCGCGTGCCAACAGCAGGCGTATTTCACGAATCAAGCCAGCAGCTCGTGGACCTGGAGAAAGGGGAACTCTTTGATTTCTGGCTGTGCCCAGATCCGACCATCATTCCTCGCAACCCGCGAATCTGGCGCGTTCCACGCTTCTTACCGCCGCTCCGCAAGCCGATCCCCGACCCGGAGGTGTGCACGGTAGGCTCCTTCGGATTTGCAACCCCGAGCAAAGGTTTTGAACGTCTCTGTCAAGTCGTGAACGACGAATTTGATCGGGCCATCGTACGGATCAACATGCCTTCGCATGACAAACCCGAAATTTTTCCATCGCCGACTATGATGGACGATATCGAACAATTGTGTCGGACGGCGATCACGAAGCCAGGCATTGAACTGCAAATTACCCACGAATTCTTTGACGAAGATGGTTTGATGACGTTTTTGTCACAGAATACAATTAATGCCTTTTTGTATAACGAGCCAGCAGCGAAAGGGCTTTCAAGTTGCGTGGACTTCGCTTTGGCTTGCGGGCGTCCGCTCGCTTTGACCAGGTCACCGATGTTTCGCCACCTGTTCGGCGCGAACCCATCGGTTTTTATTGAAGATAGCGGCCTAAAGGCGATTGCCTCGAGAGGAACCTCTCACCTGCAGATATTCCGGGATGAATGGTCAGGCGCCAAGGCATCGAGCGCATGGAACGGCGCGATTATGCTGGCGCTCGACACAGCCAAGGCAAGCGCCTCCGTGCCCGATCGGCGCGGCTTCAACAAGATTTTGGATGATCGTTCGCGTCTCGCCTATCGCGTCTCGCTCAATGATTTGCGTCGCCTGGCGCGAGAGATGATATCGAGAAAAATTGAACGGGCCAATATCCAGCAAGCGTTCGCTTTGGATGCAGCTCGGATATTATTGAGGAACATTGCCAATCCGAAGATTCTTGCGGCGGGATCATTCGAGGACACGGCAGTCGAAGCGTTGAAGCAGGAAGGCTATCGCATAACCGAGGTTGATCCCAATGTGAATGGAATGTCGCTGCTAGATTATTATCGTGCCAACGGCTCGGAGCTTGCCTCGTTCGATCTGATCTTGAGCGTGTCTGTGTTGGAGCATGTGGACAATGATATTCAGTTTCTACGCCTGATCGGCGAACTATTGAAGCCGGGGGGAACGGCGATTCTAACGGTAGACTTCGCCGAGTCCTGGAGGCCCGGGTTTCCGAAGCCATCGGTCGACCATCGACTTTATACCACGCAGCGCATTTCCGAGGTGCTGATGCCCGCGGTCGGTAACTGCGTGCTCGTTGATGTGCCGAGATGGTCGGAGGGCCAGGAGGATTTCGAGTATGAGGGAACAAGATATGGTTTCGGCAGTCTCGTTTTCCGAAAGCTGGATGCTGCAACGGCCGAGCAAGCTTCAGTGACCCCGGTATGGAGTGAGCTTCTTGCGGAAGCGTATAAGTCATCATCCCAGCGGGAGGTTGGCGATAAAATGACGACAATTAGGCGTCTCTTCCAACGTCGCTAGAATTCAGGAACCTGCCGATGCCTGCCGAACACGACATAGATATCGTCGTTAAAAACGCATTCTTCGCGGAGTCTAAACCGGGTGTTTTCGTCGAGGTCGGCGCGGCGCGGCCCGATTATTTGTCCATCAGCGAAAGTTTCCGGAAACAAGGATGGAAGATCATAGCCATCGAACCGAATCCTGAGTTTTGCGCCGCCCATCGTGCGCAGGGCCATGAAGTACTGCAATACGCCTGCAGCGACGTAGATGCGGATGATGTCCCCTTTTATGTGGTGAATTCCAAAGAAGCGGATTACATGGGGGGAAAAGTATCGTACGAGTCATTTTCCTCGCTCGGAATACGCGACGATTTCGCGGAGCTGCATAAGACAGTAAGCACCGACACAAACATGATCTCTGTCCAGGTGAGAAGGCTTGACACGATTCTAGCGATGCACGAGCCCGAACTCACCACGTTCGACATGCTTGCCGTCGACGTCGAGGGTTGGGAGCTCTCGGTCCTCAGAGGCTTGAGTATCGCGCGTTTCCGGCCGAAGGTAGTAATACTGGAGAATCTGTTTAAAGATACTGCATACGAGAAAGCGATGAGAGAACGGGAGTATCGCTTGTGGAGAACACTAGAGCCAAACGAAATCTATGTCTCAGCCGCGTGTCTGATGTCGCCCGCGGAGCGGAATCCAGGTGGGTGGCGCATTTTTTCCCGTTTGTTTCAGAGCCGATTGTGACACCGTCAACTCCTCATCAACGGCAAACGTCCGCCCAACGCGACTCCGTGATTTCGGCCGTTAATGCGCAGGCGTTTAGCCAGCCGTCGTGAAGCTGTCTATCACTATTCCAGTCTACAATTTCGCAGAGTTCCTGCCGGAAACGCTGGATTCGATACTGTCGCAGGAAGGAGCGGACGGGGTCGAAGTCCTCGTCGTCGACGGCGCTTCGAGCGACAGCACGCCCGAACTGATGACGCGTATCTGCGCAAAGCATCCGAATGTCCGATACTACCGCCTACCAGCAAAAGGCGGTATCGATCAGGATATGGCCAAATCTGTCGAACTCGCTCGTGGGGAGTATTGCTGGCTATTCAGCGGCGACGACATCATGGGGCCGAACGCCTTGCGCGCGGTCTTGAGCGAAATCGAAACGGGCTACGACCTTTATATACTCAAGCATATGGAATGCTTCAAGGACATGCGCCCGCTCATGGAATATCCTGTGCTCGATCCGGATGTCCCCGCTGTCTTCGAGTTGTCCGATGAGGCGCAGCGGATGGCTTATTTCAAGCGCGCCGTCAATTCGGAAGCGTTTTTCAGCTTCATGGGCGGACTTGTTGTGAAGAGGTCGACATGGAACCGCGTATCGCTCAATGCGGATTTCATCGGAAGCTGCTGGGCGCACGCTGCGCGCTTCTTCGAGCTGATGAAGCGCGGTCTCTCGTTGAGCTACACTGCACGGGTAGCTCTGAGCCGGCGAGGCGAGAACGATTCCTTTTCGAATAACGGACTCGTTCGCCGCTATCAGCTTCAGGTCGAAGGCTTTCACAAATTGGGGGATACCTTTTTCGGTCCAAATAGTGTGGAGGCACGCGAGGTCCGCCGCGCCATCCGCAATGAGTTCTCTCGCCGAGTTGTCATGGTTTTGAAAGCTCTTTGTCACGACAGGCCGCATATCGAAAAGAAGCAATTGCTCGACCATCTCGTCGACGTCGCTTACGCGGATGCTCGGTCGGCGAAGGACCTGACTACAAAACTTATGTACAGATGGTTACCTATCCGATTGGCTAAAAAATATTATTGTTAGACGAATCCACTCGCGCGTACTGCCGTTGCTCTACTCGCTTGCGAAGTGGGCAGCTTACTATGTCCGGCATAATGGATGATCCAGGGATCCGCAGCCCATAGACGATAAATCTCCGCCAGACCCGGCGCAGGCGGGATTTCCGACTGAACGGCGGCGAGAATCACCGCGAGGCAGTTCCAACGCGGGTCCAGAGCGACATAGCCGCTCCGGAAGAGCAGATTCATGACATCCTGGTCCTGCCATAGAAACTTATGTGGTGGTCTCAGAAGCAGTCGTTCAAGTTGTCCCGCAATGTCGTGTCTTCGCCAATGATCCAGGTTGATGACCGTCACTCCCGCATTGGAATATTGATGAGCGGGCAAAACCAAGCGCACGAGCTGATCGCGCGTTGTTTCAGTGAAACCGAGTGTGGCGAGAGAAAGCTCGATGTTCTGCTGTATTCCGAAATCAACGCAGGCGGCTATCGGCTTGTCGGTGGGATCAATCTCGAAGAGGTCGGCAATTGACCGGTTCACAACCGTATCCGTGTCGAGATATATTATGCGCTTCACATCGGGCAGAAGCTGGGGAAGCATAAGCCGCATGTATGTCGCGCGGCTGTATTCGCCGTGCACAGGAATCGCTTCGAAGCGTTCCGCGGCAGCAGGTATGCTGACGAACTCGAAATGTGATGAGTTCAAGCGCTTATGCGCGCTTTTGCGGATGGTAGCCGACGAGGTATGGAGCGCATAAAACAGGACCTTGCGATTGCCGGCGTCCTAGCGTGGCAGAAAGGCGTATTATCGGAATACTATCGTGACATTCCTGAAACCATAAGCTAACGCTCGGCGCCTCCGTGCAGCCCCTCAGCCGTATTTCCGGTCCGTCCACCAGGGAAAATAGGGCGGCATATCGCGCGACACTTTGTCGGCGAAACGCGCCGGCCGCTTTTCAAGAAACGCGCTTACGCCCTCGCGCACGTCGGCACTCTTGCCGCGCGTGAAAATCCCGCGGCTGTCGATCTTGTGAGCCTCCATCGGGTGATTGGCGCCGAGCATGTGCCACATCATCTGCCGCATCAGCGCGATCGAGACCGGGGCGGTATTGTCGGCGATTTCGCGCGCGATCGCCTGCGCTCGCGGTAGCAGATCGGAGGCGGGAACGACCTCCTTCACGAGTCCGCCGGCGAGAGCTTCCGATGCCGGGAACACCCGGCCGGAATACGCCCAGTCCGCCGCCTGCTGCATGCCGACGAGCCGCGGCAGGAACCAGCTCGAGCAAGCCTCCATGACAATGCCCCGGCGGGCGAAAACGAAGCCGATACGCGCCTCTTCCGAGGCGATGCGGATGTCCATCGGCAAGAGCATGGTCGCGCCGATGCCGACCGCCGGGCCGTTGATCGCGGCGATGACCGGCTTCAACGACTCGAAAATGCGGAGCGTGACGCGACCGCCCCCGTCGCGGATCGCCTCGTCGGCATAGTCGTCGCCGCCGTCCGGCATCTTGCGGGGGGCACGCCTGCCCCCACGCTTGTCCTGGTCGAACGTGTCGGCGCCCGCTGATAGATCCGCGCCGGCGCAGAAGGCGCGGCCCGCGCCCGTGACGATGACGGCGCGCACGTCGTCGTTCTTGTCGGCGGCGTCGAAAGCGGCGATCAGTTCGTTCATCATCGTGCCGGTGAAAGCGTTGAGCTTGTCCGGCCGATGGAGAGTGATCGTCTGGATACCGTTCTCGACATCGACGCGGATTGTCTCGAAATTCATGTTTGTCCTCCCGGCCTGGCATCGTCCTCCTATCCCGGGGGTCCGCGCCGAACAATCCTGGTCCCACGGCCTAGCCTCATCCGGGCTGACATCTTGCCGGCCTTGCGTTATTGCGGCGGCGATCACCGCCTTTCCAGGAGGAAACATGAAGCTCTATTTCGCGCCCGGCGCCTGCTCGCTCTCGCCGCATATCGCGCTGCTCGAAGCCGGGCTCAGTTCGGATTACGAGCAGGTCGATCTCAAGGCGAAGACGATGAAGAGCGGCGGCGATTATCGCGAGGTCAATCCAAAGGGAGCCGTCCCGGCATTGAAGACCGATGAAGGCGATGTTCTGACCGAAGGTCCGGCGATCGTCCAGTACATTGCCGATCTCGCGCCGGGCAGCGAGCTTGCGCCGAAGGCCGGCACGAAAGAGCGCTACAAGCTCATGGAGTGGCTCAACTTCATCTCGACCGAGCTGCACAAGATGTTCAGTCCGCTGTTCCGCCCGAACACGCCGGAGGAATACAAGCCGATCGCCAAGGAGAATCTCGCCACTAAGTTCGCCTATGTCGATCAGAAGCTCGCCAAGACGCAGTACCTCATGGGCGATCATTTCACCGTCGCCGACGCCTATCTCTATGTCATGTTGCGCTGGGCACAGGCGCAGAAGCTCGACATGTCGAAATTCGCGAATTTGAAGTCGTATTTCGAGCGCGTCGGCGCGCGCCCCAAGGTGCAGGAAGCGCTGAAGGCAGAAGGCCTGAGCTGATTAATTACTGCCGGCGCGCGCCACGTTTACGGCGCGCGGCGTAAACGAATTCGTCGGCAGGTCGCTCGCGATGCGGCCGAAGCCTGTCACGTAACCCGCGGCCGGTGCGGCGGCGAGCAGATCGAGTCCGGCACGCGAGGCGGCGCGAGGCGCCATCGCCGCAGAGCCGAGCACCGAGTGCGTGGTCATTCGCGCAACGGACTTATGTCCGGTGAGCGCGCGGAAGTTCGACCGGTCTAGCCGAGCGGCGACGAAATCCGCGTGGCCGACGGCTGCCTGCGACAGGTATGGTCGCCCGAGCGCAACGGCGCGGAGCCCGGTCGTGGCGCCGCCGGCCGGCGCATAAGCGAGTGCCATGGCTTGGCTCGACGCCTTCTCCGGTTTGGATGCCCCGCTGGTGATCACGGTTGGCAACGCGGCGCCGCGCGGCTCGCGCGCACCTTGCGTTGCCTCGATGAGGCTGCGGATCGCGGCGCCGCGATCGAGCGACATGTCTGCGGCGTAGGCCGCGACCCGCGGGACCGGTGCCGAGATCACTGTGGCGAGCTGGACGGGGCGGAGCGGCGGCCAGGGGATCGAGGCGGTGGTCAGCTCTTCGGGCCGACGCGGCGGGAGCGGCAGCGTCGCATGCGGCGACGCGTCGGCGGGACTGGCCTCGATCGCTGCCAACGTCTTTGGCTCAAGCGCCGCGACTTTTGAATTGGTCTGTGAGACGGCGGGGGTCGCCGACAGGTAGGTCTCGCCGCGGGGCAGGTTGCGCTCGGCCTCTTCGCTCGGGCGCCGCGCCTCGCGGTAGGCCTGCGCGACAAACAAGTTCCGTCCGCCATCGTCGTTTTCCGCCGCCGCGATCTGCGCCGGCGCGCCACGCGAGGGCGCGGCGCCGACCTGCGTGCGGTTGCCCATCCAGCCGCGCCGTGGCGGCGCTGCTTCGGTCGCCGCGTCGTCCTCTTCATCGCGGCCGCCGCCGAACAGAAAGGCAAAGAACCCGCGACCGCCGCTCGGGCGATCCTGAGCGATGCCGCCGGTCGCCTCGATCTCGGCGCGGGCCTCATCGTAGCGAGCGAGCGTGCGCCCGTCGGCGGCGAGATGCACTGTCTTTCCGTCTGGGAAGAGGCGCGCGAGCTGGTCATAGGACAGGCGCGGCCAAGCGCGCACGCTGCCGACGTCGAGATGGACGAAATTCGAGGCGCCGTAATAGCCGACACCGCCGCGCTGCAGCTTCATGCCGATCTCGCGGACCTTCTCCATCGACATATTCGGCATGGTCGTATCCATCGCCTTGCCGAGCATGTGCTGGGAGTGCTCCGCGACCGCTCGCGAGCGGCGGCGCAGCATGGCGTTGGTCTTGGGCGACCGATAAGCGGAGACGACGACCACAGGATCGTCGGGCGAGTTGCCGCCGGCCGTCCTGTAGGTTTCCCACACGACGTCGAATAGCCGCGGGTCCATCTTGGTCGGATCGTCGGTGCGCCAGTCGCGCAGGAACCAGTTGAGCTTCTCGAGCGCGGCGGAATCGAATTGGCCGTTGACCCGGTAGGTCGCGGCGATTGATTCCTTGGTGTGCGAGTGGAACAGGTAGATCGTGCGGGTGTCGCCGTTGGCGATGCAGGTCTCGGTCGAGCCCGGGAAGAGGGCGGCGAAGAGGGCCGCCAGCGGTCCCGCCCAGGCGGAGATACGCGCGAACGAACGACGCGACCGAGAGTGCTTTTTCTGCAAAATCGAGGTCTCTCGGCTCCTGCCCCTACCGGTGGCAATGGTAGTAACAAAGGTGGCGAAAAACCATTAACGCGCTGTTAACGTTACGCCCGCCGGCCGGTTTTCGGCCGGGTGTCGCTCTAGAGATACAAATGGGCGAAATATGGCCGAGCTTGGGGCCGTTCCCGATACTCAGGCGGCCGCGGCCACGGAGCTTCCGGGCGACGCGGCGAAATCGCGCAGCAGCCGCGTGGTCGCGGGTTCGTCCAGCCAGCCCTGAACGCGCTCGTTGACGAGCTGGCCCAGCCGGTGCTCCGCGTAGATGCGATAGCAGTCGCCGACATAGCCGGGCAGGTCGTAGAATTTTCCCAGGCTCTTGCTCAGCTTGTACTGGCTCGGCTTGAAGATGTAGCTGCCCGAAACGCCATAAAATTCAGCTATTTCGGGATAGACCGGGAAGACGTAGCCGCGCACGATATCGTCGACCGCATAGGTGTCGAAGTCGATCGGCTCGCTTGTCAGCCCGACGCCGCGAAGCAGCTTCCGCGCGATATCGTAGAGAACATGCGGCTTCGGATGGTTGATCGAATACATGAAGCAGCCGCGATTGGCCCAGCGCAGGAAATCGGCGCTGAGATCGAGTCCGAATTGCCGGCCCTGGTCGAGCAGCGTTTCGGCCGCGCCCCGCCAAACCTGGAAATAGCCGAGCGCGGCGAAGACCTCCCGCCGGTACAGCCGCAGCGCCGCCTCTGCCGGCCATCCGGCGCGGTAAGCAAAAAGCGCGAGAGCCGAATGGTACGGCCCGGTCGCGCAATTGACGAGTTGATTGCCCCTGGTCGGATCGGAAATCAGGATCAGGTCCGGGTGGTAGGCGCTAAAGGCGAGCGAGGGGAACCAGACGGCGTCGCCGAGCTCGTTCTGCAGCACGGCCGAGGCGCCGCCCGCGCAGATAACCCGGCGCAAAGTCCTGGGCGAAGACGTGGTCGTAGGTCGCAAGTGTCCGCGCCAGCGTCCGTATGTCCGTCCAGGATTTGGAAACGATGGAAAACCGCGCGATCTCCGCCTCTAGGTCGAGCAGCTTCATCGCATAGGCGATGCCAAAACTCTGGCAATTGCCGACGACGGCGATGCGCGGGCCGGATGCCTGCCGCTTCAACGCCCAGTCGCGCCAGCTTGCGAGGACCTGCCGGTCGAGTGCGGATAAAAGCATTCCGTGAGGCGCCGCTCCCTAACCGACGCCCGCTTCTGCTGCAAGGCCAATCCGGCCGCGCACTCCCGCATCGCGATTGCTCCGCCCGCGCATCTCGGCCCCTGCCGCGTCGCGCAAGAAGCCGGAGATTTCAGCATCGTCCAACCAGCCCTGCACCCGGTCATTCGCGAGTTGCTCCGGCTGATATTTCGCGTAGGTCCGGTAGCAGTCGGTTACGAACTCACGCAGGTTCCAAAACTCGCCCAAGCCGGTTCCGAACGAGAAATGCGCCCCCTTGAAAACATAGCTGCCCTGAATGCCATAGAATTCGGCGATTTCCGGATAGACTGGATAAACTGCACCCCGCACGAGATCGTCGACGGCATAATCGTCGAAGTTGACGGCTTTCAGCGGTACGCCGGCCTTCTGCATGAGCTGGCGCGCAAAGTCGAAGAATACGAAAGGCTTTGGATGAATGCTCGTATACATGAAGCAGCCGCGGCGGCTCCAACGTAAAAGGTCTTCACGGAAATCCAGAGAGAATCTCTGTCCGTCTTGCAAAAGTGCTTGCGTCGCTCCGTTCCAAACATCGAAATAGCCGACAGCCTCGAAGACCTCGCGATTGAATAGTCGCAGCGCCGCCTCGACCGGCAATCCCGCACGATAGGCGAAGAATGCGAGCGCCGAATGGTAGGGACCGATCGGACCGTTGATCGTCGCATATCCCTGCCTTTGATCATGGACGTAAATCTGGTCGGGATGAAAGCCGGTGAAGATGAGCGTCGGCAGCAGAATGGGATCCTTCAATTGCTGAAGAATCGGTTCCGCCGACCCGCCGCGCACGTAACCAGGCCCAAAGGGCTGGAAGAACACGTAGTCGTAAAGCTTGAGCGTCCGCGCCATCGTTTTCACGCCAAACCAGGATTTCAACACCACGGGAAAGCGATGAACCGTGGCATCGACATTGAGCAGCTTCATCGCATAAGCGATGCCAAAGCTCTGGCAATTGGCGACGACAGCGATACGGGGGCCGGACCCCGGTCGCCGCAACGATTTATCCCGCAAGCTGGCTATGATGCGCCGGTCGAGTAAATTCAATGACATTGTCGTAATGGGCTGGAGTTAGGGCTCACGATGTCGTCAGATCGCCCGATTTGGGCGAAATGGTGTTAGCGCCTGCAGGAGACCGGCCAAAGTGTCGTTGAACCCCTACCGCTCCCTACCCGACCACCGCTTTTGGCGCAAGGCGATCGCCAATGTGCCGTCCTTTGCGATCGATCCGCTCATCGACGCGCCGCATCGCGCCGCAGCACAAGGTCGCGACGGCCGGCAGCTGCTTTGCGCAGAACATTGCCCGTGCGCTGCAAACGAGCGGATTCTGCTATTTCGTGCCGGAAAGCGGTCCGGCCGATTTGCCGGAGGAGGAGCGCGCCGCACGCAATTACGGGGTCTATTCCGCGCGTTACGGCAACATCTATACGACGCGCCAGCTGCTGCAGCTTTTCGATCGCGCTTATGCTCGCTTTGAGCCCAAGCTCGACGTTTGGGTCGCCGCGAACGGGCGATATGTCGATCCGTTCCGGCCGCAAATCGAGCCGAACGGCTTCGATACGCCCGAAGCTCTGCGCGAAGACCGCGCGCGCCAGCTTGCCGAGGTGCGGCGCATGTTCGAAGAGCTCGATATCTTTGTCTTCACTTTCGGCTTGACCGAAACCTGGCTGCACAAACCCGACGGTGCGGCGCTGCCGCTGGCTCCGGGTGTTGCCGGCGGTGAGTTCGACGACAATTATGAATTCTGCAATATGCGTGCGTCAGACGTCGTCGCCGATTTCCTGACCTTTGTCGATCGGCCACGCGGGATCAACCCGCAAGCGAAGATCATCGTCACGGTGTCGCCGGTTCCGCTGATTGCGACCTATGAGGATCGCCATGTCCTCGTGTCGAATTGCTACTCGAAGGCAGCGTTGCGCGTCGCCGCGGAGGAGATCGTCGCGGCGCGACCGGACATCGCCTACTTTCCCTCCTATGAGATCGTGATGGCGAACGCGCACCGCAACTTCGCCGAGGATCAGCGCTCGGTGACGGCAACGGCATCCAAAGCGTCATGCGCGTTTTCTTCGCGCATTACACATCAAGTGGCGCGGATACCGGCGCGGGTCCGCAGGCACTGAAATTGGATGTGCGGCGGGAAATCTCGGTCGCTTCGAAGGTGGTCTGCGACGAAGAAGCAGTCGACGCCCTATAGGACGTTCTACGAGGAGCCCCCCATTGCACGCTGCTCCTTCAGGACAGGTGCGAGACTTCCCCTTTCGCGCGAATATTCCTTCAGGAATGCGCAAATCTGCGCGTCATCCAGCCAGCCCTGCACGCGTTCATTCGCGAGCTCGTCGGCTTTGTGACGCGCGTAGACGCGGTACGATTGCTGGACGAACCCGGCAAGATCCCAGAAGCCGCCAATGTTCATTCCTCCCGGAAAGGACTCGGGCGCTTTGAAGACATAGCTGCCCGCGATACCATAATGCTGCGCTATCGCGGGATAGACGGGAAATACCGTGTCCCGAACGAGATCATCGACTGCGTAATTATCGAAATCGGCCGGCTCAGAAGGTATCCCGGCTTTATTGAGCAAGCGCCGCGCGAGATCGAAGGAGACATGCGGTTTCGGATGGTTGACCGCATACATGAAACAGCCGCGGCGCGTCCAACGCATGAACTCCGTCTCGAGATCGAGGCCGTAAGATTTTGCCGTTTCCAGCAACTGAGCGCGGGACGGAATCCAGACATCGAAATAGCCGAGGGCGTCAAAGACTTCGCGATCGTAGAGGCGGAGTGCGGCCTGGGGCGACAATTCCGCCCGGTAAGCGAACAATGCCAGCGCCGAATGATGTTGGCCGATCGGTCCGGAAAGAAATGCATCGCGCTTCGATCCAGCGTGGATGAAAATCGAATCCGGGTGATAGGCGGCGAAGAGAAGCGTCGGATACCTGGTCACGTTGGCGACTTCGCTGCAGAGGAGATCGGACGATGCGCCGCGGACGAATTCCGGACCAAAATCCTGCAGGAAAACATGATCGTAAGTGCGAAGCGCGCTTAAGAGCATTTTGCCGGTGATCTTGGCTTTGGCCTGGATCGGATACTGCTCGACCGTGGCCACGATGTTGAGCAGTTTCATCGCGTAGGCGACATCGAGGCTCTGGCAATTTCCAAGCACGGCGATGCGCAGACCGGGCTTCAGCCGCCCGAGCGCGCGCTGCTTCAGTGTGGCTAAGACCCGCCGGTCAAGGTTGGACAGCAACATGGGGGCTTAGGCGAGCGGCTGTATGGCCCTGGAAACGAGAGACATTGTCGCGAGATCGCCCGATTTGGGCCGGATGGTCTTGGCCTGCCAGGAGACTGGCCGTATCAACTCGCTGAATACCGCGCGGTCCTAGCCGACCGTCGCCTCACGCGCAAGGCAATCGCCGCTATACCTGCCGCGCGCAAATCCGGGAGATTTCCTTGGCCGAATCCCTCAACCCCTACCGGGCGCTTCCCGATCATCGCTTTTGGCGGAAGTCGATCACCAACGTGCCGCCCTTCGCCCTCGACCCGATGACGGAGGTGCCGTTCAAGATCGCGCCGACCGATAAGGTTGCGACCGGCGGCAGCTGTTTTGCGCAGCGCATCGCCCAGGGCCTGCAGGCGAGCGGTTTCCATTATTTCGTCGCGGAGAAGGGCCCGGAGCACCTCTCGCCGGAGGCGGCCTACGAGCACGGCTACGGCGTCTATTCCGCCCGTTACGGCAATCTCTACACGACGCTGCAATTGGTGCAGCTCTTCGATCGCGCTTACGGCCATTTCAAGCCGAAGCTCGAATACTGGCAGCGGCCGGATGGGCGCTACGTCGATCCCTATCGTCCGCAGGCCGTTCCTGAGGGGTTCGCCACGCCGGAGGAGGTGATCGCCGATCGCGAGCCGCATTTTGCCGCGGTGCGCCGCGTATTCGAGGAGCTCGACGTGTTCGTCTTCACCTTCGGGCTCACCGAGGGCTGGCTGGTGAAGGAGGACGGCGCCGCTTTGCAGCTTGCACCTGGTGTGTCGGGCGGCGAGTTCGATACGGAGAAGTACGCGTTCCGCAATGTACGTCCCAACCAGGCTGCGGCGGAGTTCATCGATTTCCTCGATCGGCTGCGCAGCGTCAACCCGAAATCGAAGGTGATCGTCAGCGTATCGCCAGTGCCGATGATCGCGACGTACGAGAACCGGCACGTTCTCGTCTCGAACAGCTACACGAAGTCGACGCTGCGCTGCGCCGCGGACGAAGTCGCGTCGTCGCGGCCGAATATCTCGTATTTCCCCTCTTACGAGATGGTGACGGGATCGGCCAACGGCGCGCAATATTATACGGACGATCAGCGCACCATCACCGAGACCGGTGTGCGAGTCGTGATGAAGCTGTTCTTCGACCACTATACGGAGGGCAAGGCGACGCGCCGCGCCAACGTGCACGCGCTGAAAATCGACGTCGCACGCGAGAGCGCGGAAGCGGCGAAGGTGGTCTGCGACGAGGACGCGATCGAGGCGGCGTAGCGCTCGTCCGCGTTGACGCTCGCCACGAGCTTAAACGCGCCGCTCACAGCGGAACGCACGCATCTGTTCCTGTTGCCGCTCAGCGAAGCGGGCGCCGACACGAGCTTGCCGCCGACCGCGCTAGAGCACGCCGAGGCAGAATCGGTTTCGGCCCCACTCCGGCGAGGATTTCTGGCGCGCCGGCGGCTGCTCCGCCGTGCGCTCGCACTGCGGCTCGGCGCGCACGAGGCGGTCG
>Ga0164305_10000260_pt1 | contig 18716 bp, 18 predicted proteins | sample Whisoiple_237_MG_FD_110215 | JGI IMG/M metagenome (GOLD analysis project Ga0164305, IMG submission 110215) | Soil microbial communities amended with pyrogenic organic matter from upstate New York, USA - Whitman soil sample_237_MG | ecosystem: Environmental > Terrestrial > Soil > Agricultural...
GGCGCGATATTCGAACCGAATGTTCTGCCCTTCGACGTAACCGAGATCACGTAATGCTTGCGGCATCAATCCGCGCCGTTGCTCATCAGGTGAGGAATTTGAGAGCAGGCCAACGACGGGCGGCCTCGGACTTTCGCCGCGGCTGGCTTGCACCCAAGCGCTCGCGGCGAGGAGAATAATCAGATCACGTCGTCGCATCGTTGAGCTAACCTCAGCAAAACAATATAGCACTGTGCTGGCTAGGCTAGCGACCCCGAGTCGGGTCGCAGAATGATCGCCTCGCCGTCGAGCACTGCGCTCTCGACCGGCAGCGCCGCGACCGCGTCCCTGATGCGCGTGAACGCCTTCGAATAGTCGCTCGTCGTTCTGGCCCACAGGCGCACCTGCTCGCCGTCCCTGCGGGCAATCACGCGATAGCCTTCGAACTTGATCTCGTGCAGCCAGCCGGGGCCGGACGGCGGCCTGTCCGCCAGCGCGGGCTGGCACGGCAGGATGAAGCCGTCGGGCTTGGAATGTGATCGGAGCGGGCGGGAAACGCGCCAGAGCATACGCAACCAGAGGCCCGGGGAAGGACAGGCCGGCCAGGGACAGGCATTTATGCAAAATTGGGCGGGATTACGAATCTCTTGGTTTGGGGGCTATTCTCCGGGCATCGGCCGTGGCGAGCCCACAAGACCATTGCGCACGCTGGAGGGAACGATGCAGGCAATCATCATGAGCGAGCGGACCGAGGTTAGAAAATCCGAGCTCCCGGACGATACATTCAAAAAGGTGAGCTTCAGCGAAGGCGGGGCGGGACCGTTAATCAAAGACGCGGACATGACTCATATAATGGGGATGCACATCCCCAAACTTTGTTCCGTCGAAGTGACATATTCAGATACCTTCACGGAGAGATACCGGTGGTACGCACAGCACGATGCGTGGGGATTGGAAGCTTCTTAGAAACCGGCTTCAGGCAGGTGGCGGCGGTGGTAATCTGTCGCGGGCAGCTGTCGCGGTTTCGGGGGCGATCCGGCCAAGCACCGGCATTTCGTCTGCACTCAATGTGGCGGCCGGGACGTCAAGGTGATGCCGATCTTTCCGCCTGCGCGAGGCACGCCGACGATGGCGGGTTGGTTCGCGCGGTGTCGGCGTCCGAACACCTGTTGCGGACGTGACGACTGCGCTCATCGCGGCTGATTTATGACTGAAAAGCCCGCGCCGTCGCAGAAAAGGACGACAGCAGGAACAACGACAGAACGATCTCTCCAAGTCCGAACCTGACCGGCGCCCGAAGCTTCACGGTAATCGTTCTAATTTGTGTATCAGCCACGCCGGCGGCGGAGTCGATCATGCGCTCCGAGCAATCGGCCGTTTTCTGCTCACGCCACTCAGCCGCTCAAAGTTGCGGATTTCGTCTTGACCAATGCGCGTCCTACTGCTGCTGAACACATCCAAGAGTCGGATTGTTGCCACGATGGCTCGCACACAAGCTGTCGGGGGTGCCCACTCCGCACTGGCAGGACCCATCATTGCATGCCCCGCAGGTAAAGGACGTCGCCTCGGTCAGGTTCCACGAGTGCGAAACGTTATTGCCGCAAGTGAGGCAGCAACCCGTACAACCTTTGTCGCCTTTGAAACCGACGCCCCAATGCGTCTTGTCATCGGCCGTAAAGGAGCCACCGTAACAAATTTTTTCGCCATCCTGACACCCGAGGCGAAAGTTGTGCTGGGCGGTATCATTAAGGTTCCAATGGCTTGTGGCGCTTGGCCACTCCCACTTGCGAGTCTGAGAGAATCAGTTGGGCCATGCGCAAGAGATCAAGAAACTGCCATCTCATCCGGCCGCGGCCGCGGATCGATCGCTGCAAGAGCGCAGTGTCGCCCTGCCGTCCGAGGTGACGAGCCCAGGCGGAGCTGGCAGCGACGTCGCGAAACCCAATACTGGCGATCCAGTAGCTTCAGGTGGAACATCCACAGCTCAATCGAAGCAACACAACTGAACTCACTCTCGTGGGTAGACGTCAGCGCAGGCGCATATTGGCGTCTGCGTCCGGGTAGAATTGTCTCCGGCCCGCAAGACGCGGCTGTAGAAGGCCGCTCGGCGGAAGCGCGCGCTCTTCGCACCCAGTGCGGTGACGGAACGTTTCAAGCGAGAGTTCTCGGCGGCTATGGCGGTCCGGCCATGGCAGATCCGCGCGAGCGCCTTGGATGGCGCCGCTATGGTCCCGGACGCGCGCAGGCTGAGCGCACAGTGTTGGAGTTTGGCCCCGGTGGTTCTCAAGGATTACCGTTTGACCAGCTTCATGGTCAGATTATCAGATGGTTTCCGGAAGCCCTCGGGCCTCTTGAGCTTCCGCACAGGCTTGAGATTTACGCGCTCGGCTAGTGCGGTATGCAGCAAGCGGCCACCCCATCGCCATGCCGCCTGAAAGCGTGATGAACTCGCGCCGTTGCATGTGCGGCCTTACCGAAGCCTAGCACGTTGAGAGGGCACCGCGAGGGGTGATTGCATCCAGCTCAGATGCTGCCCGGTACGAGCTTTCGGTAAGAAAATGACGAAAGGCTAACACCTCATCCTTGTTGCAGGTGTAGAGGAGCCGCAGGAATGACTCAGGGCTGCAATAAACTGCCGCTGGTGCGTTTTTCGGCTGTTGAGGCCAAAACGAATTGACGTGCTCCCAATGCACGCCGTTGGCAGACTGGCTTGATCTCTCTCAAATGGAAATCTGTCGCACGCTCTATCGGTCCTAGCGGAGATCAAGAAATGCCCGCCACGCCTCACGTCGAAAAGCATTTTACGGCGTCCGAAACTGTGCGCGATGTCGTCATTGGCATGGCCGATGGACTGACAGTACCGTTCGCATTGGCAGCGGGGCTTTCGGCTGCGGTTTCGAGCACGAGCGTTATAGTGACGGCGGGACTTGCCGAGATAGCCGCCGGCGCAATTGCGATGGGCCTTGGCGGTTATCTCGCAGCTCGTACAGATGCCGAACACTTTGCCTCCGAACGCGCTCGTGAAGAGTGGGAAATCGACAACAAACGCGATTTTGAAATTTCGGAGGTTAGACACGTTTTCGAGCGCTACGGATTATCTGGAGAGCCGTTAGTCGCCGTAGTCGGGTCCATCACCTCTAATCGCCAGCACTGGACCGATTTCATGATGCGCTTCGAGCTTGGCCTCGAAGCTCCCGATCCAAAGCGCGCTCTTTTCAGCGCGCTCACCATCGGAGCGTCCTATCTGATCGGCGGATTGATCCCGCTGGCACCCTATTTTCTGACAAGGCAAATACACGAGGCGCTGCAGATCTCGGTCGCTGTGACAGGGCTTGCGCTGGTGATCTTCGGTGCAGTCAAAGGCCATTTCACCGGAATTAGCCGCATCAAATCGGCTGCTCAAACGCTGCTTGTCGGTGGGCTCGCAGCGGGAGCCGCATTCTGGCTGGCCCATCTTTTCGGATAAAGACTTGGCAGCCGTGTTTTGATCCACATCATGTTCACGGTTTGAAGGTGTGATATCGTCCTCCGCCGAGGTGTTTTATGCAAATCCGCAACTCTGATCAGGCATACGGTGCGGCGGCTCAAGCGCTGCATTGGGCAACCGTGCTGCTAGTAATTTTGGCCTGGACGCTTGGCACCTTCGACGATGCCTTACCGAAAGGTGCAGCGCACGCCGCAGGGCTGTTTGTCCATATCTCGGCGGGTCTCGTTATCCCCGCACTTTTGATCTTGCGACTGTTATTGCGTGTCGTTGACCCGCCGCCGGCGCTGGAGCCGACGAGGCTCGGCAAATGGGCGGAAGTCACCGCCCGTCTCGCTCATTATTCGATGTACGCCCTTCTCATCGCCGTGCCCGTCACGGGGATTCTCGCGCAATTCGCGCGTGGAAACCCGCTGCCGGTCTTCGGCCTCTTCGAAATCGCCTCACCCTGGCTTCGCGACAAGAACTTCGCACACAACGTCACTGAGGTGCATGAGGTGTTCGCCGACGCCTTGCTTATCCTGGCCGGCCTGCACGCCAGTGCGGCTCTGGCCCACCATTGGGTCTTGCGCGATCGAACCCTTCTCAGAATGCTTCCGCAGTCGCGCGCTGCCGTCCGCTAGGTCACATTCGAAGCTGACGCCGAACTCACCCCGGAGAGCCTTCTGATGCGCTATAAAACCGTTCATCTTGTGCTCGTCGCGGACGAAGAGCAGCTCGCACAATCGGTCGCGGATTGTGCGATATCCTTCTGCGAGCGCGAAGACGCACATCTGTCGGTGCATCTCGCCGCACCCATTCTGGACGTACCTAGCGGGCGCCTCGTCCCGCTGGTCCATGCCGTGCTCGATCAAGTCAACGAAGAGCGGCTCGCGAAAGCCAATGCCGAGCGCGAGCGTATCGAAACATCAGCGAGACTCGCCGGCGTCACATCGGATTTCAGCATTGTGCAAAAACCATATGTGCAGGTTCGTGCAGACTTCATCTTTGCAGGCCGGCAAGGCGATCTCATCATTATGCCCCGTCCGATTGGAGCGTTGTCGTTCGAGCAGGGAATCGTCGAGGGAATGATCTTCGGAACGGGCCGTCCTGTTCTTGTCGTGCCGGCTGATTGGAAACCCGCGCCGAGGTTCGACCGAATCGTAGTGGCCTGGGATGGCGGCCAGCGCGCGGCACGCGCGATTGGCGACGCCTTACCGCTTCTTTCGCGAGCCGCAGAAGTAGAAGTCGTGTGCGTGACCGCTGAAGCAAACAAGACGGCTGCCGGCGCGGACCTGGCGCAGCACCTGACGCGTCATTGCCGAAACCTGAAACTCACCGAGCTTCAGATCATGTACAACGATGCCGCCAGAACGCTGAGCGAACACCTGCATACGGTAACGCCGGACCTCCTCGCCATGGGAGCCTATGCCCACCCACGGCTGCTGCAATTTGTCCTTGGCGGCGTAACCGACACGATGCTTCGGGAAGCCAAGGTGCCGGTGCTGTACTCGCACTAATTGGTGCAGCGCCGTTTTTAACCGAATCGAGGAGCCGGTGGAATTTGCTCGCCTGATGGTTACGGTTGATCTCAGTCCGACCACGGCGGATCGGATCAAACTGGCCAGCGCACTCGCGAAACAATTCGGCGGGAAGCTCATCGGCGCCGCTGCGAGGGAGATCAGATTTCCGGATTTCATGCCCGGAAAAGGGCTTGACGCTCGGGTCCTCGATGCTTTGGAACTCCGCGCCAAAGCCGATTTAGAGAGCGCAAAGGAGCTGTTCTTTCGCGAAGTAGACAATGCCGTGCGTCCTGCATGGCGCTCTGACACGGAGTCGCCCCTGGACTTTCTGATCAGAGAGAGCCGCAGTGCGGACTTGCTCGTGGTGGGCCGTCACGGCCCCGGCGATGGTGATCGCGGCGAGTTCGACTTTTCTGTTGGGACGCTGCTGATGGAATCCGGCCGGCCGGTGTTCCTGGTGCCGCCAAATACGAGCCGCATCTCAACTGAGCGGATTCTGATCGCCTGGAAGGACACCCGCGAGACGCGACGCGCAATCGCCGATGCCCTGCCGCTGCTGAGGTCGGCGCGCCAAGTGTGGTTGGCCACTTTCGGCTTGGACATTGCGCGGGACGTGCAGGATATTTCTGAATACCTTTCGGCACATGGAATCGAGCCGCGCGCGACGGCCGTGTCTGTTGCGTCCGATAACCCAGCCACCGACATTTTGGCCTTTGCCGAGGCCGAAAATTCTGAGATTGTCGTCATGGGCGCCTATGGACATAGTCGTTTGCGCGAATGGATGTTCGGCGGAGTGACTCGCTATTTCCTTGAGAATACGCCAATCTGCTGCTTTATGAGCCGCTGAGCCCTGCAGACCGAAGCTCTTCAGGAGCGGAAGTTACGCCAACTTCGCTCAGCCCAGCGCGCAAAGCGCTCGAGGCGAACCTTACAAGGCGGACAATCCTCCACTAGCAGCGCGAGTCCTAGCGGCAGCATCCATATGCCTAAAACAGGCAGAAACCATAACAAGCTCGCGAGGATGAAAAGGATACCTGCGAGCACTCGCAGCGGTCGGCGTGAAGGTGCCCTCAACCAGCCGATCGAAGATTGTATCGATTGAGGTGTCCGAGCCAGAAGGATGGCAAGGCGACGGTCCCAGTCATCAGCCGTGCACATACAAAGCCTCACCCTCGTTCGCCTAGCGAAACGCACATTTCAGAACAGGAACTCGCCGGCAATCAGGGCGGAAGAGACCACCGCGGCAACCGGCGGCACCCAGGCTGGCGCACGAAAACCGCCGAAGGAACCAGAATTGGCGCGATGCACGCGCCAAAGCGCAAGGTCCACAAGCACGAAAACAGAGAGCGTCAACGCATTCGCCGTGATCAACAGATGCTGGAATGGGAACAGGAGAGCAGTTGCAAGTACGATCGCGCCGGCGAGCACAGTCGCGATCAGCGGTGTTCGCGTCCGAGGGTGAACGCGTGCGAGAGCGGCCGGCAGCTGCCCTTTTTGGCCCATTCCATAAAACAGGCGCGCAAGCATAATGATTTCGACCATCACGCCGTTTGCGACGGACAACGATCCGACCAGCGCGAACAGCGAGGCGCTTCGGCCCTCAAACATGCCGATTAGCGGATTGGCGCCAGTCCGATCGCTCAAAATGACCGCGGAGCTGACCGCGATATAGAGGATTGTGCTCGCAACGATCGCCGCCAGGATGCCACGCGGAAGCGTGCGGCCCGGGTCCTTAATCTCCTCGGCCATGTTGGCGAGCGTTTCGAAGCCTACGTAGGCAAAGAAGGCTATGAAAGCGCCTGCAACGGCGCCGCCAAATGCAGGAGCCGTCGTCGGTATCATGCCGTCGAAATGAAGCTCGGGCGCGGCGAGCCATCCGGCCAGTGTGGCGACGAGCAATCCGCCGATCTCGAGTGCACCCACGGCAGCTGCCAATCCGACGCTGGAGCGGACGCCTACTGCGGCGATACCGGTGAACCCAACGATCAGAATGGCCAAAAGCATTTGCGGCGGAAGCGGCAGCACTTGTCCAAGGTACTGGATCGTGCCGTGCGCGATCGAGGCTGCCGATACGGCGACAGCGAGCGTCGTCGCGGCGGCCGTGATCAATGTCAACCAGTTCGCGCCGAAACCATGCCTGACGTAAGAGGCTCCTCCGGCGGCCTCGGGGAATCTCGCGCCGAGCTCGGCGTAACAAAGTCCCGTCAGACCCGCGGCCACACCGGCAAGGAGAAATGAAAATGGCGCGGCATGGCCGGCTCGTTCAATAACAGTTCCGGTCGCGACATAGATTCCGGCGCCGACAATGACGCCGAGGCCGTAGAACAACAAAGGCCAGAAGGTCAGAACGCGGTTTAGTCCAGGCGAGGAATGCAGCGTTGAAGCTACCACAGCCTCCCGCGTTGCTGCTCGCGCCCGGCGCACTAATTGGTTCACCTTCCCTCCCTCTAATGAGCAACGCTGCACAACCCTGCCTCAAGCCTAACGAGCCGCGGGCGAAGTCCGCGGGATGGATGTCCGCCTGCCGGTCTCATAACCTGGGAGTGGCAAGGACCGCCCTTGCCCGGTCACATGTCCCAGGCAGCGCAGCGCATTAAGGACCACGGCTACGTCAATTACTTCCTGGAACAGTGCACCCGCTAAAGGCGGCAGCCATCCGGCCGCCGCGGTCCCCATGCCAACGACGGAAAGTGTGAGTCCCGCCATTACGCTTTGCACCGCAATCCTCCGAGTGCGCCGCGCAATCGCAGCCGCTTCAGCGATGCGGTCGATGCGGTCCACCAGCGTCACCACGTCGGCGGCCTCTGAGGCGGCCGCAGCCCCCCGCGCGCCCAAAGCGACGCCAACATCAGCAAGCGCCAAGGCCGGCGCGTCATTGATGCCGTCGCCAATCATCATGACTTGCCCGCGGCGGCGCTCTGCCCCACGATTTCCAACTTGCCTTCCGGACTGACGCCGCTGAAGCATTCGTCGAGCGCTAGCTTCTGCGCAACGGCTTCGGCGATCTCGGCGCGGTCGCCGGTAACGAGCACGATGCGCTTAACCCCTTGTCGCCTGAATGCGGCCAGCGCACTTTCTGCATCCGGCCGCAGCGCGTCGATAAACACCAGAGAGGCGGCGTGTGTACCATCGATGCCGACCGCAACCTGTGTGCTGCCGAGAAACCGCTCGTTGAAATTAAGATCGTTCACGCCAACTTGCCGGGCGACGAAGTCGGGATGACCGAGTATTATTAACCGGCGATCAACAGAGCCGCTCAGACCTTCCCCGGCCATCTCGGTCACTTTGGCCGGCGCTTTGATTGCAATCGCTTTGGACCGCGCAGCTTCGACAAGCGAATGGGAGATTACATGCTGAGACGCTTGCGCTAGCGAGCCGGCAAGCCGCAAAACTTCAGCCTCGCTCACGTTATGGGCGCGGATTCTTTAAGGGCCTCGTTCGCGCTAATGGGCCATGCCTCGATCCGGCTCACGTTTGACACCTACCGCTATCTTTTCAAAACCGAAGAAGCCGGATAGGGCCGGCATGGCACAGATCGAAGCACGCCTATTGAGTTAGTTGCGACACAACTGCAACATATCGGCCTTAAGTATCTGATTTGTAAGCCTTCACCCCCGTACTGCAAATCCTTGTACAGGGATTCGATTCCCTCCGAGGCCTCCAGCTTCCGCCCGCTTTGTGCGCTCAATCCCAGCCGCCCCAGCCCCGGCAGCTGCAGCGCTGGCCGGCGCAGGTCTAGGCCAACAACCGCGCCGAGCAGGTTGATCTCAAGACCCTCCACCCAGGCGATCGTCAGCCCGCCATAGCCGCCGAGCGACAGCCGAACGCCCGTGCGTGACGGCGTCAGCGCGATCCACCGCCCGTCGGCGGGAAAATCCTTGCCGATCGCCGTCGCTGGCAGGCTCGCGCCGGTCTCCGGCACCGCGGCGAGGACCGAAGCCACGAACGTATTGGAGTTCGGACCGGGCCAGGCCCGGTAATCACCCAGGTTCCGGTATTTGTACTCGGCGATCGCGGCGCGCATCCGCGGAATGAGCGCGTCGGCTTGCGTGCCGTCGGCGGCATAGATGACGCTCGGCACCTGCCCGAACCAGCGTCCGTCCGGCACGAAGCCGTTGACGCGGATCGGCTCGCCCCAGGCGGTCAGATCGTAGCGCTCGTAGGGGCCGGCGCCCTGCTTCAGCACGATCCAGGTATGGATGGCGAAAATGCCTTTCCAGCGCACCGTCCGCGCCGCGTAGACGCGCACCAGCGAGTCCGGGCGCGCACGGGCAGGGGGCAAGAGGCCGGCGCTGGACCGGTCGGCCGCCCACCATTCGGAATGCGCAATCTCCCAATAGCGCGCCGCGCTGAGCGCGACCGGCATGGTAATCAGCACAAGGAAAGACAGGCTCGTCGCGAGCAGAATTTTCAGCATGGGGACGGGGTAATTTCGAATGCGCCGACGGCTTTGGCCGGGCGCCTCTCATGTGCGCATCGATCGCGGCATTGGCAAGGATTCGCCTGTGTTTTGAGGCCTCTGAAGCGCTCCGCGAAGGTGGCATTCGCGGCCGGAATCGCCTATATCCGAGCTGACCCCACGAGCGGCTCAGGACCTCATAAAAATTGGCTGATATCAACGACAAAGGACCGGGCGAGCCCGGCTCCGATATAAAACCAGTTTCCATCACCGACGAGATGAAGCGCAGCTATCTCGATTATGCCATGAGCGTGATCGTCAGCCGCGCGCTGCCCGACGTGCGCGACGGCTTGAAACCCGTGCACCGGCGCATCCTCTACACGATGTACGAGAACGGCTTTACGCCGGACAAGCCCTATAAGAAGTCGGCGCGCATCGTCGGCGACACGATGGGTAAATACCATCCGCACGGCAATCTCGCGATCTACGACGCGCTGGTGCGCATGGCGCAGCCCTTCTCGATGCGGCTGCCGCTGATCGACGGGCAGGGCAATTTCGGCTCGGTCGACGGCGACCCTCCGGCGGCGGAGCGCTACACGGAATCGCGCCTCGACAAGTCGGCACTGGCGCTGCTCGACGATCTCGACGAGGGCACGGTCGATTTCGTGCCGAACTATTCGGCCGAATTTTCAGAGCCCTCGGTTCTGCCGGCGCGCTTTCCGAACCTGCTCGTCAATGGCGGCGGCGGCATTGCCGTCGGCATGGCGACGAACATCCCGCCGCACAATCTCGGCGAGGTGATCGACGCCTGCATCGCGCTGATCGATCGCCCCGACATGACGATTGCGGAACTGACGGAAATCGTGCCGGGGCCGGATTTTCCGACCGGCGGCGCCATTCTCGGCCATGCCGGCATTCGCGCCGCGTACGCCCTCGGGCGCGGCTCGATCGTCATGCGCGCCAGAATCGAAATGGAGCAGCTGCGCAAGGATCGCGACGCGCTGATCGTCACTGAGATTCCGTACCAGATCAACAAAGCGCACATGGTCGAGCGCATCGCCGAGCTGATCCGCGAGAAGAAGATCGAGGGCGTGTCGGACCTCCGCGACGAATCCAATCGCGAAGGCATCCGCATTGTCTTCGAATTGCGCCGCGACGCGGTGCCCGACGTGGTTCTGAACCAGCTCTGGCGTCACACGTCGCTGCAATCGAGCTTTGCCGCCAACATCATCGCGCTGAATGGCGGCCGGCCGGAAGTTCTGACGCTAAAAGACATTCTGCGCGCCTTCATCGACTTTCGCGAGGAAGTCGTCACGCGACGTACCAAGTTCCGGCTGAACAAGGCGCGCGACAGCGCCCATGTGCAGGTCGGGCTGGCGATCGCGGTTGCCAATATCGACGAGGTGATCCGGCTCATCCGCACCTCGCCCGATGCGGGCGCGGCGCGCGAGGCACTGATGGGGCGCTCGTGGCCGGCGCGCGACATGTCGCCGCTGATCGCGCTCATCGCCGATCCGCGCCATGTGCTTGATGCAAATGGCGAAATCCGCCTGTCGGAGACGCAGGCACGTGCCATTCTCGACCTGCGGCTGCAGCGGCTGACCGCGCTCGGCCGCGACGAGATCGCCGAGGCCTTGAACAAGCTCGCCGCGGAAATCGCCGATTATCTCGACATCCTGCGCTCGCGGACGCGGCTCTTCGGCATCGTCAAGGGCGAGATGCTGGCGGTGAAGGACGCGCACGCGACGCCGCGCCGCACCCTCATCCTCGATGTTGAGGATGAGGTTGAGGATGAGGACCTCATCCAGCGCGAGGACATGGTGGTCACCGTCAGTCACGAGGGCTATATCAAGCGTGTGCCGCTCTCTACGTATCGCGCGCAAAGGCGCGGCGGCAAAGGCCGCTCCGGCATGCAGACCAAGGAAGAGGATTTCGTCTCACGACTGTTCGTCGCCTCGACGCACACGCCGGTCCTGTTCTTCTCATCGAAAGGTCAGGTCTACAAAGAGAAGGTTTGGCGGCTGCCGCTGTCGGCGCCGCAAGCGCGCGGCAAGTTCCTCAACAACCTCCTCCCACTTGGCGAGGGCGAGCGCATCACCACGATCATGCCGCTGCCGGAGGACGAGGCGCAGTGGGAGACGCTCGACGTCATGTTCGCGACAACCCGCGGCACGGTCCGGCGCAACAAGCTCTCCGATTTCGCCGACGTGCGCCGCTCCGGCATCATCGCGATGCGGCTCGACGACGGCGAGGCCATCGTCGACGTGCAGATCTGCACCGAGAATGACGACGTCCTTTTGACGACTGCCGGCGGCATGTGCATCCGCTTCCCGGTGACCGATGTGCGCGTCTTCCAGGGCCGCACCTCGATGGGCGTCCGCGGCATTTCGCTTGATTCCGGCGACAAGGTGATTTCTCTGTCGATCCTGCGGCATGTCGAGGCGACGCCGGACGAGCGCGCCGCCTATCTCAAGCGCGCGCTGGCCGTGCGCCGCGGTCTCACCAGCGAAGCAGCCGAGGCCGAGCTCCAATCGGAGATTCAGGACCAATCCGATCTCGAGGAGGCCGCCGGTGCCATCGAGCTCGGCGAGCAGCGCTATGTCGAAATGTCGGAGGCGGAGCAGTTTGTCTTCACCGTCTCCGAGCGGGGTTTCGGCAAACGGACCTCGTCCTACGAGTACCGCATCACCGGCCGCGGCGGCAAAGGCATCGTTGCCATGGACAATGCCGGCAATAGCCGCGATCGCCTGCGCACGATCCGTCCTCGCATCGGGCTCCTCGTCGCCTCCTTGCCGGTCGAGCATAATGACCAGCTGATGCTGGTCACCGACGGCGGCCAGCTCATCCGCGTGCCTGTCGACGACATCCGCATTGCCGGCCGCAAGACGCAAGGGGTGATCGTCTTCAACACGACCGACGGCGAACGCGTCGTCTCGGCCGAACGAATCGGCGAGGAGGAGACTGTGGAGGAGGGAGCAGGAGAGACCTAACGCTACCCCCGGCTTTCGCCGGCGAAGTACTCGATACAGATCGCTTCGGGATCCGTATTGCCTCTTACCTCCCTGATCGCGGCCATGCGCTTCAGCGACAGCGTCTCGAATGGCTTGCCTGCCACGACGTGCGAGCGGCAGCGGGCAAGCGCCGCCTTGTTGATCTCACTCCGCGGCTTGATGTCGATCGGCTGAAAGCGATCGTTGGCCGCTGGTTTCGGTTTCGGCAGGGGCTTTGCCGCAGGTTTCGCAGCAGCCGCGGCCGGCGCCGGCAATTGGACGTCCGCGACCTGTGCGGCGGCTGAGCGTTGGTACCAAGAGAGCGCGCGCCCGTTCATCAGAATCGAGGCAGCGAGAAATCCGATGCCCCCGAGCGCGCATACGGCAGCGATGAAGATGACGCGGCTCCAGTCCGGAGCACTCGGTGTGCTCTCGGAGCTGACTTCCTTACGCATGGCTCTGACGGACGGCATGCCTTGGCTCGCAAAGCGGCACTTTTGGGCGGTTTGGGTTGCGAAGGCGTGAAGGGCGGGCGCGAAATTGCAGCCAAATGCCGGGATGGCGAGCGAGAGATTGCCGCACCCGATTATCGCAGCTAAGCATTCGACATGCCAGAGCGTGCGGCCCTCTATACCGGCTCCTTCGATCCGCTGACCAACGGCCATGTCGATGTGCTCAAGAATGCCGCCGCTATTTTCGACCGCATCGTCGTGGCGATCGGTGTCCATCCGGGCAAGATGCCGATGTTCTCGCCGCAGGAGCGGGCGGACCTCATCCGCGCCTCCTGCAAAAGCCTGCTTGAGGCGGAGCACTGCACGCTCGAGGTCGTCACCTTCTCCGGGTTGGCAGTTACCGCGGCGCGTGAGCATCGCGCCGCCTTCCTCCTGCGTGGGCTGCGCGACGGCACCGATCTCGATTACGAGGCGCAAATGGCCGGCATGAACGCGACCATGGCGCCCGAAATTCGCACAATCTTCCTCATGTCCTCGCCTTCGGTTCGTCACATCACTGCGACATTAGTGCGCCAGATCGCCTCTTTGGGGGGCGATGTAACAAGCTTTGTGCCTAACGAAGTGGCCGAAGCACTGAAGGGAAGGACCGGGGGCTCGCTCGTGAGTTAAGTGAGCTTTCGGGCGCAAGGTGTTGAATGCCCAATGATGATCGCCGCCGATTTCTGCTGAGTCTTCCCGCCGTCGCTGCCGCGATCGCCGCCACCCGGCCCGCCGCCGCGCAAGGCACCGACCCGCAGAACACGGTTTACCTCGATACCAAGGATGGCCGGATCACCATCCGTCTGCGGCCCGATCTCGCGCCAAAGCACGTTGCGCAGATCAAGGCGCTGGTGAAGCAGCACTTCTACGATGGCATCGTCTTCCATCGCGTCATCGACGGCTTCATGGCGCAGACCGGCGACCCGACCGGCACCGGCACCGGCAAATCCAGCCTGCCGAACATCAAGGCCGAATTTTCCAACACGCCGTTCAAGCGCGGAACCGTCGGCATGGCCCGCTCACAGGACCCGGATTCGGCGAATTCGCAATTCTTCATCTGCTTCGACGACGCCTCCTTCCTTAACGGCAAGTATACGGTCGTCGGCGAGGTGACCTCGGGCATGGACGTCGTCGATAAGATCAAGAAGGGTTCGAAGGCGGACAATGGCTCGGTGAGCAAGCCGGACAAAATCGTGAAGATGCGACTCGCCTCCGACGCCGCGTAGAGGCCTGCCTCCTTGATGCCGTGCGGACCTTCCCCCTTGACGGGGGAAGGTGTCATTGCGAAGCAATGACGGACGAGGGTGAGGCAAATGCACCCCTCATCCGAGCTTCGCTGACGCGAAGCCCACCTTCTCCCGCAAGGGGAGAAGGGGCGCCTGCATCGACGACTGCGCTTACCTCAATGATCTCCTGGAGTTCACATATTCATGCCCGAAACCGGAAACACGTTGACGCTCGAGACGACCAAAGGCCCGGTCGTCATCGAAATGCGTCCCGACCTCGCGCCGAAACACGTCGAACACATCAAGAAGCTCGTCGGCGAAGGCTTTTATGACGGTGTCGTGTTTCATCGCGTCATTGAGGGCTTCATGGCGCAGACCGGCTGCCCGCATGGTACCGGCACCGGCGGTTCGAAATACCCGAACCTCAAGCAGGAATTCAATTCCGAGGCGCATGTTCGCGGCACCGTCTCGATGGCGCGGGCGCAGAGCCCGGATTCGGCCAATTCGCAATTCTTCATCTGCTTCACCGATGCGCGCTTCCTCGACAAGCAATACACGGTCTGGGGCAAGGTGACGTCCGGCATGGAGAATGTCGACAAGATCAAGCGCGGCGAGCCGGTGCGGGATCCCGACAAGATCGTCTCCGCGAAGGTAAGCTGACGCCGCCGTCGTGCGACGGCAATGCATGTCGACCTCTTCGACTTCGAGCTGCCGGAAGAGCGCATTGCGCTGCGCCCGGTCGTGCCGCGCGACGCGGCGCGGTTGCTCGTGATCGACGCGAAGACCAACAGGTTCGAAGACCGCTCCATCCGCGACTTGCCCGATCTGTTGCGGCCGGGAGACGCGCTTGTCGTCAACGACACCCGGGTCATCCCGGCGCGGCTCGAGGGTATCCGCGTGCGCGGCGATGCGGTCGCGCAGATCGAAGTCACACTGCATACCCGCGAGAACGACAACACATGGCGCGCATTCGCGCGTCCGGCAAAACGGCTGCAAGTCGGCGAGCGCATACGCTTCGGTGAGACGTCCGAAAGCATGGCGTGCCTGCTCGCAGCGTTGGATGCCACTGTGCTCGCCAAGGATGACGGCGGCGAGGTCACGCTCGCTTTCGATCTGACCGGCCCCGCGCTCGACGAGGCGATCGCGACGCTTGGGCAGATGCCGCTGCCGCCCTATATCGCTTCGCGTCGCGCGACGGATGCACAGGACGCACGCGATTACCAGACGATGTTTGCCGAAGAGAACGGCGCGGTTGCGGCACCGACCGCGGGCCTGCACTTCACGCCGGAACTGGTCGCGGAACTCGAAACGCGCGGCATCACGCTGCATCGGCTCACGCTGCACGTCGGTGTCGGCACGTTCCTGCCGGTCAAAGCGGAAGATACGCGCGATCACCGCATGCATGCGGAATGGGGGACTTTGTCGCCGCGGACGGCCGATGCGCTGAATGCGGCCCGGACAAACAGCGGCCGGATCATTGCGGTCGGCACGACGGCGCTGCGCCTGCTCGAATCCGCCGCGGACGAAAACGGCACCCTTCACCCGTTCTCAGGCGAGACTTCGATCTTTATCGAGCCCGGCTATCGCTTCCGCGCGGTCGACGCGCTGGTCACGAATTTTCACCTGCCGCGCTCGACGTTGTTCATGCTGGTCTCGGCTTTTGCCGGGCTCAATTTGATGAAGCGAGCCTATGCGCATGCGATCGAGCAAGAATATCGCTTCTATTCCTACGGCGACGCGTGTCTTTTGTTGCGATGAGCGAGGGCTTTTCTTTTCGGGTGAGCGCGAGTGACGGCATGGCGCGCACCGGCGAAATTTTAACGCCGCGCGGAAATATTCGCACGCCGGCTTTCATGCCGGTCGGGACCGCCGGCACGGTGAAAGCGATGTATGCCGATCAGGTGCATGCGCTCGGCAGCGACGTCGTGCTCGCAAATACCTATCATCTTATGCTGCGCCCGGGAGCCGAGCGCGTCGCCGAACTGGGCGGACTGCACAAATTCATGCAATGGCCGCATCCGATCCTCACCGATTCCGGCGGCTTCCAGGTGATGTCGCTCGCCAAGTTGCGCAAGCTCGATGAGAGTGGCGTCACGTTTCAGTCGCATATCGACGGCTCGACGCACGTTTTGACGCCCGAGCGCTCGATGGAAATCCAACAGCTGCTCGGCGCGGACATCCAGATGCAGTTCGACGAATGCGTGAAGCTGCCCTGCAGCACGCAAGAGGCAGAGCGCGCCATGCGGCTGTCTCTGCGCTGGGCGAAATGTTCCAAAATCGCCTTCGGCGAGCAGCAGGGCAGGGCGCTGTTCGGAATCGTGCAGGGAGGCGCCGATGAGACGTTGCGCATCGAAAGCGCGCGTGCGCTCACCGACATGGATTTTCACGGCTACGCAATCGGTGGCCTCGCCGTCGGCGAGCCGCAGAACGTCATGCTGGCGATGATCGACAAGGTCATTCCGCATCTTCCGAAAGGTAAGCCGCATTATCTCATGGGCGTCGGCACGCCTGACGACATCGTGGAAGCCGTGTCGCGTGGCATCGACATGTTCGATTGCGTGATGCCGACGCGCGCCGGCCGGCACGGTCTTGCTTACACCCGCTTCGGCCGCATCAATCTGCGCAACGCCAGACATGCGGACGATCCGGCGCCGCTCGATGCGGAATCGTCATGCCCCGCCGCACGTGATTACTCTCGCGCATACCTGCATCACCTCGTCAAATCCGGCGAGATTCTCGGCATGATGCTTCTGACCTGGAACAACCTGGCTTATTACCAGGAGCTGATGGCGGGCGTGCGCGCCGCGATCGCAGCGGGACGGCTCAGCGATTTTCGCGATAAAGTACGAGCGGGTTGGGCGAACGAAAGGCCAGCCGACTAGTGTCGCGTGGACGATTTCTCCTGCTCACGCACGCGCTCTCGACGATGTTCCCAACGGTCGTATTGCAAAACGCCAAGGCCGATGATCAGGAGGCCGACGGGTGCAAGCAGCACTGTCAGGAATTGCGAGGTGCTCATTCATCCATTCCTTCTAGAGCCTGCCTAGCGCTGAAGTGTAAGGCAACACTCAGCAATAGACAAACAACCCGATGGTGGCGATCTGATAAGTCGGAGTCGTCGCGTTGTGCTCAGGTAAGTGATAGCCGGTGAGAGAACACCCACCGCGGCTGCGGCCACGCCGAGTCCGTTTAGATAATTGGCCGTGAGTTTCCTTTTCTCGTCAGCGGCCTTGCTCAAAACGCGCTCCCGACGCTGCCAAAAAGAAAGAGCGGGGTGGGCCGTGAGGCCATCCCCGCTCTTCGGCATCCGTCCCTGACCAAGATCTACCCTGCTGGCGCTTAGGCAAGCGACGCTAACTCGCGTCTTCAGATAGGTCCGGCGTCCTCCCAGACTTGGACTGCAGCTACAACGGCACTCGGGCCGCGGCCCCTTTTCGGAAAGCGTCGCGAAAGTAGTCGAGGACCAGCTTCTTGTCACGTGAAATCAGAGCATTTTGACGCACATTTCGGCAGCATTGCCCAAAAGTATATCCCCGCCTCTGAGCGGCGGGCGAAGCTTGTCTTTTCGCCGGCCTTACGTTTGTTAGCTGCGGCGAGGATTCGCCTCATTCGGAAAGTCGATGCGCCTTAGCCGTTATTTCCTGCCGATCCTGCGCGAGACGCCGAAAGAGGCGGAGATCGTTTCGCACCGCCTGATGTTGCGCGCTGGCATGATCCGCCAGGAGGCGGCCGGCATCTACGCCTGGCTGCCGCTCGGGCTTCGTGTCTTGAAGAAGATCGAGGCGATCGTGCGCGAGGAGCAGGACCGCGCCGGCGCCATCGAGCTTCTGATGCCGACGATCCAATCGGCCGAGCTTTGGCGCGAGTCCGGCCGCTACGAGGCCTATGGCAAGGAGATGCTGCGCATCACCGACCGCCACGAGCGCGACATGCTGTTCGGCCCGACCAACGAGGAGATGATCACGGAGATTTTCCGCGCCTATGTCAGGTCGTATAAGGACCTGCCGCTCAACCTCTACCATATACAGTGGAAGTTCCGCGACGAGGTCCGGCCGCGATTCGGCGTCATGCGCTCGCGCGAATTCCTGATGAAGGACGCCTATTCCTTCGACCTCGATCAGAAAGGCGCCGAGCACTCCTACAACAGGATGTTCGTCGCCTATCTCAGGACCTTCGCCCGGATGGGGCTGACTGCCATTCCCATGGCGGCCGAGTCCGGCCCGATCGGCGGCAATCTTAGCCACGAATTCATCATCCTGGCCGAGACCGGCGAGAGCGAGGTCTTTTGCCACCGCGACTATCTCGGCTTCGAGACGCCGCCGGCGACGATCGATTTCGACGATGCGGCGGCGCTGGCCGCGACCGTCGCCCGGTGGACCTCGCTCTATGCCGCGACCTCGGAAATGCATGAGCCGGGAAAATTCGAGGCGCTGCCGGGCGAGGCGCGGGTCTCCGCTCGCGGCATCGAGGTCGGCCATATTTTTTACTTCGGCACCAAGTATTCCGAGCCGATGCGCGCAGTCGTGAACGGGCCCGACGGCAAGGAGACCCCGGTCCATATGGGCTCGTACGGGATCGGCCCCTCGCGCCTCGCGGCGGCGATCATCGAGGCGAGCCATGATGAGAACGGCATCATCTGGCCCGA
>Ga0164305_10000261_pt1 | contig 18700 bp, 16 predicted proteins | sample Whisoiple_237_MG_FD_110215 | JGI IMG/M metagenome (GOLD analysis project Ga0164305, IMG submission 110215) | Soil microbial communities amended with pyrogenic organic matter from upstate New York, USA - Whitman soil sample_237_MG | ecosystem: Environmental > Terrestrial > Soil > Agricultural...
CACATTGCCGATGGTGGAAGGGCTGATTGCCAGCCGAAAGCCGTTTCCGCCGGCGATCAAGGAGCAGTTCGAGCGCGACAGCCGCGAGCGCCATGCGCGGCGCCTGAAGATACAGATGCTCGCCGCCGCGATCGTTTATAACACCGTGCTGCCGGCCGATCTCATCCTCGTTCCGGACGTATGGCAAGTCTAGGCCGGCATTTACTGGCTGATCGTCACGCCGCTGATGATCGCGGCGGCCTTTGCGATGCCGCGTCTCTCCCCGCGTCTTGTGCGCGAAATTGTTGCCGCCGCGATCGCGACAGCGATGTGTTTACAATATCTTTTCGTGTTTCTCGCCACGCAAAGCGAGCATGCCGGCCACTACTAATATTTCGTTCTGCTCGACATGCTGTTCCTCAGCAGCACCTTGCGGCCGTCCTTTCGAATTTATCTCCTCGTCGCAAGTTTTGTATTCGTCCTCCATACGATCGCCGTTCATTTTCTTTCCGAGCTGACCTGGCAGGACGGCTCGATGGGCTCACTCGTTCTCGGCATCGGCATCTACATCACCGTCATGGGCAGTCTTGGTCATGACCGCCGCGAGCGACGCTCCTATCTCTTCCGGCTGCACGAAAGCCTGCGCCGCGCGGAGGCCGACCTTTCCAGCCGCCACGACAAGCTGACCGGCTTCTTGAATCGCGGCGGCTTGGACAAGGCTCTGCAGGATTTGTGGAAAGGTCCCTTCTCGCAAGTCGCTGCCATCATGATCGACATCGATTACTTCAAGAGCTACAACGACCATCTCGGACATCTTGCCGGCGACGCGTGCGTCAAACAGATTGCCGCGGTCATCGCCGGGGCGACGCGTCAGCCGAAGGATATTCTCGCCCGCTTCGGCGGCGACGAGTTCCTCGTGCTTCTGCCGAACACCGATCTGCGCGAGGGCTGCCGCATCGCCGAGCGGATGCGGTGCGCGCTGTTGGAGGCCGACATCCTGCATGAGGGTCCCGGCACCCACGGCGTCGTCTGGGCGAGTTTCGGTGTCGGTTCGGCGGCGACGAAGACGATGTCGCCGCGCGAGCCGATCGCCGCCGCGGACGCCGCGCTCTACGCGTCAAGAAGAACGGCCGCGGCGGGATCTGGCCGAGCGCCGATAGACCAGTGCTCAGCGTCGTCGGCCCGGGCACGGACGAAGTCGAACGCCGATCGGCGTGAGGCGTCTCGCCTTTACTCCCCCCGCCCGATCCGCTAATCCCCAACCGCAAGAGCCCGGCCTTGCGCCGGGTTTTTTGTTGGAAATTTGCGCGCGGCGCGAGGGAACGGGCGCGATGGCGAATGTGGTCGTGGTCGGCGCCCAATGGGGCGACGAGGGCAAGGGCAAGATCGTCGACTGGCTGTCGGTCGAAGCCGACGTCGTCGTGCGCTTCCAGGGCGGGCACAATGCCGGCCATACGCTCGTCATCGACGGCGTCACCTACAAGCTTGCGCTGCTCCCTTCCGGCATCGTGCGCCCCGGCAAGATGTCGGTGATCGGCAATGGGGTGGTTCTCGATCCGCACCATCTCGTCGAAGAGATCGGCAAACTTGAGGCGCAGGGCATCGCCGTCAGCCCCGACAATCTGAAGATCGCCGACAATGTCGCGCTGATCCTGTCGATCCACCGCGAGCTCGACGCGCATCGCGAGGGCGCCTCCGACAATGCGATCAAGATCGGCACGACGAAACGCGGCATCGGTCCGGCTTACGAGGACAAGGTCGGCCGCCGCGCGATCCGGCTCATGGATCTGGCCGAGCCCGACACGCTCGACGAAAAGATCGCCCGGTTGCTTGCGCATCACGATCCGCTGCGGCGCGGCCTCGGACTGGAGCCCGTGTCGGCATCGACATTGCGCGACGAGCTGCTCAGCGTCGCCCCCAAGATTCTGCCGTACATGGACGCGACGTGGGAATTGCTCGACGCCGCGCGCCGCTCCGGTAAGCGCATCCTGTTTGAAGGCGCGCAAGGCGCGCTGCTCGACGTCGATCACGGCACTTATCCGTTCGTCACCTCGTCCAACACGGTCGCTGCGAACGCCGCGACCGGCTCGGGCCTCGGCCCGCGCGCGATCGGTTATGTCCTCGGCATCGCCAAGGCTTACACGACGCGTGTCGGCGGCGGGCCGTTCCCGACCGAGCTTCACGACGAGATCGGCCAACGCATTGGCGATCGCGGGCACGAATACGGCGTCAACACTGGACGGCGCCGGCGCTGCGGCTGGTTCGACGCGGTGCTCGTGCGCCAGACGGTGAAGACGTCGGGAATCGACGGCATCGCGCTCACCAAACTCGATATCCTCGACGGCTTTCCGGAAGTGAAAGCCTGCATCGGCTACATGCTCGACGGTGAGCGCATCGACCGCCTGCCGGCAAGCCAGTCTGCGCAAGCACGCGTCGAGCCAATCTACGAGACGATCGAAGGATGGGAGGGAACGACCAGCGGCGCGCGCTCCTGGGCCGATCTTCCCGCGCAAGCGATCAAATATGTACGTCGAATCGAAGAACTCATCGAGGCACCGGTCGCGCTGCTTTCCACAAGTCCCGAGCGCGACGATACAATATTGGTTCACAACCCTTTTCAGGATTGACCGAATCTTGGCTTAGGATTGACCTTCGTCCACGCCCGGTGCTTGTAACGCTCAGATGGCCGACTATTACCCGCTCTTGGCGAAAGCCGTCGCTGCCAAAGCGCAGTCGAATCCGGAGGCACGTCGCGAGATTTATGAGCGGGCCCGCAAGGCGCTGCTGGGCCAGCTCCGCGCGATCGATCCTCCCGTTCCCGAACCCGACATAGAGCGCGAAAACCAGGCGCTCGACGAGGCGATCAACCGGCTCGAGGGGGAACTGGCGGCCCAACAGGCCGCAGCGCCACCACCTGCATCGTCTGAGGCTGCACCTGCGGAGACGGCGCCGCTAGGGCCGGCCGGAAGCGCGCCCACTCGCGCACGCCCGCCTCTATCGCTACCTCCGTTGCCGCCGCGCCCGCCGTTACGCCGTTTCGGAATCCAGCCCGTCGCGCCTGCGACTCCTGCGGTGGGTGAAGCCCCGCCTGCACAGGTGGCAGCATCTTCGGCGGACGAAAGCACTGCCGCGCCACCGGAACCGGCCGAGCCGATTGCGGATACAAGCGCCGCCGAGGACCTCGCGCCACCGCCCGCGACAGGTTTTACTCTTCCCCAGCCGCGCCCGGAATCGGAACCGCCGCTTCGCCCGCACGACCAGTTCCACCCCGCCGCGCCGCGGCCCGAAGCGCCCGCCCGCCGCAATCGCGGTATCTGGATCGCCGGTGCGGTGGCCGCTTTGCTCGTGCTGCTCGTCGCCGCGGCTGCGTGGAAGCTGCGCGATCGCCCGGAAGAACTCGCCAAAGCAAAACCTACTACGCCGCAGAGCGAAACCGGCAACGCTAAACTCGCCGACCGGGTGGGCGGCGCGAACCAGCCCGCAACCGGCGCGAAGTCGACGACCGGAACGCCCGCCAGACCCGCCGACCAGACACCCACGGTGCCGATCGCGCATCGTGCCGCGCTGTTGGTCGAGGCGCCGGAAGAGGAGAGCAAGGTCAAGACCTATATCGGCTCGGTCGTGTGGCGCCTCGAAAACGCGGCGCGCGACGCCGGCCAGCCGCTGACGACGGCAGTGCGCGCCGATGTTGATATTCCCGATGCCAAACTAAAGGTATCGCTCATTTTCCAGAAAAACACCGATGCGGCGCTACCTGCCTCGCATACGATTTCGATCCGCTTCACGCCGCTGGCCGGCAGCCCGCTTGGCGATGTCGCGCAAATCGACGCGCCGCAGATGCGCCGCGACGAAGCGCCGAGCGGCGATCCGTTGAGCGCCGTGCCGGTGCCGATCATGGATAATAATTTTCTCGTTGGTCTTGCACGCGGCGATTTCGAAAACCGCAATATCGATCTCATCAAAACACGCGCCTGGATCGACATACCCATGCTTTTGAAGAGTAAGCGCGTCGCCAAACTGACCCTGGAAAAAGGCGTAACCGGCGAGCGCGCGATCAACGATGCGCTCGCGACATGGGCGGGGCCGTAACCACGAGCCGCGGCAGCGCTGCCGTGCTTTTGCCTGACGGCAACACTCAATTTGGAATTGACGCCAGGCAGCGCGGGCATAAGCTCGCGTCGAGGCGGCAGATGACCCTGGAAGCCTGAGCTGTAGCGGCGCCGGCCCACATGCGCTGCATCGCGGCTGCTCGTGGCGTCACCGAAGACCGCCGCATGGATTCAGCGCCCGGTCATGATCAATCTCACCGTCAATGGGGAAGAGCACCGCTGGGACGGCGATCCGTCGCTGCCGTTGCTCTGGTATCTGCGTGACGAATCCGGTCTCCTCGGCACCAAATACGGCTGCGGCCAGGCGCTCTGCGGTTCGTGCACGGTACATGTCGACGGGCAGGCGGTGCGCTCGTGCATCACCGCGATGGAGGACATCAACGGCAAGAAGGTGGTGACCATCGAGGGCCTGCATCCGACGGGCGATCATCCCGTGCAGAAGGCCTGGCGGCAATTGCAGGTGCCGCAATGCGGCTATTGCCAGACCGGACAGATTATGCAGGCGGCCGCCCTTCTTAATGAGAATCCTCGCCCGAACGATCATCAAATTCGCGAACAGATGGCCGGCAATATTTGCCGCTGCGGTTGCTACACACGCATCGAAGCAGCGATCCGCCTCGCATCGACGGGGGTTTGAGCCATGTTGCACGCATTCGTAGAAGCGGCTCGTGAAGCCGCGATCGAGAACGTCAGCCGCCGCCAGATTCTGAAAGGCGCAGCCGCCGCCGGTTCTCTCGTCCTCGCCGCGCCTTTCGCGCGCGCCGCGACCGCGCCGACTTACAAAACCGGCGCCGGCGCAATGCCGCATGGCGTCGTGATCGACCCGCGCGTCTTCGTGTCGATCGCCCCGGACGGCATTGTCAGCATCGTCGCGCATCGCGCCGAGATGGGTACCGGCGTGCGCACCAGTTTGCCGATGATCGTGGCCGACGAGCTCGAAGCCGATTGGGCGCGCGTGCGCGTCACGCAAGCCGAGGGCGACGAGGTCAAATACGGCAACCAGGATACCGACGGCTCGCGGTCAACGCGACATTATCTCTTGCCGATGCGCCAGATCGGCGCCGCCGCGCGCACCATGCTCGAGGAAGCCGCCGCGCAGAAATGGAACGTCAAAGCAGACGAAGTGAAAGCGACCAACCATGAGATCGTGCATGGCGCGAGCGGACGGCGCATCGGCTATGGCGAGCTCGCCGCCGACGCGGCGAAACTGCCGGTGCCTAAACTCGATACGCTGCGGCTCAAGGACGAATCCGAGTTCCGCTACATCGGCAAGGGCAACATCCCGTTTGTCGATCTGCACGACATCACGACCGGCAAGGCACAATACGGCGCCGACGTAAGACTGCTCGACATGAAATATGCGGTGCTGGTGCGCCCGCCTGTCGTCGGCGGCAAGTTGGTATCGTTCGATGCAAAGGATGCGCTCGCCGTGCCCGGCGTTGAGCAGGTCATCGAGGCGCAGGGCTGGCCCTGGCCGTCGAAATTCCAGCCCCTTGGCGGTCTCGCGGTGATTGCCCGCAATACCGGCGCCGCGATCAAAGGCCGCGACGCGCTGAAAGTCGTGTGGGACGACGGCGCCAATGGCAAATACGATTCCGAGGCCTATCGCGCCGAGCTCGAAGAATCGGTGCGCAAGCCCGGCCTAGTCGTGCGCAACGAGGGCGACGTCGACGCGGCGCTGAAGAGCGCCGACAAGGTGATCGTCGGCGAATATTACCTGCCGCATCTCGCCCATGTCAGCATGGAGCCGCCGGCTGCAACCGCGCACGTCACTGACACAACGGCCGAGATTTGGGCGCCGGTGCAGAGCCCCGGCGGCACGCATGACGACATCGCGAAGACGCTCGGCCTGAAGCCGGACGCGGTGACCGTGCACGTCACCCTGCTCGGTGGCGGTTTCGGCCGCAAATCGAAATGCGATTACGCGATCGAGGCTGCGCTGCTTTCGCGTAAGCTGAAAGCGCCGGTGCGCGTGCAATGGACGCGCGAGGACGACATTCACCACGATTTCTTCCACACGGTCTCGGCCGAGCGGATCGAGGCGGGCATCGACAAAGCCGGCACTGTGATTGCCTGGCGTCATCGCAGCGCGGCGCCCAGCTTCATGTCGAGCTTCGTGGCGGGCGCGAAAAACGAGTCGGCGATCGAGCTCGGGCAGGGATTTGTCGACGTACCGTTTGCGATCCCGAACATACGCTGCGAGAATCCGGAAGCAGCCGCGCATACGCGGATCGGCTGGTTCCGCTCGGTCTCGAATATTCCACATGCATTCGCGATCCAGACGATGGTTGCCGAAATCGCGCACGCGCTCGGCCGCGATCCCAAGGACATGCTCATCGAGCTGATCGGTCCAGACCGCATCGTCGACGTCGGGAAATCGGTGAAAGATTTCTGGAATTACGACGAACCGTTCGACTCATATCCAATCGACACCGGCCGACTGCGCCGCGTCGCCGAGCTTGCGGCGGAAAAAGGCGAATGGGGCCGCAAGCTGCCGCAAGGGCACGGCCTTGGCATCGCCGCGCATCGCAGTTTCGTCAGCTACATCGCCACCGTCATCGAGGTCGCGGTAGACGACAAGGGCAACATTTCGATCCCGCGCGTCGACACCGCCGTCGATTGCGGCACTTACGTCAATCCGGAGCGCATTCGCTCGCAAATGGAAGGCGCGGCGATCATGGGCATCAGCCTCGCCAAGCACGGCGAGATCACCTTCAAGAATGGTCGCGTGCAGCAGAGTAATTTCGACAATTTCCCCGTCGCAACAATCGACGAGGCGCCGGGCGTGATCAACGTGCACTTGACGCCCGGCGAAGGTCGTCCGCCGGGCGGTATTGGTGAGCCGGGCGTGCCGCCTTTCGCGCCGGCTTTGTGCAACGCGATTTTCGCCGCGACGGGCAAGCGCATCAGACGCCTGCCGATCGGCAATCAGCTGGCGTGAGGAGCGCGATCATGCGGATGAAAACAACAGCAGGTCTCGCCGGCACGCTTGCGTTGCTTGCGGTATCGGCAGGCGCGGCATCGGCCTGCGGTTTTGAGAAAAGCGCGGAGGCTTCGCCCGCGTTGCGGCTTGCGCAAACCGGCGACGCCGCGCGCCCGGCGCGTGGGCCGCAATCGGAGACCTCGGTCTCGACCGCCGCGCCGCCGGCAACGGTAACGCAACCGACCGGCGCGACCAACCAGCCGCCAGCCGTCAAGCAGATGAACGAGGAGGAAAAGCAGAAGGTCGAGAAAGAGGGGAAATAGGATCGCGGGCCGGCATCTCGCGCTTTCGGCCGGGAGCAGCTTTCTCAAAGGAAAGGCATTCCCCCACCGCCGCTTTTTGCATACGCTCGCCCCTTGACGGCGCGGCGAAGCATCGCGCCGCATCTCGGGAGGAAGACGCATGCGCCAGTTCAAATTGGCCCCACTATTTGCGCTTGCGCTCGGCGCGGCGCTCGCAAGCTCGGCATACGCGCAGAAGAAATACGACACCGGCGCCACCGACACGGAAATCAAGATCGGACAGACGATTCCGCTGAGTGGTCCGGCCTCGGCCTACGGCAGCATCGGCAAGGTGCAGGCCGCCTATATCCGCATGATGAACGAACAGGGCGGGGTCAACGGCCGCAAGATCAATCTGATCCAGTACGATGACGCCTACAATCCGCCGAAAACCGTGGAGCAGGTGCGCAAGCTCGTCGAAAGCGACGAGGTGCTGACCACGTTCCAGATCATCGGCACGCCGCCGAACGCCGCCGTGCAGAAATATCTCAACGAGACGAAAGTGCCGCAGCTGCTCGCTGCGACCGGCGCGACGCGCTTCACCGATCCGAAGAACTACCCCTGGACGATTGCCTTCAATCCAAACTATCAGGCGGAGGCGCATATCTACGCCAAATATATTCTCGCCAATCATCCCAATGCCAAGATCGGCATTCTCTACCAAAACGACGACCTCGGCAAAGATTACGTGAAGGGCTTAAAGGACGGGCTCGGCACGAAGGCCGCGAGCATGATCGTCGCGGAGGCGCCTTACGAACTTTCCGACCCGACGGTCGATTCGCAAATGGTGAAACTGAAATCGTCCGGCGCCGATCTTTTCTACAACATCACCACGCCGAAGTTCGGCGCACAGGCGATCAAGAAAGCCGCCGAGATGGGCTGGAAGCCGGTGCAGATACTCGACATCAATGCCTCGCCGGTGAGCCAGACGCTGGTGCCCGCCGGGCTCGACAATGCCAAGGACATCATTTCCGTCAATTACGGCAAGGACCCGCTAGATCCGCAATGGGCCGATGACGAGGGCATGAAACGCTACAAGGCGTTCATGGCGAAATACGCGCCGGGCGAGGACGCCAATTCCGGCATCGCGACCTACGGCTATTCGACCGCCGCGCTGCTTGTTCAGATTCTCAAGCAATGCGGCGACGATCTCACCCGCGCCAACGTCATGAAACAGGCGACGAACATCAGGGATTACGTCGCCGATCTCGCGCTGCCGGGCATGTCGACGTCGACGTCCCCAGGCGACTACCGCATCAACAAACAGTTCCAGATGATGAAGTTCGATGGAACGCGCTGGGTGTTGTTCGGGCCGATCCTGACGGACGATTTTGTGGGGAATTGACCGCAGCCTCGACTGGCTCGGCGCAAGCAGCCGCTCTTTCACACCGCGGTCGCCGCCCAAACCGGCGACCCGTTCCAGCTAATTTTCCAATTGGCGCCGGGCGTGACGTCCTGAACAGCGTTCGGCTGGAAAGCGACGATGCAGGTGCCGCCGGGATCGCGCACCGAAGGATAGACCAAACCGCGCGAGCCGCCGTTGATCAAGCTCTTCGCCAAGGCCTGTCCTTCGGGATATCCGACACTGATATCCGCATCCAAGCATGCGGGCTTCGGGCTGACGTTTCGCAGATCGTGAAACCGGCCGATAAACGAAGCGTGCAGCGCACGATATTGCACCTCGTCGCGATAATGCCCGATGTATCCGAGTTCCCTCGTCTTATGGAACGCGACCTCCTCGAGCGCGGTCCTATGGTCGAAACCCGCGTACCATGCGCCGCGGGTCTCATCGTTGAAACGGTTGCCACCCTTGCGGCGGTAGGCGAAGGCGGCGGCGATCATGCTGTGGCCCCAGCCGGGACCGATTCCGGCATCCGGCACGGTAGTCAGCCTCCTGCTCGTCAAGCCTTCCAACGCTTCGATTTCGCGCAACTCGTCGTCGGTATCGACCAAAGCGCGCAAGACCGCCGGCTTGTAATACGCGGTCAGGATCAGTCTAACGGTCCGCTGCTGCGCAATCTCCGCTAGGGGAAGCGTCACATACCGCCCCGCACCGCGTCGATATATTCGCGGGTCTCCATCATCGCGGGCAAACCGCCCTCTTGCATGTGATCGAGCGGACTGCGCCCTTTAAACAGCGGGCCGCGGTTCGGCATCTTCACCCATTGGTCGGCCAAAGGATCGCCGAAATAGAGATGCAGGCCCTTGTAGAGACCGATCAGAGCGCTGGCGCGCATGCGCTGGTCCTGATTCAGCGACCCGGACCAGGCGCCGCTCCGCATTCTCGTCCATGTTCGCTCCGAGACGCCGGACAATGTGGCTGCGGTCTCGCCGTTGACGCGCCACGCCTTGAAGACGCGAGAGAGAGCCTTGATTGCCGTCAGGGCGCCTTCGGTGGGTTCGCGGTCGGCGGTCGTCAAGCGAGGAGGAAGAGCCACCATCAAGACGAGAATAGCGCCAATTGGCGAAAATATCAACGCCATTTGGCGATAATGCGCCCCGATCCCTGCGCTGCTGAATAGGAAAGGCTGGCTTGCCCCTTCCCCTCATCCCATATTCGCCTTCACCGCCTCGATGAGCTGCTTCAGCGTGAACGGCTTCGGCATGAAGCCGAAATCCTCGCCCTCCGGCAGGTTTTTGGCGAAAGCCTCCTCGGCGTAACCCGAGACGAAGATCACCCGGCATTTCAGGCCGCGCTTGCGCAACTCGCCGAACATCGTCGGCCCGTCCATCTCGGGCATGACCACGTCGGAGACGATGAGGTCGATCTCGCTGCCGCTTTGCTCGACGACGTCGAGCGCGTCCAAGCCGGACGCAGCTTCGAGCACGGTATAGCCGCGCGAGCGCAGCGCGCGCGCCGAGAAAGCGCGCACCGCCTCCTCGTCCTCGACGAGCAGGATCGTGCCGTGACCGGTCAGATCGGCGGCGGGTTTGGCGGCCTCGATTTTTGCCGCGACCTCGTTTTCGTCCGGCACGTGGCGCGGCAGGAAAATGCGAAAAGTCGTGCCCTCGCCGACGGCACTGTCGACGAAGATGAAGCCGCCGGTCTGCTTGACGATGCCGTAGACCATCGACAGGCCGAGGCCGGTGCCCTTGCCGACTTCCTTCGTCGTGAAGAACGGCTCGAAAATCTTGTCGCGCACGTCGGCGGGAATGCCGTGGCCTTCGTCCTCGATCTCGATCAGCACGTAGTCGGCGGGCGTCAATTGGCTTTCGCCGAAATCGGCGCATTGCGCCTCGGTAACGTTGTGCGTGCGCACGACGATCTTACCGCCCTCCGGCATTGCGTCACGCGCATTGACGACGAGATTGACGATCACCTGCTCGAATTGATTGAGATCGGCCTTGACCAGCCAGAGATCGCGCCCGTGCCTTACGTCGAGCTCGATCGTCTCGCCGACGAGCCGGCGCAGAAGCATGTGCAGATCGGAGAGCACCTCGCCGAGCTGCAGCACTTGCGGACGCAGCGTCTGACGCCGCGAGAAAGCCAAGAGCTGACGCACGAGACCGGCGGCGCGGTTGGCGTTCTGCTTGATCTGCATGATGTCGTGGAAGGCAGGATCCGTCGGCCGATGATTGGCGAGCAGAAGATCGGAGAAGCCGATGATCGCCGTCAGCACATTGTTGAAATCGTGCGCGACGCCGCCGGCAAGCTGGCCTATCGCCTGCATCTTTTGCGATTGCGCGAAATTTTCCTGCAGCGCGCGCTGCTCCGTCGTGTCGAGCGCGTAGAGCGTGACGCGCGGCTCGGCGCCGGGGCTTACATCCTCGCCGGACGCGGCGAAGAACAAACGCGCCGAATGCTCCTTCTCGCCCGACAGCGTCACGTCAAGCGGCGCGATATCACTTTTGCCCGCCGCGGCATCCGCCAACGTATTTTCCAGTGCGGCGCGATCCCGCTCGGCAATCGCTGAGAAAATCGAGCGGCCGTGCTCGCCGCCCTTCAAGGCTTGCGGAATAAGCTTGGCGAAGGCGGCGTTCGAGCGAACGATATGGCCGTCGCGATCGAGCGCGGCGATCGCCATCGGCGTCGAATTGAACAGCCGTGCAAACCGCACTTCGGCGGCGCGCAAATCTTCGGCCGGCTCCTCGCCCGACGTGCGGTTCAGGACGAGCGTGCGCGAAATGCCGGGCGTCGCGTCCTGGCCGAAGGCGACGCGGTGCAGGAGCCGCACCGGCAGGCTCTGGCCGTTGCGGCGTTTCAAGTCGACGTCGAGCACTTCGGTGCGGACGTCGCCGGGACTGCCGGCAACCGCCGCCAGCAGCGCCGCGCCATTGCCGGCGATCAGATCGGAGAGCGCCAAGCCGCCGCTGCCGACTTGGGCGAGGTCGTAATCGAGCCAGCCGGCGAGCGTCGCATTCATGTAGGAGATGCGCCCTTCCGCATCGGCGGAGAAAAACCCCGCCGGAGCGTGATCGAGAAAATCGATCGCGTGCTGCAATTCCTGGAAAACGTTCTCGTGGCGCTCGCGCTCGCGGGTGATGTCGGCGACGCTCCACAAAGTCGCGCGTTTGCCGCCGGGCCGCTCGATCGGGCGTACCCGCACGCGATACCAGGCGACCGGACCATCGCCGAGAAGCGGCGGCGAGAGGCGCAGCTCCTCGGTGCAGCGCTTGCCTTCGCGAGCGGCGAGCGCCAGCCGGTAGACCGCCTCCGACACGTCGGCCGTGCCGGAGAACAGCCGATCGACGAGCCGGAGCTCCGCGGGATTGCGCGCACCCGACAATGCCATGTAGGCGTCGTTCGCATAGATGGGCTGCGTCTCGCCTTCGGTGACGAGCAGCCCCTCCGTGCTCGTGTCCGCCAGGAGCTTGGTCAGGTCGTTGCGCGCGCCGTGCCCGGCGAACTGGACGAAGCCGACCGCCAGCGCGAATAGGGCGAAGACGCCAACAACGGCCAGCAACGCCAAGAAGGCGAGGATCAGGCGCTGCGCATCATCGCGCGGCAACAGCGAAAACGCGCCAACGACGACAACAAGAATGACCGCCAGCGCCACGACGAGGCCGGGGCTGCCGGAACGTTCCGGGCGATCGAATCCCACGGCGGGCATATCGCTCATTCAACCACCTGATAGCGGTGAGCTCATGGCCGCTGCAATATGCGGCCGCCTTCTGTCCCCAGGGCCCGGGGCACGTCGAACCCTGCAAATAGACCGAACAGTGTTAACCATGCGTTAACCTTTCGGCCCTGCGCCTTGACCTTCATGATAATTTGTGCGTTTGCCGGCGGACCCGAGAGAACGAAGTACATGCAGTTCACGAGTTTCTTCGGAGAGAATCGCACGCTCGCCTTCATTCTGGCGGCCGTTTGCCTGCTCATTGGCGTGGCGCTTCTCTTCGTCCTCTTCCGGATCGTCTTCGGCCGCGGCATCAAATTGCCCGGGGGGCGCGGCCGTCAGCAGCGGCTTGGGCTCGTCGACGCCTTCGAGATCGACCGCCAGCGCCAGCTGGTGATCGTGCGCCGCGACAATGTCGAGCACCTGATCATGATCGGCGGCCCGAACGACGTGGTCGTGGAATCGACGATCATCCGCGCCGAGGCGCGCGAAGCGCGCTCCTCGCGCGAACGCGAGCAGCCGGCGATCAGCGGCCTCTCCTGGCCGGCGGGGCCCGCCGCGACGGAGATCGCGGCACAAACGCCGGCCGAGCCCGCGCCGGCTGCGGCACGACCCACGGTGCCGGAACCGCCGCCGCCGCCACGCCCGCAGCCAGCTCCGCCTGCGCCAAGGCCGGCACCGGCGGCGGGCGAGGCGCCCGCTGCCGAAGCCACAGGCGAGGCCGAACAGAGCGCCCTCACGCCGCCGCCGCCGCCGCGGCCGTTGCGTCCGCCGCTGCCACCTCTGCGCCCGCTTGGCACGGGCGAGCGGTCGACCTTGCCGCCGCGGCCGCCTTTGACGCCGCTCAGGCGCGAGCCGCGGCCGCTGCCACCGTTCCTGACGAGCCCCAAGCCGGCAGAGCCGGCACCGGCACCCGCGTCGCCGCCGCCGGAGCCCGCAGCCGAATCCGTCGCGACCGCCGCCGCCGATCTCTCCGGTGAGACCGGCGTGCCGCCGCCGCCCGCGCCCGACCATCCCGCCGCCGAGCAGCAGGCGTCGTCCCCAGCGGCGGAGGCGCAGCCCGGCGCCGCGCCGAAGATCGAGCTCGATCCGCTCGCGTCGCTTGAAGAAGAGATGGCGAAGCTGCTCGGCCGCAATCCGAACGAGGGCCACTAATTCCAGGCGGCCAGCGCGGCGCGCGCGGCCCGCAAATCGTCCGGCCACGGGCTCTCGAAGCGCAGCGCCTCGCCGGTGACCGGATGATCGAAGGCGAGCACCGCCGCATGCAGCGCCTGCCGCCGCAGCTGCGCGACGGCGTCGCGCGCCCCCTCCGGCAGCAGCGCCGCCTTCGACATGAAGCCCGTCGCATAAACGGGATCGCCGACGATCGGATGGCCGATATGGGCCATGTGCACGCGGATCTGGTGCGTGCGGCCGGTCTCCAGCCGGCAGGCGACGAAGCTCACGACCCCCCTCCCCGCCGGGCCGTAGCGCTCGGTGACGCGCCAATGCGTGCGCGCGCTGCGGCCGCGTTCGGCCGGCACCACCGCCATCTTCTCGCGATCAGCGGAAGCGCGGCCGAGCGGCGCGTCGACCACACCGGCGGCGCGATCTGGTGCGCCCCAGATCAGCGCGTTGTATTCGCGCAAGAACGGCAGCGTGCGCCCGTGATCGGCAAACAGCTTCGCGAGCCGGCGATGCGCCGCATCGGTTTTCGCCACCACCAGCAAACCCGACGTGTCCTTGTCGAGCCGGTGCACGATGCCCGGCCGCTCGACACCGCCGATGCCGGAGAGCTCGCCCTTACAATGCGCGATCAGCGCGTTGACCAGCGTGCCGCTGCGATTGCCCGCGCCGGGATGCACGACCAGCCCCGCCGGCTTGTCGATGACGAGGAGGTGCTTGTCCTCGAGGAGGATGTTGAGCGGGATGTCCTCGCCGGCGACATCGAGCTTTTGCGGCGGCGGCACGACGATCCGCACATGCGCGCCGGCTTTCGTCTTGGCGCCGGGATCGCGCACCGCACTCCCGTCCACGTCAACCAACCCGTCGCGGATCAGCTGCTGCAGGCGCGTCCTCGACAATCCGAGGCCCTCCGCCTCGCTGCGCGACGCGAGCACGCGATCGAGCCGCAGGCCGTCTTCGTTCGCGCCGAGCGCAAATTCATGCGTGGCGCCGGCCGGTGCCGAGGAAACAGCGTCGCGCAAATGAAAAGGCCCCGGAGAAACCTCCGGGGCCATTAACGCAACTCTTTACGCAGGTCACATCAGCGGACGGTTTCGCACTGCCGCTCGCCGTAGACATTCGTCCAGCAGCGGCGCCGCAGCGGTCCATCTTCCGGCATCCCATAAACCGGACCGGGCGCGACGTAACCCGGCGCCAGGGAGGTGGGATAGGGGGGAACGTAAACGGTGCGCCCTTCATAGAGCGGCGCGGTCGCGACGTCGGCCGCAGCCCCGGTGGCGCCGCCGATGAGGCCCCCGGCAAACGCGCCGGCCGGACCGGCCAGCGCTCCGCCGGTGAAAATGCCGACCGCAACGCCCGTGTTGGTTTGCGCCATCGCCAGCGCGGGCAGGCTCGCCAATGAAGCGGCAAGTAAAAATGTGCGCACGAGCCTCATGACGATCCCCTCAATCTCAGCCGTCACGCCGAAAACGCCGAGTCTACGGCCAAGGTTCCCGCTAAGGTGAAGAGATTCGCTCGTCTGGCGGGCTTGTCTCATTGGCCGCCATCGAGGTGCGCGCTCCTTCTCCCCTTGTGGGAGAAGGTGGTCCGCGCGTAAGCGCGGGCCGGATGAGGGGACGTCATTGCGAGGAGGCGAAGCCGACGAAGCAATCCAAGGGGCAAGTTCTGTAATCATCGAGCGTTTGCCCCTGGATTGCTTCGCTGAGCTCGCAATGACGGCGCTCCGGCAACGCAAGAAGGGATCGCCCAATAGCGATCCAGCGCTGACCGCGATGTCATTCCGGCGCGTAGAACCCGCCAGGGGCAAATGAACGTAATTTTCGCCTTCGCGGGAAGGAAATCCACGAAGCCCCGGCGCTTTTGCCTTCGTGGGTACCCGGCGCAAGGCCGGGTATGACGCGCCTCCGCAACCAGCGAATCCCCTCCCCCCAAATCTCTTGACAGCCCCCGGCCCCCGACATTATCTGCGCGGCACTGTTAGCACTCCACATCGGAGAGTGCTAACAGCCGGTTTCAACCCACCCCGGCCGCCAAAAAACCGGCCGGCCAGCCAAACAGGAAGCCCAATGGCAACGAACTTCCGTCCTCTGCACGACCGCGTCGTCGTCAAGCGCGTCGAAAGCGAAGAACGCACCAAAGGCGGCATCATCATCCCCGACACCGCCAAGGAGAAGCCGCAGGAAGGCGAGGTCATCGCCGTCGGCCCCGGCGCCCGCGACGAAAACGGCAAGCTGGTCCCGCTCGACGTCAAGAAGGGCGACCGCATCCTCTTCGGCAAGTGGTCCGGCACCGAGGTCAAGATCGACGGTGAGGACCTCCTCATCATGAAGGAATCCGACATCATGGGCGTCGTCGAAGGCTCGGCCGCGACGACCAAGAAGGCGGCCTGACCGGCGTAGCCCTCCCCGAAACTTCCAGAGATAGCAGGAGCTTATAAAGATGGCAGCGAAAGAAGTACGGTTCTCGACCGACGCGCGCGACAAGATGCTGCGCGGCGTCGACATCCTCGCCAATGCGGTGAAGGTGACCTTGGGCCCGAAGGGCCGCAACGTCGTCATGGAGAAGTCGTTCGGCGCCCCGCGCATCACCAAGGACGGCGTGACGGTGGCCAAGGAGATTGAGCTCTCCGACAAGTTCGAGAATATGGGCGCGCAGATGGTGCGCGAGGTCGCCTCCAAGCAGAACGACGCCGCCGGTGACGGCACGACGACCGCGACGGTTCTCGCCCAGGCGATCGTCAAGGAAGGCGTCAAGGCGGTTGCCGCCGGCATGAACCCGATGGACCTGAAGCGCGGCATCGACGCCGCGGTTGAGGCGGTCGTGGCCGACCTGAAGAAGCACTCGAAGAAGGTCACCTCGAACGACGAGATCGCCCAGGTCGGCACGATCTCGGCGAACGGCGACTCGTTCATCGGCCAGGAAATCGCCAAGTCGATGCAGAAGGTCGGCAACGAGGGCGTGATCACGGTCGAGGAGGCCAAGACCGCCGAGACCGAGACCGACATCGTCGAGGGCATGCAGTTCGACCGCGGCTACCTTTCCCCGTATTTCATCACCAATGCGGAGAAGATGGTCGCCGAGCTCGACGACCCCTACATCCTCATCCACGAGAAGAAGCTCTCCTCGCTGCAGCCGATGCTGCCGATCCTCGAAGCCGTGGTGCAGGGGGGTAAGCCGCTGGTTATCGTCGCCGAGGACGTCGAGGGCGAGGCGCTCGCGACGCTCGTCGTCAACAAGCTCCGCGGCGGCCTGAAGATCGCCGCCGTCAAGGCGCCGGGCTTCGGCGACCGCCGCAAAGCCATGCTCGAGGATATCGCCATCCTCACCGGCGGCCAGATGATCGCCGAGGATCTCGGCATCAAGCTTGAGAACGTCACCCTGCAGATGCTGGGACGTGCCAAACGTGTCCGCATCGAGAAGGAAAACACGACGATCATCGACGGCGCCGGCCAGAAGAGCGAGATCGAGGGCCGTATCGCCCAGATCAAGGCGCAGATCGAGGAGACGACGTCCGACTACGACCGCGAGAAACTGCAGGAGCGGTTGGCCAAGCTCGCCGGCGGCGTCGCGGTGATCCGCGTCGGCGGGGCGACGGAGGTTGAGGTTAAGGAGAAGAAGGATCGCGTCGACGATGCGCTCAACTCCACCCGCGCCGCGGTCGAAGAGGGCATCCTGCCGGGCGGCGGCATCCCGCTGCTGCGTGCAATCAAGGCGCTGCAGGCGCTGACCGATAAGAATAATAATCCCGACCAAAAAACCGGCATCGAGATCGTGCGCCGCGCGCTTGTCTCCCCGGCGCGGCAGATCATCGATAATGCTGGTGGTGATGGTGCCGTCGTAATTGGCAAGCTGCTCGAGTCGGGCGACTACGGCTACGGCTACGACGCGCAGACCGGCGAATATGCCGACCTGTTCAAGAAGGGCATCATCGACCCGACTAAGGTTGTGCGCACCGCCCTTCAGGACGCGGCGTCCATCGCCGGCCTCCTGATCACCACGGAAGCTATGGTTGCCGAACTGCCGAAGAAAGAATCGGCGCCGGCGATGCCGGGCGGCGGTGGCATGGGTGGCATGGATTTCTGATCTGCCTTGTTATTATCGCCACTCTCGGGTGCATGGACGCTGGCCTCGGCGAAAGCCGGGGCCTTTGCTTTTGTCCGCCCGGGCCGACCCCGCCCGCCCCGGCAAAGCTCAAATGCCGCAGAGATTTGCTTGAACCGCATCAATTTCAGTTTAAGCTCTTGGCCTTAGCAGCAGGCTCAGAGCCGCTGCAGCGCGGCGCTCACTGGACATTCTCGCGACGGGGCCCAGATGTTCTCGCTTTGGCAACGGCGCACGCGAGCGTTGCAATAATGACCCAACGTCAGGGGCGGACAACCACGCGCGCCGATCTGCTCGAGGCGGTGCATGCGAGCTGCCCTTCGTTGTCGCGGACCCAGGCGCGCGAAATGTTCGAGATGGCGCTCGATGAAATCTGCGACACGCTGGTCCGCGGCGAACCGGTGAAGCTGCGCTCCTTCGGCATTTTCGCCGTGCGCTCGAAACGCGAGCGGGTCGGCCGCAACCCGCGCACTGGGGTCGAGGCGCCGATCGCGCCGCGGCGGGTCGTGACGTTTCGCCCTTCCCCGGTCCTCCTTGGCAGGGTCAACGGCGAAGGCCGGCCAAGCTTCTCCGACGACTGAGCCAGTCCCCCGATCACCCGCCTCCCGCGCCCCGAATGACCTAAAATTCACTTGCGCTCGGAACCGCTTTTCCGGCTTGTCTCATCGAAGCCATCTTCGACGCGACAATGGCGAAATTCTCCCTTTCGAGCACCGAACTTTGAGTCGGAACCCGACCTCGGATTTCTTGACCGGCGATTCTGAATGATCGGCTTGAGCATTGCCCTCGGCATCTTCGCCGCTGCTACCTTTGGGGCGGGACAGACCTCGGGCAGCGGATTGTACTTCCTCGGCGCCGTAGCCGCGCTTTGTGCGGCGACGACTTATCTGTCGCGCAACATATCGAGCTTTCTCAAGATCTTCGTCGCGATCTTCTCGATCGAGACGATCGTCTTCGGATTGATGGTGCTTGGCGGGGAGCTGAGGCTCTGGCCCGAGAGCTATATCGATTATTTGCCACCGCAAA